>Ga0210382_10000220_pt1 | contig 22440 bp, 15 predicted proteins | sample PLMedo_FD_155452 | JGI IMG/M metagenome (GOLD analysis project Ga0210382, IMG submission 155452) | Groundwater sediment microbial communities from an aquifer in East River, Colorado, USA - PLM0_60_coex redo | ecosystem: Environmental > Terrestrial > Soil > Riparian zone | place: USA: East... | reverse complement strand
CGGCCATCGGATGAATCGCGAAGAGGGCTGCGCCGGTGAACGCCCACGCCTCGGCGTTCGCGCCGGACGCGGATTCGGGACGGTCCGCCGGCAGCCGCAGCAGATCGTAGATGAGTTTGTAAATCGCCAACGCGCAAGCGATATGGAAGGCGAGACTTACGATCCGGTGGGCGACCATGCCCCCGATTTCCACCTCCGTAATGGCGAGCGAGAAGTACGGAGGAAGCCTCAGCTCGAGGCCGAACGGATGCGTGGCATAGTAGGAAAAGTTCTGTCCCGAGAAAAACACCCAGTCGTCGAAGACCCGCGGGCTTCCCAGAAAAGGCCAGTAAAGGCCGCACGCGAGCGCCGCGATCAGGCCTGCGGCGATCCAGTGCCGGAACCGCCCCGACGATGCTTGCGGACATGAGAAAAAAAAAGGTACCCCGAAGGGTACCTTTTTTTACTACGAAGTTACGGTTAGCCGCGGCAGGAGCCAGGCAGGAACTTCGGGTTCAAGCTCGTGCCGTCGGTGCTGTTGCCACAACGCCAGCCGAAGACCGTCATTCCACCCACGTCGGTAGAGGCCATCGCCGCCGGCACCCCACCCGGGTTTTTCATCGGGACCAGTGTGACCACCGTACCGTTGATACTGGTCGCGGCAGCAAAACCCTGTATCGTCACCGAGACCTTCCCGTTGGCGTCCGTGGCAATATATTGCACGTACTTCGAGGCGCCGCCAGTCGTGGCGCTCGTGACTTCGCAGCCCCAGTTGTTGATCCCAGGCGCGCTGGTGGCGCTCTGGAAGACCTCGGTAATCGAGGTGCGGCATGCGCTCGCAGCCAAGATCACTTCGGATATCTTCGCCCGGTTGCTGTAGTCCTGATACGCCGGAAGCGCTACTGCAGCCAGAATGCCGATGATCGCAACCACGATCATCAACTCGATCAAGGTAAAGCCCTTCTGAATCGCTCTCATGGAATACTCCCTTCTCAACACGCCGGTATGGCGCTTGGGTGGGTATCAGCAAGTCGCATGCCGTCTTTGGAGCGGCAGACTTACTTGATTGTTTTTATGACATTTTATGTCATTTTAAGAATGTGGATCGGCATGGAAAAAAACGGCTTCCACCTTAAATGCGGCACAGTCTGACGCTGGACGTCACCGGGCTCCGCCGCATTTGGGCCGCCGCAGCATCACTTCGCCACCTCGGCCAGGAAGTTCTCCAGGGCGCGGATCGGCGCCAAATCTTCGAAAAGAACGTGGCGTTCCGCCGCGATGCGCTTGCGGGTGCGTTCGCGATATTCACCATCCCGGATGAGCTTGACCGCGAGCGCAATGTAATCTTCCACCGATCCGGCGATCAGCTCCTGCAATCCCATCCGCTTCAGGATGCCGCTCGCCAGCCTGCCGCGGAGAAACCGCCCTTCCCGAGTCACGATCGGGATCCCGCGCTCGACCGCCTGCATTGCGGTGTTGAACCCTGAGAAGCCGATGGTGTCCAGGAAAACATCGGCACGCTCGAGCAGTCCGTCAAACGCCGGGCCGTTCAGCCAAGGAATGAAGATCACATGTTCGTCGATGCTCAGGCCGTATCGGATGAAAGCGGCTTCGAGTCGCTGCCGCAATCTTTCCGCCAGATCGCTCACCTCCGGTATGAAGAAAATGAACTGGCACCGGCCCAACCTGCGGGCGATTTCGGCAAAAACCCAATCGTGTTGAGGTGCGTATTTGAACGGCATGCCGGGGCACAGAAAAAGCGGAGACCCGGGGTCGATGCCCAGTTTGTCCAGGTCGGGAAGGATGGCTTCACCCCCCCAAGGCCGATAGAAACATCCCAGATTGGGCAAGGTGATGAGCTGTTCCGTGTAGTTCTCCGGCGCATCTGGAGGCTCCATTTCTTCCGCGGACAAGTAGTAATCGATCGTCGGCAGCCCGGTCGTCTCGGGATGCCCCCACGTCGCCACCTGAACCGGTGCAAGGCGCAAGCTGGCGAGCTTTATCGACGTCGGATCCATCCCAATCTCCGGATAGATCAGCACGTCCAGTTGCTGGTCGATGATGCCCTGCACCCATTGTTGCAGGGGCTTTGCTCCCTGGTCGAAATGCGCCGCGGAAGACTTCGCAAGCAGGGTCTCCTGATCTTGACGCACCCCGAAATAGAAGGCGTAGAGGGCGAAGCGCTCGCGGCCGATTTTCTCGAACCACCCCTTCACGATCGCCCTCCAAACCGAGTGGTTCCAAAAGTATTGCGAAGCGATCCCGACGCGGATCACGCCGTCGGACCTGCGCCTTCCGGGAACGACAAAGCCCTGCCGCCCGAACCACTCGCCCATCAGCCGCGCGCAGAGATCTCCGTAGCGTTTGAGTAAACTCCGGTTGTTTTCTTCCTGGTACGCCAGAGGAAACGGTTGTTGGATGCCCACCGCCTTGAAACCCTCTGCGCTCCGAGTCCCGTCAAACCAGCGCTCCAGCTCATCCAGCTGCCCGGCGAAGACGGTTCTGCAGCCCACCGGATCGGCACCCGTCCCATACATTTTCGGTATCTGCGAAATGGCAAGCGCCCAGCGCGCCTCGACGTACTCGGGATCGAGCGAAAGCGCCTTCTTGTTGCAGTCCAGCCCTTCGTTCAATCGGCCCTGGTTTCTGAAAACGTGACCCAGGCCGTAATGCGCTTCGGGGAGGTCCGGCCGCAGCGCGATGACCTTCTCATAGCAAGGAATCGCTTCATTCAGTCTGTTTTGATCCCGCAGGACATCCGCGAGGTTGTAATGCGCTTCGAGTAGATCAGGATCGAGCACGAGCGCCTTCCGGTAGCAGGTAATAGCCTGGTCCGGTTTGCCCTGGACATTGAGCACGTTGCCCAGGTTGACATATGCCGAAGGAAAGTCGGGAACCAGAGATAAGGCTTTTTCGTAACTGGCGACAGCTTCATCCCATTGGGCCCGATCTTTGTAGGAATTCCCCTGATCGAAATGCCACTCGAAAGATTCGGGTTCAAGCGTCGACGGTCTCTCATGGTGGAGGGCAGCCTTAGCGACGTTGCTCTGATCCCTAAGGACATCCTGCAGCCCGGCGCGCACCGCAGGAGCATTGGGCACGAGAGCCAGGGCCCGCTTGTAGCAGGCGAGCGCGCGATCCAGCCTGCCCTGCGTCCTGAGGGCGGCACCCAGATTGACGAGTGCGTCGACGTAATCCGGGTCGAGCGCCAGAGCGCTCAGGTAAGAAACGACGGCTTCGTTGACTTTTCCTTGCGCCCCCAGCGTATTGCCGAGATTGTTGTGTGCGGGTGCATTCGAAGGATTGCGCGAGAGCGCGCGCGATATCAGCTCAGCGGCCCGCCCATGTTCGCCACGCTGATGGCAGATGACGCCCAAGAAATGTAGCGCATCGATGTTGTCTGGATCGACCACCAGCATTTCACGGTAACCCGCCTCTGCCTCCAACAGCCGCCCGGCCTGATGGTGTTGCAGGGCAGTGTCCAGCTTGCGTGAAACGGAGAAGGGTGGATCTTCGCCCGCGCCCGAAGGGCCCAGAGTCGGGGGCTTTTCCGCTGCCCCCTTACGGGACCCGAAAAGCCGTTTGAGCATACGTTCAACGACCCGGTTCCCGAGGAGGCACCGATTTGAGCGCAACCAGCGCGATCAGTTCGTAGGTCCACGTCTCGACGAACGCCTTGGGGTATCCGGCTTCCTTCAGCGCCCATCGGAACTGATTGCCCAGACGCGCTTTCTTATAGATGTTGAGCTTGTGGGTACGCGCAAATTGCTCGGCGCGGGAGAAGACCGCGTGGTGCGTATTTCTCAGCCGCTTGGACATCTTCTCATCGTGCGCGTCCAGCCCTGCGGGGGGGGCGCGCTTGACAAGTTCCGCGGCGATCGACTGCGCAAACTCATCGATCTCCTCCGTATCGAACCACTGAAAAATTGCCATCATCGATAGAATCCAAAAGGGCCGCCAACCCCGGCGACCGATGTCGGGTCACGCGGGATCAAGCAGCAAATCCGGGTATTTTTCTTTCGTCGACCTCGTCGATCTGATCGGGATCGAGAAATTGCTCTGCGTAGCGCAGATAGATCTTCTTGCGAACAAATATGTCGAACAAGTCCGGGTCGATGTGTCCGTTCAGCCTGAAGTTCCCGAGAATCTTCAGGGATTCGGAAAGTGTCTTGCCGCGCTTGTAAGGCCTGTCCTTGGCGGTCAGCGCCTCGAAAATATCGGCGATCCCCATGACCCTCGCTTGCACCGACATCTGCTCCCGCTTCAGTCCACGAGGATAACCCTTTCCGTCCATGCGCTCGTGGTGACCACCGGCATACTCCGGCACGTTACGCAGGTGCTTCGGCCACGGCAGCGCTTCAAGCATCTTGATGGTAGCGATGATGTGATGATTGATCGTCTCGCGTTCCTCGCTGGTGAGCGTGCCTCGGGCGATCGTGAGATTCCTGATTTCGTCCTGGGTGAGGAAATCGGCTGTCCCGCCCGAGACGTCGATCCACTTATAGTCGGTCCCTATGAGATTCACGCGTTCCCGCAACTCCGGCGACATGACTTCCCCGCCGACGTTACAGTGGCGCAGGAATTCGCGGTCGCTGTCGAGCTGACGCAAGCCGTCCCGTGACATCTGATCGATTTGCGCCAAGCGCTCGCGCGCCCGGACCTCGTCCAGCCCCGGCTTGCGCAAGAGCTCGATCTTATGTTTCAACGTCTGTATTTCCAGATCGCGTTTCAGCACCTCGAAACGCGTGTCCACGAGATTGATCCGGTCGAAAATCGTTTCCAGCTTGGTCGCCTTGTCCACGACGTGCACGGGAGTCGTCACCTTGCCGCAGTCATGCAGCAAGCCTGCAATTTTTAGCTCGTAACGGTCCTTGTCGCTCATGGTGAAATCCCGGAGCGGCCCATCACTGGTTTCATTGACGGCTTCGGCAAGCATCATGGTGAGCACCGGTACGCGCTGGCAGTGTCCTCCGGTGTAAGGGGATTTCTCATCGATCGCGGTGTTGATGAGCTCGATGAAAGACTCGAACAGCTCCTCCAATTGATTGATGAGGTTTCGATTGGTGAGTGCGATGGCGGCCTGAGATGCAAGCGATTCCGCCAGGCGCTGATCCGAATGCGAGAAAGCGCCGATCTCGTTCGTCGTCGGATCTATGCTGTTGATAAGCTGAAGTACGCCGATTATCTCGCTCTCGTGGTTCTTCATCGGAACCGTGAGGAACGCCTTCGAGCGGTACCCGGTCTTCTTGTCGAAATTGCGCGTTCCGGAGAAATCGAAACCCTCTTCCGAATAGGCATCGGCGATATTCACCGTCTTGCCGGTCAAGGCGGTGTAAGCGGCGACCATCTGGTTGTTGGGTGTTCCGTCCTTTCCGTAGAGATGCACCGGATAGAACGGTATCGGGTTGCCGGTGGTGCCGCCCATCGCGATGCCCATGGCCTCGTTTCGCATGATCGCAAACCTGAGCTGTGGTCCCTCGTCGGAGGGTTCCAGCACGTACAAGGTGCCTCCGGCGGCGCGCGTGACCGCCTTCGCCGCAAGGAGGATTTTCTCGAGCAGGTGGTCGATGTCCTTTTCCTGGGACAGCGCCGCGCCTATCTCGTTGAGCTGCTCGAGGCGGCGAAACAGATCTTCAACGGTCTCCAAGAGCAATCCCCCCCGGTCTGGGCGGCAGCCGGCGTGGACCGAGCCGCTACTTGATACAGACCGCGCGCACCTGCGGCATATCGGTAATTCCCTGAAGCACCTTTTCAATTCCATCCATCTTCAAGGTTCGCATGCCTTCCTCGAGACTGACAGCGAGGATTTCCGCGACACGCGCGTGCTCCTGGATAAGCTTCTTGAGAGTGTCGGAAGCGATCAGCAGTTCATGGAGGCCGACCCGGCCTTTATAGCCGGAATTGCCGCAGGCTTCGCAGCCCTTGGCCCTATAGAGGGTAAAGTGACCCTTGTCGCCGGCGTAGCTTCTTGCCAAATCCCTGTAGACGTTCTCGTAAGCGGACTTGGCGTCTTTTTTGAACGGTCCGGTGTTGAGCAGCTCGGAGCAGTATTCCTGGAGCATGTGCTTCATCTCGTCCGCTCCCGGCGCGTAAGCCTGCTTGCATTTGCCGCACAGGCGCTTGGCCAGCCGCTGCGCGAGAATCCCGAGCAACGCGTCGGCAAAGTTGAAGGGGTCCATGCCCATGTCGAGCAGCCGGGTGATCGACTCCGGAGCACTGTTCGTGTGCAAGGTAGCGAACACGAGGTGGCCTGTCAGCGACGCTTCTATCCCCGTGGAGGTTGTCTCCTTGTCGCGCATCTCGCCGACCATTATGATGTCCGGATCCGCCCGCAGAAACGATTTCATCACGACTGCGAAATCGAGGCCGGCCTTCTTGTTGACTTGGACCTGGCGCAGGCCCTTCTGCGTGATTTCGACCGGATCCTCCGCCGTCCAGATCTTGGTATCAGAGGTATTGAGAAACCCGAGAACCGAGTGGAGCGTCGTCGTCTTCCCCGAGCCCGTCGGACCGCAGCAAAAGAACAGCCCGTAAGGCTTGCTCACCGTTTCCTTGAGCTTCGGAAGATTGGAAGGCGAAAGGCCGAGCTTGTCCAAGGGGATGGGCTCCCCCGCCGCGAGAATACGCATGACTATGTCCTCGACGCCGCCTTGAGACGGGATCGTCGCCACGCGCAGCTCGATGTCGAGCGGTCCGAATTTCTTGAATTTGATTTTCCCGTCCTGCGGTCTGCGCTTCTCGGAAATGTCGAGGTCGCACATGATCTTGATGCGCGCCACCATGGCGTTTCGGTAGGAACCCGGAACCTCGATGTAGGGAACCAGCGTCCCGTCCTTCCTCAACCGGATCTCGGTCTTGCCCTTGCCGGGGTAAGGCTCGATGTGGATGTCCGACGCTCCCTGGTTGTACGCATCGATGATGATTTTGTTGACTAGCTTGACCAGCTCGTTGTCTGCCGCTGCGGACACATCGTCGTCACCACCCACCTCGACGGGAGCCTCGTCCTCCTCGAGCCCCGAGAGCATATCGCCGATGTCGCCGGTGTCGGCGGCCTCCGCCCCGTAGAACGCCTTGAGCGTTTCCCTGAACTCTTTGAGAGTGGTAACCCGATACGCGAGCTTGCGCGACGAGAAGACATTCTGGACGATTCTGGAACTCTTCACCCTCTCGGGGTCAAGGCAAAGGATGACCAAACCTTCTTTCGCTTCCTCGATCGGTACCCACTGGTTGGACTCAACGTAGTCGCGTTTCAGGTTTTTCAGCAGATCCATCGGTTTGATGCGATCGGGTTTGAACGATTCGTATGGCACTCCGAAAAACTTCGCAAGGGCCGCGCCAATCGCCGGAATCTTGACCTGGAACTCCTCGATCAGCACCGTTTCGACGTCGACAGCCTTCTTGCGTGCCGACCGGGCCGCGAGCTCGAACTCCGCGGCCGAGATCACGGCATCGCTCACCAGGAAGTCGTACTTTGTCTTGAGGACCTGCGGCTTCTGGCGCTGCTTGAGCGCGATGGCGAGCGTCTGGCAGAGTTCCGCCACCCCCTCCTCGGCAAGCTGTCCGAACGGCACGCCGGCTCTGTTGTTGATCAACTGGACCACGCCGACGAGTTCGCTGCTGCCCGGCTCCGCAACGGGCGCAACCAGCATTTGCTTGGTGCGATAACCGGTACGCTTGTCGACTTCCTGCAGGAAGCGCAGGTTCGGGTTGTGCGACTTGAGCTCACTCTCGTCGTACACATCCTTCAGGTTGAGCATCCTCTTCGACAATCCGACGTAGCCCGCGATCGAGTGTTCGGCGATCGGCAGCTTCAGGTCTTTGAAGGAGTTGAGGCCGGTTTTGACCTTGGAGACGATGGTCTGTTTGTCCTCGCCCACCGTATAGATCGTCAGCCGGTCGGCGTTGAAGAGGGTACAAATGTCGGCGCTGACTTCCAGCATGATTTCGTCCACGTTGCTCGTGGCGTGGATCTTATTGGTGACGGTCTGGAGGTTCTTCTGAAACGTCAGCCTGCTGTTGACGTCAGAGGCCGCGCCCGGATGCGTTTGCAATACCGCGCTCATAGGCAATCCACCTTAAGGTTCATCACCGCGAAATACCCCGATAATCAATTACTTTACCACTGTTCAGCCGCCGTGGCTGGCCTCGGCGAGGGCGTTTTCCACACACCGGCCCCGAAATGCCCAACGCACCGTAGAGCCAGCTACCCGACCGATCCTTCGTTGCCACGCGAAAATCGCGCCTATGTCACCGATCCGGCCGCGGCTCTGCAGGCGAAGGTTCGGCGTGCGAGGCTTTTCTGTCCCTCATGTGCCGCGCTTCGTCTCCCCCCAGAGTCCGCCCGCAAGGACGAACGCGCGGTACCCGCGCTGAGCGAGGAGAAATGCCGCGGCGGCGCTGCGTCGCCCGCTTTGGCAATAGAGCACGTACTCTTTTCCTTTGTCCAGCACGCCGAAAGCGTTGCGGATTTCCGACAGAGGAATGTTGATGGCCCCCGCAAGCTTGTCATATTGATATTCCGACGGATAACGCACATCGACCCACTGGGCTCCTTTGGCGATCTTGTCGCGCGCCTCCTCTGCCGATAGGCGGCGCAGCAGCGGTTCCCGGAGGAGCTCGGCGAAGTCCTTCCTAGACAGCCGCAGAAGCGCCCCGTCTGTCTTCATCGTAACGGTGGCGTTGCGCCTGGCTTCCGACACCAGTGCCTCCTCGCCGAACGCGTCGCCGCTTTTCAGCTCAGCGAGCAGCATCGAGACTCCTCCGACCATCCGTTCGACCTTGCACCGGCCGGTTTCGATCACGAAGTAGAAGTCCCCTTCAGCGCTCTCGCGGATCACCGCGTCGCCCTTCTTGACGTTGATGCGCTCGAAGCGGCGCAGCAGCTCGTTGATGTGAGCCGGCGGCAGCCGCGAGAACTCGCCGTATTTGAGGCTGCTTACGCTGAACATTCCGGACATGAGAGTCCAGTTGGCGAGTGAACTCCCCTCGTCCTCGTCCTTCTTCCGTCTTTCCGAGTCGTCGGCGGACGCGGCTTCATCCCAGGTCGCCATGACGTCGAGAAGATCGTCGTCGATGCGCATGAGCTCGACGTCGGTGATCGCCTTGACGCTGGTGAAAACCTCGCCTCGCCGACCCAGCGGATATCGTGAACGCTCGGAGCCCCCTACCAGCACTTTCGAAGAACCATCCGGATAGGTAAGCGCGAGCTCCCCACGCAGGAGATAGACCGCCTGGCCCGCGATCCCGCGCACGAGGAAGGGATTCGAATTCCTGCTCGCGGTCTCTACGTGGCAGAGACCGACGAGTTCGTGGAGCCTTGCTTCGGGCAGCGAAGCGACAGGTTCAAGAGTCTTCAGCGTCTCGATGCGTACTCTGTTTGCACTCATCGCGCGTTCCTCGCCCCTCAAAACTCGAAAACTTGATTGTTTTGCAGCATGCGCGGACGGAATTGACCGGCGTCCTCCTCGATTTCCTGCATCGTGAGCTCGATTTCGCCGGGCTTCAGATGCGTGATATAGATCTCCGCGCTACGTTCGAGTTTTGAGAGCTCCTCGGCAAGCATGCTCGGACAAAGGTGCTTCGAAATGACCGCCAACTCCCTTTCCCGGTTGCAAAAAGCGGTCTCGATAATCAGATACTTTAGGTTGGATATTTTGTTGACCGCCGCCCAAAGGGGGTCGTTGGTCGTCGTGTCGCCGGTAAACACCAGGCTTTCCCTGCCGGAATCGAGGTGATAACCGACTGCCGGCACGACATGATTTGCCGGTAGCGCCGTGAGCTTGCGCTTTTTCAGCTCGACCGTATCACCGACCTGGATCTCGCGGTATCGAAGGAAGGGTTTCTCGGGACTCGGGATCTGTGCGAAATCGGGCCAGATCCTCCAGTTGAAGATGTGACTTCGCAGGGTCTCCAGCGTTGCCGGAACGGCCCAGAGCGTGAGTGGCTGGTCACGCATCCCTCCGACCGTATCGACCATGAACGGGATGCTCGCGACGTGATCGAGGTGCGAGTGCGTGAGAAAGACATGATCGATGAGAGAGAGTTCGGTGAGTGAAAGATCGGCGACCCCCGTCCCGGCGTCGATGAGAATGTCGTTGTCGAGGAGCATCGACGTGGTGCGCAAGTGCCGGCCTCCTATTCCGCCGCTGCACCCCAGGATTCGCAGCTTCATGGAACCCGCCGCTATTTCTCGTCGAAAACGGTCACACCGCCCCATTCGGCTGGCGGCGGGTTTCGGCGCTTTGCGGCCACTTCCTTCGCGTACAACTCGTAGAGAGCGCACCCGGGGTTCATGCGCTGCAGGTTGAGGAGGTTGACTTCCACCTGATCCCACTGGCGGGAACGGTAAGACCTGATCGTCTGGTGCCAGAGCTTGAGCTCGTCCAAAACCTTTTTCTCGACCTCGGCCTCCAGTCCCATTGGCTCGTAGATCGTGATTGCCTCGTCCTTGCCCTTGACCTTGATCCTGTCGATCTCCTTGAAAACCACGTCCTTCACGAGCGTCCGGGTTGTTTCCCCGACGAGTATACCCACGCCGTAGTACTTGGTGCGTCCTTCCAGCCGGGAAGCGACGTTTACGGCATCTCCCATGGCGGTGTATGCCTTGCGTTGCTTCGATCCCATGTCCCCGACCCGGACGTTTCCAGAGTTGACGCCGATGCCGATTTTGAGGGTCGGCCAGCCGCGCGCGGTGAATTTCTTGTTCAGCGTGTCGCACTCGCGCAGCATCTCCAGGGCCGCAAGAACCCCGTTGCGCGGGTGATCTTTGTCTTCCACCGGAGCATTCCAGAAAGCCATGATCGCATCGCCGATGTACTTGTCGAGCGTGCCGCGGTACTTGCCCCGGATGATATTGCTCATGTCCGTGAGGTACTCATTGATGTATTCGCGCAGGTGCTCGGGACTGAGCGCTTCCGATATGCTGGTGAAGCCGCGCACATCGGAAAATAGTATCGTGAGATCGGTACTCTTCGGCGCCATGGTGTACTGCTCGGGGTCCTCGGCCATGATGCCAACAAGCTCGGGAGGCACGTATTGCCCGAAGAGCTCCGCGAACTGACGCTTGGAGCGCGTCTCGACGAAGTACCCGTAAGCCATGTTGACCGTGTACAGGGTCACCGTCATAAGGACCGAGGCGGCAAGCGGCAGTACCAAGCCCGCATAGGACCACATCCACAGGTCCAACAGCGTGATGAGCGCCATCCCGGTCACAGTTGCGGCGGTGGCCCAGAGCGGCGCCAGCATCGGGATGAGCAAGGTGAGCACGATACCGCCGATGACGAGCAGCAACAGTTCCGCTCCGAGCATGTAAGGCGGTTTGTGCTTCAGTTTGCCGTCGAGTATTCCGGCGATGAGGTTGGCGTGAATCTCGACCCCGGGATAGACATTGCCTTCCTTCCTGACCCCAGAGGAGCCCTCGCCCTCCCCCACGGGGGTCGAGCGAAGATCGAACAGGCCCGGGGCCGAAGCACCGATCAAGGCGATCTTGCCCCTCAACATTTCCACCGGCACATTGTCCGACCCTATATCGGCAAACGAAATATAGGGAAAGCTGCCCCTTGGACCGCGATAAGGAACCAGCGTAGTGACTTCCTCGTCTACCGGGATTCTGAGGGGCCCCACTCCAAGCCACTCCAAACCGGTGTAGGTCTTGGAGATGAAGCGGTCGGGCGTGGTCCCCGGGATTATGTTGGGCAAGGTAACCGTATCGATCTTGTTGCGAGTCGCTTCCTTCAGGCCCAGATACAAGCGCACTACCGCCAGTGACAGGGCTTCGTAGTAGCTGCCGTTGCGTTGCGGATATTCCGCGAGCATCGGCACGCGCCGCGACACGCCATCATCGTCGACGCGTGAGTTGAAATGCCCGGCGTTGGCTACTTTGGCGAGCTCGGGCAAGTTGGCGCCGTACCCTTTCCACGCGAAGAAGTCGATTTTCCTGCCGGCAAACGTGCCCGGCGGGAAAACAGGCTCCGGAAGGGATCCGTTTTCTACCGCATTTTCGTCGCTATTGAAATAGTAGCCGAGAACCACCGGACGGCCGCGGAGAAAAGTCGAGAATTTCGCATCGTGGTTGAGCTCCGGGCGCAATTCCTTCATGGCCGACTGGAACGGCCCTACGTCCTTCAGCCGGGTGTTGGCCAGCTTCTCGAGTACCGGCAGGCCGGAGCTCTCGTCGGGCTCGGCAAACACGACGTCCACGCCGACTATGAGCACGCCGTACTTGTCGAAGAGCTTTTGCAGCAGTGCAACGATCTTGTCGCGGCCCCAGGGCCAGCGACCGAGCGCACGGGAATCCAGGCTGCGCTCGTCGATATCGAGGATGACGATGCGGTCGTCGATCGTGCCCGGCATGGTCAGCCGAAGCCGGTAGTCGTAGATGATGTGGTCGAGCTGGTTGATGAAGCCGATGCGGTAGCTCTTGTAGGCATTTCCTACGACGTGGCCCACGAATACCAGAACTACCAGCAGGCCGAGCGCGATCCGGACGATGTGCTGCTTCAGTCTTCCTCCCCGGATCGGTTATTCTGAAGCGCCGAGGCTCAGGTCTTGAGGAAGAATTCCATCTTGACCCCGGCAAGTTCGATCACGTCGTGGTCGTTCAGGGAATGCGCCTGGGCGTCTAGGGTCTTGCCGTTCAACACCGGAAAGCTCGCCCCCTCTACGTGGGTGATGAAAAAACCCTGGGGCCGGCGCGTGATGACGGCCACTTGGACTCCGGGTTTGCCGAGCGTCGTGAGCGGCTTGGTGAGATCGAGCTCCTTGCCGGCGTTGGCACCGGAGAGAAGCTGCAGCGCGGCATTTTTTTGAGGCGCTGCCACGGGCTTGGGAGGCGCGACCGGTGCGGGCGTCGCACTTTGCCCTGCGACGGTGTCGCTGAAATTTCTTGCACCTACGGCAGCCGCGGCCACCACTGGGACGGCAGCAGGCGCAGGGGCGACAGGCGCTGCCGTAGCCAGCTTCATCGAGCCGGGGCGAAGCACCATGGTCTTCTCGAAATCCGCTGCCTTGGCTTGCCCCGCCACGGCTTCGTTCACGTACTTCAGTTTGTATTTACCAAGCTCGATGATGTCGTTGTTCTGCAGGAAGTGTTTCTTGATCGGCTGTCCGTTGACCACGGTGCCGTTGGTGCTGCCGAGATCCTCGAGAAACGAGTCCTGCAGGATGGTGACGATGACGGCATGTTCCCCGCTCACTGCCAGATTGTCGATCTGGATGTCGTTGTGCGGCTTGCGGCCGATGGTGGTACGTTCCTTGGTCAGAGCAATTTCCTTGAGGACCAGGCCGTCCATACTGAGTATCAGCTTCGCCATAGCAGTATCCCTCTGCTCGAACTATTTCAAGCTATTTGAACCAGCTCATCATCTTGCCCACGATGCTGCGCGGCGCGGGGTAGTCCCGCAGCACCCGGACCAGTATTACCGAGATATTGTCCCGGCCCCCGTTGTCATTGGCCGTTTGCACCAGGTGCTGCGCACATAGTTTCAGGTTGGAGCTGAGCGTCTGCAGCGCTAGGCCGATATCGTCGTCGCTCACCATATCACAAAGGCCGTCCGAACAGAGCAGATAAATGTCTTCCGGCTGCGTCTCGTAGTCGTGGATCTCCGCTTCTACGATCGGATCGATGCCGAGCGCGCGCGTAACCAGATTCTTGTTCTGCGACTGCCTCGCCTGTTGCGGTGTGATCACTCCGCTGTCGATCTGCTCCTGGAGAAGCGAGTGATCTTTGGTCACCTGCCGGAGCTCGCCGCCGCGCAGCCGGTACAGCCGCGAATCCCCGATGTGCGCGACGGTCATCTTGTTGTCGTAGAACAGGGCGACGACCAAGGTCGTCCCCATGCCCGCATACTGAGGCTGGCTCTGTGCGGCCTGATAGATCGACGTGTTCGCTTTGGCGATCTGTTCGTGCAAAAGCTGATGCGCGACGAGCTTGCCGCTGTGTGCGTCAATCTCGTATGGAACTCTCTTCTCCAGCAACTGCTGCAACTCGGTAATGATCACCGTCGTGGCCATGCCGCTTGCCACTTCGCCCGCGTTATATCCCCCCATGCCGTCGGCCAGCACGACGAGGCCTTGGTCCCCATCCGACGCGATCGAGTCCTCGTTATGGGACCTGACCATTCCGGGATCGGTACAACTCGCGACTTCAAGCGCTCCCGACAAAGTCATGATGCTTCAACGAAGCTCACAGGCTGATGTCGACCCCGGCGCCGATCGCCGTAGCGGAAGGACCGCCCACAGTCCTTCGCAATGCGCCCGCGAATTCTTCGCCCGTCTGGTAACGCTCGCCCGCGTCCTTGGCCATCGCCTTGTCCAGGAAGGCGACCAGGGCCGGCGGCAGGGACGGGTGGTATTGCAGGATATCCGGCGCATGTTCGTTGGCGATCCTGTACATGAGTTGCGCCATCGAATCTCCCTCGAACGGTAGTTTGCCGCAAATAAGCTGATAAAGGCTTACCGCCAGCGAGAACAGATCGCTGCGCCCGTCGATCTTCTTGCCCTGGAGTTGCTCCGGCGACATGTAGGACGGCGTACCGAGCACCATTCCGGTTTTGGTCTTGGACGAATCCGTAATGCGGGCAATTCCGAAATCGGTCACCTTGACCATATCGCTTTCGGGCTCGTACATGACGTTGGCCGGCTTCACGTCCCGGTGCACCACGTTCTGCCTGTGCGCGTAGCCGAGCGCGTCGGCCACCCTCGCGACGATCGAGATGACCTTGTCCGTCGAGAGAGTGCTGCCAAGTTTGGTGAACGGCACCATATCCTGGCCCTTCAGGAGTTCCATCGCGATGTAACACAGGTCGTGCTCTTCGCCCGCATCGAAGATGGTCACGATATTGGAATGGCTCAGGCGGCCGGCGGTTTCGGCTTCGCGGAAGAACCGCTCCTTCACCTCCGCGAGCTCGTCCGCCTCGAATTGCTGGGAAAGCGCCATGGTCTTGATCGCCACGACGCGTCCGATTTTTGGGTCTTTGCCGAGATACACGACGCCCATGGCACCCTTGCCGAGCTCCTTTTCCACCTGGTAGCGACCGAGCATCGGCTTCTCGGCGCCTCCGCCGAGCGCGAGAGTCCCGCCGGGGTGGGTCTGCCCGCCACCGAGCATGACGGTTTCCGACATCTGCTTGGCGCGCGACAACCTCGCCTCGAGGTCGCGGAACTTCGGGTTGTAGTCGGCCATGTAGCGAAATGCGGCTTCGGCCTTGTTGAACTGGCGCTTGCGCTCGAAGTCGAGCGCAAGGTTGTAGAGGTTGTCCATGACGGTGTCGTCCAATGGCACCTTGCGGAAGTAATCGAAAGCCATGTCGAGCTGCCCTTGCCCTTGGAAAGCGAGGCCGAGCATGCGCGCGTTGGCTGCCGACTGCGCATCGGATACCTCCTTGCCGCGTTCGGTGACGACGAAGCGCTTTGTTACGAGCAGCACGTGCCCTGTGACCAGCAGTGCGAGCGGCAGCATGAATTGCAGCCACATGCCCTGGCCGGTCATGAGCACGAAGTGCGTGGCGAGCAGGATCGCCACGATGCCGGCGCTGACTACCGCTCCCAGGCCGGCGGAAAGTCGCGGCAGCAACGCGATCAGATAGGCCGCGACCAGGAGATAAACCAGCCTCTCTGCGACCCACCCCCAGGTGGGCGCGACGAAGAAATGTCCCTGCAAGAGCGACGAGAGCGTATGCGCCTGAAGCTCGACGGCCGGCATGGCCGGATTCACCGGCGTCACGAATATGCTGCCGACCCCGGCAGCAGTCGGTCCGATGAGCACGATCTTGTCGCGGTATTTTTCCAGCGGGATCTTGCCGCTCGCCACGTCGTAGAACGAGTCCTCCTGTATGGCCGGCCGGCCGTCGCGATCCTTGTAGAAATAGGTGAACATCTGCATAGTCGGATCCGCGCTCACCCGGAAATTGCCGATCTGCAGCGCTTCACCGGGACGGATCTTGATGTCCTTGGCGGTCAGATTGAGGCTCCTTGCGACCATCATGACCGCAAGCGACGGGTAGTATTCATCGTAGTAGGTGATGGCGAGCGCTTCGGTGCGGATCGCTCCGTCCACGTCGGGGACCGAGTTCAAATGCCCCACCGCGGCCGCGGCGGCGCCCAAACTGTCCACGATCGGGACCTCGACCGCGCTGGTGAAGAGCGGCAGGTCGCCGCTGCCGCCCTGGATCGAGAGCGCGTTCTTGCGCACGAATTCGGGAAGGGGCTTGTCGGGCTTGCCACGCGGCTCGCCGAACGTGAACAGCAACGGTAGCACCACGTTGCCCGCCTTGACGAAACTCTCGGCGAGCTTCCTGTCGGTGTTGAGTGCGCTCTCCGCTTCCTGGAGCGTTGCGCCGATCTGAAGCAGCTCGGGCGATATGCTGCGGGGCGGCGCGCTCGGATCCGCGTTCACCGGCACGAGCCGCTGGTAAGCCTCGAGAAGCTTGTTGACATAGACCAGGCCCGGGTCGAGCTGCGGTTCCGAGAAAAAAACCGTGTAGCCGATGACTTTGGCCTTCGTGTCCGCGAGGCGTTCGATCATCTTTGCATGGATCTCACGCGACCACGGCCAGCGACCGATATTGTCGATGCTGCGCTTGTCGATCGCGATCACGGAAATCTTGTCGGACGGGGTTCGCGCCGAGGCCCGAACACCCCAGTCGTACGCGAAGCGCTCAAGGGCCTCGATCAGCTGGGTCCCGCCGGTCGCGAGCATCACGAGCGACACCCCCAGGCATAGGAACCAGTCTTTTTTCCAGAAGCCCGCTTTGGTCATAGCCTCTCCCGTTTGTTCTTATTGTTGTTCAACGAGGGGATGTGCCCCGAGTGCTCTCGCATTTTACGCCAACCACCTCTCGCCCATGAAGAGCAGCAAGTTACTGAATAAACAATGCTCTAGGGGACATTTTTACAGTGAAAAGTGGAGGCAGTCAAATTTCTCTTCGGCAGCGAAAGCCGCGAAGGAGAACACGACGAAACGTCGCGTCGCGAGTGGCTGCCGCGCCGGCGCGAGTCAGCTGCCGAGCACGGTGCCCGGAGTGAGGCCGTTCTGGGCTACGAGTTCGGCCGCGGACGCTTTCTTGCCGTCCTCGTGCTTTGCCTTGAGAACCTCGATCCGTCCTCCTTGAGCGGTCACGAAGAAACTCGCCGCGCCGATTTCGGAGATCTCGCCGATCTTGCCTTTTACCGCGCCGAAAGTGCGGAACAGATGCTTGCGGCTGTCGAAGATCTGCAGTTTCTTTCCGTTCAGCGTGGTCCAGGCCCCCGGCGCAGGATTGCACCCGCGTATGAGGTTGTAGGTGAAATCGACATGGCTCGCCCAGTTGATTTTCGCTTCGGCGGCGCGGCACCAGCCTTCGTAGCTCGCGCGGGCTTCGTCCTGAACCGTTTCGCGGTGCTTGCCCGCCATCACCAGGTCGGCCGCTTCGAGCATCGCGGCAACCCCCATCGGAAACAAGCGATCGAAATAGACGCTGCCGAGCGTGTCATCCGCGCTGAGCGGCGTTTCCTTCTGCAGGATCACGGGGCCTTCGTCGAGGCCATCGGTCGGCCGGAAGATGGATAGCCCGGTTTTGGCGTCGCCGCGTATGATCGGCCAGTTGATCGAGCTCGGCCCACGATATTTCGGCAGGAGCGACGGGTGGTACTGGATCGTGCCCTTCCTGGGGATCTTCACGAACTCCTGCGGCGCGAACTGCAGCACGAAGGCCATGATGCCGATGTCGGCGTTGAGCGCGCGCATCGCATCGAGCGCTTCCTTGTTGCGCAGCGACTGGAACTGAAAGATCTTGAGGCCCTTTTCCAGCGCCGCGGCCTTGAGCGGATCGGCCTTCGCGCCTTCCTTCTCCGGCGCGCAGAACACACCCGCGACTTCGTCTCCACGGGCCAAAAATGCGTCGAGCACGGCCTTGCCGAAGTCCTGCTGCCCCACGATGGCTATTTTCACGGCTACGCCGCCTTCTTCGGGGATACCGCGAAAGCGCCTGCCCGCCTCAGGCTGGCGATTTTCGTTTCGTCGTAGCCGAGGACTTCCTTGAGAACCTCGTCGGTGTGCTCGCCCAGGAGCGGTGAGCGCTCGATGCGCGCGGGCGAATCGGAGAGCTTGATCGGCATGCCGACGTTGTACCACTTGCCGCGTTGCGGGTGGTCGAGCTCGACCCACATGTCGCGCCCCCTCACGTGCTCGTCGTTCGCCAGGTCCTCGGTGCTCATGATCGGACCGCACGGGACGTCGAGCGGATTCAGGATCGCCATGAACTCGCGCTTGGTGTGCTGCGCCGCGAACTTCGTTATCAGCGCCCACATCTCGTTCTGATTCTTACGGCGATCCCCGATCTTCGCGAAACGGGGATCGGCCGCAAGGCCCGGCGTCCCCAGATCGGGCCCGATGCGGTTGGCGAGCCCCTCCCACACCGCTTCCTGCACCACGACGTACAGCCAATCGTTGGGCCCGTGCGGCTTGCAATGAATCGCGTTGCCGAGTTGCCCGCCGCCCGAGTCGTTGCCCGCGCGCGGGACGGCGCCCATACCCTGCTGCGTGGGCACGGAGTATTCCGACAGTGGCTGGCGCGTCAGCCTTTGATGGTCGCGGAATTTGACGCGGCACAGGTTCATCACCCCGTCCATCATCGCGACCTCGACGTATTGCCCCTTGCCGGTGCGATCGCGCTGGTGCAGGGCGGCCAACAAACCGATGGCCAGGTGCAAGCCCGTGCCCGTATCGCCTATTTGGGCGCCGGTCACAAAGGGCGGTCCCTCCGGCACGCCGGTCGTGCTCATGGACCCGCCCATCGCCTGCGCCACGTTCTCGTAGGCCTTGAAGTCGGCGTATGGCCCCGAGGAGCCGAAGCCCTTGATCGAGCCCATCACGATGCGGGGGTTGATCTGATGGATCTTCTCCCAGGTGAAGCCGAGCCGGTCGAGCACGCCGGGCCCGAAATTCTCCATGATGATGTCGCACTTGTTCAGCAAATCGACGAACACCTGCTTGCCCTCGGCGCTCTTCATGTTGACCGTGATCGAGCGCTTGTTGCAGTTGAGCATCGTGAAGTACAGGCTGTCGGCGTTCGGCACGTCGCGCAGCTGCCCGCGCGTCGCGTCGCCCTGCGGGTTCTCGAACTTGATGACGTCGGCGCCCATCCAGGCGAGGAGCTGCGAGCAGGTCGGCCCCGCCTGCACGTGCGACATGTCGAGGATGCGAATTCCCTTGAGTGCTTCCATTATTTCTTTTTCCCGCTTGTCGGATTCAGGCTCGTGATGCGACCGCTTTCGGTACCGGCAGTTTCATCGATCACGGCATTGATGAGCGTGGGTTTGCGCGAGCGGATGGCTTCTTCCATGGCCTTGCGCAGGTCGGCCGGGGTCGTGGCGTGCACGCCCACGCCACCGAAGGCCTCGATCAGCTTGTCGTAGCGCGCACCCTTGACGAACACGGTGGGTGCCACATCGGGGCCGCCGGTCGGATTGACGTCGGTGCCGCGGTAGACGCCGTTGTTGTTGAAGACGACTACGCAGACCGGCAGGTTGTAGCGGCAGATGGTCTCGACTTCCATGCCGGAGAAGCCGAAGGCGCTGTCGCCCTCGATCGCGATCACCTGCAGGCCGCTGACCACGGCGGCCGCGACGGAAAAGCCCATGCCGATGCCCATGATGCCCCAGGTCCCGACGTCCAGCCGCTTGCGCGGCTTGTACATGTCGACGATGCTGCGGGTGAAGTCGAGCGCGTTGGCGCCTTCGTTGACGAGTATCGCGTCCGGGTTGGCCTTGACGATGTCGCGCACCACGTTCAGCGCGCTGTGGAAATTCATCGGCGTCGGATTCTTGGCCAGGGTCTCGGCCATCTTCGCGATGTTTTTGTTTTTGCGCTCCGCGATGGCGTTGAGCCATTCCGCCGGCGGCTTCGCCCAGTTGGAACCGATGACAGCGAGCAGCGCCGACACGCATGAACCGACGTCGCCGACAAGCGGGGCGTCGATGCGGACGTTGCTGTCCATCTCCTGCGGCGAGATGTCGATCTGGATGAACTTCTGCCCGCCCCAGTCCTTGTGGTCCTTGCCGCCCCAGGTCTTGCCCTTGCCGTGCGAGAGCAGCCAGTTCAGGCGCGCGCCGATCAGCATCACCACATCCGCCTCGGGCAGCACGTACGAGCGCGCGGCCGAGGCGGACTGCTCGTGCGTGTCGGGTAGCAGGCCCTTGGCCATGGACATGGGCAGGTAGGGGATGCCGGTCTTCTCGATGAAAGAGCGGATCTCGGTATCGGCCTGCGCATACGCGGCGCCCTTGCCCAGCACGATCAGCGGCTTCGTCGCGCCCTTGAGCAGGTCGACGGCGCGTTTCACGGCGTCGGCGCCGGGAATCTGCTTTGGCGCCGGATCGACGACCTTGATGAGGGACTTCTTACCGGCCTCGGCGTCCAAGGTCTGAGCAAAGAGCTTCGCCGGTAGGTCGAGGTAGACGCCGCCGGGGCGGCCGGAGACGGCGGCGCGGATGGCGCGCGCGATGCCCACACCGATGTCCTCCGCCTGCAGCACGCGGAAGGCGGCCTTGCACAGCGGCTTGGCGATGGCCAACTGGTCCATCTCTTCGTAGTCACCCTGCTGGAGGTCGACGATCTCGCGCTCGCTGGAGCCGCTGATGAGGATCATCGGGAAGCAGTTGACGGTGGCGTTGGCCAGTGCGGTCAGGCCGTTGAGGAAGCCGGGGGCGGACACCGTCAGGCAGATGCCGGGCTTTTGCGTCATGAAGCCGGCGATGGCGGCGGCGTTTCCGGCGTTCTGCTCATGGCGGAACGAAATCACGCGCAGGCCCGCGGCCTGCGCCATGCGGGTGAAGTCGGTGATCGGAATGCCGGGCAGCCCGAAGATGGTGTCGATGCCGTTGAGCTTGAGGGCATCGATGACCAGATGAAAGCCGTCGGTTACATCTTGTGAATGCGCATTGGCGACGATCTGGCCGCTGCTCATCACCTTCACGTCCTGACCGGACGCGACCTGCGGCTCGACTGTTCCCATGGAGGTCTCCTTGCATGCGGCCCTTCCGCCCATTGCACGGGCGAGGGGCAAAAATCGACTCAAGAGTCTAAAATTGCTGACGAAGTTCAACCTTGACTGCGATCAATAATTCCCGCTTAATTGCCCGCTCACCGTTTCGCACGCCCGCTGCCACCCGTGTCGGCCATCCTCAGCCATCCCCAGCGCAATACGATTCGCCTGCAGCTCAAGCAGAACCTGATCCTGCGCGAGATGCCGGCGTCCGCCTGGGACGATCTGGAGCCGCTGCTTGAGGTCGCGGAGTACAGGAAGGGCGAGCCGCTGGTGCGCCAGGGCAGCACGAACATGGAGCAGTTCTTCATCCTGGACGGGATCCTGAAGCGCGTCGTGAGCAACCCCCAGGGAAAAGAGATGATCCTGCGCTTCGCGGCCGAGACCGACATGGACACCTCCTACGCCGCCTGGCGGATGAAAACCCCCATCCCCTACAGCATTGCGGCGGTCACCAAGGTCCGCGTGGCGCGCCTGTCCATGCCCCACTGGGTCGAGTTCCTCGAACGCCACAACGAAATGAAGCTGCGCTTCGAGTACGAGGTCATGCGCCTCATGTCCGAGGTGATGGCGCATACGATCACGCTTCATCTGCTCGACGCACCCGGGCGCCTTGCGCGTTTCATGCGCAAGCACCAGGACCTGCTCGGCCGAATACCCAAGAAGGAGCTGGCTTCCTACCTCAATCTGACACCGGAAACCCTGTCCCGCCTCAGGCAGCGCGCCGCCTGAGCGCGTCCCGCTTTCAGCTCTTTCCTAGCACGACGCGCCACCCCGCCCGGATGAGCGGCCAGAACAGCAGCAGCAGGGCGAAGCTGGTCAAACCTCCCACCAGCCCGTTCGAGAAAAAGACCAGAAGATCACCCTGAGAACCCTTGATCGCGTTGCGGAAGTTCTCCTCCGCCCGGTCGCCCAGAACGAGCGCCAGCACCAGGGGGGCGAGCGGATAGCCGAGCTTCTTGAAAGCGTAGCCGAGCACGCCGAAGGCGACCATCAGATAGACGTCGAACATCGAGTTGTGCACCGTGTACGCCCCGATCGCGCAGATCACGATGATGACGGGCGCGATGATCGAGAAGGGGATGCGCAGGATCGCCGCGAAAAGGGGCACGCAGGTCAGCACGACGATCAGACCGGCGATGTTGCCGAGATACATGCTGGCGATCAGGCCCCACACGAAGTCCGGTTTCTCGACGAACAGCAGCGGCCCGGGCTGGAGTCCCCAGATGAGGAGGCCCCCGAGCAGCACCGCGGCCGTGGGCGATCCCGGCACCCCGAGCGTGATCATCGGCAGGAGCGCCGAGGTGCCGGCGGCGTGAGCCGCAGTCTCCGGTGCGACGACGCCCTCGACCTTGCCGCTGCCGAAATCATCGCCATCCTTGGAGAGGCGGCGCGCGAGGCCATAGCTCATGAAAGAGGCCGGCGTTGCCCCGCCGGGGAC
>Ga0210382_10000219_pt1 | contig 22544 bp, 40 predicted proteins | sample PLMedo_FD_155452 | JGI IMG/M metagenome (GOLD analysis project Ga0210382, IMG submission 155452) | Groundwater sediment microbial communities from an aquifer in East River, Colorado, USA - PLM0_60_coex redo | ecosystem: Environmental > Terrestrial > Soil > Riparian zone | place: USA: East... | reverse complement strand
TCTGGAGAGTCCTCAGGTACGCGTCTTTTGTCGTTTCAACGGGCGTCGCAGACGAGGGCCGAATGAAGAACATCAAGCAGCTCATTCAGGACGAGGCCGACACGAAGGCCGCGATCGCCAAGCTCAAGAAAGAAGGCCGCGCCCTGAATGCGGTGGCCGAGCGCACGCCGGAGCAGGGCGCGCGCTTCACGGCCGTCTTCGCCGAGCTCGACGCGCTCGAAGAGAAAGCCGAAACGATCGCCGCCGATCTCGTGATCGCCCGTCGGCTGCAGGACGACGAGCGCCACAGCGGCGCGGTCGCGGCCACCGTGATCGAGGTCGGCCAGGACTTGGCCACCACGCGGCCCGTCACCCTCGGCGAACTCATGCAGGCGATGGCCTACGAGGCGCCGCAGATGCCGGCCCATCGGAAAGCCTCGATTCTGCCGCACGGCGTCGCGCCGCATGTCGCGGCCGTCCTCCACGCCCCGGAGCTCCAAGCGGCCGCCTCCGGCGCGTCGTCCGGCGTCCCGGAATCGGGCGGCGTGCTCGTCAAGAACGAATGGAATACCTCGCTCCTGACGCGCGTCCAGGAGGAGGGCCACCTAGCGGGGCGCTGCTTCCCGATGCCGATCGGCGAGGGCAGTGACGGGGTGGAAGCGCCGTATGTCGACGAAACCAGCCGCGCGACCGGCTCCCGCTGGGGCGGCGTGCAGGTCTACCGCGCGGCGGAAGCCGCGGCGATGACGGGCGCGCAGGTCAAGCTCGGGAAATTCGAACTCCGTCTGGAAGATCTGGTCGGCCTCTTCTACGCGACCGACCGCGTCCTGCGCGATGCGACGTTGCTCGAAGCGCTGGCGATGAAGGCCTTCGGATCGGAATTCGCGTTCAAGCTCGACGACGAGATCGCGCGCGGCACCGGCGCCGGCCAGTGCTTGGGGATCATCGGCAACGCGCCGACGGTCTCCGTCGCGAAGGAAACCAATCAAGTCGCGGCCACGATCGTCTTCGAGAACATCATCAAGATGTACTCGGTCCTGCTCGCGCGCTGCATGCCTGGCGCCGAGTGGTTCATCAATCAGACGGTCCTGCCGCAACTCTTCAAGATGTATCTCGCGGTCGGGACCGCCGGCGTGCCGGTGTATCTGCCGGCGAACGGGGTCTCGGCGACCCCCTACGGGACGCTGATGGGCCTCCCGGTGAATGTCATCGAGCAGGCGTCGGCGCTCGGCACGGTCGGCGACATCATTCTCGCCAATCTCCACAACGACTACGCGCTCATCAGCAAGCCGATGACGCAGGCGTCGTCGATTCACGTGTTGTTCACGAGCAACCAGACGACGTTCCGCTGGGTCTGGCCGGTCATCGGCAAGCCGGTCTTGGCGGCCGCGATCACGCCCTACAAGGGCAGCGGCACCTTCGGCCCGTTTGTCACGCTGGCGACCCGCGCCTAAGTCGGGAGCGGCCTTTTTTCTGAGGACCTGAGCATGTCGAATATTTCGCTCCCGACGAAGTTCAAGATCGTCCAGGCGTTCGCGCCCAAGACGACCAACGCGGCCCTGAGCTCGCAAGTCATCACCGTCAAAAACGCGGTCAAGGTGTGGCTCGTGCTGCACTTCACCAACGCGGTCGGGTTCGCCTCCGCGCCCACGCTCCGCCAGGCGACCGACATCGCCGCGGGCACCAATGCCGCGGGGCCGACCTCGCGCATCTGGGCGAATGAAGACGCCGCAGCGACCGACACGCTCGTCGCGCAAACGGCCGGCGCCCTCTACACGATGGCCGCCGACATCAAGCTCAAGATGGTCGTCTTCGAAATCGATCCGGCCAGTCTGACCGACGGCTACGACTGCCTCTACTGCACGATCGCGACCTCGTCCCAGGCGACGAACTTCGTGGCGGGCGAGTGGGTGATTCAGACGAACTTCCAGCAGGCGACGCCGCCGAGCGCGATTCTCGACTAACGCGAGGGCCCTGAGCATGAATCTGAATCAATCGCAGCAGGACCTGCTGCGGACCTTCGTCACGGGGATCAAGGTCGGCCCGAAGGCGTCGACGGCCTACACGACGACCGTCCCGCAGACGTTGTTCACGATTGCGGTCGGCAAAGTGCTCGTGAAGCTGTTCATGGCGACCGTGTCGACGATCCACGCGGGCGCGACCCAGAACATCAAGACCCAGACGGCCCCGACCGCCGGCACCGCCGTGGCGCTCTCGACCGATCTGGACACCAACGCGCTCGAGGCGGGCGCGACGCTCTACGTCGAAGGCGACGGCACCGCGACGGTCAAGGCCAACGGCGGCGTCGTGCTGACCTCCGCCACGGGCAGCGGCGGCTTCATCGTGTCGCCCGGCACCATCACCTTTACGCCGAGCGCGACGCAGACCGGGGCGACCAGTTGGGAACTCTGGTACGTGCCGCTCGACGACGGCGCGTACGTCACGTAACGCGCGATCTTTTTCGGCACTGAGGAGAAGAGACCCATGGCTGACGCCATTCAGATCGCGATTCGCAAGGGCAACGTCCTCAACCAGGCCACCGCCGGGGGCAACGAACTCGGCGAGCAATTCATCGCACAGGGCCTGCCCCCCTATACCGAAATGACCCGCAAGGGCCAGGCGTGGGCCACGATGAGCGTGACCGCCGTCGCGGGCCTCGTCGTGCGGCCGTCGACCGTCTGCGCGCTGGAGCTCTGGAACGGCTACAACACGGGCGGCCCGAGCCTCATCGTCGATCGGCTCTTCTATTTCAACCTGGTCTCGACCAACGTGATCGAAGGCTTCAGCGGCTGGGCCCAGGTCACGGCCGCGAAAGCGGCGCCCTCGAGCGCCAGCCTGGTCGTGCGCGGCAACTCCGGCAAGGCGTACAGCGGGGCCGTCGTCAATGCCGTCGGCACCACCGTCATCGACTCCGGCTGGTTTCCCTGGACAAGCGCCTATCAGAAGGGCGCGGGCGGCGTCGTGCCGTTTGGCGCGGTGATGGCCACCGTCGAAGGCCGGCTCATCGTCCCGCCGGGCAGCTCGCTCTGCCTGCATGTCGTCAGCTCGCTCGTCGGTGAGACCTTCACCCAGGGCGCGAGCTGGTACGAAGAGACCCTCACGATCGCGTAGTCAGGCGCATGTCGCGATGGCCTTGTCCCTTGTCACGGCGCCGACGACTGAGCCCGTCACCGTCAGCGAAGTCAAAAGCCACTGCAAGATCACGAGCAGTGACGGCGAACCCGCGCCGACCCTGATCACCGCCGCGCTCGCGGCCGTCCCGATCGCCGGCAACCTCGAGAACGGCACGCATCGGTATCTGGCGACCTTCGTCACCGCCGACGGGGAAACCGACGCGGGCCTGGCGTGCGCGGCGGTCACCGTCACCGATAAAACCGCCAACGGGAAGATCGAACTGAGCGCGATTCCGCTCGGCGGCTCCGCCGTCACGGCGCGCAAGATCTACCGGCAATTCAACAGCACGGGCACCTTCAAGCTCCAGTCGACGATCAGTAACAACACGGCGACGACCGCCACGGACAACGTCGCGAACGCGAGTCTGGGGGCCGACGCGCCGACGACGAACACGACCAGCGATCCCGAGCTCCTCAGTTGGATCACCGCGGCACGGCAGTACTGCGAAACGTTCACGCACCGCGCGTTGGTCAGCCAGACCTGGGATCTCGCTCAGGACGTGTTTCCGAACGGCTTTGAGTCGCTGTGGATTCCGAAGCCGCCGCTCGTGTCGGTGACCAGTGTCAGCTACGTCGATCAACCCGGCGTGACGCAGACCTGGAGCGCGAGCCTCTACACGGTCGATGCCCCCGCGGGGCCCTGGGCGCGTCAAGGGCGGATCGTGCCGACCTATCTCCAGATCTACCCGGTGACCCGGGCGATTGAGAACGCGGTCACCGTGCGCTTTGTGGCCGGCTACGGCGCGGCGGCGAGTGTGCCGGCGCCGATCAAAGTCGCGATGAAATTGCTCATCGGCCACTGGTGGGTGAACCGGGAAGCGGGCGCCCTCGTGCGCGCGTCGGCCGACATTCTGCCGTTCGGCGTCGTTGAACTGCTGTACCCGTTCAAGGCGTTCTGAGCATGAGCACGATCGGCCAGAAACGCACCCGCGTGCGGATCGAGAAAGCCGTCGAGGTCAGCGATGGCCAGGGCGGGAAGACGAAGACCTATGCGCTGCGGTGCGTCGTCGCGGCGCATGAGCGGCCGTTGACCGGGACCGAAGCGTTGCGCGCGGCGCAAGTCACGGCGGTCTTGAGTTCGGTCTGGGAGATCTGGTGGCGATCGGATCTGTCCGTGAAGGATCGGATCCGCGTCGGCGCGCGTGTCGTCGAGATCGAAAGCTTCTACGACCCGACCGACACGCGCGACGAACTCTTTTTGGTCTGCAGTGAGGTTCAGGCGTGAGTAGTTACTCGGCCCTCTCGCCCGTCTCGGCCGCCGTCTACACGGCGTTGAACGTGGCCAGCTTGACGGCGCTCGCGCCCGGCGGCGTGGGCGATGACATCGCGCAGGGGACCGGGTATCCGTTCGTGCTGTACGAAGTCCACGAGACGCGCGGCGGCGGGCTGGGCACGAAGCCGGGCCAGGGGCAGCTGCCGGAGATCGATCTGATCGTGCACGTGTTCTCCCAGTTCGAAGGGCTGAGTGAAGCCCAGAGCGTGATGGCCCAAGTGATTCACCTGCTCGCGGATCCGCCGACCGTGACCGGCTACGGGAGCTGGGCGATCTTCCATGACGAGACGATCAATCTGGGCGATCAGATCGTGGCGGGCCTGAAGGTCAAGGAACTCGTGGCGCGGTTCCGGTTGTACGTCGAAGAGGGGACCATCCCCGAAGCGGACCCGCCGTCGTGGGTGCAGGCGGACTGGATCTAGATGAGCAACGTCCTCAAGCACAAATTTGTGAGTCTGAAGGCGGACGGCGCCGACACGACGAAGCTGCGCCCGAGCGACTGGGACGCGGAACATGCGTTCTCGGGCGGGGCGCTGGGATCGATCCTCTATCGAGACACCGGGGAAAGTGACGGCGCGTCCTGGTTGGCGGATGTCGCGGTGGGGTCTGTGCTGGTCTCCGGCGGGGTCGGGGCGGCCCCGGCATGGAGCGCGAGCCCCTACATCAGCGGGCAGTTGGGGATCGGGGCCGTACCGTATGCCAACAACGCGCTGTACCTCCTCAATCCGAATGGCCCTGGCTTACATATCAAAGGCGGCACGAGCAGCAACACGCGCTCGGCGATCGTCTTTGAAAACTCGGCTGGTGCGATTCGGGCGGTGTTCAACCCCGAGGGGCAGTTCTACACGAATGGCTGGATGACGATCTCCGGCGCGTTCACGGCAACGCAGAACGCGAACGGCGACATCACGGTGTTCACGACGGGGGCCAGCGGCCTGACGACCATGCTCGACGTGGTGTCGGACATCACCGGTCCTACGATTGTCGCGAAAGCCACCGCCGGGGGCTGGAATTTTCAGGGGCTCGACGTCAGCGCCAACTATACATTCAGCATCGAAAAAGACGGCACGGTGATGTGGGGCGCCGGCTCCACGAAGGGCTCAATGGACACCGCCCTCGCGCGCAATGCCGCGGGCGTTTTGGAAATCAACAACGGCGTCATTGGCACGTTCCGAGATCTCCAGCTCCGCGCGCTCACGGTCTCCACCAACATCACCCTCACGAACAACATCATCCTCGCGAACAACAGCGGCATCCTCCAGATTAAGGACACCGGTGGCACTGCCCGCAACATGTTGTACAGCGACAACGGTAACGTCTTGCGCCTTCAGCAACTCGCGGCCGGGAACTTCATCATCAAGCCGGGGTCCGCGCAGCAGTTGCGCGTGATGAACAACGCCGAGAGCGCCTACGGGCTGGTGATGTTCGACGGCACACTCGACCTGACCGTGGGCACGAATACGGATGGGAATTATCGGCTCCACGTCGCGCGGTCGGGATCGTCGGGCACGCTGTTGGCCTACGACTCCACTGCCAGCACCGGTGTCACGAACTGTGTCGTGCGCGAAGGGGCGGGCCAAGCCGCGAATCAAGTCTTTGGCATTACGGCGACCGACGGCACGACACTCCGCTTCGCGGTTCGGAACGGCGACATTCTCTGGGGCACGGCGCTCGTCGCGCTCGGGGGCGGCGCGGCGCCGACCCTCGGCACCATCGCTGGCACCGGCCCCACGGTCGCGGGCCAGAACAGTTGGCTGCGCGTGCTCGATTCCACTGGCGCGGCCTGCTGGCTCCCGGTCTGGAAATAACGCTATGCCCAATCCTCCCGATCATCACCTGAAACTCTTGATTGGCGATCTGGTCGTCAAGCTGGCTCTGGTGTCGGCGGAGAACGAAGCCTTGCGTGAGCAGCTCGCCGCCCAGACGCCCGCGAAGAAGAAGACGAAGGATCCCGCATGAGCGACCCGCAGCCCTTCAATGCCCCGGTGATCGTCGATGCGCACGGCCAGCCCGCGCGCGCGCCCGCCGATCGCGCGTGTCCGCGCTGCGGCGCCTGGCCGGAACGCCGGGTGCTGTCGAGCGGCTTCGGATCCCCGCATGACGTGTGCAGCGCCTGTGGGCATGACTTCGAGGAGCGCACCCTGTGAGCGGCAAAGTTGGATCGGCAAGTTTCTCCGTGTTCTTGGTGGACGGCAGCGATTTGCTGCCCGCGAAGGTGAAATCCGTCTCGCACAAGATCACCGCCTTGAACGAAGCGACGCTCGGGTTGGGCGACAGCGCCGAGGGGAAGACGCCGACGGGCGTCTCGAAGATCGACCTCACGCAGAGCGGGGCGTTCTTTGACGATGCGACCAACGGCGCGCATGCGCTCTTGACGCCGACCAGTGCCACGGCCGTGAGCCGGATCGTGACCTTCGCCTACAACGGCAACACGCTCGGGAATCCCTTCGTGGGCATCTCGGGCGCGTACGGGATGAGCTACGAGGTGATCGGCCAGAGCGCCAAGCTCACGAAGGCCAACGTCAGCTACGAGGTCTCGGGCACGCTCGATCGCGGCGTCATCCTCCAGATCCAAGGGGCCTTGACCACGACCGGCAACGGCACCTCGGTCGACTACACGCTCGACCCCTCGCAACGGAACATCCCGATCACCTCGGCCACGAAAGCGAACCCGTGTGTGGTGACGACGACGGTCCCGCACGGGCTGACGACGGGGCAGAAGGTCCTGATCGCGGCCAACACCTTGGCGGGGCCGAGCATCAACAGCGATCTCGCCGTCACCGTGGTCTCGACGACGACCTTCTCGGTGGCCGTGAATACGACGGGGAGTTCCGGCGCGGGCACGGGCGGCTCGTTCGTGCTGAGTAGCTCGGTCAACGGCGGCGCCGGCGTGCAGGCCATCAGCGCCTACAGCGGCTTCACCGGCGTCATCGGGAAGATCCAGCACGCGCCGGACGACAGCACGTGGGCGGATCTCCTCACCTTCGCCAACGTCACGACCGGGCCCGGCGCGCAGCGCGTGACGGCCGCCGGGACTGTGGATCGCTATACCCGGTACGTGCGGACGGTCTCGGGTGCCGGATCGATTACGCCGTTTGTCGGATTCGCCCGTTAACCAGCAGGAGAACACACCATGGCCGCCGGCAAACACGGAAGTTCGGAAATCACCATCAGCTATGACGACGGGCCTGGAGGCACGCCGCGCACGATCACGGCCTTCGTCCTGACGATGGGCGGGATCAAGATCACGTCCAACATGCAGGCCAACACGCCCTACGGCGCGACGATCGAGGCGAAGCTGCCGACCGGCGTCAGCAAGTACGACCCGATCACGATTCATGGCTACTGGGATGACACGGCGACCACCGGGCCGCATACGGTCTTCCTCGCCCCGGACACGAGTCCGCAAGCGTCGACGCGGACGCTGGCGATCGTCATGGGCAACAGCAAGACGTGGACGTCGGAAGGGTACCTCGAATCGTACGAAGTCCTGAGCAAGGCGGGGAACCTCAGTGAGTTCAACGCCGTGCTGATCCAGAACTCGGGCGCCTGGTCGTAACCGCGATGAGTATCTTCGCGAGTCAGACGTCGCAGACGATCCCGATCCCGGGCGCCGCGCCGCACACGGTCACGATCCGGAAGCTGACGGCGGGCGAGCTGGACGCCGCGCAAGGCGTGCATCTGCGGACGACGCTGGCGGGCCGGTGGGCGCCGCATGGCTGGGCCGCGCAGTTCACGCAGCACCTCGCGAAAGGGACGGCGACCCCGGTCGAGGCCGAGCGCGTGCTCAGCGATCCGTTGAACGGGTACGACCGGCACACGCTGGTGAAGGCGGGGCTCGTCGCGTGGAGTGTCCCGGATCCCGTGCTCAGTCCCGAGGCGATCGACGACCTCGACGACGACACGCTGGAGTTTTTCGCGCGCGAGATTCTCCAGGTGTCGAAGCCGTCGCTCTTTCGCACGCCCGAGGAGGCGGAGGCGGCCCGAAAAAACGCCTCCGGCTTCTTCACCTCGGTCTAGAGGGGAAGGGGCCGCTCCCGTTCGAGCACTGGATCGGCCGCGTGAGCGAGGAGTTCGGCGGGATGAAGCCGTCGGACGTGCTGGAGGAATGGGCGCGGCTGCCGGTGGGGTTCCTTGAAACGCTGATCGAGTATCGCGCCTACGCGGCGGCGAAGCGGGCGAACGACGTCGACCCGACCGGGTGGAGTTCGTCGCCGCTCCGGACGTTGGCCTTTCAGATCGAGATGGCGTTGGCGCAAGAGGAGATGACTGGTGAATAGCGTGCGCGTGTCGCTCGATCCCAACGACGTGCGCGAGAAGCTGGACGGCCAGACGCTCGCGCACGCGCTGCAGCCGTTCGTCAAAGCCGCGTCCCGGGTGTCGGCCGATCACGTGTGCGCGGAGGCGAAGGCGCGGCTCCAGCGGCAATTGAGCGGCACATCGACCGGCGTCACGGTGGCCGGCATCGTGGTGAAAGCGGATCGCTCGGGCTGGGGCTGGATCGTGGATGCGGGGAACGTCACGACCCCGATGCTCGATCGCTGGCTCGAATCCGGCACGGTCCACATGCGCGCGCGGCCGTTCTTCTTCGCGAGCGCGCAACTCGAGCAGAGCGCGCAGCTGAGCCGGGTGCAGTCGGCCGTGCATGCGGCGTTGTCCGAGTACGGGCTGGGAGATGCCCGCTAGATCATGGCGAACACCGGGGCCGATCTCGTCGTCCGCGTCGCCGCCAACATCGACAGTCTCAAGACCGAGATGGTGGCCGCGGCCGCCTCGATCAAGACGATCGAGGAGACGACCACCCGCGCCAGCAAAGCGAGCGAAGCCTGGACGGGCGTCCTCGACGAGCTCGGGAAAAGCTTCGGCGTGCGCGTGGCCGAAGGGATGCTCCTGCGCGATGTCATCCGCCACGTGATCGACTTCGGCCAGGAAGTGCTCGCGTCCGGCGATGCCATCCAGAAGATGGCCGATCAGACGAGCCTCACGACCGACGAAGTCCAGCGGTTCATGTACATCGCCGGGCAATCGGGCACCTCGGTCGAGGCGCTCGTCGGCGCCGTCCAAAACCTGCAGCAGCGGCTCGGCGATGACAAGACGGGCGCGGCCGGCGCGCTGCGCGATCTCAACATCAACCTCGAAGCGTTCAAGAGTCTCGACCCGTACGAGCAGATGGTGTCGCTGTCGGAGGCGATCCGGGGCGTCGAGGATCCGACCGAGCGCGCCAGTCTCGAAGCCGCGCTCTTCGGCAAAACGTGGAAGGAAGTGGGGCCCGCGATTCTCTCCGAGATGCGCCAGGTCGGGGACGCGGCGCCCGTCATGGCGGATGGGACGGTGAAAGCGCTCGACCGGATCGGGGACGCTCAGAAGCGCGCCCATCAGCAAGCGGTCGCGTGGGGCGGCGGCGTCGTGCTGGCGATTGAAGAAATGGGCTTCGCGCTCTACGACTACCTGTCGATGTACGACCCCGCGCATTTCGGCGTCGCGACGTCGACCCTTCTCGCCCATGAAGTGGAACTCAACGATCCGGACGGCCTGAAAGGGGCCCTCGCGAGCATTAAACCGCCGATTCTCGCCATCGGCGAGGCCTTCAGCGTCATGGCCATGAGCGAGGACGAGGTGCGGGCGGCCGACAAGGAACTCACCGAATCGGCGCGCGCGCTCATGAAGGTCAACCAGGACATGGCCGACGCGATGGCGCATCTGAACGCCGTCGGCGACGACTGGCACCAGACGCTCGATCGCATCGATGGCACGGTCGTCGAGGCGATCAAGTACTACCTCGCGGCCGGCGTGTCGCAGACGGCGCTCGCGACCGCCTACGGCCTGACCGCCGAAGAGATCCATGCGGTCGCGGATGCCCGGAAAGAGGACCTCGAGGCGGCGAAGGCCGAAGACGCCATCCTGGCCGCGTTTGAGCAGGACCGGATCGAGCGCGCGCGCAGCATCACCGAGGGCATTCACGCGGAGACCGAGGCCCTCGACGAGAACGTGAAGTCCGTGCACGCGCTCGCGGGCGAATGGCTCACCGTCGCCGAGGCGAAAAAGAAAGCCCTGGCCGGCGGCTCGAAAACCTACGACCTCACCAAAGAAGAAGACCGCAACCGGCTGGAAGAAGACGATCCGATGGTCGTCGGGTTCCTCCATGACGGCTACTCCCTGGCCCAGGCCTACCAGCTCCAACTCGGGCGGCAGTGGAATTTTCAGGTGAACATCCCGCACAAAGGCCCGCGCGTGCCGGGCTATGCGAGTGGCGTCCAGGATGCGCCGGGCGGCTGGGCGACCATCGGCGAACGGGGCCCGGAGACGATGTTCGTCCCGCCGCACGCGAGTATCTATCCGACGGGCAGCGGGGCCGGCGCGACGACGGTGAATATTTTCATCACGCAGCCGCTGGGCACGCCGACCGAGATCGCGCGCGTCGTCGGCCAGGCGCTCGACACGCGCATGCGGCAGCTGGGCGTTCGCAGTCCGAGTGGGGCCTGACGATGGCGACCCTCAGCGGATCCGATCGCGCGAAGATGTTCTCGGTCATCGGCCTGATCCGATCGGGCGCGGGCCGATCCGGCTGGGAACCGATCGGGGCCTTCTATGCGATGTACGCGCAGGCCGGCACGGCGCGCGCGGGCGCGGTCCGCAGTAACTACCACTCGCCGTGTCTCTTCGTGTCGGTCAACGGCGTGCAGCGGGCGACGGGCCGGATCGATCTCCCCGCCAAGATCCTCGACGGGTCCTTGTCCATCAGTGAAGTCCAGGGCCAGACCCCCAACACGTGCAGCTTCACGGCGAAGGGCTGGACCCCGACCGTCGGCCTGCCGATCGTGATCACGCTCGGGTCGATCAACAACCTCGATCGCTTGTATGCGGGCCAGATCCTCTCGACCGATCAGACCTACGTCGGCACGCCGGGCAACGCCGCCTACCACGCGAACTGCATCGACTGGACCTGGGGCCTGAACAAGCAGCACGTCACGACGCGCTACACGAATACCTCCGCGACGACGATCGCGCAGGCCCTGATCGCCAGCTACGCGCCGGGCTATACGTCGGTGAATGTCCAGGCGGGGCTCGCGACGGTCGACCAGATCACGTTTACCAACCAGGATCTGAGTGCGTGCCTGACGCAACTCGCCAAACGCATCGGCGCCGACTGGCACGTCGACTACCACCAGGACCTGCACTTCTTCACGGCGGACGCCTCAGAAACGAACCCGACGATCCTGAACGCGGCCCATCCGACCCTGGACAGCCTGGGCGTGACGCGCGACGGCGGCGCCTGGGTGAACCGGGTGTACTTCGACGGCGGCGGGGCGAACGCGCAAGGGCCCGTGGCGGTCGGCGAGACGATCCTGCCGGTCGAGACGGCCGTCTGGTACGAAGCGACTGGGGGCGTCGTCCGGTGCGGGCCGCAGTCGCTCACCTACACCGGGCGATCGCTCGGCGGCGGCGGCGCGCTGGTCGGACCGGGGATCGGCCCCTCCACGGCGCTCAGTGCCGCGCTGGCGGACGGGGCCGGCATCGAGACCGGCGATCACGTCTACGCGGTGACGTATGTGACAGCGGCGGGGGAATCGCTGCCGGGCCCCTTGCTGACGGTGACGGTGGGGGTCGTGGCGGCGCCGCTGACCGCGCCGATCGTCGCCGCCCCGGTCGCGGGGCCGGGCCCGGACGCCGGGCTGCATACCTACGGCGTGACCTTCGTGACGGCGATCGGCGAGACGACGGCGAGTCCGCTCTCGACCTCGGTCACGACGACGATCCTCGCGACGCCGACCGTGCTCATGAACGCGACCTACACGAATGCGGGCGGCGGGCCGTACCCGTTTGTGACGGGCGAGCTCGAACGCGACTGGGCCTATACGTGGGGGACGCCGACGGGGGAGACCTTGCCGAGTCCGCTCGAGGCGCCCTTCTCGGGCCCGGGCGTCGGCGGGGGCGGCCCGTTCAAGGGCATCATGACGGTCCCCGTCGGGCCGCTGGGCACGACGAGCCGGAAGATCTACCGGACCGTCGCGGGCGGCAGCCAACTCAAGCTCGTCCGCACGATCGCCGACAACGTGACCACCGCGGCCGACGACACGGTCGCCGACGGCGACCTCGGCGCGAACGTCCCGACGACCAACACCGCGACCTTCGCCACGGTGGCCTTGACCGGGATCCCGCTCGGCGCGGCGAATGTCACGAGCCGCAAGCTCTATCGCACGGCCGCCGGCGCAGCTCAAGCTCCTGGCGACGATCGCCGACAACGTGACGGCGACCTACAGCGATGCCCTGGCCGATAGCACGCTCGGCGCGAACGTCCCGACGACCAACACCGCCACGGCCAATCAAGTGGCGCTGGCCGCGATTCCGGTCGGGGCCGCCGCGGTCACGAGCCGACGGATCTATCGCACGGTGGCCGCGGGATCGCAGCTGAAGCTCCAGGCGACGATCGCCGACAACCTCACGACGACCGCCACCGACGCGACGGCGGACGCGGGGTTGGGCGCGACGGTGCCGGTCACGGACACCTCGGGGCTCGCGCAGCCGGCCGGCCAAATCCTCGCGGGCGCGACGTCCCTCAGTCTGGCGGATGCGCGGGCGTTTCCCGCGACCGGCGGCTGGGCCGTGATCGGGAACGGCCAGCAGATCATCCGGTACACCGGGACCACGGGGAATTCGCTGACGGGGATCCCGGCCTCGGGCGCGGGCGCCATCGTCGCGACGATCGCCTACAACTCGACGGTGACGGCCTCCCCGCAGATCACCGGCATTCCCGCGTCGGGGGCCGGGTCGATCCGGTACGGGATCCTCAAGGGCGATCCGGTGAACCTGCGCGTGCAAGTCGACGACGTCGCCGGCCAGCTCGCGCTCAAGGCCCTGTTCGACCACGACGGCACGTTCGACGGGATCTGCGACGCGACGTTTCAAGACGGCACGCTCGGCCACACCGAAGCGCTCGCGCGCGCGCGGGCGCAGCTGACCTTGCTGAATCAGTTGACGGTGAGCGTGCGCTGGACCTGCCGCGACACGAACACGCACGCGGGCCGGACGATGACCGCCAACATCGTCACGCCCACCGCGCTGCAGGGCGCGTTCCGCGTGCAGGCGGTGACGATCAGCGGCTTCGCGCCGGCGATCCTCCCCACCTACCAGGCGTCGGCGTCCGCGCTGCGCTTCAGTTTTGACGATTTGTTGCGGCTGCTGCACGGCCAGGTGGCCGCTTAAGGATCGGCATGTTGATCACGAGAACGGCGTGGACGGACGACGATGGGTCGGGGACCACCGGGACCATTTTGAACAATGCCGAGAAGACCGCGCTCTACGTGCAGATCGATGCGGCGATCAAACACTCGACCTGCTCGGTCTACAACAACGCGGTCCAGAGTATCGGCTCGGCGAGTCACACGGCGCTGACGTTCAACGCGGAAGAGTGGGACGCCGACGCGTTGCATTCGACGGGCGCGAACACCAGTCGGATCACGATCCCGACCGGCGGCGCCGGCGTCTGGTGGGTCCATCTGAACGCGATGTGGGCGCCGAATGCGACCGGGCAGCGCATCGCGCGGTTCTACAAAAACGGCGCGGCGGTCGGGCCCGTCGCGTACGTCGTCGGCGCGGCGACCTACGAGATGGCGCACAACCTCGTCGGGCTGATCACGGTGGCCGATGCCGATTACCTCGAAGCGTTCGTGTATCAGAACTCGGGCGGGAATCTGGATATCGGCGCCGCCGGCGCCCCGAACGCGGCGAGTGCGCGGTTGCAAGCGGCGCGGGTGAGCTGATGGTCGATTGGAATCCGCTCATCGTCGCGCTCAGTGCCATCCTGCTCGCCCTCGCCGCCGCCGTGCCCGGGTACCTGGCGTACGTCACCGCGAAGGCGAACGGCCGCCAGAGCGACCGGCAGGGCCACAAACAGGACGCCCAGAACGAGGCGCTGCTGGAACAGGGCAGCAGAATTCACGCCAACGGCGCCCGGCTGGAAACGGCGGTCGCCGAGAACACCGACATCTCGACCCAAGCGTTTCATGAAGCGAACACGGTCAACATCAAGCTCGAAAAGCTCGGGCTCGCGCATCAAACCGCGCTCCTCGAGAACACGGCGGCCATGCACGAGCGGTTGAGCACCATCGCCGCCGCCGCCGTGGCCGCCGCCATGGCGGCCGCGCGCACGGTCGCCGACGAGGCCCGGAAGCCCAAATGAGCCGGACCTTGCTGCTGGGTGGCCTCGTCGTCGGGCTCGTGCTCGCGAGTGCGTGTGGCGCGAAGCTCGTCCCGGTCGTCGTGGTGCTGCCGTTGAAGCACGACATCAGCGCGTGGGTGAACGACGACGAAGTGTGTGTGACGTTGCCGTCGCCCGAGCAGGTCTACGTCCGCTATCGGTGTATGTCGATGTCGGCGATTCGGTCGGTCATCTTGAGTACGCGATCGGCGGATGAGCCATGACGCCGCTGCTGCTGCTCCTGCTTGTGACGCGCCCCTATCACGTGGTGGCGATCCCGGATCTCCCCACCGCGCGCCAGACGCACGTGGAAGTGTCCGGCCGCGTCATTTACGTGCGGCACGAAGTCGACGGCGACTGGCACGTCCGCCTCCGGCACGGGTCGGCGTCCATCGTGGCCGAGATCATTCCGCTGATTCCGCTACCGGTGCCGCGGCTCGGGCAGTGCGTGACCCTCCGCGGCATTCGGCGCGTGGACCGGGAGAAGGGGCACCGGAATCAGAGTGAGGTGCATCCCGTGGAAGCGATTCAGGTCGTGCCATGTCGATGACGCCCAGCGAGCGCGACCTGATGCGCACCCTCTCGATTCAGAACGAAGGCTTGCGCTACTCGGCCTATCAGGACTCGCTCGGCTTCTGGACGATCGGGATCGGCCGCTTGATCGATGGACGACGCGGGGGCCGGCTGTCGCCTGACGAAGTGATCTATTTGTACGAGCACGATCTGGACGACGTCCTCGCGGACCTCTCGACGTTTTCGTGGTTCGCCCCGCTCAGTCCCGTGCGACAGCGCGCGGTGTGCGATCTGCGGTTTCAGCTCGGCCCGGCAGGCTTACGGGACTTCCACCAGATGATCGACGCGTTGACCTGGGGGAACCTGCCGAGTGCCGCGCAGCACCTCCGCCATTCGAAACTCGGGCGCGAGCAGGCGCCGCAGCGCACCGCGCAAACCGCGCAGATGTTGGAGACCGGGATCGCGTGACCAAGGGCCGCCAAGGCTTTGCCTCGATGGATCCGGCGCTCGTGCGGGCGATTGCCCGGCTGGGCGGAACGGCCGCCCACGCGAAGGGCACCGCGCACCGCTGGACGCGTGAGACCGCGCGCGCGGCGGCGTTGAAGGCCGGGCGGACCCGCTGGCGCCGCGCCGAAGGATTGGAAAGGAAACCATGACTGAATCCGTGCGGACGCGTCGCGTCGTCCTTCTCGCCGTCCTGCTGGTGGCGTCGGCCTGCGGCGGCGTCTCGCCGAAGGCCGCGATCGATCGAGCCGACCGATCCGCCTATGTCGCCCTCCGCACGTTTCAACAAGCCGAAACCGGCGCCTGGCAGACCCGGCAACGCTGGTTGTCGGCGGACCGGCACATCGAAATCAACCGACGGGTGTCGGCCGCCTATCAACTGATCGCCGACGTCGCGAACCTCGGGATCTCGTTGCCCCCGGGATCCCATTTCACCGTCGACGATCTGGCCGCGCTCGCGAAGTTGACCCAGGTCGTCGCCGACATTCTCCAACTGACGAAAGGCGCCCCGCCGGCCGTGCAGCAGCAGGCGGCGGTGCTCGAGGGGAAAGCCGACGCGCTTAAGGTCGCCGTCGCCGGAGGGGTGCGATGAAGGTCCATCTTCAACACCTGGCCGCGCTCGCCACGGCGCTGCAACCGTTCATGGCGCCCCAACTGGTGGGCGTCCCGCAGCTCCTGGGCGCGCTCATCGGCGCCGGCCTGCTCACCGACGCCCAAATCGACGACCACTTGCGCGAGACGATCGCGCTCGCGCTGACCGCCAAAGCCGAAGCTGACCGCGCCGTGCGCGGGGAGGATCCGCAATCATGAAGACCGACAAATGCGTGTGGGGCGTCGTCCTGCTGGTCGCGTGGCTCGCGCCGTCCTCGGTGCACGCGCAAGGGGCTCCCGCGGTGGCGACGTTGACGTGGACGCAACCCGCCGCGAGTCGCGACAACGCGCTGAGCTACACGTATCAGCTCTACCCGGATGCCGCGACGATCGGCACCCCCGTGACGGCCGTGACGTGTACGGCGCTCCAGCCGACCATGGACCCGACCGGCCAAATCCTGCTGACGTTCGCCTGCACGGGCCGCTATGCGCCGCTCGGGGTGGGATCGCATGCGGCGACCTTGTCCGCCACCGGCAACGGCGCGGAATCGGTCAAGACGCCGTTCAGCGATCCGATTGTCGTGACGGCGCCGGACGCGCCGCGGAATCCGAAAGGGTGACACGTGGCGAAGCTGACGCTCGCGCTGTATCTGCTCGCGCTCGGCATCGTCGGGCCGATGCAGGAAGCCAAGGACGACGGGTCGATCTGTAGCACGAAGGGCGGGACCGCGCGCGGCCTGACGGTGCACGAGTGCCATTGTCGGCTGCAGTGCTCGACCGACGACGACGGCAACGTCACGTACGGGGAAGAGGGCGGGCCGGACACGTCACCGACGCGTTGCGCCAAATATTGTGTCAAGGGCGCGTGTGACTGTCATCCCGAACCGACGCCGAAAGACTGTGACGCGCACCAGCACTGAACGGACGCGGCAGTGGCGCGCGCGGCATCGCGCGGCCGATCGCTGTTGGTGTGGCCGAGTCCGTGAGCCACGCTGGAAAGTGTGTCGGCGCTGCCGCCTGATCGCCAATGCCCGGTACCACGGGGCCGCCGGATGAAGTGGAACGATGCACCACCGGCGTCGGCCGTGACGACCGAGCCGCTTCACGAAGCCGCCGCCGTCGCCGTCGCCGAGCCGCCGCGACCCACCACGCTCTCGGGGCAGTGGGGGATCCGCAATGAGACCGCCGCGAAGCTGAAAAGCCGGGCCACCAAGCGCCGTCGCCAGCTCCTGGCGCCGCCTGCGGACCGGACCGAACTGGCGCGGAAGTGGGAGTCGGCCGAGCGCCATCTCGTGATTGTGCAAGAGGCGTTGACAGCGGCCGAGGCGCGCGCCGCGGCGGCCGAGGCGGAACTGGCCCGCGTCCTCGCGCTGGCGCTGAAAGCACCCCTGATGTCCGACGACTCCACCGACGCCGCCAACGCCCGCCTCGTGCTCGCGAATCGTCGGTATGCCGAGACCATCAAACATCTGCGCGAGGCGATGCGGGTCGCGCTGGCGCAGATTGCGCGCGGCGATCTGACGGGCGCGGCGGACGTGTTGACGCAGGCCCTGGCACCAGGTGGGCTGGGGGAGCGATGAGCACGCATCCGCATGCCGCCGTCTTCAAACCGCTGCCGGCGCCGGTCATGGACCAGACGGCCTTCCTCGAGGTCCTCGAGCGGTGGGATCATCTCGTCCACGACCTCCTCACGCAGCTGGCCATGCGGACCGCCGAACGCGATGAGGCCCGACGTCGCCTCAGTCCGCCCGCGCGCGCCGTCCATGTGCATCGCCCACACCAGCCGCAACCGCCGTTGACGAAGTTACAGACGATCCGCCAGGCCGCGAACGTCGCGCGGATGCACGCGCGCGAGGAGTCCGCATGAACGACGCCCCCCAGCCGCCCCCTCGCGTCAGCGTCACGCCGGACGCGTCCTGGATCTCGATCCGGCGCGCCGCGGCACGCGCCGACGTGAGCCGCCGCACGATCTACATCTGGCTGGCGAAAGGCTTGATCCGCTATGTGCGGACCGCCGGCGGCGCCGTGCGGATCGACGCGGCCTCGCTCTTTCGCACGCCCTGACCCATTCCGATGCTGGAGGCCACGCCATGAACCCGCACACGTTTCCGCGCACCGCCCCCGCCCCCGATCCCGCCGCGCTCGTCACCGCCGTCCGCGCGGTGATCGGGGATCCGTTTACCGTGGAGCCGATCTCGATCGAGGGGGTGCTGACGATCACGATCGCCAAGCCCACCGTCTGGACCGCCGCGGACCTCACGGCCGTGCAGGGGGCCATCACCGCGTGTGTCGCCAGCACCCCCGCGCGCACGCAGCAGAGTGAGATCGACAACTTGAGTGTCCGGGAGAAAGCGATCTGCTTGACGCTGCTCGATCAGATCAACACGATTCGCAACCTATTGCCGGTCCCGTTGCCGCCGATCACCGTCCCGCAGGCTTTGAGCGCGATCCGGACGAAGGCGGGGACGCTGTAGGGACGCGCGGGCTTTAGCGGTCTAACTTGCGAAGCGCGCCCTCGACATTCTTGAGGTAGCCGTACGGTCCACTAACGACAGGCCCCAATGATTCGATCTTCGCGATGTCGGCGACGCCGCGGGCGTTCCAGACCAGGCGGAGCTGCTCGACGATCGACGCGGCTACTTCATCGCTGGCCTCACCGTCCGGTACCGCAACTTCTGCGCCTTGCGGGATCGGGAGGTGCGCGATCAACCTTCGCGCGATCTGTTCGAAGTCGGGGGGCTCAGGCATCCGGGGCCGCCAGATTTCACCGTCCGCGACGCCTGGACCGATCGGCGCGCCGATCGAACGGTCTATAGGACTCCCGATACCCGTACCGCGTCCCGTACAACCGACTGAACGGCACGTAGTCTCCAAACACTGATCCCCGAATCGCGCCGTGATCGGCCCAGCCCTCGGGGAGCACGAAGGCGGCCGCGCGGATCGCGTCGAAGGCATCGACCGATTGCACGATCGGCGGCGTGCGCGCTTGCAGGATCGCCACGGCTTCGGCGGGGGAGACGGGCGTCACGTCGACGCATTTGATCAGGCCGGCGACGACGAGACAGGTGGTCGTCATGGGGTCCTTTGCTTCCGGGGTCGACCGCCGAGTTTGCCGTTTTTCCGCGACGATGCCGCTTTCGCCGGGCTCGTCTTGCCCTTACTGGCGAGCCCCCCGCGGCGGCCCAGGGCGACGGCGTGCGGGTTTTTGCGTGCCATGGACCGACAGCGTAGCACGGACCGCTGTGGGTTGACAAGCGCTGTAGGTTATGGCATACTGAGGGAGTCAGAAAGCGGCGCCGCCCGGGGTGGTTAAGACCCCAGACGACGCCTGACCCGAAACCCGAGGTAAGTCGGATTAGCGGGCTGCCCGTCACTCTAAACGGGAGCCTTGCCACCCGGCAAGCAGGCCTGAACCGCCTGCGGAAAGGCTCTCCGTGACCACCCTCCAGAACGACGCCGTCGTCGTCGAACCTTCCGGCTTGGTCCGCGTCTGCGCCTGGTGCGTCGCGAAACCGCGCCTGGTGGCCCTGCACCGCGCCTATCGCTGCTCGGATGGCATGTGCGAGCGCTGCAGTGCCCGCCTCGAACAGGAGGCCGCGCCGACCCATCGCCATCCGTCGCTCGTGCTGGTCGCCGTGCTCGTCCTCGGCATGCTCCTCGGCTTGTGCGCCGTCCAGGCCTCCGCGCAAGGGCTCGACTGCGTCACCGTCACCGCGACGAAGGTGATCACGACGCCCTGGTGTGCGGAGCGGATGATCGTCACGGCCGCGCCGGTGGCCTCAACGTCGAAGTTTCCGCTCGGGCTCGCGGGCTTCGCGGCGATCGCCACGGGGGACGTGATGTCGAGTCAGCGCGCGTTCAAGCTCGGCGCGCAGGAGGGCGGACTCGGGCGCGGGCTCGAACAGAAGCCACTCGCGTTCATCGCGCTCAAGAGCGGCCTGATCGGATCGGAACTCTACATTCTGCATCGCCTGCACCAGACGCATCCGAAAGCGGCGTGGGCATTAGCGGCGGTGTTCTCGTCCGTCGAAGCGTTCGCGGTCTCGCACAACCTCGGCGTCGTGCGAGGCGCGCAGTGACCCGCTATCTCCTGCACCTGACCTCGCCGGCTGGGGTGTCCCAGACCCTGCTGTGTCCGACCGCGTGCTTACGCGCCCTGGTCGTGCTCACGCTGAGCGCGCAGCCGGTCGAGCTCCACCTGGACGACCTCGGGCCCGTGGTCGACGTCCAGCTCGTGCCGTTTCGCGACGGGGCCTCCTGTGGACCGGTCGAGGACGACGTCCTGCCGGGGCCGCGCCCGATCACGCGCCGGATGGTGGCGTCCGCGCGGCACCGGGCGGCGCGCCAGGCCTCGGGCCAGTGCCGCGACTGCCCGGCCCCGGCGGAGGCGACGAGGGCGCGGTGCGCGCCCTGCCGCGCGCGGCACAACGCCCGCCAACGGGCGCGCCGGACGGACGGCCGATGACCACCTACCTCCTCCATGTCACGTCCCCGTCTGGGGTGCACCAGACCCTGACGTTTCCAGACCCGTGCACCCGCGCCCTGGTGGTGATCACCTTGAGCGCGCAGCCGGTGACCGTGCGCGTGGAAGATCGCGAGGCGGTCGTCGAGGTCGCGCTCGTGCCGATCGCGGAATCGTGTGGACCGGTCGTCGACGTGGCGCTCGTGCCGACACGCGGCGGGCGCTCATGAGCCGCTACGGCGACGAGGACGCGGACGCGCTGGACGAAGGGCTGCCACCGAACGCGACGTGTACCGACTGCGGCGTTCATTACGGGAAAGCGGCGAGCGATCCGACGACCTGGTGTGACGCGTGCTCGGATCGCCGGGAGGCCTGGGCGGCGGCGCAGGAACTCCGGACGATGGCGAAGGCGGTGCTGGCGGCGGATGTGACCAACGTCAAGGAGATTGCCTGATGGATACGGACACGAAGTTGCCCGACGACGTCTACTCGAAAACGCTCTCGCGGCTGCTCGACAACCCGGCCGGCGTGAAGACGAAGGGCTCGACGATCGACCTGGTGACGCTGCTCGGGCATTCCGAGACCTGGGTCGTCCAGACGATTCGCATCGACCAGCACGAGACGGTGTTCGTGCAGCGGATCAACGTGGAGGGCGGGATGCGCCTGGTCCTGCCCCCGGCGGTCACCGCGGCGATCGCGCGGCAGCGGGACGCGATCGGCAGCGTCATCCGACGGCGCGGCGCGCGACAAGCGGTCGCGACGAAGCGCGCCCGGAAGGCGGCGAAATGATCGACTACTCGAAACTCCCGCAGCCGAAAGGCTCGACGAAGCTCGCGCGGGCGATCGCAAAGAAAGCCGCGCGCCTCCAGGACGCGCAGCAGCTCCGGGCCTGGGCGCTCGCGGTGAAAACGCGCGACCTCTGGAAAGATCGGAAGACCGGCGACCGCGTGTGGCGCACCCGCCAGCTCGATCCCTTGCGGGCCGAAGCGCATCACCTCGTCAGCAAAGACGACTGGGCCGTCCGCTATGACGTGCGGAACGGGATCACGCTGAGCCTCGCGACCCACCAGGCCGTGGAACAGCACCGGCTGCGGATCGTCGGCACGGCGTGGTTCTGGAAGGGGGGCACGCGTTACGTTGATGCGACCGCGCCGGTGATCTTCGTGCGAGACTCCGGACCATGAAGCGCGACACCCCGATGAGTCTGAGTCTGCAAATCCTGCGACGCCGGGTCCTCGAAGAGATGCGGAAACCCGGGCGTGACGGCCGGCCGCGCTTTGCCTCAGATGCCCAACTCGCCCAAGTCCTGCACGTCGATCCCTCGCACATCAGCCACTTCCTGCGCTCGGGGAAGCGCGGCGTCAGTTGGGCGCTGGTCGATCAGTTGGCGACGGTGTTCGACCTGCAGATCTGGCAACTGTTCTACACGGACGCGCCGTATCAGTGGCGCACCAAATGATCGGCGCTCAGTGCCCGCAGCAGGCGCTCGCCGCGAATCGTCCATTGCTCTCGCGACAGCGCAGCACGTTCGGGTTCGCATCCCAGGTATACGGCGGCGTCGTGCACGTCGTGGGCGCGGGCGTGGACGAGGGCGGCAGAAACGGCTCGGGATTCACGGGCACGACCCCGCGCGCAGCCATCCCCGAACAGGTCGCGGTGATCGTCGCCGAGCCGCTCGCGCGCTGCGCGGTCAGGAGGCCGGTCGTCGTGACGACCAGCACGCTCGGATCATCGGACTGCCAATTCGTACAGCTCGCCGTGACGTCCTCGGTCGTGCCGTCGGCGCGCACGCCGGTCACATGGAGCTGCGTGGTGGTGCCGGCTGCGGTCAGGGCGCTGAAGTCGGCGGCG
>Ga0210382_10000218_pt1 | contig 22709 bp, 19 predicted proteins | sample PLMedo_FD_155452 | JGI IMG/M metagenome (GOLD analysis project Ga0210382, IMG submission 155452) | Groundwater sediment microbial communities from an aquifer in East River, Colorado, USA - PLM0_60_coex redo | ecosystem: Environmental > Terrestrial > Soil > Riparian zone | place: USA: East... | reverse complement strand
CACGAACAGCTCCTTCTGCGCGGTCGCCTTCTCCAGCATCCCGCGCACCACCGTGAGCAACGCCTGGTGGCTGGCGTTCGCAGGCGGCAGCTGGAACTGCACCGCCAACTCCGGGTTCTGCTTCGCGGCCACCGCGCTGCTGCGCCACCAGTACCTCCGCGCGAGGGCGTTCATACGCCCTCCTTCGTTGGGCACGGCGTCGGGATCCGTGCCGGCATTGTGACATCTCCCGACACCGCCGCGCCGTTGGATTAATCGGGCCACGCGGATTCGTCCTCGACGGAGGACGCTGCGCGAACCGCGCCACGCGCGCTCGCTGGAACGCGAAGCCCTGTGCCACGATCGCTGTCCATGCACTTCGACACGGAACGCCCGCCCGGCCGCTCGGCGTGCGCGGTAGTTCGGTCGAGGTGCGCTCGCGATCGGTCGGGATGCGGTGACGACCGCTTGGGAGGCCCGAGCGCTCGATCCAAGTTCCACGAAGTTCCATCGGAACACTCGCAAGCTCGATCGGGCTCCGCCTACGGTCGGCCCAAGTCGGCGCGAGTTCGATCGAGGTCGACGCAACATCGATCGGAACGTCCGCACGGTCGATACGGGATGCACTGCATAGGGTCGCGGCCCGCGCGCGATTGATCGAGCTGTGCGTTAGGTGGATCGGAGGATACTCGAGCTGGATCGAGGAGAGCGCGTGCTGGCAATGAGGACGCTCGCGGCCCCGTTGTGTCGCATCCCATCACCCTCCTCGAAGAGCCGTTTCGCATCCGGGGGGCGCAGGGGTGTGACGGGCGACAGGGTACGAAACGTCGCTTCGTTGATCAAGCTCGCGCGGCGCATCTTGCAACAGACTGCGTTTCGGTGTCGTATTGACCTGGTCACCTGGAGGTCAAATGCGACGCCTACTTCGTCTACTCACGGTCATTTCGGTCGCGTTCGGTGCGACCCAACTCCCCGCCCAGTCTTCGTTTTCCCCTCAGGACACACTCGCTTACACGACGGCTTCCGTCCGGCTGCGCGAGAAGCCGGCACCGACGGCGCGGGCGCTCGCGCTGCTGCGCCAAGGGACGCCGGTGCGGCTGTACGAGTGCGCCGAGGGGTGGTGCAGCGTCACGGTCTCGAGGCTCGCCGGCTACGTGTTGGAGGAGTTCCTCACCACGCAGCCGCAGCCAATTGCCCAGGGCCGTGGATACATCAACTCGCAGGGCGAGTGGGTGCCGTCTCCCACGCGGACGGGGGACGGTCAGGCGCCGGCTGGGGCGTCGGCGCAGTGTCGAGACGGGACGTTCAGCTTCAGCAAGAGTCGACGGGGGACGTGTTCGCATCATGGGGGAGTAGCGGAGTGGCTGTAAGGGCTCATCGGCAGACTTCGTCGTCTCGATCCTCCTCGAGGTCCTTGGCTCTGCAGCCGCCTCCCGCATCGGCCACGATCAGGTGCTTGTGCTGAGGTACTCCAAACAGCTTGTTCGGTTTCAGGCCCAGTCCCTTGAGCCAATCGACGAACGCATCGGCATACTCCGTGTTCGCCCGAGACTTGTGGCCCTGAGTCTGGTGGACGATCGGGCTTAGGTGTGCCGGGAGGAGTCGGGGGTGGTTGCCGAAGTAGTAGAAGTGTTCGGACAGGAGGGCGTTCTTCCCGCCGAGATCAACGTCACGGTTGTGTTCCGTGTGCACGCTCACGCGCACTTTGGGTACCGCACCGCGCGAGAAGTCATAGATGCAATCACCCACCTTCTTCTTGAACTCTCGACTGTCCCAACGGGGCACTTTAGCCGGTAGATGATCCTGGCAGTAGCTGTCATACTCTTCCATCGGCATCGATTCGGACACCCGCATCGCATACACGACCTGACCAGACAGGTCCCCAATGGGCGACGCTGCGCTCCCGAGGCCGACGACCCAGTCTCCGGGTCGCGCGACACGGCGAATGGCGGGCTTACAGATCACCAGAGTGCAGACGCCCCAAAACGGGTTTGGAGCAGCGCCGTCATCGACTCGGAGACAGTAAGAGTAGAGCATCATCAGAGAGATGCCTCGTACGTCGCGAGTCGGGTGGCCATCTGACGCCAAGGCGCGAGGCTCCAGTAGCGCCGCGCGGCAGCCGAAGTAGACGGTAGAACGAAAATTGCCGTCGAGCCAACACACTCGGGCTGGAGACCATAATCCACCCGTCTGGCCAGGAACCCACGTGCCGCGTTCTTACCGTTAAAAACCAGAGCCCGTGGACTGTGCTCAAGGATCTTCGCGCGGAGAGCAGCGACATCGAAGTCCGCAGCCTCGATACGATCATCCGTTCCTACCGCGTGCTTTGCGAGGTCGGTCAGGCCGATGCCATAGCGAGGCAGGCTCTCGAACTCCCCGGGTGTGAGAACGCGATCGGCCGTTAGCCCAATCTCGTGCAGCGTCTTCCAGAACCGGTTCCCAGGGCCCGCGTAGTAGTGGCCCACGCGCACGGACGTTTCGGCGGGGGCGGTGCCGCAGAAGACCACCCTCAAGCCCTGGGACAGAATGTCGGGGAGGATCGTCACAACCCGTACTTGGTCTCCAAAAACTCGGCCAAGGCAGCGGGGCTTGCTGCCGCCACCTCTTGCCACGTCCGGAAGCAACAGCGTGATCGGAGATCAGGGTTGGCGATCGCTGCGTGTACATCCCACCATTCGTGCAACAAGTCGGGGCGGCGCTGATCGAGGAGGACGACAAACTCCGCGTCATGCTGATCAGCCGCCAGCACGTTGCGGATTAGCTGGTAGCCTATGAACGCATCGGCAGTGGACGGCAGCCGGTCCACGTCAAACACATCACGCAGCGAGGCGTAGCGGAGTACATGACTCTTGGCTTTCGTGGTGAAATCGCCTTCTGTCAGCTTTGCCTCGAAGAAGAGTCCGCCGATGCGCATGTCGACTTCGGTTTCGTCGGTTGAGTCATCGTCGAGGCGGATGCGCGGGTTGAAGCCGAACTGCACGTCTGCGGTCTGCGGCTTGAGGCCGAGACCTCCAAGCAGGATAGGGGTTGCCCCCGGATGGCAGAAGCAGTTCATGAGCAACGCGTCGGAACTGTTACTTGAGTCGAGCTCCTTGGCCACTCCCGGCTTCTTCGTAGGAAGAGCCTTCGCGTGCGTGTGGCCCTTCTCCAAGCGCATGCTCCACGTGGGGGTTCGCTGGATTGCCGCCCAACTGTCCTCCTGAAAGTTGCCGTGCGAGGCCCCATCTGCCGTCGCCTCGAAAAGGAGCACGGGTGGCTGGCCGCCGCTGCGGTAAGAGGGGAGGCCGGTCTTCGAGGCCCATGCTTCGGCACGAGTCCGAAGTTGCGCGCAGAGGCCTCCTGACCAATTCATGGGGTTCATATACCACGGAGCGCTCTCCTGATCCAGAGCTCACGAGTGGGCGGCGGGCATTTCGGTCAACTTGCACGGAGACGGTCACTTGACGAGCATCGGTGCCCGCTTCGAAGCCCGTAAATGCCCGCCTTTGCCCGGAGAAACTGCCGCAATACTGCTACACGCGGGACGAGGTGTGAGCGCGCAATTTGGCGCTCACCAAAGTTGCGGGCCGCGCCGCGGACTTGGACCGCAGCACAAGTCTAAGGTCCGCCAACCCTCGAGGTCACCGGCGCTTTACATGGATGCTTGCCAGAAGGGGGGAGTCCTCTGTGCTTGGCCGCCTTCCCAGGTAGTTGGCCGTTGCCCCTCAAGCTTATCACGGGATGAGAGAGAAGGTTCTCGACGCTCCCTCCTCCGCGCGGGCGTAAAACCACTGTGGGCGGATCACGTTAAGCAGGACCGGGCAACTGGCGCGGAGAAGAGAATGAGTGGTCGACAAGAGGCGGAGAAGAGAATGAGTGGTCGACAAGAGTTTGATTGCATCGAGGGATGTCTTGCGTCCGCACGGTAGGGTGCGAGGTTACGAGAGTTTGCGCAGGTGACGCTAGCAAGAAACGGCCGCGTTTGGCAGTGGAGATCGGATGAGCGAGCTACATGTCCGCCAGATCCGCGCGAGCATCGAGAAGGTTTTCAAGCCGCACATCGACCTCTCAGATGTGGCGACCAAGTCCGCGGATGATAAAACGAACTCCCTGCTGACCCGTGGCTTGGCGGCCCTCGCTCTTGCCTACATCTCCAACATCACTCCAGAGGACGCGGCGAAGTCTGTTACAGACGGCTTCAAGGACAACGGACTCGACGCGGTTCACTACCACCCCGCGGATCGCGTCCTCTACCTGGTCCAATCGAAGTGGCGTCACGACGGAAGAGGCAGCATCGATCGTGCTGAGATTCAACGTTTCCTAAAGGGCTTTAAAGACCTTCTCAACGCTAGATGGAACCGCTTCAACGCGAAGATCGCTGCTCGCTCTGCGGACCTCGATGCGGCCCTGGAGGATTCATCTACACGCATCGTCCTCGTCGTCACCTATACGGGGCAAGAGCCGCTCTCACCGGAAATCGCGCAGGATATCCGCGACGTTGCCGACGAGATCAATGACCCCACCGAACTCGTCTCGGTCCTGATCTTCCGGCAGAGCGACCTCTACTCAGCGATTTCTCAAGGTCTAGAAGGCGCACCTATTGACATAGACGTAGCTCTTTACGAGTGGGGACAAGTACGTGAGCCCTACACCGGCTTCTATGGACAGGTCTCGGCAAGCGACGTAACGGCTTGGTTTGCGGCCCACCAGAATCGCCTCCTCGCCCCGAATATCCGAATGTTCCTGGGTGCTACCGAAGTAAATGACACAATCGTCGGCACTCTTCTGGGTACACCTGAAGACTTCTGGTATTTCAACAACGGGATAACAGCTCTCGCGCGTACGATCAGGAAGAAACCAATAGGAGGCAGCACTCGGGAGACTGGGTTCTTCGAATGTCACGATCTCCGAATCGTCAACGGTGCGCAGACCGTCGGCGCGATAGCCCAAGCATCCTCGAAACACGCCGACAAGGTGGCCAAAGCCAGAGTTGCGATTCGACTGATTTCGCTGGAGAACACCCCCGATGACTTCGGCAAGCAGGTAACGCGCTATACCAATACGCAGAATCGGATCGATCGTCGTGACTTCGTCGCTCTCGACGTAGAACAGGAGCGCATTCGAGGTGAACTTCAGCTTGAAGGCGTTACGTACACGTACAAATCCGGAGAGGCATCACCCACCACGGTCGCCGGATTCGACCTGCTCGAGGCCACCATCGCACGAGCCTGTCTTCAGAGTGACGTGACGCACGCCGTACAGGCGAAGCGTGAGATAGGGAAGCTTTGGGACGATATCGAACAGGCCCCATACAAGATCCTATTCAACCCATCCGTGACCGGGCCAGCGCTTTGGCGTAGTGTCCAGGTTGTGCGCGCAATTGACCAAGCCCTGGCGACTGCCCGAACTGGCGCCGACGGCCGGAAGCGTCTACTCGCAATTCACGGGAATCGCTTTCTCACTCACTTGGTTCTGACCTGCCTGCAGCAGGATTTCGCAACCAAGCACGAGCCCCTAACACCGGAGGAGGAGAAGGCCGTTAAGGAGCTCACACTGAAGGTTTTCGAAGAGGCGCTCACCCTGCTCAACAAACTCTACCCGGATGCGTACTTGGCGAGCCTATTCAAGAATGCCACCAAATGCCAGCTTGCTAAGGCGGAGTTCAAATGCCCATCCAGGGCCGCGGTCGGAGTCCCTCCCTCTAACTCTCCTGGTTAACTCCAACGGTGCCTCTCTCTGACATCGGTAGCTACGCTTCGATCGCAGGGTTGCTAGTGACGCTCTGGATCTTGTCGGACCTGGGCCGTATCAAGTCGCGCTACCTGTTCAGCGCGCGTGTGCCCGAGCTTGCACGCAAGCTTAGAACGCATTCCTCGAACCTTTCTGCTATGCTCAACGACCCCGCTGCCAACTCATCACAAATCGCCGAGGAACTGGCCGCCGCTGAGGTAACTGTTACGTCGCTTTCTGCCAAGGTTAGTGGTGTCGTGAAGAAGAGCGCCACCTCACTCGCCAAGACTATCCGCACTACGCAGAGGACGGGCAGTGATGTCGCTCTTTTGCGCGACACTTACCTCGCCATGATCAAGCTTCAAGAAGAACTCAAGAACCTTGAGCTCGACCTAAAGTGGGAGCGCTAACCATGCCTGCCGAATCGAATCAGTGGGTCGAAGCCATCGCGAGGCTCACAGCACTCACCCAGGAAGGGGCCCTGAAATGGGAGACTCGCCCGCCAACCGGAGAGCGGACAGTCGTGGATGCGAGCTATTACACAACCCACAAGGATCGGCGGCTTCGCCTCGAGAAGCGAATGGTGACGGAAGAGGACGAGTATTCTTTCCGTCGGCAGGTGCGGATGGAACGCCTCTTCCTGGAGTTCGTCGACGACAACGACAACAGTTTGTGGGCTTTCCCTCGCGTCGATGCACTGGAAGACCTCTACAACGCGGTCCGCTTCCAAACAGCCGGCGTAAAGGACTTCCTCGACGACCTTCTGTCCACTGGGTAAAGGCAGTCTACGGGATGACCGGGGGCAGCCTTCTCTACTCAGACGAACCCTGCGGCAAGGCGCATTCCAAGTCCCGACTAGGCACGCAGGTTACCGTCCATCGAGGATGAGGCGCGACCCGTCAAAGCGGCGCCCCAAGAGGCAAGATGTTATTCCAGCATGCCGAGGCGATCCTCACCCCCAATGGGGCCCGCGCCATCTGGCGATACCTGCCACACGCCAAGTTCACCGACTTACTGAAGCGCTCGAGTCTCTACTTCGCTAATGCTCGCCGGCTTACCGACCAATACGAAGTCACCATCCCGGGCAGCGTTCTGGCCGCAAAGCGGCGTTCGCTGGCGCGACAAGGGCTCTCGGGCAACGACCTTGACCACGCGTTGCGGCACTTCAGTTGGGCAACGGATCCGGACAAGAAGCTCACGCTGATTAACTGCTGGTCAATGCGAAGGGAAGAGTCCTATGCACTGTGGAAGGTATATCTTCACGGGGAGATGAACGGTGTGGCGGTCCGTTCCACGGTCAGTCGCCTGCGAGATTCGATCGAGGACGGTGCAGATCGGTTCAGCGAACGGTTCTTCATCGGCCAGGTCGAGTATCGTAATTATCTTCCTGAGAGTAGTCTCAGTCGCTTCAGTGTTATCTGCACGAAGAAGACTTACTACGACTTTGAGAACGAGGTGCGAGCCTTCATCCTACATGACTCTCCCACCACGAAGCTTCCTTACGACCTTGGGAAAGGGCGTCACGTTCGCGTGAACCTAGCCACTCTCATTCGTCGGGTAGTGGTGTCTCCCTTCGCCGGGGACTCCTACTCTGGCTCTGTTGCCCGTTTGCTCAAACAGGCTGGGCTCCAGCACGCACTCGTGCGTCCAAGCGGAATCCAAGAGAGGGGGGCCCCCCGGCTGACAAGCGCTTGCAGCTGACGGCGCCAAGTCTGGCAGAATTGCACTTGCGCCCCATCGCACATCATGATCCGGAGGCGATCGCTTTGCTGGACGCGCAACCAAGTATGAGCCCAGCGCTGAGCCCTTTGTGTCTCAAGCTCGTGCAGAATTACGATTGCTTCGTACTGGCGAGAATACGCGCTGAGTAATCGACAAGAGGGAGACGTTCCGACGAAGGTGGGCGATCGGCCAATGGAGGTCCCGAACAGGCTTACCGCTTGTCGGCCGGCGCCTCGGCGGGGGCAGCCTGAGCCTGCATAGCCTTGATGACCTCGGCCATGTTCAGGGGCGGGAGAAGAATCGGTCCAAGCCTGCTCTGAGCCGTCAGCGACGTGATGGTCTCCCGAAGGTAGGGGACGAGTAAGACGGGCGCCTGCAGCGAAGCAAAGCCGGCTAGCGCGGCCCTGTCCGGTCCTTTCCTGAGCGCAAAAGTTCCTTCGACAGCGGCCGACAGCTTGGCGAAGAGGCGTTTGTCGGCTGGCGGCTCCAGTGTTGCCCGAAGGGTGACGAAAGCGCGGTCGCCACCGTCAGCGTAAGTGACTTTTACCTCCAACTGAATCTCTACGCCCTCCAGCTCATTTGTCAGTGTTGGTTCCGTCTCGTCGATATCAACGAAGGTCGCTTCTCTCACCCACACGCGTTCAAACCGAAGAGCACTAAGCTGCTGCGGCTCGACCTTGTGTTTCATGCAGCCAGCGCAAGTTCGCTGTTCGCAGCAACGGGTTCGACGTCCTGCGAGTCATCCTCTTTACTGATCTGCAGGGTGAAGCCCGCCAGGCTGCCTTGCCAGACCGCAGAGCCGACGTTCGACGTTGACGGCGGAGAGGCAAAGAACGTAGCGTGTTCAGTCAACAGTGGTGAGCTCACGTAGGAGGAGTACAAAGTTGTTGTGAAGGATACCCGTGCCGGACCGACCGCGGCCAAGTCGAGTGGGAGGAGGAATATTTCGGATCGCTCGATGTTGTGTGCAAGACTTGCAAGATCCTCAAGGGTGAGAGACCAACGTTCACCCATAACAAACGTCGCACTCGCGGAAAGGCTCGCGGCGAGCTGTAGCGCGCGGCCTGAGACTTGTTGCCACTTGCGTAGTTCCGCTGCTTGGAATTGCGCGGCAGGGTCGGAAGACGAACGAATGCGACGACCGAGGCGGGGGCTCTTCCCTAACGCACGCTCATTGAGGGAGGCCCAGTACACGTCTCGAACGGCGACTGTGGCCTCATCCTGAAATCGCCCGAGCTGAAAGAGTAGGTCGACCTCGAGAACGGGGCGTGCATTCCATACGGCCGCGTAGAGCCGTATTCCTAGACTCGTTTCCTCGGGATTCAGCAGCACGTCCTCGGAGCTCCACACGAAACCGGGCTCCGAGCCCGTGTACAGGGGTGCTACGAGATACTCGGGAGAGCCGCGGGACGCGGCGAATGGGCCAGCAAGAACAACCGCACGACCATCCTCGACACCGAGGACTGACCAAATCGACCCGACGGGGTATTCCGACACTGCCCTAATCATCCTCCTGTTACCCTACAACCCGCAAGGGGGTGGTCGCGGTCCTAGAGGCCATACTGCCGTAGGGTCGTAAGTTCGTCCATCTTAGGTCGATTGAGGCGACCAGCGTATCGTTTAAGGGCCTCAGGTGCAATCCTGAACGCCGCGGTCATGCGAAACCGCGTGTGGGCGTATAGCGCGTCCGTTGGCTCACAGTCTTCAGGATCCACAACCAGTGCAACCTCGTCAGGAGTTGGTTCCTTCGTTTTGGACCCTGGGGCGATCCGAATCGGCCCACCTGAGAACTGGCTCCCGCCGACCACAAGAACAGGGTGCAGGCCAGCCTCGGGGATCCGGAGATCCTTATTGTCGGCCCACCAGATCTCGCCGACGTGGGGCTCGCCCCGAAGGCGCTTCAGGAGCGCGCGAACCAGGCTCGGTCCGAAATGGCGTGACTAGCCACGCCGCAGCACGGCGCGCAGTTCCAGAAACCTGGCGTGCTCAGAGTCGTTGGACACCACCCATAACCTGCGGAGTGTATCGAAAGCCCGCACACCCTGGGTGGCTCGATCAGAGCACTGCTGAGCGCACACCGGCCAATCCAACGTTCGTCTTTCATCTTCGCTCCCAATCGGGGATCCCGGCACCAGGCTCAATGTTCGTGCAAGGTTTGACCCCAACCGAGTAACGCCAAAGGCGAATCCGCTTGGTTAGCTCGAGAGGGATCTTCCGGCTTCGCGGCCACCACTCCGGCCCTCCGTCGGCGGCCCCTATCACGAGGTGACGGTCAGGTCAAGCGTCGCCGAGCTTCTCCGCTAGATCGTTTATTAGCGTGCCATCGGTGGTCTTCCAAATACTCCACCCGTTCGCGGTGCGTCGATCGCTACCCGCCTTGCGCATGCAGTGCACCGCGGCGTAACTCGGAGAGTACACTTTGCCGTCGACTTCTAGGCCATCAGGTCTCACAACGGCCTCAAACGTCTCTTTCTTCCGTCCCTTCGGCCCGTACTCCATTTGCAGACGGTCCCCGTTCTTCAGGAAGCCAGCGGCATAAACCCGCTGAAACCAGTTGCCACCTTGGAACTGTGTTGTGCTGACGCCGATGCCAGGCGCCTTGGTTTCCACCGTTGGGGCGGTGTCGTCGGGGATCTTGTACAACACCTCGCCGTTGTCCTCCCTGACGAACTTCTCGATCCTCCAAACCTTCACTTGACTCTTCAAGGAGTTAGCCCAGTCAAGCAAGTCGGGCGGGACCTCGTCAATCGGAATTGCGATGATCGGCGGCTTGTTCAAGATCGCCTCAATGCGAGTGTGCACCGTTAGTTCTTCGAGCCCCAACTCTGGGAGGAGCGTGCGCAGCCGGGGCGACGCCTTGATCTCCTTTAGGGTCAACTGAACTAGTCGTGCCCGCGATTCTGGTTGAGCAACAGCGGCAAGCTGGCGAGATACCTGCGGAGCGATGTGCTCCCAAGTACCGTGACTTGCTCGTTCCGCCTCCACGAGGTACCAGCATTCCCGTTCGAGATCGATGACGAAGCCATCAGGGACCGTGCCCTTGCCACCACCCGTTGCGATTCTGGTCTTCGGCAGGAAGATACTTCCCGACCCGAAGAGGAATTCGGCTTGGTCCTGGACAACCTTCTCGATCTCCGCTTCGTCAGCGAAGGAGGCTGGCAGGTACTGAACCCCGATCCTTACAAGCATTGTTCGAGCCTCACCCGTTGGGTCTCATGCACCAGGTCGCGCGGATGTTTGCCCGCCTCCGGCTTGCGGAAACCTCGTCCGGATGTACTCCTGCGCGCTCTCCGGAGCCAGCTTCACCGTTCCCGGCCCGCTACGCACGAAGAAGTCCCCCTCGGGAGTTGCTTCCACACCCTTCCACTTGAGGAACACAGGCTCCGGACTGCGCTGACAGGTAACGAGGCAGATCGTCTTGCCCTCTACAATCTGAGTCTTTGGATCGATGCACGTGCTGGCCCTGTCCCCGAGTCCATTGCGCACCACCTGTGCTAGGTGCCGCATGAACTTGTCGTCGGTCTCGAGCTGGTCGCGTTCGATGCCGACGATCGAGCTGTCGTCGGCCACACCAATCAACAGGTCGCCGCCCTCGGTGTTGAGGAACGCCGCGATCGTTTTTAGCACGGAGTGGGTCACGCCTTTGGCGTCCTGACGGTCCTCCGTGAGATTCCAGCGCAACGTGGACTTGAACTCCAGCGTCTTCGACTCCCCGCGCTTGATCAACTCCTCGGCGTTGCGGTGGGCGCGCAGATACTGGTCGAAGAGGAAATTCTTGATCACCTCGCCAAAGGCCCGGTCATCGGTGATGCGCTTGTAGAGCTCGAAGTTCGAGTCGACGATCTCCTGGATTACGTGCTCAACCTTCTGGTCAAACGTGAGCCGCACGTTCTCCCGCGTGTTCACGCGCGCGGCAGCGTCGAGCGCCGCGTCGTCGTCGAGCTTCTCCATCATCTGGCCGAGAGTCACGCGGTGCTCGGGGCCAAGATTGAGCCCGAAGCGCTCGTTCAGCTCCGCGATGATGCGAGAAAGAACCTCCAGTTCCTCGGCATCAACGCCATACCCGCTCTTGGTGCTCACTGGATCGAGCACACCGGGGCGACGCTCCAGCGGAATGCGGCCGCTCGCCGTTTGCTGGATGCGGTAGGATTCCATATCGATGTTCTGCTGCACCTCGCGGGGCAGCTCGGCGCGATCGGCCGGAAGGAGCCGCCGGAGGTTCCGCGCGAACACGTAGAGCTTCTCGAGGTCGGCATCCGCGAACGTCAACACCTGGGCGAGGAAGGCGTAGAGCCGGACGTAGTCGGTCAACTGCCCGCGAAAAGCGCCTCGTTCTTCCTCGGAGAGTTCCCGGAAGCGCTCCAGCGCCGGCGTGAGCGCGGCGTAGACTTGGTCCTGCGTCGCCTTAGGGTCGAAATAGACCTTCGCAAAACGGTCCACATCGGCTTGGCCGTACACGGGGAAGGCGGCAAGCCGGCTCTGAATCTCGTACAGCAGGTTCGGGTCGGTCGCCTCGGAAAGGAGGGTCGTCTCGTAGTACGGCTCGAAGGCGGCCTTGATCTCGTCGGCTTCGTTCGCGAAGTCGAGCACCATCGTGCCCTTCTTCTCCGGAGTGAGCGTGCGGTTGAGCCGCGAAAGGGTCTGCACCGCGTTTACGCCGCCCAGCTTCTTGTCCACGTACATTGTGTGCAAGAGCGGTTGGTCAAAGCCGGTCTGGAACTTGTTGGCCACGATTAGGAACCGATACTCCAGGCGCCCGAACGCCTTCGCTGTTTGGGCCTCCGGAAACCCGTTCATCCCAGGCTCGGTGTACGACCGGCCGCCGTCCTCGACAGTTCCCGAGAAGGCGACGAGCGCCCGGAACGGGTAGCCGCGCTCCTGCAGGTACTTGTCCACCGCAAGTTTGTACCGCACAGCATGCAGCCGGGAGCGTGTCACGATCATTGCCTTCGCCTTGCCACCAATCTCGCCCTGCACCTGCGCGGCAAAGTGCTCCAGCATGATGCGGACCTTCTCATTGATCGCGTGCGGGTGCAGCTCAACGAACGATTTGAGCAGATACTCCGCCTTCTTCTTGTCATATCGCGGGTCGCCCTCGACCTTCTTGAGCAGCCGCCAGTAGGCCGTGTAGGTGGTGTAGCTCGCGAGCACATCGAGGATGAACCCCTCCTCGATCGCCTGGCGCATACTGTAGAGGTGAAAGGGCTCGAACTTTCCATCGGCGCGCTTGGTCCCGAACAGCTCCAGCGTCTTAGGCTTCGGCGTGGCGGTGAACGCGAACGTGGACAGATTGGGTAACCGCCCGCGCTTTTCCATCTCCGCGAGAATCGTGCTCTCGAGCTCTTCCTCCGGGCTCTGGGCTCCGGCCTCCTCGCGCTCAGCCTGTTCGAGCGATGCGGGTGCGAGGACCGATTTCAGGCTCTTCGTGCTTTCGCCCGACTGCGAGGAATGCGCCTCATCCACGATCACAGCGAACCGCTTGCCCGGCAGCTCCCCGATCTCCTTCGCGATCACGGGGAACTTCTGGAGAGTCGTGACGATGATCGTCTTGCCCGCCTCAAGTGCCTCTTTGAGCTGCCGTGAGGTGGTGTCGATGTTCTCGACCACGCCGAGCGTCTGCTCGAACTGGCGCATCGTGGTTTGGAGTTGCCGGTCGAGGACACGACGGTCGGTGATGACCACGATTGAGTCGAACACCCGCTGGTCCTGCGAGTCGTGAAGTGTCGAGAGCTGGTGCGCGAGCCAGGCGATCGTGAAGCTCTTGCCGCTCCCAGCCGAGTGCTGGATGAGGTAGCGCTGCCCGGCGCCCGCCCCGCGAGCGTGCGACACCAGCTTACGGACCGCGTCGAGCTGCTGGTAGCGCGGGAAGATCAGAGAACGCCCACCAGTCTTGCGCCCGTTTTCGTCTTCCTCCTCTACTTCGTGAATGAACTGCCGCACGAGGTCCAGGACGCTATCGCGCGCCCAAGTTTCCTCCCACAAGTAGCCCGTGGGGTAACCCCGCCGCGTTGGCGACACGGGCGGGTTGCCCGCACCACCGAACTTCCCCTGGTTGAAGGGGAGGAACCGGGTCTTGGGGCCGGCGAGCCGGGTGGTGACATAGACCAGGTCAGGATCTACCGCGAAATGCGCTAGGCAGCGGGCGTAGGCGAAGGGCGGTTCGCGTGGGTCGCGGTCGGTCTTGTACTGGCGGATCGCGTCCTCGACGTTCTGGCCGGTGAGCGGGTTCTTGAGCTCCGCGGTGAAGATGGGGATACCGTTGAGGAAGAGAGCCAGGTCGAGGCTCTTGTCGTTCTTCTCGCTGTAGCACAGCTGGCGAACGACGGCGAAGAGATTCGCCGCGTGCAGCCGTCGCGTCTCCTCGTTGAGCCCACTCGCGGGACGGAAGTAGGCCAGCTGGAACTTGACCCCGGAGTCTTTGATACCGTTCCGCAGCACTTCGAGCGCCCCGCGCCGCTCGATCTCGGCGGCGAGGCGCTTGAGGAACTGCTCCCTGACGGCTGCGCCGTGGTGCTGAGCGAGCTTCTGCCATTCCTTCGGCTGCGTGGCCAGCACAAAATCCACGACGTCCCGCGGAAGCAGGCAAAGCGCCCGGTCGTAGTCCTCGGGATTCCGCTTGCGGTAGCCGCCGGGCGGCGTGTCGCCGTAGGGTGGCGGCGTCTCACGGATGGCGGCGGTGTCTCCGGCGCAGTTGTCGGGGCCGTGCTGGAGCAGCCCGCACTCGATGGCCTCCTCAAAAGAACGCTCGGAGATGTCGGGGCTCATGCCGCGTCCCGGACGTCGATCTTGCCCGTCACTGCGGCGGAGATGAGGGCGGTGCGGAGTTCCTTGAGGCGGTCAATAGCCTCACGCACCTTCGCGACGAGCCCATCGATCTTCGTCGTCCCACGTTCGAGGGAGTTGGCAATTGCCTCTTGCTCGACCCGCGGCGGCACGGGCACCGAAGCGCGCTTCAGATCGCGGATGTTGATGCCCCTGATTGTTGCCCCGAGAGCACCTGCCTCCAGTTGAGCAAAGACAGCCGCAGACTGGAGCGCATGGAGCAGCCAGGGGCCGTGAGTCGCAGCCGTGACGGCGATGCGCGCCGCGTCTTGCGTGAGGTTTGCTCCCTCAAGCTCGCCTGGCACCATCGCTACTTCCCCGATGCTTCCTCGAATCGCATACACCAGATCGCCGCCTCGGAGCCGCGAGCGTGCGTATCCAGACTCGATCTCCCGAGACGTCCGGTCGAGCCGGTCGGGGCGAAGACGTGCCGGCGACACGTCACCTCCTTTGACGATCGGGACGCCATCCTCGACGTTCGGCCCAGGAAGCACGATGCCATACATGATGCGGCGGTCGGAGGGCGTGAGGTGCCACAGCCGTTTCACCTCCCAATGCGCTGGAATCTCCCCAAGCCACTCGACGCCGGAGTCCTTCAAGCGGACGTTCGGTTCCAGACCCTTTGTCACGGCACGGGTAATGAGGGCGGTGCGCTCGTCCAGGAGCAACTCGATCAGCCGTTCCTTCTTCGCCACTAGAGTATCGATGCTCGCCGTCTCCCGGTCGAGGAAGGCGGCGATGGCGTGCTGCTCGGGCTCGGGCGGTGTGGCCAGGTCATACGTTGCCATCTCGCTCTCGTTGATGGCGGGGAAACTCACGCCCTTCGAGTTCGCTACGACGCGCTCCACGAAGTACGGCGCTCGCAGCGCGTACGCCCCGTATTCGGTCGTGAGATCATCCTTGGGTTGGACGACTGCGAAGCCAGTCGAGACCACCATGCCAGGTTCGGGATCCCTGATCGGAGCGATCGCGCGAAGATATGTACGCACCGTCGATACGATCACATCGCCATCAAGAACCAGCCGGCGCGCTCGCGAAGGTGCGGAGGCAAATATCAGCCGCTCCCGCTCGACGATTCGACCAAGGCTATCAACGCCGCCGATGTCCACGTAGACCATCTCCATCGAGGGGTCGGTATCCTCGGGAAGCGACTCGGGATTTAGTGCTGCCAGATACTTGAGGCGCTTCACCTTCCACTGCGCCGGAATCTCGCCCAGCCACTCGACGCCGGACTCCTTGTAGGCTGGGTACGGCCTGAAACGCAGCACCGCCGCGCCATGCTCGGCGTTCTTTACGTGGCTCACGACACCGCCTCTTCGAGTGGCTCCTCGGCGTCCCACTCCTCCGGCCCTTCGTCATACGCCTCTGCCACCACTCCTGCGCGGAACAGCTCCGGCTCGCGGGTGATGCTCTTGCCGGTCGCGGCCTCGATGCGACGGAGCAGCTCCTCGGCGCGCGCGGCGTAGAACTCCCAGAAACGGTCAGCCCGCAGCCTCTCCGGTGCGATGCAGTGCGACCGCAGGATGGCGTCCATTTGCACCGGCGCAATCCCCGCCGCTCTCTCGATCGCGGGTAGGTACTTCGACGGGGCCCGGCCGCCGATCTGGCGATTGGTGTGCGCCGAGAGCGCCGTCTTGTTGATGACGCTGTTGTAGGTGCCGTGCTCGATGCCGGCCGCCTTGCACCACTTCTCGGGGAAGATATGGTGGATGTCGATCTTGTCGTCGAAGAAGGTCTGGGCCTCGATCGGTTCACCAGTGCGGAAGTCGCGCCCGCCGTCGCGCATGAGGAGCGCGTAGAGCCCCTTGTACGCCGAGCTATTGCGGGTGCGCAGCGTTAGCAGCCGATTGGCCTGGAAGCTCGACTCCTGGATGCTGATCGGCTCAGCACCCTCGCCGCGAAGCAGCGCAACCACCTCGGGCAGGTCGCGCGCGAAGCGACTCTCAATCGCGCCGCCGTATAGCTCGCCCAGCACCCCGCACCAGTACCACCGGGCAATCTTCTGCCGCGCGCCTTCGGTCTCACCGTCCTTGCCGAGGTCCACAAAGATCGCGGCGAGGGGCGCGAGCTGGGTGCGGTAGGGCAAATCCCGCGCCTTAAAGATCTTCTGCCCGTACAGGAAGCGCGCGGCGCGCACGAAGCCGGCCTCGACGCCGTCGGCCCACGCCTGCCAGTTGGCAACCTCGAGCTTCAAGATGTCCCTGCGCTTGCAACCGATGCCGGGCACCTTGTCGGCGGCCACGCCGGCCGTGAGCGCGTCGCGGCGGCGAGTCTGCGTGACCAGCAGCGAGATGGCCTGGAGGAAGTCGTCGCTCTGGAGGTTGCGCAAGACGGGATGTTGAGTCTTGAGGCGCTTCTCCCTCGCATTCCAGTCATCCCGAAGCTGGACGTCCTCCGCCGCGAAGGCTGCCGTCAGCAGGTCGAAGACGGTGAGCGGCATTCCGCCAGTATTGACCTTCTCGAAGACCAGGCAGACGGCCTCTTTCGGGGTTTCCTTCTTAAGCTCGATTACGGGGACCTGGTACTGCTCGAAACGCTTGATGACCTCACCCTCGAACGCATCGAACAGTCGCATCTTCTCGGCGCCGTAATTCCAGTGTTTCCCGTATTCACGCCGCCATTCGGCACATTCGAAAACACGATTCACAGGGAAATGGTCGAGCGCGTACTCGCGGCCGGGGCTCGTCAGATCGAGGACAATGGCTCCTCCGAAGGCCTTAACTACCCTGTCCTCCGGGATGCCAAGGATCGCGTCCTCGCGGTCCGCGTCGGCCTGGACAGCCTGCTTCATGTCGACGTAGTACCACCGGCGAATGGCCTTGCCCTTCGCGTCTCTCGTGTCCACCGATTCCTTCCCCATCAAGGCCTGGTAGAGGGAGGTCAGGCGCTGTTGGCCATCCAAGATCAGCGTCTCGGGCTTGATCTCGCGCAGCGTTGCGTCCGTACCGGCGACTGGACGCGGCTTGAAGCGGACGGTTACCCCACCGGTCTCCAGCATCATCACGGCGCCGATTGGGAACGAAACTGAGATACTGGCGACCAGGCTCCGTATCCGGTCGTCATCCCATACCCAGCCTCGCTGGAAGTCGGGCAACTGGATCTTGCCGTTGTCGACGTACCTCAGCAGATCCAGCAGGGACGTTTTGGTGCTGTCGAAACTCGCGCCGCTCACTCAAGCACCTCCTTCGGGCTCGTTCTGGTCACGTCCGCCAGCATTCGCATGATGTCCTTCTCGATCGAGCGGATGTCTCCCTCAATCTCCTCAAGCGGGCGCGGCGGGGTGTAACGGTAGAAGTAGCGATTGAAGTTGATCTCGTAGCCAACGATGCCGACCTCACCGTCCTTCGTGTCACGCTTGTCCCTGTCGATCCACGCGTCGGGAACGTGTGGTTTCACCTCCCGCTCGAAGAAGACCTCGATTCTCTCAGTGAGAGGTACGCTCTCAGTATCACGAAGGTCCGGGTCGGGCTCGGGGTTGCCGGCCTCGTCGCGGCAGATGACAGCCGTCTCGTCGCGCTCGGAGAGGGCAGACAGGATTGCCTTGGTGACTGGGGCAGCGATCTTGAGGCCCACGCTCCTGGCTCCTGCCTCGAGCGCCCTCTCGAATTCTTTCCGGTCCTTGTGGAGGGCGCTGGGCAGCGAGCGGAGGAGTTTGCGGATCGCTTCCTGCTCCGCTCGGCCCGCTGCCTCCTCCTTTGCTCCCGCCGCGCCCTTCTTCTTGGAGTGCGCTAGTGCTTGGAAACCCTTCTCCTCTTCAAGGCGCGCGATGCGCTCAGGGCTCGCCTGGAAGTTGAGCCGGAGGGGCCGCTCGATGGTGATCTTACGAAAGCCGAAGTGGGTGGTGGGAAAGATCTTGCTGACGACATTCTCCTCTTCCTCGTCGTCCTTCTTCACCGTGCGAGTGTCTCCGTCCTTGAAATCGGCAAGGACCTTGAGGATGTCTTGCGAGCGATCAAGGGGGATCTCGCGACGCTTGTCGCCAAGGCTCTTGCGCATTGGCGTCCAGAAGGATGTCGCGTCGATCAGCTGAACCTTGCCGCGACGCTCACGGGCCTTGCGATTAGTAATTACCCAGACGTACGTCGCGATCCCGGTGTTGTAGAAGAGCTGCTCGGGAAGAGCGATCAGCGCCTCGAGCAAGTCGTTCTCGAGGATGAAACGGCGGATCTCGCTCTCGCCGCTGCCGGCGTCGCCCGTGAATAGCGGTGAGCCGTTCATGATAATCGCGATGCGCGAGCCGCCCTCCTTCGGGGCCTTCGCATGGGCAAGCATGTGCAGCAGGAAGAGCAGCTGTCCGTCGCTGATGCGCGGTAGCCCGGGGCCAAAACGGCCCGCAGCACCCCGATGGTGCTCCGCGCTCACCGCCTCATCGTCACGCTTCCAGTCCTTGCCGTAGGGCGGGTTCGCGATCAAGTAGTCGAAACTGGTCCCAGCGTGCCGGTCATTCGACAGCGTGCTTCCGAACGCGATGCTGTCAGCGTCGCGCCCAGTCGGGTCCTTCATGAAGAGATCGGACTTCGAGACAGCCCAGGTCTCGGGGTTGACCTCCTGTCCGAACAAATGGATCTCAGCTCCCGGGTTGATAGGCGGCCTAAGGATGTCGCCGTTCTTGCGGAGCCCAACCGTGATGTGCTCCTTCGTTATCAAGAGCATCCCGCCGGAGCCACAGCACGGGTCATACACGGTTCGAACGACTCCCTTTGTACGGATCCTGGTTTCGTCGCTAGCGAGCATCAGATCGACCATGAGGTGCACGACATCCCGAGGAGTGAAGTGTTCACCGGGGTTCTCGTTCAGTGCTTCGTTGAACTTGCGAAGCAGCTCCTCGAAGATCGTGCCCATGGTCGGGTTGTCGATCTTTTCGGGGTGTAGGTCCACATTCTTGAAGCGCTCCAGCACCTGGAAGAGGAGGCCCGCCTCGTCGAGCTTGCTGATGGTGTTGTCGAAGTCGAACCTCTCGAGCACCTCGCGCATGTTGGGACTGAAGCCCGCAATGAAGTTGCGCAGGTTCGCGGCCAGGTGAGGCGCATCCGCAAGGAGCTTCTCAAAGTCGTACCGGGACGTGTTGTAGAACGCGAACCCCGAGGTCTTCCGTAGCTGCGCATCGAGGTTTTCGAGCTTCTTACCGCGTAACTCCGCTTGCTTGCCGAGCACTTTCTGCTTCGTGGGGGCAAGGACGCAATCGAGCCGCCGCAAGACCGTGAGCGGAAGAATGACATCCTGATACTTGCCGCGCTTGAAGGTGTCGCGGATCAGGTCCGCGACACCCCAGAGGAAACTGATGATTTCGCTATGGTTCATCTCACCGATAACCTGGTACGGCAGTGGATGGTCTTGCTGGCAGACGAGCAGCCCGTGAATTCCCAATCTTCGCGCAACTGGCAAGACACAAGCTACTGGGGCAGGTTAGCATCGCCAGCCACCCACAAAGGGTCCCGACCTCGCACCAAGGGGCGCCCTAATCGCAGCTCGCCATGACCCAGAAATCGACCCCCAACGGTCGAGGCAGCGCTCCATGAGGAAGAGGAAACAAGGAGTCGGAGCATCGAGTGCGCTTGCGGGCGCGGTGCTAGTCGGTAACGGCCTCAACCGCTTGAGCCAAGGACTGTCTTGGGATGAGTTGCTCGTGCGGTTAGCCGGCTCGGCAGATCTGCTCAGCAAGGGCTATGAACTGGACCTAAAGAAACCGTTCCCACTCCTATACGAGGAAATGGTCCTTTCTAGCTCGAAGGCCCGCAGCGTGGAGCGTCTCTTCCGTGCCGAAGTTCGCTTGTTCTCCGACCAGCTTCAACCAAACGCGCTACACACCAAACTTCTAGAGAGTTCAATCCGCCACATACTCACGACGAACTACGACTTCACACTTGAGCACGTGCTGCAGCCAGGGATCAAGGACATCTACAACGAGGGAGTGGTTGGGGAGCAACGATATAGCACATTCCGCCACCACACCCTTCAGGACCGGACCTTCTGGCACATCCATGGGGACATCGTGTATCCGTACTCCATAATGCTCGGCTACGATCACTATGCTGGCGCACTTCAGGGCATTCGCCAGTATGTAGCGTCGGGATCCCGATATGGCGGCTTCAGCGACCGGAGCCTTATCGCCCGGCTGAGCAAGCGTATGTCGATCAAGTCTTGGGTGGATCTGTTCTTCGTTACCGATGTTCACATCCTCGGGCTGGACCTCGATTTTGTCGAGATGCACCTGTGGTGGGTCCTTACGTACCGCGCACGAAAGATTGCGGATGGTAAGGTCATCAATGGCAAGGTTCGATACTATGTGCCGCGGCACAGGGGAATCCAAGTAACCCCGGAGAGCAATCGGAAGCACCAACTCCTTCGCGCGCTTCGCGTCGAGGTTGTCGAGATCGCGGTGGAGGCGGACGACTGGGACGCCTTCTACGGGGAAGCAATCGCGAAGATCGCAGAAGAGGGAAACCGTCGCACAAGATAACGGCGACGGGTCCGTCTGATTTCTCGTCAGCGACAGGCGCTCTAATCGCGGGGTGGTGCCGAATCGAATTGGAGACGCCGCGTCCGAGCCACTCGCATTCGCGTTTCCTTTCGGCAAACAATCCGGCAAAGCACGTTCGAACCGGAGATGTTGCCGAAGGTTGGCGGCGGCGCGCGGATCACCAATCCGCTGCGCTCTCAGCCATATGTGACCGCATCCCAATCTGGCTCGCCCTTGCTGATAAGCGCTACCAGCGCCCTGGCGGTGAATTCGTACCCCTCCTCCAACAACTCCCTCGTCGTTCTCTGATGGATCGCGTCTGGCACGCGCCCCTCGTGAGGGGCCTTGGAACGAACCGCGTTGATCTCCGTATCGGGCTGTCCAAACGCTGCATTGGGACGCGCGGCTCCGTCCGGCCTCCTTCGGTTAGGACTCCGTGAACGACTGCTTGAGTGGGACTTCGTGGAGTAGCGTTCCCCCTCCTGGGTAGCCCGGAACCCCCCTCCCCCCCTCACCGTTCTCCTAGCCACACACCGATCCAGGAGCCCTCCCCATGCAGGTCTTCGTCACCGGCGCCACCGGCTACATCGGCTTCGCCGTCTCGGCCGCGCTGCGGCGCCACGGGCACCGCGTCTGGGGCCTCGCACGCACTGAGACCAAAGCGACCCGCCTCGCCCGCCACGAAATCGAACCCGTCTCGGGCGACTTGGCCGACCCAAACAGCTACGCCGACGTTGCCGCCCACTGCTCCGTCCTCATCCACACCGCCTTCGACTACTCCAGCGAGGGCGTCGCCAAGAACAAGCTCACCATCGAGACGCTGCTCGACGCTGGGCGCCGCGGCGGAGAGCCCAAGACCCTCATCTTCACGAGCGGCGCCTGGGTGTACGGCGACACGGGCGATCACATGGTGGACGAAACCACGCCGCTCGATCCCATCAAGCTCGTCGCCTGGCGGCCGGCCCAGGAGCAGCTGGTGCTGCGGGCGAGCGGCGTGCGGGGCCTCGTCATCTGCGCCGGCTGCGTCTACGGCGGCGCGGGAGGCCTCACCGCGCCGTGGTTCGCCAAGCCAGGGGGTGAGGCCGTGGTCGGCGACGGGCGGAACCGCTGGACCATGGTCCACCTGGACGACCTGGCCGACGCCTACGTGCGCGCCGCCGAGAGCGGCCTCGGCGGTGAGATCTTCAACGTGACCGATCGGTCCCGCTTCACGGTGCTCGAGCTGGCGACCGCCGCCGCCCAGGCGGCCGGCTACAAGGGTGATATCCCGCTCCTACCGCTCGCCGAGGCCAAGAAGACGATGGGCGATTTCGCCGACGCCCTCGCCCTGAACCAGCACCTGGACTCGGGCAAAGCCGTCCGGCTGCTCGGCTGGCAGCCGTGCCACGGCGGGTTCCTGGACGAGGTGGAGGTGTTGTACCGGGCGTGGAAGGCTCACGGATAGCGCAGCGGTTCACTGCGCCGCCCGAACACTAGGGCGACGAACCGCATGTAGCGTTGCACCTCTACCGTTTCTCTGGTGGACTGATAGGCACTCGCGTCGATCCCGAGAATCTCGAGCATGACTCTCCCAGACACCTCCGGCTGCTCGACGGCCGCGAGCCATTCGTTGACGATGTACAAGCGATACTTCTCGAGAAACGCCGGGAAGCGTCCCGCGATGATCCACCGGTTGCACAGCGCTTCGTAGGCCGCGTTGTACCGGCGCACAGTCGCCTGGACCTGCGCAACGGTCGCCCCCGATGCCGGGTCCCCCTGCCGCGCGAATTCGTCACGTATCGTGTCGAGCACGCGGCGCACGTCCGCGTCGTAGTCGGCTCCGAGCCGCTCGTACTCCTCATCCAGGGCCGGTAGGCGGGAGTCCCCTACCGCTGCCGCAACCGCGGCCCCCGCTCCTTTGGTACCGCTCGCGTAATACGGATACCGTATGCATATTGTACGTATCGTACTTTCGAGGGACCCCGGTGGGACGCAAAGTGCGCAAGACGCTCAACATCGACGCCGAAAAGCTCAAACG
>Ga0210382_10000217_pt1 | contig 22763 bp, 21 predicted proteins | sample PLMedo_FD_155452 | JGI IMG/M metagenome (GOLD analysis project Ga0210382, IMG submission 155452) | Groundwater sediment microbial communities from an aquifer in East River, Colorado, USA - PLM0_60_coex redo | ecosystem: Environmental > Terrestrial > Soil > Riparian zone | place: USA: East... | reverse complement strand
ATGCGGCATCCGTTCTTCGAGCGGGCCGCGGAGGCACTCGGTGAGCGAAACGTCGCCACGTATCGCTACGAGTTTCCCTACATGGAGAAGGGCGCCGGCCGCCCCGACCCGCCCGCGGTGGCCGAGGCGCGCGTGCGCGAAGCGGTGCTCGATGCCGCGCGCGTTGCACCCGGTCTCCCGCTGTTCGCCGGGGGGAAGTCGTTCGGTGGCCGCATGACCTCTCAGGCGCAAGCCAAAGAGCCGTTGCCCGCCCTGCGCGGACTCGTGTTTCTGGGATTCCCGCTGCATCCGCCGGGTCGGCCCGGGACCACGCGGGCCGAACACCTGTCACACGTCCGAATCCCCATGCTATTCCTTCAAGGCACACGAGACGATTTCGCCGGCCTCGATCTGCTGCGTCCCATCGTGAAGGGACTCGGCGCCGGCGCGACGCTGCACGTCGTCGAGGGGGGCGACCATTCGTTCAAGGTGCTCAAGCGCTCGGGTCGCACTGATGCGGACGTGTTGGCCGAGCTAGCGGAAACGATTGCCTCGTGGGTAGGAAACCCCGGGGCCATGCCCCGGGGTCAACATGCCTAACTACTGGTTGGTCAAGACGGAGCCCAGCACCTACAGCTTCGAGGACCTGAAGCGCGAAGGCGTCGCGACGTGGGATGGCGTGAAGAATCCGGTGGCGATGAAGCACCTGCGCGCGATGCAGGCAGGGGACGAGGTCTTCGTCTACCACACCGGAAACGAGAAGGCGGTCATCGGGACTGCCAGCGTTGTAGCCGCCGGTGACCCGCCGAAACTCAAGGCCAAAGGGCGCCTGGCACGCGCCGTCACCCTCGCCGAGGTCAAGCAGGACAAGACGTTCGCCGACTCGCCGCTCGTGCGGATCGGCCGGCTATCGGTGATGCCTGTGGCGCCGGCGCAATACCAGAAACTCTTGAAGCTCGGCGGTGCGGGCGTATAATAGCGGCTCCCTTCCACTCGGAGTCTCGCCGTCCATGTCCCGCCTCTTCGCGCTCGCGGGTTGCGCCGTTCTGCTCGTCGTTCCCCCCCCCGCGACCGCGCAGCGGCGCGCCGCACCTGCTGCCGCTCCCGCGGCTGTCGACACGTCACTCTACAATGGACTCGAGTGGCGATCGATCGGTCCCTTCCGCGGCGGACGCGTCACCACCGTCGCGGGCCACGCCGACCAACCGTCCACGTTCTACTTCGGCGCCACCGGCGGCGGCGTCTGGAAGACGACCGACGGCGGGCTCACGTGGCAGCCGATCTCCGACAAGGAATTCCGCACCGGTTCGATCGGCGCGATCGACGTAGCCCCGTCGGACGCCAACGTCGTCTACGTCGGAACGGGCGAGTCGCCGATCCGCGGCAACGTCTCCCCGGGAGACGGGATGTACCGCTCCACCGATGCGGGAAAGACGTGGACGGCCTCGGGACTGCGCGACGCGGGACAGATCGGCGCGATCCGCGTGCACCCCAGCAATGCCGACCTGGTCTACGTGGCCGTGCTAGGCCACGCCTTCGGCCCGAACGCGGAGCGCGGTGTGTTCCGCTCCAAGGACGGCGGACGCACCTGGGACAAGATCCTGTTCCGGTCCGACTCGGCGGGGGCGATCGACCTGGCGATGGATCCGGTGAACCCGCGCATTCTCTACGCCGCGTTCTGGCAAGCGCGGCGCGGTCCCTGGTACATGTCGAGCGGCGGACCCGGCAGCGGCCTCTTCAAGTCCACCGACGGCGGCGACACTTGGAAAGAGATCACCCGCAACGAGGGTCTTCCCAAAGGTGTGATCGGCAAGATCGGCGTGACCGTCTCGGGGGCGAACCATGATCGGGTGTGGGCGATCGTCGAAGCCGAGGACGGCGGCGTGTTCCGCTCCGACGATGGCGGCGCGACGTGGCGCCGGCTGAACGAAGAGCGGAATCTCCGGCAGCGCGCTTGGTACTACACGCATATCCATGCCGATCCCAAAGACCCCGAGACCGTTTACGTCTTGAACACCGGATTCTATCGGTCGGTGGATGGGGGGCGGACGTTCACGGCGATTCGCACGCCGCACGGCGACAACCACGCGTTGTGGATCGCGCCGAACGACCCGCAGCGAATGATTAACGGTAATGACGGCGGCGCGAACGTCAGCTACAACGGCGGCGTCAGCTGGACGGGTCAGGACAATCAACCGACGGCGCAGTTTTACCACGTGACCGCTACGACGCACTTCCCCTACCGCGTCTGCGGCTCGCAGCAGGACAACAGCTCGGTGTGCATCGCCGCCCGCACCGACGGGGGCGGCATCACCGAAAAGGACTGGTATGAGGTGGGCGGCGGCGAAAGCGGTTGGATCGTCGCCCGGCAGGACAATCCCGACATCGTCTACGCCGGCAGCTACAGCTATCTCTCGCGGCTCGACGTCCGCACTCACCAAGAGCGCGACGTCACGCCCTGGCCCGAGAACCCGATGGGGTGGGGGGCGGCCGACCTGAAGTACCGCCTGCAATGGACCTTCCCGATCGCGCTCTCGCCGTTCAACCCGCGGGTGCTGTACGCGGGCGCGCAGGTGGTGTTCCGGTCCACGAACGAGGGGCAGAGCTGGGACGCGATCAGCCCCGACCTGACGCGCAACGACAAATCGAAGCAGGGTCCGTCGGGCGGTCCGATCACGAAGGACAACACGAGCGTCGAGTACTACAACACGGTGTTCATCATCGCGCCGAGTGGGCGCGACAGCAATCTCATCTGGGTCGGGACCGACGACGGCCAGGTACAGCTCACGCGCGACGGCGGCAAGACGTGGAGCAACGTGACGCCCCCCGCGCGCGACCTGCCGGAGTGGTCGTTGATCAGCTCGGTCGAGCCCTCGCCGCACGACGCCGGCACGGCGTACGTGGCCGCCACGCGCTACAAGCTGGACGACTTCCGCCCCTACGTCTTCAAGACGAGCGACTACGGGCGGACATGGCGGAAGGTCGTCGCGGGGATTCCGGACAACCACTTCATCCGGGTCGTGCGCGAAGACCCCGTGCGACGGGGCCTGCTCTACGCTGGAGGGGAGTTCGGCGTCTACGTGTCGTTCGACGATGGCGCGGGGTGGCAAGCGCTGCAGCGCAACCTGCCCATCGTGCCGATCCACGATCTCGTGGTGAAGAACAACGATCTCGTCGCCGCCACGCACGGCCGCTCGTTTTGGATCCTGGACGATCTCACGCCGTTGCACCAGCTCGGTGACTCGGTGGCGCGCGCGTCCCGGTTCCTGTTCACGCCGCGCGATCCTTACCGGATGGGTGGGGGCGGGGGCTTCGGTGGCGCACCATCGGGCGTGGGCGCCAATCCGCCGAGCGGGGTGGTGGTCTTCTTCTATCTCAAGGACAAGCCCGATTCCACCGCCGAGCTGCGGCTCGACTTCCTCGATGGCCGCGACTCGCTCATCCGGCGCTTCACCACGCGGCCCAAGGAGCCCGGCGATTCGCTCAAGGTGCGAGCGGGGATGAACCGCTTCGCGTGGAACCTGCGCTATCCGGAGGCAAGCCGTTTTCCCGGGATGATCTTCTGGGCGGGCGGCACGCAGGGACCGGTCGCGGTGCCGGGCACGTACAAGGTCCGTTTGACGGCTGGGGACTGGTCACAGACGCGGGGCTTCACGCTCCAGAAGGACCCGCGCGTGACGACGAGCCCCGAGGACTATCAGCACCAGTTCGATCTGCTCATCCGGATCCGCGACCGGGTCAGCGCCGCGAACGACGCGGTGAAACGCATCCGCGACGTGAAGGAGGCGCTCGACGGCGCCGCGACGCGGGCGCGCGCGATGACGGGCGAAACGGGGCGGCGCATCGCGCTGCAGGCCGACTCCATCAAGGGCCGGCTGTCAGTGATCGAGGCGGAGATCTATCAGGTGAAGAACCGCAGCAGCCAGGACCCGCTCAACTACCCGATCCGGCTCAACAACAAGATCGCCGCCCTCGCTGGGGTGGTGGCGAGCGCCGACGCGGCGCCCACCGACCAGTCCCAACAAGTGTTCGAGCAGCTCTCGGCCGCGCTGCAGGTGCAGCTCGACCGCTTGAAAGCCGTCTTGGACGCCGACATCCCGGCCTTCAACAAACTAGTCAAGGACAGCGAGGTCCCGGCGGTGATCCTCCGCTAGCCCTTCGCGGCTTCCTTGCCGGCCTTGATCCCGGCACGAACCGCCGCGATGCCGGCGGCTTTCAAGACGCGCCCCGCTTTCTGGAGCGCGCGCTTCAAGCGCTGCTTGGCGCCCGACGATTCGAGGCGCTGGTTGGCTACGCGCATCAGCCGGTCGGCGGCCTGCTTGGCCTGTTTGGCGGCGCGCTGCGCCCGAGCCTTCCACTTGGCGTTGCTGGCCATGATCAGTGTCCTCCTTCGGTTTTCCAGAAGTCGATCCCACCTGCCATCTGCCCCACGTCCGCCGCGGCTACCGCCGCGCGGGTCCGCAGGTCGATCACCTCTAGCGTCCCGGGCTGAGAGCCGATGCCCTCCACCGAGACGAAGGCGTACCGATCGTCCGGGGACACGACGACCCCGTGCACGATGCGCCGTTTGGTTGCGATGCGGGCCACTTCTTTCCCTGTGGCGAGCTCGAAGACCGAAACCGACTGCCCCCGCTTGTTCGTCGCGACGAGGAGCTGGCCGTCGCGCGTGACCGCGAGATTGTAGACGCCATCGGCCGCCGCGAAGCGGCGCACGAGGCTCCACCGGTTCACGTCGATCTCGAGAATCTCGTTCGATTTGTTGCACGCCACGTAGATGCGGGCGCCGTCCGCCGAGGGCTGGGCCCAGGTGGGTGAGCACGTCGGGGCGGCGTGCGGCGTACGGGACGAGTGATGCTCGGCCCGGAGCGCGGCGACCTGCTCGGCGCCTTTCGCCACGCTGAAGACTCGCGACACCCCGAATGTCCGCGTATCGATCTCCACCATCATGTCGTCCATCATACAGGCGGAGTACTGTTTGGTGCCCTGCGGGTTGATGCGCGAGCCGTGCGGCATCGTGCAGGTCGGGATGCGCGCGATTTCGACCATGTCGTCGGTGCCGACGACCGACACCGATGACGGCACCATGTCGCCGTGCACGTTGAAGTTCACCACGTAGGCGAAGGCTCCGTCGGGCGTGAGCTGCAGCGTGGCGGGAAACATCCCCAGCTCGACCCGGCCGACGACGGCGCTCGTGGTCGCATCGATCTTCCACAGGAAACCGAACGGCTGGCCGTGCGCGGTCGTGATGTAGAGGTAGCGACGGTCGGGCGAGACAGTGAGGCCGTGCGGACCGTCGGGGTCGGTGGGAAGGAGGCCGATCGTGAACTCACGCTCGACCTTGGCGCCCGTGGCGGCGTTGAAGCGTACCAGGGCGATCCGGTCGGTCGCTTCCGACGCGACCCAGACGAGGTAGTCGGGAGCCGGTGTGGGACTCTGAGCGGGCACCGGCGCCGCCAGCGCCACCGTCGCAATGCACAACGTCAGGATCTCGCGCACCTGCTCCCCTCGCTTCAAGCGTTGGTGTACATTCTCGGTCCTAATCTAACCCTCGACCCGGGACTTGAGCCGATGATCCTCACCGCGCTTCTCGCCATCGCCATGCAGCAACCGACGCCGCCTCCGGCCGCCGCGCTGCCTGCCTCCCCCGTCGCCGATGTCGTACTCACACCGGCGCGTGGTGTTCTGACCCCGGGGGACACGCTGCGGTTCCGCGCGGAGGCTCGCGATTCCGCGGGCCAACCCATGGCCAATGTGCGGGTGTTGTTCCGCGCCGCCGGCGGGCGGTTCGAGGGGAGCGTGGACAGCACCGGTCTCGTGACCGCCGGTTCGACCGGGACGATTCCGGTCGCCGTGGTCGCGCTGGTGACGGGCTCGCGGCCATACATCAAGCGCACCGAAGTGAAGATCGTGCCGGGCCCGGCAGCGCGGATCGCGATCACCCCGCGCGTGACGAAGCTCGTCGCCGGCCAGCGGCTGCGGCTCTCCGCGAGTGTGACGAGCGAGGACGGCGACGCGCGCCAGGACACCGTCACCTGGCGCAGCTCCAGCCGCGCCATCGTTCGCGTGGACGCGAACGGCATCGTCACTGCGGCGGGTCCGGGGCGCGCGAGCGTCACCGCGGCGGTGGGCTCCGTGACGGAGCGCGTACCCGTCGAGGTCGTGGCGAACACGATTACGCGGGTGGAGATCCTCCCCGCCGGCGCGCGCGTCCGCCAGGGCGACGTCGTCCAGTTCACGGCCCGGGCGCTGACCGCCGCCGGCCGCGAGATCACCGGTCTCACGCCCGCATGGAGCTTCTCACCGGGCGAAGGGATGATCACGGACGAAGGCAGCTTCGTCGGATACGAGACCGGCGCCTACGTCGTCACCGCGAGCTTCGGCACGCGGTCGGCCGAAGTGCCGGTGACGCTGTCGGCGCGCAATGCGCGCCGGCCCGTCGAGGTCGTGGGGCGTCTGCCGCGCTCGTTGTTCACCACCGAGGAAGTGTGGATCCACCCGAACGGCCGCATCGCGTACCTGGGCAGCGGCTCGGGCGGCGACCGCATGTACGCGATCGACATCAGCGATCCGGCGAAGCCCGTCGTGACCGATTCGATCGTCGCGAACACGCGCCGCGTCAACGACATCATGACCACGCCCGACGGCAAGTTCCTCGTGTTCACGCGCGAGGGCGCGGCCGACCGTAAGAACGGCCTGGTCATCGCGCAGCTCGAAGACCCAGCGCATCCGAAGCCGATCGCCGAGTTCACGGACGGCGTCACCGGCGGCGTGCACTCCGCCTTCGTGTATCGCCAGGAAAAGTTCGGCACGCACGTCTACTTGACGAACGACGGCACCGGCGCGCTCCATATCCTCGACATCGGCGATCCCTATCATCCCAAGGAAGTCGCGCAGTGGCGCACGCCGCGGGCCGACGCGGGCCGCACCCTCCACGACGTGGACATTCAGGACGGCCTGGCGTACCTGTCGTACTGGAACGACGGGCTGGTGATCCTCGACGTCGGCAACGGCATGGCGGGAGGCAGTCCCTCCAACCCGCGGCTCGTGTCGCAGTACAAGTACGACCTGAACGATCTGTACCACGACGTGGAGCTGCGCCACGGCCCCGGCTTCATTCGCGGCACGCATACGGCGTGGCGCAGCCGGAACTATGTGTTCATCGCGGACGAGGTATTCCCGGCGGGGCAGGTGGAGGGGGCCAAGGACGCCTCGGCGTTCCGCGCCTTCGGCCGGCTACAGGTGCTCGACGTGAGCGACCTGCGGCATCCGCGCCCGGTGGCCTGGTACGAGCCCGAGTACGGCGGTGTGCACAACGTCTGGGTGGCCGGCGACACCCTCTACCTGGGCGCGTACAATGGTGGGTTCCACGCCTTCGACGTGTCGGGGGAGCTGTTGGGCGACCTGCGCGCGCAGCAGCGCGAGATCGTGCACGTGCACACCGGCGATATGGACGGCAACGTGAAGAACACGCCGATGACGTGGGGGGTGGTGGTGCGCGACGGCCTCGCCTACGTCAACGACATGTTCAACGGGCTCTGGATCGTCCGGATCAAGCCGCCGCTCGGGACGAAGCCCGTCCCCTAGCGCGCACCACGAGCCACGCCGCCCCAGCCAGCGCGCCGAGCGGAACGATGATGCCGAGCGCCTGGACGAACAGGGCGAGGAACGTGACGAAGTTGCGCCACGCTTGGCGGAACGCCTCGCCCATGACGCTCGTCCCGGCGCTTCCCACCACCGGCAGCGGCTCGTGGACGTACACGGTCAACGTGCTCATTGCCGTGTGGGCCTGCAGATACCGGCGCCGGCCCTCGTAGCGCTCGATTTCTTCGCGCACGCGCGCGAGCGACTGCTCGACGTCGAGCACGTCTTTCAGCTTCCCGGTGCGGGTGGCGATCAGGTCGATCAGGCGCCGCTCGAGCCGGTGCGCGTTCTCCATCCGCGCCGTGACGTCCACGTACTCCTCACCGACATCTTCGGTCTCCACGTTCGCTGACTCGAGCGTGCCGATCGGCTTGAGACCGGCGAGGGCCTCGTCGAATCGCGTGGCGGGGACCTTCACTTCGACCGTCGCGCTGCGCAGTTGGCCTTCTCCCGTTTGGATCCCGGTATTCGCGATGAAGCCGCCCACCCGCGCTGCAAGCTCGCGCACCGCGGCCACCGCCTGCTCGAGCGAGTCCACTTTCACCGAAGCGTTGGCAGTGCGGATTACCATGTTGGTGAGCGTCGGCATCGGCAGCGCGGCCTCGCCGGTCACGACGACCGCGCTGAGGCTCGCCGCAGCCGGGCGGCCGGGGGCGTCGTACCCGATCATGCGCGGGACCGGGGCGGCCTCGGACGGACGCTGTCGGTACAGGTACGCTGCTGAGGCGGACGAATCAGCGGCCATCCGGGGTGCGGGATCGCCGCAGGCGAAGAGGGAGAGCGAGGCGAGTGCAAGCAGCGAGCGTCGTTTCACGGGGCAGCTCCTGTGAGGGGGACTGCCCCTATGAGACGACGCTCACTCAGATCCTTGCACTACATCATCACGCCCAGCGCCGCCGCGGCCTTCTTCAGGTCCTTCGGTTTCACCCACAACAGTGCCCCGAAGCGTCCCATGCCCGAACACACCGCTTCCGTGGCGGTCGCGTTCACCTTGGCGGCGCCAAGCTTTGCCATGACCTCAGACAGGGCACCGACCCGGTCGTCGCCGTCGATCAGGAACACCTTCTTCGGGCCCTTGAGCTTGAGCTTCGCCGCCTTGGCGGCGGCGAGGAACGCCGCCGGCTCTTGCGGCACGAAGTCCGCTTGCGTCTTGCGTTGGCTCGGGAACGCCGTGAACGCCAGCAGGTTCACCCGAGCGTCGCGCAGCACCCTGAGCAGCTTCGCGCCTTCGCCGGGCTTGTCGGGCACCATCGCGTAGTAGTAGTCCACCACGCGCGTTGCGTCTGCCATGGCCGCCTCCTGTATGCCGTTAAGCCTAGGTATGTGCCCGGGGAACTGATCGGTCAAGTACGCCGTAGGTTTGGAGCATGAGCGGGGAGAGCATCGCCGTTCGGCTGGCTAAACTCCGGCGCGAAGCGGCGCGAGAGTGGCAGCGGCGCGTCAAAGAGCGCAAGGGCAAGCGCAAGCGTGAGAAAGCCGCTCCGCGCGACTGGCGTTTGATCAGCGTCGCCCTGCTCCAGGGGGTACTGCGGCTCGTCGCGATCATCGCGCTGCCGTTCGTCGTGCTGGTGCGCGGTGCGGTCTTCTTCTACGAGCACGGTCGGGTGCCGGCCTGGCTCGCGCTGCTCGTCGCCGGGCTCCTCACGATCGGATTGGTCACCGTGTACGCGTCGTCGTTGCTTCACACGCTCACGGGCCGCAGCCGGGTCCTCCTGATTGCCAAGTGGGTGGCGCTGCCGCTGGTCGCTTTCTACTGTGGGTTTTCTCTCCTCTATCTCTCGCGCATCAACGCCAAACCCGACGTGCGCGCCTACTATCGGACCGTGCACCCCCTGCTGCGGCTCGCGTTGTCGACCTGGATCCTCGTGGACGACAAGCTCGTCGTCACCGACATGCGTCGCGCGCGCGAGGACTACGCCCGGATGGGGTTGGCGGTGAATGAGACGTCGCTGCATTACCGCCAGGCGGACGGCTGGGTCCACGCCGTGGACTTGCGCACCACGAGTCGCGGTTGGTTCAGGAACCGGCTCGTGCAGGTGTACTTCTGGGGGATGGGGTTCAACACGCTGCGACACGTCGGCACGGCCGATCACCTGCACGTCGACGTGCGCTAGCCGAACAGTCGCTGCAGCTCCGCGTAGGGGATCCCATACGCGGCGAGCGTTCCGTACGTCCCCTTTTCCTTCCACTCGCGCGCCATCCTGCGCGCCAGGCCGAGGGTGGCGCGCATCGGGGCCGACCCGAACGTCACGCGGCGCACGCCCAGGGCTTCGAGCGCGGTGAGCGTCGGTGCGTCGGGCGCTCCCAGAATGTTGACCGGCGCGGCGACGGCTTTGACGAGCCGTTCGATCGTGCCCGAGTCGCCCACGAAGGGAACGAAGACGCAATCGGCGCCGGCTTCACGATAGGCATTTCCGCGCCGCACCGCCTCCGCAAACTGACGATCGGGTGGCAGGGTGCCCGGGTGAAAGGCGTCGGTGCGGGCGTTGATCACGAGCGGGACACCCACGGCGGTCGCGGCCTCGCGGGCTGCCCGGACGCGAGCGACCGAGAGATCGAAGTCGAGCAGGCGTTCTTCGATCGAGTCCTCGAGGTTCATCCCCACCGCGCCGGCGGCCAGCACGCCGCGCGCCGTTTCCGCCACAGCTTCGGGCGCGCGACCGAAACCCGCTTCCATGTCGGCCGTCACGGGAACGCTCACCCGCCGCGTGATGCGCGCGACCGCGGCCAGCATCTCGTCGCGACTGATCTTTTCACCATCGGGGTAGCCCAGGCTGAACGCGATGCCGGCGCTCGTGGTAGCCAGGGCCGGGAAGCCCGCTTCCACGAAGACTCGCGCGGAGCCGGCGTCCCACGCGTTGGGAAGCACCAGGAGGGGCCCGCTCTTATGGAGGTTCCCGAGTGTGACGGCTTTGTCCATAGGCGGATATCTTAACAGATGATCATCTCCCTCGTTGCATTCGTTCTGCAGGCGCAGCCGGCGTGTGTCTCTCGCCCCGCGGCGCCCGTGGCTCAGCGTTGGGCGGCTGCCGCTGCCCGCGCACACGCAATCGCCTGTGAGAAACTCGCCCCGACGATTCCTGGATTCGCCATCGCCGTGGCGGTGGACGGGCGCGTCGTGTGGTCGGAGGCGTTTGGCTACGCCGACCTCGAGGCGCAGCGCCCGGCGACCGCGGCGACGCAGTTTCGCATCGGCAGCGTGTCGAAGCCACTGACCGCCACCGCGATCGCGCAGCTCTTCGAGCTCGGGAAGCTCGACCTCGACGCTCCGGTGCAGCGCTACGTGCCGACCTTCCCCGTGAAGAGCGCGCCCATCACGACGCGCCTCGTGGGCGGCCATCTGGCGGGGATCCGACATTACCAGGGTGACGAGTTTGTGCTCAATCGGCACTTCGCGACCGTGACCGAGGGGCTGTCGATCTTCAAAGACGACTCCCTGCTATTCGCGCCCGGGACGCGTTTTGCCTACTCCAGCTACGGTTTCAACCTGCTCGGCGCGGTGGTGGAAGGCGCGTCGCACGAGGAGTTCCTCGCCTACATGAGCCGCCACATCTTCGGGCCGCTCCACATGGCGAGCACCGCGCCCGACAGGAACGACAGCCTCATTCCCAACCGCACGCAGTTCTACGAACGTCGCAGGCGATTGTTGGGAGGGGGCTTTGCCGTCGCGCCGACGGTCGACAACAGTTACAAGTGGGGAGGCGGTGGGTTTGTTTCGACCGCCGAGGACCTGGTGCGGTTCGGGTCAGCGCTGCTCGGGCCGGGCGTCCTGAAGGCCGCGACGCTGGAGCTCCTCTTCACCGCGCAGCATACCACGGCGGGCGAAGCGACCCCGTACGGCATCGGCTGGTTCGTCGCCAAGGACAGTCTCGGCCACCGCTACGTGTACCACGGAGGCGGCTCGGTCGGCGGCACGACGGCGTTCGGCGTCGACCGCGACTCGCGTGTGGTGTTCGCGCTGGTGACCAACCTCAGCGACGCGCAGCTCGCTCCCGGGCGGGAGATTCAGGCGGTCTTCGATTCGGTCGCTGCGGGCGTGCGACCGCCCCGCTAGAGCGTCCCGCGCGTCGCCTTCCACTGGCGCGGGTCCCAGAGAGCGGCCGGCATCGCGACGTTGGCCTTGATATCGCGGTATTCCTCGAAGAACACCCGCTGACCATCGAGGAGGAATTCCACCTCGGGCGACATCCAGCCGCCTGCGAGTGCGTAGTACTTGCTGAAGCGCGTTTCGGATGTCTTGGTCGTGTCCTGGGGCGCCGGTTCCAGCAGCCGCACAAACACCAACCGCTCTTTGTCTACCCAGAACTGCCGGGTGTGGAGGTCGCCCGCTTTCGCGCCCACCACCCAGACCGGGCGGTTTTCCCAGGTGGCCTCACTCAGGACCGCAAGGTCGAAGTGTCGTTGCGTCAGCGCCGCGATGGTCTTGTCGACGGGCTGGGCATACACGTCGAACCCGAGCACGAGCAGCGGGTGAATGAACGGCCGGGCGCGGAGGATCGTATCGGCCCGGAACACGTACTGCGAATCGTTCGTGAACAGTGCGCCGTTCCCGGAGTCGGCCGGGAGGAACTCGATCCGTAACTTGCCTGGGCTGGCGAGCCATTCGCGCCACGCCCCCGAGCGCGCCATACTGCCGTCGGGGCGGCGCTCCGTGACGTCCTGCACGAAGGTGACGTTGCGGTACCACTTCCCCACGTACCGGGCGCGCATCGCGTCTAATACGTCGCGCGGCGTGGTGATCGGCCGCTCGGGCGCGGCTGCCTGCATGAGCGCGACGAGCAGTGCGAGTCCGTGTTGCACGATGCCTCCCTTTGCGATCGATGTGATTCAGGGATCCAGGCGGTAGCCCGTCTTGCGCACCGTGACGATGTGCGCCGGGTTCGCAGGGTCGTGCTCGAGCTTGCGGCGCAGCTCGGCGACGTGCGTATCCACGGTGCGGCTCATCACTTCTGCGCTGTAGCCCCACACCTCGGTGAGCAACTCCACCCGGGTCACGCAGGCGCCGTTGCGCCGCAGCAGCGCCACCAGCAGGTCGTACTCTTTCGGCGTGAGCAGCACCGCCTCTCCTCGGCGGAGCACCGTGCGGGACGGCGTGAGCACCTCGACGTCGCCGAACCGTAGTGTGGCCGCCTCGGGGCCGTGTCCGTTGCGCCGCGGCGATGCCGCGCGCCGGAACAGAGCTTCGACGCGTGCCAGCAGCTCGAGGACGCCGAACGGTTTGGTGACGTAGTCGTCGGCGCCGAGGCGCAGGCCGCGGACTTTGTCCGCCTCCTCGCCCCGAGCGGTCAGGATCAGCACCGGCAAGTCATCCGTGGGTCCGTCGTCGCGCAGGGCGCGCAGCACGCGGAAGCCGTCCATGCCCGGGAGCATGAGATCGAGGATCACGAGATCGGGTTTCGCGGCCCGGGCGCGCGACAGTCCCTTGACCCCGTCGCCCGCGACTTCCACCTGGTAACCCTCGATCTCGAGGTTGTTGCGCAGGCCGTAGGCGAGATCGGCGTTGTCTTCGATGAGGAGGATGCGCTTGGCGGGGGCGGTCATGCCGGGAGCTCGACGACAAAGCGGGAGCCGCCCGACTCCGCGTCCTCGACCCAGGCGCGGCCGTGATGCAGGCTGGCGAGCTCCCGCACGACGGCGAGGCCGATGCCGCTACCGGCCACGGCCGAGCCACGGTCGCGCTCCAGGCGCCAGAACCGGTCCCACACCCGTTCGCGATCGGCGCGGGGGACGCCCGGCCCACAGTCGTCCACCCAGAGGCGCGCGGCACCGTTCGGACCGGCGGCCGCCCCGACCGTCACCGTCTGGCCCGCCGGGCCGTACTTCACGGCGTTGTCGAGCAGGTTCAGCAGCATCTGACGCATCGCGCCGGGGTCCACCGGCGCGACCAACCCGTCGGTGACTGCTGCCTGCAGCGAGGCGCCGCGAGCGGCGGCGAGCGGCGCGAACGCTTCGATGACTTCCTGCACCAGCGGTGCGAGCGACGTCGGCTCCGGGACGACCCGGGCAGCCTGACGCTCGGAACGCGAGAAGTGCAGGAGATTCTCCACCAGGTGGGTGAGGCGGCGTGCTTCCTGATCGATGATCGCGAGGGAGCGGCGCTCTTCTTCGTCCGAGCGTACGCGCCCCAGGACCAACGTCTCCGAGAACATGCGGATTTGAGCGAGCGGCGTGCGCAGTTCGTGCGAGACCCCGGAGATGAAGTCGGTGCGGAGTCGTGCCAGCTCGTATTCACGCCGCAGCTGCACCAGCGCCGTGCCGATCAGGATCGCGGTCATGCCCAGCAGACCGAGGATCAGCGGTAAGCGCGACCGCGGGAGCCCTCCGATGATCAACTGATCCGCGACCTCGGGCCGCAGGGTCGCCTGGGCGTACAGGTCGCCCATGTCGGTGCCGATCGTGTCGCGCGCGGTGAAGGGCGAGACGTACTGCGCCGGGGAGCGGTACAGCTCGACGCCGTAGCGGTCGGTAATAATGAACGACCCCATCGAGTCGTACTGCACACCCGAGGTCAGGGGGCGGGGCAGGAGCGGAAACTTCTCGGTGGCACTGACGAAGAACGGCCGCAGCCCCTCCGGGTTTGCCTCGAAGCCGAGGGCGGTGCGCAGCGCGTTCGTGCGGTCGCGCAGCACCGTGTAGGCGATGTAGTGGCGCTCCCCGCCGGGCTGGCCGAGAATCGTGCCCATGTGCCACGACGTGTCGTATACGGTCCGTAGGTGAACGGGGAGCGAGTCGAGCAGCAGGCCGCGGGCGGCGGGCGACACCGGCTCGCCGGCGGTCTCGAGTTTTCTGGTGGGGAGATCGAGACGGAAGGTGAAGCGGATCGGGAGGGCGAGCTTGCTCTCGCGCTCCATCACCTCGGTCCGCAGCCCCTTGGGCCCCGGGATGGGGCGCCGCGGCGCGAGCTCGTGCGCGCGCTGCAGTGCCTTGAGGGGCGGGATAATCGCGTAGTAGTAGAGCTCGGACGCACTGCGCTGCGCGATGCGGGCAGCGGCCAGCGCCGCGTAGTCGCGCAGCACGCGGTCCGCCTGCGCACGGTGGTAGCGGGCCACACCGTACGCCTGGATGCCGAGCACCGCTGCGACCCCGAAGGCGAGCACCAGCAGTGCCGTCACCACGCGAACTTTCATGGCTTGAACAATCCCTCCGGGCGGGCGCCGCGGCAACCGGCCGCGCTTGGCGCTTGACCGTTCCCTGACAAAGCTCGCACGTGGGAGTGAGTCGGCGCATGCACAGATTGAAAGCGGGTCGTGGTGGGAGTGCCAGACGGCCACTTCGCCCGATCTAACCGACCCGGGGTGCAGCGCGTGGCTCCGGGTTCGGTTTTCCCGTCAGTTTTTCCGACTCAAGTCCTGGTAGAGAATCTCGACGAACAACGTCGGCGTGATGCGGCCGTTGCCCCATACCGCGTCGAACTCGGCGGTGGGCTTGGTGGCTTTGACCTGATCGAGCGTCCGCCCGGCGGCGACCGCCTCTTTGATGCGGCCGCGGACCGTGACGAGCATCGTGCGGTACGCCTGGAGCGCGACGCGATCGCCCAGGGGCCCGTGTCCCGGAATGATTTTCGTGTTGGCGTCCGCCATCGCGAGCACGCGGTCGGCCGCGGCGATCAACCCGTCCACGGCGCCGCCGCTCGCCAGATCGACCAACGGATAGCGGCCGTTGAAGAACGTGTCGCCCATGTGCACCACGTTGGCATGGCGGAACCACACGATGACGTCACCGTCGGTGTGTGCCGGCGCCACGTGGATCGCCGAGATCGAATCGCCGTTGTAGTAGAACGTCACCGCGTCGGTGAACGTCACGACCGGCAGCGCGCCCGACGGGGACTTGGGAACGGCTTGCGCGAACGACGTCATGAACTGCTCGGCACTCATGCGGCGCCGCACGTTCTCGTGCGCCACGATCACCACCCCGCTCTTGCCGAAGTTCTCGTTCCCGCCTGTGTGATCGAAGTGCCAGTGGGTGTTGAGCAGAAAACGAATGGGGCCCGGACTCACCGTCGCGATGGCGGCTTTGATCTTGTCGGTGAGGGGAGCGTACTGGTCGTCCACGAGGATCACGCCGTCCGGCCCCGCGGACATGCCGATATTCCCACCGGCGCCCTGCAGCATGTAGACGCCGTCGCCGGCCTTGACCGTGCGCACCTGCACCGTGTCGTAGTTCTGCGCCGCGGCGGCCGCAGGGGTCGCGGCCAGGGCCGCGAGCGTCCCGACAACGGCGCTACCCCTTCGCCACGACATAGGCCTCCATCGCGTAGTACTCGGCCAATCCCAACCGGTCGGCGTGCGCCGATGTCTCGACGTTGCGCGCCTCGACGCGCTGCCAGAACTCGCGGTCGTCGTGGCCGCCTGGGAAGGGCGCGGTGTCCTTCTGCGACTGGTGCTTGAAGATGGCCATGACCTTGGCGCGCAACTCGTCCTGCGACAGCGGGACCAGCACGTCGGCCTCGGTGATGGACCACTCCTGCCACGCGCCGCGGTACAGCCACACTTCGGGCCGCGGACCCGCGTAACGCGCCAGGGCCTGGTCGATCGCGGCTTTGCACATGCGGTGCGTACCATGCGGGTCGGACAGGTCGCCCGCGACGAACACGAGGTCGGGATGCGCCTCTTCGATCAGGCGTCCGACGATCGCGACGTCCTCCTCGCCGATCGGCCGCTTGCGAACCTCGCCCGTCCGGTAGAATGGCAGATTGAGAAACCGCGCGACCGTGCGTGGGATGCCCACCGATTCGAGCGCCGCGATGGCTTCGGATTCCCGGATGAACCGCTTCAGCTCCTGCACGGCGGACGTGTCGACCTCGCCGGGTGTCTTGCGCTCGAAGCTCTGCGCGGCGGCGTCGTGCACCCGGCGGGCTGCCGCGGGGTCGAGGCCCAGCGTGCCGGCGGCGCGTACCACGAAGTCGAGGTGCCGCTCCACGTCGTGGTCGAACACCGCGATGTTGCCGCTCGTCATGTAGGCGACGATGATGGTGTTCTCGTTCTCCCACAGCTTGCGCAGCACCCCGCCCATCGAGATGACGTCGTCGTCGGGGTGGGGAGAGAACACGAGCACCGACTTGCGGGACGGGAGACTGCGGCGGCCGCGGACCTTGTCGCGCAGGCGCGTGAACACGAGCCCGTTGATCGGTCCCGGCGCGCCGTGCTTTGCCAAGAGCGGGCTGAGGTGATGCTCGGTGTAGTCCCGCGCCGTGAGCTTCAAGATCGCCTTCCCGACCTGCTCGGCGAGCCACACGACCGCCCGCTCGGTCATTTCCGGCGTCCACTCGATGGACTCGAGGACCCACGGCGTCTTGACCCGGGTCAGCTCACCGGCGGCCGCGAGATCGAGGTAGACGGTCGCGTTGGCGTGGCGCTGCAGGAACGTCGCGGCGACGTCGGGCTCCACCTCGCCTTCCACGGCGCGCTGCACGATCGACGCTTTGTGCTCGCCCGTCGCGATTAGCGCGATCTCCCGCGCTTCCAGGATCGTGGCAACGCCCATCGTGATCGCCTCGCGCGGGACATTGTCCTCACCGAAGAAGTCCGCGGCGGCGTCCTTGCGCGTGATCGTGTCGAGCGTGACCAGCCGGGTCCGCGAGTTGGCCGATGATCCGGGCTCGTTGAAGCCGATGTGCCCGCTCTTGCCGACGCCGAGCAGCTGGAAGTCGATGCCCCCAAGGTCGGCGATGGCGCGCTCGTAGGCGGCGCAATGCTCCGCCAGCCGTTCCCGGGGCATGCTGCCCTCGGGAATGTGGACGTTTTCCTTCTTGATGTTCACGTGGGCGAACAGGTTCTCCCACATGTAGCGGTGGTAGCTGTGGGGGCGATCCGCCGCCATCGGGTAGTATTCATCGAGATTGAACGTCACGACGCGCGAGAAGTCCACCTCGCCCGCCTGATGGCGGCGGATCAGCTCCCGGTAGACGCCGATCGGCGTGCTACCCGTCGCGAGCCCGAGCACGGCCCGGCCCTTCGCGGCGGTCTCGTGATTGACCACCTCGACGATGCGATCGGCGAGCAGCGTGACGAGATCGTCGTGATCGGGGACGACCACCGTCCGGATGCGCTCGCGTTCGCGCGACCCCCCGACGGTCGGGGCAGGGCGGGGCGCGGGAGCGGCGTGGGGATGGAGGGATCGCGGCGTCGTCAGACCTTTACCTCGATCGTCGCCCCGCGCTTGTAGCGGACGTAGAGCCAGGCCATCGGGATGACGAGCATGCCCGCCGCGATGACCGTCAATCCGAGCAGGGCGGCCGAGAGCAGCACGGCGTCCTGCGAGGTCTGCGCGGCCTTGAACATCGCCGAATCTTGCTTGGCGAGGAGCACGATCATCGCCTGGCGCGCCGTCGTGCTGATGCTTGGCTCGGTGCGCGTCAGCCCCTCGAGCACCTGCTGCACGCGCTCATGGTCGGCGGGGTCGGTCATGTCGGTCCCGAGCCTCGCGAGCTGCTCGCGCAGCGTGCGGCCGATGCTGTCGCGTTGGGCCACGGCCTCGGGGCGCCGGTAGGCGGGGTCGGTGCTCGTCACCATCTCGCGCCACACCTCGAGGCCGGCGTTGTAGCGGTGCAGCGTCTCGACGGTGCGGGCGCCGCTCTCGACCGTGGTGGCCGCGCCGCGCAGCGAGACGATGAGCCAGAACCCGATCACCAGGGCCAACGCGAGCGTGGCGGCGCTGATCGAGACGGCGATGCCGGGACGGATGAAGGTGTAGTCCTTCATCGCGATCGCGAACGACGAGCGGCCTACGGAGGGACGCGGTGGCAGCGGGGGTGTGGTCATGGGGCCCCACGCTAGTCGGGGTCGCCAGGGGTGTCAATACGATGGCCTAGGCTCTTGCCGCGGCGCCGATCCGGCTGCTACGTAGTGTCGCACACCACACGGGAGGACCGATGCGCCGGCGGATCACGGCAACACTTCTGGCTGCCACCCTCGTCGCCTGCGGCGGCGGCACTGCCCCGGCTGTGGACCGGGTGACCGAGGCGAACGTTTCGAGTCGCTTTCAGGCCTGGGTGAGGGCCTGGAACAACCACAGCGCGGACGGGCTGGCGCCGTTCTACGCGGAGAAGGACTACCTCACAGTCGTTTGGCCGACCGGGGGACGCACACGGGGCTGGACCGAGGAGTCACAGTTCCAGCGCACCTTCTGGCCGACCGTGACCGTGACGAACCTGGTGCCGCAGGCGGTTCGCATCGTCCTCGTTCGCAAGAACCTCGCGCTCGTCACGTTCCCCTTCACCCTCGATCTGGCAGCCGGGGGCTCCCGTCAGATCGGTTCGGGCGAGGGGACGATGCTGTGGCAGGACGATGGTGGGGCGTGGCGGATCTACGCGGCGCAGCTGTCCTACACGAAAGCCGCCGAGGCGCAGGTTACCCCGCAGCGCCGATGAGCCCCGGGAGATCGAGCGGGAGCGTCTTCATCGCGATGGCGCCGTCGTCGGTGCGCGGCCATTCGCTCTCGGGCCGGTCGCGATACAGCTCCACGCCGTTCCCGTCGGGGTCGCGGAGGTACACAGCCTCGCTCACGCCGTGATCGGAGGCGCCCTCGAGCGCGACGCCGTGCTCGAGCACGCGGCGCACCGCGACGGCGAGCGCGGTCCGGTCCGGATAAAGGATTGCGAAGTGGTACAGGCCGGTCGTCCCGCTGGCCGGGCGCGGCGCGCCGCGACCCGCCCAGGTATTCAGCCCGATGTGGTGGTGGTAGCCGCCCGCCGAGAGGAACACCGCGTCGCGCCCGTACGTCGCCGTGACCTCGAAGCCGAGGACGTCGCGGTAGAACGCGCGCGCGCGCTCGAGATTCGAAACCGTGAGGTGGACGTGGCCTATGCGGGCCTTGGGGTCAATGCTCATCACTCTATGAACGTTTTCGGGTTCCAGGATCAGATTGATTAGATTTCCCGCCCATGAATACCCCTCCCAAGATCCCGACGCCAATCAACGAGCCCGTCCTCAGCTACGCTCCCGGCACCCGCGAGCGCGCCGAGCTGAAGCAGACGCTCAAGGACATGGGCGGCCGACAGATCGAGATTCCCGTCGTGGTAGGCGGCAAGGAGATTCGCACCGGTCGAACCGTCGACGCCGTGATGCCGCATTGCCATAAGCACGTGCTCGCCAAAGTGCACCAGGCCGGGCCGGACGAGGTGGCCGGGGCCGTCGCGGCCGCGCGCGCCGCGTGGCGCGAGTGGTCCGCCGCAAGCCTCGCCGATCGGGCAGCCGTGTTCCTCAAGGCCGCCGATTTGCTGGCCACACGGTGGAGGCCCGTCGTCAATGCCGCGACGATGTTGGGCCAGAGCAAGACGGCGCATCAGGCCGAGATCGACGCCGCCTGCGAGCTGATCGACTTCTGGCGCTTCAACGCCCGCTTCGCCGAGCAGATCCATGCCGAGCAGCCCATCTCTTCGTCCGGCACGTGGAACGCGCTCGACTACCGGGCACTCGAGGGGTTTGTCTACGCCATCACGCCGTTCAACTTCACGTCGATCGGCGGCAACCTCTCCACCGCGCCGGCGATCATGGGCTGTACGGTCGTCTGGAAGCCGGCGGCGACGGCGGCGTACTCGAACTACTTCCTCCTCAAGCTGCTCGAGGAAGCGGGGCTGCCGCCCGGCGTCGTGAACTTCGTTCCCGGACCTGCGAGCCTGATCAGCGAACGGGTGATCGCCGACCGCCACCTCGGCGGCATCCACTTCACCGGCTCGACGGAAGTGTTCCAATCCCTCTGGAAACAGGTGGCCACGAATCTGACGGGCTACGCCGACTACCCTCGGCTCGTGGGGGAGACCGGCGGCAAGGATTTCATCCTCGCGCACGCGAGCGCCGATGTCGACGCGCTGGCGACCGCCATCGTGCGGGGCGCGTTCGAATACCAGGGCCAGAAATGCAGCGCGGCCTCCCGCGCGTACGTCCCCGACTCTATCTGGCCGAAGGTCAAGGAGCGCGTGCTCGCCATGCTGGCGACGCTCAAGGTCGGCGATCCGGCCAACTTCACGAACTTCATGGGCGCGGTGATCGACGCGAAGTCGTTCGCGAAGATCAAGAGCTACGTCGATGGGGCGAAGAGCGATGCGAAGGCCAAAGTGCTGTTCGGGGGCGGCTGCGACGACTCGGACGGCTACTTCGTGCAGCCCACGCTCATCCAGGTGGAGGACGCGAACTACCGCACGATGTGCGAGGAAATCTTCGGACCGGTGCTGTCGCTCTACGTCTATCCCGAGCGGCAGTGGGCGGAGACCCTCGCCCTGGTGGACCGCACCTCGCCCTATGCTCTCACGGGGGCGGTGTTCGCGCAGGATCGGCGCGCGGTGGCCGAGGCGCAGGTGGCGCTACGGTATGCGGCGGGAAACTTCTACATCAACGACAAGCCCACCGGTGCGGTGGTAGGGCAGCAGCCGTTCGGAGGCGCCCGGGCCAGCGGGACCAACGACAAGGCGGGCAGCCTGCTCAACCTCGTCCGCTGGACGAGCGCGCGCGCAGTGAAAGAGAACTTCGTGCCGCCGCGTGATCCCACCTATCCTTTCATGGCGGAGGCTTGAGCCGCCCCCCGATCCTGGTGCTCGCGCTCGCGGGTGCCTTCCTGCTGCTCGTCGCCTCGCTCGTCATCGGGTCGTTCACCACGCCGGAGTTCCCGCCGTATGCGGTGACCGTACCGCAACCGGCACCGGTCGGCGACTCCATCGTCGGCCCCGGCACGTACACGCTCGACGCGTCGGCGGGTGACGGCTGGCGCCGCTTCGATTTCGCGCGCAACGCCGTCGTGGATTCGGGCTCCTGGGACATCGCCTTCCGGCGCCACCATCTGATCGCCGCGCCCGGGGCGGGAATCGCCGACTTGGGCGCCGTGGCGTTCGACTCGGTGCGCGAGGTGCCGGATGCGGGGGGAAGGTATGCGCCCACGGAGTTCGAACGCGACACCGTGAACCCGGGCGTCGGAAAGTGGTACGCGTACAGCATGCTGTCGCATCTGCTCAAGCCGAAGGGCCACGTGTACGCCGTGCGGACGGCGGACGGGCACTACGCCAAGCTCGAGATCCTCGCCTACTATTGCCGCGATGTCGGCGCGGCCTGCTACACCGTGCGCTACGCGTTCCAGGGCGACGGCAGCCGCCGAGTGGCAAAATAAACGCGCCCCCGGCGACGGCTTCGCCGGGGGCGTGTGTATCGGCAAACGGGAGGTTACTTCGGCGGAGCGAGAATCTTGAACATCCCCGTCCCGCACACCGGGCACACGCCCTTCAGCGCGGGGCGGCCGTTAGCCATCTTCACCTGCTGGCCATTCGAGATCTTGCGCTTCGCCTTGCACTTCACGCAATAACCTTCATCCGCGGCCATCGGGGCCTTTCCCTTAGCCATTGTCAGTCGCTCCTCAGGTTCGGGGGCACGGGGATGCAGCAGCGCCAGACAACATAATACGCTGAGCTTAGGACGTGGGAACGGGGGCGTCCGTGAAACCGTTCCGCTTGTGCGTTCCGTCACAGAATGGCTTTGTGGCAGACCCGCCACATCGGCATAGGACAACGACTTCCGCCGGTCGGCCGTCTTTCCGCGGGGGGACCGGCAGCTCCCGCCCGTCCGGGGTTACAACCCGCACCGGACCCTCGATGACGAGAGGCCCGTTCGCCTTGGGAGTGATCGTTACGTCGCTCATGGCCCAATATAGCGGCCTTGACCGGGTCGGAAGAACGGGTTTCCATGATTCATGCACCGCTCCGCACTGCTACTGGTCGTGGCGGCAGCTGTCATCCCGGCTCGTGCCTCGGCGCAGACCGCGTACTCGATCGACTTCGGCGCGATCACCGCGTTCGAGGATGCGGCGGTCCTGATCGGCTTTCGCGCGGCCCCGGCGCTCGCCAACAAAGCGGGGGCCGATATCTCTCTCGCGATCTTTCCCGAGGCGCTGATCCACGGCCTGTTGCTCTTCGTCCTCGACGCGGACGTCACCTACGGCGCTCCCCTGAGCGAGCAGGTCACGCTGTTTCCGCGTTTCGGCGGCAGCATCATCGCCGGCGGCGGGGGCGGCGGTGGCGGTGCCGCGGGCGGCTACAATATCGGCGTGGGGCTTCTCGCCCGTGCGTCGCCCACACTCGGAGCGCGGATCGACTACACGCACCACCGGATGGTCGGCGGCGGCGGGACCTTGCCATTCTCGAGCATCACAATCGGGTTCGT
>Ga0210382_10000216_pt1 | contig 22808 bp, 24 predicted proteins | sample PLMedo_FD_155452 | JGI IMG/M metagenome (GOLD analysis project Ga0210382, IMG submission 155452) | Groundwater sediment microbial communities from an aquifer in East River, Colorado, USA - PLM0_60_coex redo | ecosystem: Environmental > Terrestrial > Soil > Riparian zone | place: USA: East... | reverse complement strand
GTTCCCCGGCGACACGTTGCCGCGGATGGGCGACTCGCCCGTGCCGACGTAGATCACGTTGGCATCGGACGGCGCGACCTCGATCGCGCCGATCGAGCCGGCGCGGAAGTCCTTATCCGAGATTGGCGCCCACGTGAGGCCGCCGTCGGTCGTCTTCCACACGCCGCCGCCCGTTCCTCCGAAGTAGAACGTCAGCGGCTCGGCGGCGTGGCCCGCAACGGCCGTCACCCGCCCGCCGCGGAACGGCCCGATCTCGCGCCACTCGAGCGCGTTGTAGAGGGAGGTATCAAAGACAGGAGCCGGGAGTCTGGAGCTAGGAGCTTGGCGGCGCTGGGCGACTCCGGGGGTGGCGAGGAGAAGGATCCAACCCGTAAGGACGAGGCGGCGGGACATAGACAACGGCTCCAGGGCGAAGGTGAGCCGCTATTATATCCCGCCGACCTTGCTCCGCTACGGCGTCTGCGGGGTCGGGCTACGCGGCGGCAGGATCGCCTGCCCCAGCGTGTTGTTGTCGGTCCCGAACCAGATGGCCTTCGCCCGAGGGTCGTAGAACATGTGCCGCACCACGCCGCCGCCGCTCGGCACCTGGGTTTCCTCGGAGAACTGCAGCGTCTTCGAATCGAACGAGACGAACCGGTTCGGCCGCGACGTCTCCACTACCCATACGCGATCTTCATCGTCCCGCACCATGGCGTACGGCCGGGCATCCGCGCCGCCGGGAAGCTGCCACTCGTCCACTTTTCCCGTGACCGGATCGTACCGCCCGAGGAATCCGCCGGCGTAGTCGCCGTACCAGATCTTGTCGTCCGACGTGATCTCCATGCGCCGCGGGCGCGTCGCCGCGCGCGGCAGCGTGATCTCGCGCAGCTGCATCGTCGCCGGATCGACCGTCGCGATCTTGTTCGTGCCGAACAACACGATCCAGGGATGCCCCTTGGAATCGAGCTTGATGCCGTAGGGCCGCGCGTTGGGCGTGGGCACCTTGAGCAGCTGGACCTTGCCGGTGCTCACGGTCAGCTTGCCGATCGCGTTGCCGCCCTGCGCGGAGAACCAGATGTCCCCGTTCTTGTCGAAGATCAGCGTGTGCGGATCGCGCACCATTGGATCGGGCATCGGATACTTCCTGATGCTGCCGTCACGCGGATCAAGCCGGCCGATGTACCCCACCAGGTTGCCCGAGAACCACACGATCCCCGACTTGTCGACGATCAGGTTGTGCGGGCCCGCGCCGGGCTCGAGGTCGTAGCGCTTGAACTCGCCGGTCTCCGGAACGAAGTAGGCGAGATAGTGGCCGGCCTGGCCGCAGAACCAGATCCGGCCCGTGGTCGGATCGAGGTACGGATCGCGGGGACGCGTATCGGCCCAGGGCACAGGCCATTCTTTGATGACGGGGGGTTTGTCGATTACCGATGCTGTTACTGCGGCGAGACCAAGAACTAGCAGAGCCTTCATAGTCACTCTCCCGTGAGCATTCTCCGCTGCAGTGCCGTGAGACGCCGGCGGACGGACCCATCGAAGATTCTGTCGCCGACCCGTACGACTACCCCGCCGAGGATCCTGGGGTCGGATCGGAAGTAGGCCCGCACCTCGCGCCCCAGCGCCTTCGTGAGCCGCTCGATCACCTGCTTTTGCGTGTGCGCATCGGGCTCCTCCGCGAGCGTGACGCCCGCATGCACGCGATTCAGTTTTTGATCTAACAGCACCTGGTATTCCTGCGCTATCTCGGGCAGTAGACCCTGGCGCCCGCGTCGCACAACCGCTTGCAGGAACCGGACAAACTCCACCGGCGCCTCGCCTTGCAACGCACGCTCCAGGATCTGGCCCTTGGCGGCCTTCGAGACGCGGGGCGATTCGAGCACCGTCTTGATCCGCTCGTCCGCCTCGATGGCACCCGCCACCGCGTCCAGGATCTCATTGAACCGGTCGCCCGCGGCGAACAGCGCCTCGGCGTAATTGCGCGCGACGGTGACGCTCTTCACCGCGGCTTCTCCGCTTTGCCGATGCTCTCGAGGAACTCCGTCACGAGCTTGCGGTTCGCCTCGGTGTCGAGATTCGCCTCGATCACGCGCGACGCCGCGGCGATGGACAGCTCGACCGCCTCGCGCCGCAGCGCCTGGATCGCCTTCTCCTTCTCGGCATCGATATCCTTGCGCGCGCGGTTCAGCAGCGCGTCGTACTCCTCACGCGCCTTAGCGAGCAGCGCTTCGCGCTCCTTCTGCGCGACGGTCTTCGCCTTGGCGAGAATCTCTTGCGCCTGGTTGTGCGCCGCCGCGATCTGCTTCTTGTGCTCCTCCAGCAGCCGCTGTGCCTCGGCGTTCGCCCGCTCGGCATCCTCGAGCTGCTTCTGGATGCGGCGCTCCCGCTCCTCGACCGACTTGACGAGAACCGGAAGGCCCTTCCACCAGAGGATGAACAGCAGAATGCCGAAGACGACGACCGTCCAGATGATCAACCCGGGGTTGATCGAGAACGGACCGCCCCCGGCGCCCCCGCCGCCCCCGCCCGCCGCGTGCGCTTCCTGAAGCAGCAGGAGCACTAGGCCAACTTGAAGAGGAGGGCAAACACCAACGCAGCCAGTGTCGCGCCTTCAACGAGCGCCGCCGTCAGGATCATCGCGCCGCGGATGTCGGCCGAGGCCTCCGGCTGGCGGGCGATCGCTTCAACCGCCTGGCCGCCGATGCGGCCGATGCCGATGCCGGCGCCGATGATCGCGAGTCCCATTCCGATGCCTGCGCCGAGCAGCGCGTTGTTGTTCAGCGCGGCGGCCGCTGAGGGCTCTTGCAGGAGCAGAAGCAGGTTGTGCATTTCGTTCCCCGTGGGTTAGTGCTCGTGTCGCATCAAGCCGATGAACACGGACGTGAGCAGCGCAAAGATATATGCCTGCAGGAAGGCAACCAGCAGCTCGAGAAACATCATGAACAGCGTGAGCGCGACCGATCCCACCGCTACCCCGTAGCGGATCGGCGCCCACGCCGTGCCGAATACGAAGATGAGGCCGAGCAACACAAGGATCACGAAGTGCCCCGCCGTCATGTTCGCGAACAACCGCAAGGTCAAGGCAAACGGCTTGACGACTTTGCCGATCAGCTCGACCGGGGTCATGATGACCGCCATGATGACCGCACCGGCGCCCTTCATACCGGGTGGCACCATCACGATCGTCTTGAGATACCCTTTCGGTCCGAGCGCCCGAAATCCGGAGATTTCGATCGTCAGGAAAGCCGTGAGGGCGAGGCCCGCCGTGACGGCGATGTTGCCGGTTGCCGCCGCGCCCCAGGGTAGCAAGCCCAGCAGATTGCAATAGAGAATGAAGAAGAAGAGGGTGATGATGTAGGGAGCGAATTTCTCGCCGCCGTGCCCGATGCTCGTGATCGCGACGTCGTCACGCACGAACAGCACCAGCGCTTCGACCGCGGCGCCAAAGCCGCGCGGCGCTTTCCCCTCGCGGTGGCGCCGATCGACCTGCCGGCCAGCATACCAGATCGTGAGGAAGACGAGGAGCGCGGCGAGGATCATGAACACGACGTGCTTGGTCGGCGAGACGTCGATGGTGGTGCCGGGGATATACCAGGGTCCGGGCAAATGCCACTCGCCAAACCACAACAGCTCGACGAACTTGCTGTCGCCGGTGTGCTGGAAGATCATCGCGCCGATGTCGGGCTTCTGCATTACCTGAGAAACCTCGTTTCCAGGAACAGGAGCGGCAACAGCACGCCGACATAGCTGAGCAGCGCCGGCACCGTCCGCGAGACGATCAAGACGATGCCGACACCCAGGAGCCGAATCCCCATGCCGCCGAGCCAGCGAGCCATGAACTCGGGGTTCGGCGCCCGCATCTTCGGCCGCAGCAGCGCCACCGCCCAGAGCTGCGCTACAGTCGCGACCCCGCCACCGATTGCCGCCGGTCTACCACCGAGCAACGTTGCAACGACAGCCAACCCAATCCCGAGCCCGGCGAGGATCGCCAGGTTTTTCATTCGCCGCCCCTTCGCCGCCCCTCGCCGCCCCTCGCCGCCGTATCTCGCTTCACGCGATAGTAGATGCTCATGAACCCGGCGAACCCGCCCGCGAACGCCCCGATGATCGTGAACAACGGTCGCGTGTGCACCCAGCCATCGAGAAACCAGCCACCGGCACCGAACAGGAGAATGGCGATCGTGAAATTGAGCGCCATTCCGAAGTACTCGTAGCCCTGACTGTAGCCTTTGGCCTCGGGATCTTCGTCTTTTTGTGCGGGGGTCATGTTGCGCCCGGAAACCTAGACGCTTGTGAAATTTTTCGCAAGCAAATCGTCAGACATGCAACGCTATGTGGCGTTTGAGGGTAGGGACTGATTACCTTCGCTGCAATGGCCTCAAACCCTTCCCCCGTCCCCCGTCCCTCTTCCCCGGTTTCCGGCGACGTCGAATTGCTCGAGCGTCTCGCCGATGCGCGCAAGGACCTGCTGACGCAGGTCAGTCAGCGCATTGTTGGGCAACGGGACGTTTTGGATGGGATTCTCACGGCGATCTTCGCGGGCGGCCACGCCCTGCTCGTCGGCGTGCCGGGACTCGCCAAAACGATGATGGTGCAGACGGTCGCCGAGGCGCTCGATCTCGCGTTCAACCGCATCCAGTTCACGCCCGACCTGATGCCGTCGGACATCACGGGGACCGAGATCATCGAAGAGGACCTCGCGACCGGGAAGCGGGGCTTCCGGTTCGTGCGCGGGCCGGTGTTCGCCAACATCGTACTCGCCGACGAGATCAACCGCACGCCACCCAAGACGCAGGCCGCCTTGCTCCAGGCGATGCAGGAGCATCAGGTCACCGCCGCCGGCCAGACCCACAAGCTTCCGGCTCCCTTCTTCGTCCTCGCGACCCAGAACCCGATTGAGCAGGAAGGGACCTATCCCCTCCCAGAAGCTCAATTAGATCGGTTTATGTTCGAGCTGCGCGTCGATTATCCCTCGCAAGACGAAGAAGAAGCGATCGTGGCGCAGACGACGGGCGACGCGATGGCCGACGTGAATTCGGCCCTGACGTCTGACGATGTCGTCGCGATGCAGCATCTGGTGCGGCGCATTCCCGTGTCGCAGGCGCTGGTCAAGGCGGCCGTGACGCTGGTGCGGCTGACACGCCCCGCGGAGGAGGCATCGCCCGCTTTCATTAAAGAGTACATCTCCTGGGGCGCCGGGCCCCGCGCCTCGCAGTACCTCATACTCGGCGCCAAGGCGCGGGCGGCACTGGATGGCCGCCCGATGGCGGATGAGGACGACCTGCGCCAGGTCGCGCCCACGGTGCTGACGCACCGCATCGTGATCAATTTTGCAGCGGAGGCGGCAGGGCGGACGCCGGCCGACATCATCGCCCAGCTACTCAAAGAGGCGCGCTGGCAGCCGAAGTAGCGTTCTAAGGCTTTCTCGCGAGGAGGCGCTCGGCAAAGTCGACACGCTCTTCCAGCTCACCGACTCGCCGTTTCAGCTCATCGAGCTCCGCGAGCCTCGCCTGCAGGTCTTCTGTCTCAGGAGGAAGTGTCTCGCCCCTCCACGAGCGCCCTCGATAGCCGGGCGGCAGGAGCCGCGCCGTCACCACCTTCAGGACGGACACGGCCACCAGGATCGCGCCGACACCGATCGCCCACTCCGGGATTCCGAGCATCGTCAGGCCCTACTCACGGGCGCACTGGAAGTTTCGAGTTGAATCCTAGCGTACGCGCCGGTAGCTCCCGCCGTCCACCAACCGGACCGCTCCGACCGTTCCGTCGAGATCAAGCTCGAACGACACGTACGCCGGATCCCAGAACGGATCGGCCCAGGTGATGCGAAAAATATCGTACTGCCAGTGCTCCAGCTGGCCGCTCGCCGTGCCCGCCTGAAGGGTCAGGCGTCCATTCGTGAGCCCCACGGTGGCAGTCCCGTAGAGACTGTCCGCATACGTTCCCGCGTAGCGCTCGAGCGGCAGTGTCGGGTGCGTGCCGGCGATTCGCTTGCTCTCCTGTGCCGCCCGCGCCGCGCGAGTGCTGTCGGCGAGCGCCTTATACATCGCGCGCATCTCGGCGCTCCAGTCGTGCGCAGGATTGCTCCGCCCGATGAAACGGTCGAACACCGTGTACATCAGGGCGTGCCGCAGCTCGGAATGGTCGAGATTCGTGAAGATCGCGAGCCCCAGGCGCCGATCGGGGATCAGCCCGACGATGGCCGAACGCCCCTCGATGCTGCCGGTATGGATGGCGATGAACTCGCCGCGATAGTCCTGCAGGATCCAGCCGAGGCCGTACGCCTGGAAGTGCGGATGCGTGAGCCTGGCAGTCGGATAGAACGGCCGCTGGACGATCTGCTGCGGCTTGAACAGCTCGGCGAAGTTCTGGGTGCTGACGAGCCGCCGGCCGGCTGCCTTCCCACTGTCCAACAGGAAACGCAGCCATTTCGCCATGTCGGCCGCCGTCGAGAAGATCGAGCCGGCGGGGGCGATGTCGTCGATGCCGTCGAGCGACGCGGGCAACACGCGCACCGTGTCGCGCACGATCCCGTGTGGCGCGGTGACGTCGATGATGCCTGAGCCCTTGAGCTCGCTCGCGTCGGCAAGAGTCTCCGTCATGCCCAGGGGACCCAGGATGCGGGCGTGGAGCAGTGACTGCCACGTCGTGCCGGCGGCGTGGGCGGCCACATCGCCCGCGAGCGCGTACGTCACGTTGTTGTACTGAAACCGCGACCGGAAGCTGGTCTGGGCGGGCACAAACCGGAGCCGGCGGGTGATCGTTGCAAAGTCCAGCCCGCTGCCGCCCCACAGGTAGTCGGGATCGCCGAAGCCGACGCGGTGCGTCAGCAGGTCGCGCACCGTGATCTCGCGCGTCACGTACGGGTCGGCGAACTGTACCTGCGGCTCGTACTTCTGCACCGGGTCGTCGAACGACAGGCGGCCGGAGTCGGCCAGCATTGCTACGAGCATCGCGGTGAACGCCTTGGTCGTGGACATGTTGCCGAAGCGCGTGTGCACGGTCACGGGGTCGGGTTTGCCAAGCTCGCGGACGCCGTAGCCTTTGATGAAGACGACGGAGTCGTCTTTGACGACCACGATCGCGAGGCCCGGAACGCGCCAGTCGGATACCGCCCTGGCGACGTAGGCGTCGAAGCCATCGAGGGCCCGGGAGGGGCGTTGTTGGGCGCTTGCCGAGGTCAGACCAAGGCAGCCAAGGGCAATCAGGGGGCGTAAGATGTTCATGGTGACCTAAGGTGGTTTGCCGAGGGTAGATTGGTAAGGAGGTTTCATGCTCACCAAAGCGGTTTTTGCGTTCGCGGCCGCGGCCGCCCTGTTCGGGCCGTGCGATCCGACCGGTCTCCGGCCTCCCAAGGATCTCGTCGGGACGTGGGGCGGTGAGAATGCCGCGCTGATCGCGGACGACACCAGCGCACATATCCATATCGGCTGCACCTACGGCAACATCCATCAACAGCTCATTCTCGATGCGAACGGTCGGTTCGACCTGCCGGGTGAGCAGAACATCACGGCCCATCCGGTCGATCGCGGCATTCTCCATCCCGCGCGATTCGTCGGGCGAGTGCGCGGCGGCGACATGATCCTCACCGTCACGCTCACGGACACGACCGTGACGCTCGGCCCCGTGGTCCTCGTCTATGGGAAAGAACCGCGGATGGGACCGTGTCCGATTTGCCGGCGCGGGATGGACGGCGCGCTGTCGAACCGCCGTTAGCATGGAGGCGTCGATGGGCCTTTCGAATCTGCGGGCAAGGACTCTGGTAGCATGCATTGCGGCGCTGGCGGGACTTGCCCTCGCTTGCAGCTCAGCGACCGACGCTGCTGGCACGCAGCTCACGATCGCGACTGATCGGACCGCGTACCACATCGACAGCGGCGACGTGGTCCGCTTTCGGTTGGTGAATCGCGGACCTGAACCGATCTACACCGTGATGCCGAGCACATACGTGTCGCTGCAGAAGCAGCGTGGCCTAGCGTGGGGCGATTTGGGATCGTTCTGGTATGGTAGCTACACTCAGGTGGCTTTTGTGCCGGGCCCCTGGAAGATCGGGGCGGGCGACAGCCTGCCGGGCATGCCGCTCCCAACGCTGGACCCACACCTCCGTGGGCCGGGTCGTTTCCGCTTTGTCTACACCGTCTACAGTGACTCTACGTTGCACCGGCTTTTGCCGCTCGAAGCGCGGGTCTCGAATGTCTTTGCAATTGCGTACTGAGGCTCGCGCCCTCGCGCTAGTCGTGTGGCTCGGTCTTGCCGCCTGTACCTCGCCCACGGGTTCGAGCTCGCCCCTTGCCGGGGCCTGGCGTACCGCGCCGCTCCTCTCGGGAAGCGGAATCGATCTATCCCTCACGACGACCGGGCAGCAGGTGGCGGGCACCGGGCATCAGTACAACCTCCAATACCTCGCGGATACTCTGGCTATTCGTGGACGCGAGCAGGCTGGCGGTGCCTTCCGTCTCACCATCACGTTCGGAAGCGGCGTGACCGCAATATACAGCGGCCGGCTCGCCGGACGGGACCAGCTCGACGGAACATGGACGGACGCCGGACAGGGCTCACAGCCCCTCATTTTCTATCGACAGATCCAATAGGGTGGGCGTGAGACTCACTTCCAGAACCGCCCCAGTTGCTGCTGCATTGCTCGCTGCGATCGCCGCTTGCGCTGACCCAACCGGTTCGACCGGTACCATTGCGCTCACGGTGTTGACTGATCATCCGGCATACTCGCTGGCCACGGATCAGGCGGCCGAGCCTATCCTGATCAATCGGGGCTCGGTGCGGGTCTACTTACCGATGAACGAGTATGTCGCCGTGCAGCGCTTCGAGGCTGGGGCATGGTCGGAGCCTCGTCCATGGTTTGCCGTGGATGGCATCGGGATCAGTTTTCCGCTCGAGCCGGGGGACACGTTGCGGTCGTGGCCGATGGATTTCAGATACGTAGATACAACGCCAGGGGTGTATCGCTTCATCTTTGAGATCGCGACGGATCCAAAGGGCCGGGAAATACTGACCGAAGCTCAGCGCATCTCCCCTCCGTTTGAACTGACGCAGTAAGGGCTGTTCCCGCCTTGGTAGCAGCCTGGATCGTGCGCCCCCGGAAGAAGGCCCGTAGATTCCCGCCCTAGACTGCCTCCTGGAGCTCACCTGATGATTCGCCATGCATCGATCCTGACTGCAACCGTGGTCGTGATGTCGTCGCTTTCGGCGCAGGAGCCCGCCCCGCCGCGGGTGGTCGGCACGTGGGATCTGACCCTTACGGCGCGTGACGGCCGTCCGCTGCCGTCGTGGCTCGAGGTGCACGTGTCCGGCAATGGCGTGCTGGTGGGCCGCTTCCAGGGTGTCGTAGGGAGCGTGCGCCCGATCTCTCGGCTCACGTACGCGAACGACACGCTGCGCTTCTCGATTCCGCCGCAGTGGGAAGCGGGGAGCGCCGACCTGCAATTTGCCGGCGTCGCCCAAGGTGACGGTCTGGCCGGGACGATTACCGATCCGAACGGGACTCCTTTTCCCTTCACCGCCGTGCGGGCACCCGCGCTGCGCCGGCCAACGCCGCTCTGGGCTCCCGCGCTGCGGCTGTTCAACGGCACCGATCTCAAGGGTTGGCATAGCGTCGGTGGCACGAACCAGTGGAGCGCCGTGAGTGGCGTGCTCACAAACGCCAAGGGCGGGGCGAATCTGGTGACGGACGCCGTCTACACCGATTTCAAGCTGCACGTGGAGGTGCGGTACCCGCCGAGGGGCAACAGCGGCGTGTATCTGCGCGGGCGCCACGAGGTGCAGGTCGAAGACTCCATCGTCACCCAGTCAGATGCGGAAGCCACTGGCGGCCTCGGCGCAATTTACGGCCTTCTCATCCCTAATCAGAACGCGGCGAAGGGCGCCGGCGAGTGGCAGACGCTCGATGTCACGCTGATCGGCCGGCTGGTGACGGTCGTGCTCAACGGGCGCGAGGTCATTTGCCGCCAGAACATCCCTGGGCCGACGGGTGGGGCGCTCGACAGCAACGAGGGCGCGCCGGGGCCGATCATGCTGCAGGGAGATCATGGGCCGGTCGAGTATCGCAACCTGGTGATCACACCGGCGCGGTAGTCCGAAAAGCAGATCCTTCGCTACGCGCGCGTTCCGCGCGCTCCGCTCAGGATGACAAGCCGTGCGCGCTCTGCTAGAAAAAGGGGACAGGGGCAGGAAGGCAGAGATCTGGATTGCCTTTCTTTCTTCCTTCTTTCTTGCTTTGCAGAGGGCGGCCTGTCATCCTGAGCGCCGCAGGCGCGAAGGATCTGCTTTGGCACGCGTTGCTGAACACCAGATTCGGTGCTACGGTTAGGCTCGCGTTCTCCTGCACCGTCATGAAGGGACTCTCGTGACCCTCCGCTCTTTTGCCGTAACCACCATAATCATCGTTGGCGCGCTCGGTAGTCAGGCGCAGGCCCAGAAGATCGACTCGCTGGCCCTGCATCTCCACCTGCCGCGCGACAAGGCGGTGGACGCCGTGGTCAGCGCGTTCACGCAGACCGGCCTCGGCGTCACGAATTCCACGCCCTCGTTTGTGGAGGCGGACCAGGGCCGAACGTCGGCCTTCGTTGGCTACACAGCGCGGAAGGTCCGGGCGATGCTGTTCGGGTCGGATTCGACCACCACGGTCGTGATTGTCGGCGACGAGGTCCGCCTCGACGACGATGGCATCACGCAGCTGCGGCGCCTCCGCATCGACAACCGAGCGGGCGGGAACGGTGGCAAGGTGTGGGCGAAGATGGTGGCTGCCGCGATGATGCTCGATTCAGCGTCGGTGCCGGAGGCTGCCCGGTCGAAGCAGTAGGGCCCTACGGGTCTTTGGGCCTGACGCCGCGCTCCGCGGCTTCCAGCAGCTCCGCAACATCCAGGTGGCCTTCCAGCCGGGCGCGCGCCAGGGGTGTGACGCCCTCGAAATTCGTATGCCTAGGATCGGCGCCCGCGGCCAGCAGCACGCGGGCGGCATCGAGCGATCCGTATTCCGCCGCGTGATGCAGTGCCGTGAAGCCCGTAAGGTTGGTCGCTTCGACCTCGGCGCCGTGAGCCAATAGGAAGCGAATAGCGGCAGCTCGATTGTTGATCGCCGCCCAGTTCAGGGCGCGGCGACCGTTTTGCGAGGTGCGGCGGTCGAGCGCAGCGATCTGAGCGCCGTCTCTGAGCGCGGCAGCGAGGGCGGACGTGTCGCCGGAGATCGCGGCGTCCCAGAGACGCGTCTGGGCCGTTTGGGAGAAGCAAGGCGTTGCCAAGGCCAGCGTGAGGAGCAGCGTAGTGCTTCGAATGGTCATGTTGGTGAGACAAGGCCAGCAGCCGCTTGGTTGGCGGGGCAAGGGATCTGTTGATATGTGCTTCCAGCACCCCCGTGGAGCCCCCCCAACCACTAGTAAATCAACGTGTTGACAACGGGTTGATTCAGCCGCCTAATCTTAGCGGTGAATCAATAAAACGCGTGCTGCCATGTGACTCACAGTTTCGTTCTGCACAGCCTGGGTGGTCCCGCCCTGTTCACCGTTGGCGGCGAGCAGGTGCGGTTTCGCACGCGTAAGCACCTCGCCCTTCTCATTCGTCTCGCGTTGGAACCCGGGAAACAGTTCACGCGCGACTACCTCGCCGACCTGTTGTGGCCCGAAGCGCCCCCCCGGCTCGCGAATCACTCTCTCGCGCAGGGTCTCTCGGTAATCAAGGCGAAGATCGCGCGCGAAGCGGTCGTCATTCAACGCTCGACCGTCGGTCTTGCACCGGGGTGGATCGATGTCGATTCCAATCATTTGCCTACCGGAGACGTGAGCATCGCCGGTCCGTTCCTCGATGGTTTCGAGATTCCTGCGGCGCGGCCGTTCGAGGAGTGGAAGGACGAGCATCGCGCGCGTCTCATCCCGCAGATTCGCGATTGTCTCGTGCGCCAGATGGACGCCGCGCGTCGCATCGGTGATTTCCCGACCGTCGAAACACATGCCGCCCGCTTGCAGGACCTCGACCCGCTCGCGGAGGAGGGGATTCGCGGGATCATGGAAGCGCGGGCCTGGGCGAGCGATCGCAGCGGCGCGCTCAAGGCGTTCGCGCGCTACGAGGCGCAGCTCGCGGAGGAGCTCGAGGCCAAGCCTGGGCCGGAGCTGGTCCGGATGGCGGATCTGCTAAGGGATGGCCGCCGCTCGCCCGCTCGACCGGTCACACCGGGATATCCGCCCGAGCGCGCCGACCGCCGCTTCGAGCCTGAGACGCTCATCGGGCGCGAGCGCGAGTTCAGTGTGTTGTACGACGCATGGCTCGACGCCCGGCGCAAGTCGCCGCGAATCGTTGTGGTCACGAGCGATCCGGGTGTCGGGAAGACGACATTGGTCAACGCGTTCGCGTCGACATGTCAGATGGATGGGGCAGTCGTCGCGCGGGCGCAGGCGTATGATGCCGAGCGCGAGCTGCCGTTTGCGGTGCTGGGGGAGCTCGTGAAGCAGTTGGCGACGCAGCGGGCGATTGGCAGCGCCGATCCCGAGGCCTTGAGCGAGTTGACGAGGATCAGCTCCGAGATTCTGAAGGCGTTTCCCGGCGTGCCGAAGCCCGTGGAGTGGTCGCCGGAGTTGACGCCGCTGAGGATTGCGGATGCGTTTCTGAAGACAGTTACCGCGGCCGCGGCGGATAGTCCGGTGATGCTAGTGGTTGATGACATTCATGCAGCCGATAATGCGAGTGCGGCAATACTGCATTCGGTCGCAAGAAAACTCAGCGATACACGAGTGTTGCTGATTCTCGCAGGCCGGTCGAGTGAATTGCGGCTGTCTGGCGCGCCTTGGGCTCTAACATCGGACCACAGCATTGCGACGATTCGATGGTTGGAGCTTGAAGTGCTGCCAGTTGAGTCCACTAAGCAGCTCATCAGTCGGCTCGCTACATCAGCCTCGCAGTCCGATCCACCGGTAGAGAGAATTCTCCGAGCCAGTGGAAGAAACCCACTCGCGGTCGAGCTAATCACTCGGGAGTGGGCTGAACACGGCGCCGCATCTCTACTTCGAGATCTCGAAGCACTTGATACTCAGCCGGTCGCTACGATCGGCATACCGCGGGCGATCGGAGCGGTTTTCGAGCGACAGAGTCGGCGATTGGAAAGCACGATTAGAGCGACGCTTGACCTAGCGGCGGTTCTTGGTCGCCGCCTCACAGAGGTCGACCTCTACGCAGCGATTGAACTCTCGCCTGGGCAAGCGGCAGAGGCGTTGTCTCGTTTGCGAGACGAAGGCTATCTTCGCGAAGTAAGTGGAGATCTGGAGTTCAGAAATGAACTAATTCGAGCACAGGCGTACTACGCGGTGGCAGGAGCGACGCGTCAGCACTTACACCGCCGAGTCGCAGACCTGTTGACTCAGACCCAACAGCAGGACGACAAGGCAGTGAGCCTGGAGATCGCTTGGCATCATCTACGAGGTGGAGATGCCATTCGAGCAGTTCGATTTGCGATCGAGGGAGCCGAAGCCGTACTCGCCGTGGGAGCACCGCACGGAGCCGAGGAGATTCTGAGGGCGATAATTGATCGGGATGAGCCCCTCAAGGATTCCAAAAAGATCAGATTGCTCTTGGCAAAGGCATGCATTGACCAGTCGAAGGCGGAGCCGGCGCTTCCGCTTATCGAGAAGCTCGCAGAGGACAATTCACTCACCCTTCAAGAAGAGGCCGAAGTTGCGATGCTGAGAGCCTCTGCCGAGTTCCTGCTCAACAACGAGTTCGGTGACCAGTACTGCGAAGTTGTCAGAAGTGCCTTAGCGTCGGCCCGGAAAGCGGGAGATCTCAATCTCATTGCCCGTGCCCTTTTTGAATGCGCTCGGGCTGGGACCGACCAAGGCCTTACGGAACTAGTAACGATCGCCGAGAATGGCATCAATGATTTGAAGCAGACTACGAACATCAGCACTCTGCCCGTTGCTATTCTGACCCAAGGGTTTTGTCGAACGTTCTTTTTGGACCCGGCAGGGTGCCTTCGCGGCCTCAGGAAAGCAATAGAAGAAAACGCTTGGAAGTCGAATGCCGCGGAAATGGCGTTTATCTATTCGGGAATAGCCCTGGGATCATTCCTCCTTTGTCGTATGGAAGACTCAATCGAAGCGTATTCGACGTCGTTCGAGCTGACCAAGCAGGTAGGAGACGATGCGAGAATGTCTGTGCTGGCTTCAAACGTCTGCGTCCTTCAGGCAGCACGGGGTCTGTATAGCGAGGCAATATGGTGGGGGGAGCGAGCTGTCTCTTTGGGCGAGGCATCAAAGTGCAGTGCGCTTCAAATGTCTTATTCGAACCTAGTAGACCCGTATCTACTGACGGGCAGGGAAAATGATGCGATTGCTTGTATGGAGAAGGCTAGAGAGTGGTTGGGCCCTAGACGACGTTGGAAATTCCATTGCGGATTTCTAATGGGTAATGCCTCATTCGCACTGATGCAAGGAAATACTGCTCTAGCTCTGGATCTTATCGGTCAACTTGAGGGGTTGGCTCGGGGTCGAGAGGACGCCGTCCCCATACCTGGTTCGTATTGGAAACTCAGAATCTTCAAGGAAGCGCAAATGGGTCGAATGGAGGAAGCCCATCAATTGGTACGTAAGAGCACAGTGCTCCTCCGCGACCACTGTCCGCTATTCTACTTCGACGTTCTTGCAGCAAAGGCTTGGTTAGAAATGCGGGCGCACGGTCATTATGGCCCGGAAACAGTTCGCGAGCTGGGAACCTTCGAAGAGGTCGGAGCGGGAGGACGACGAACGCTGCTCATTGCGCAGGGTTTTCTAAGTCCTTCGAACTCCGGTGCGACCAAGGAAGGAAGTCAATTCGCGGCTACAGCACCGATCTTAAGCTGATCGTCGATCTCCCAACGACGAGGCGACGGGACTACGAGTGAATGGATAGTCAGGTAATGGCCGCTTTAGCACGCCCAGCGACGAGGCTCCTCGCTGCTAGTCTCAAGCTACGGTGCTGCCCTCACCGCGGGGACGCAACGCCCGTGAGGGCATTTGCATGCTCGGTATGGGCGCCTCTTGAACCAACTGGGGCCCGAGCAGGCGTCTAATGCTCGGCGACTTGGTCACGAGCTCCACTAGTTTGGGATCGAACTGACGCCCAGCGTGTTTCAAGACCTCCTCGAGCGCCCGCTGAAGGCTAAGGGCCTTTCTATATGGTCGGTCGGTCGTCATCGCATCGATAGTATCAGCTACCATTATGATCCGAGCCCCAATCGGAATCCCTTCGCCAACTAGACCATCCGGGTAGCCCGTACCATCGAAATTCTCGTGATGGTTCCGAATATCCATCTGCACCCGCCCGCGGAATTCTGCAATTGTCCCTGCGAGGTCTGCGCTGCGAACGGGGTGTGCTTGCATCAACATTCGCTCTTCAGGCGTAAGCCTGCCCGCCTTGCGAAGAAGTGGTGCAAAGTCCTCGTGTATTTTTCCGACGTCGTGCAGTAATGCGGCTGTGGCGATATCATCCACGTGCTTGGGTGGCAAACCCAGCTCACGAGCCATCGACCTAGCGTACTCTGATACCCGCACTGAATGACCTGAGGTGTAGGGATCTCGAGCTTCGATGGCTTTCACCATCAACTCAAGCAACTCCCGGTTAACCCTCTCAACCTGCAGGTTCATCTGGTACATATGTCGGACGAAGAACAGTGGGAGAACAAGGGCCGCAAGTCCTACCACTCTGAACTCGACAAACAAATATGCTAGTACGATCGCTAGCGAACTGGACACCAAGTCATAAAGCACGAAACCACGTGCTATGCGCATCCATACTTCGACCGGCGAAATGTCTGTCGTGACTGATACTGCAAGTGAAACGGTTACATGGTTGACGATAAAAAACAGCAAGACTAGAGCAGCAAACGCTACAAAGTTCAACTCGATCCTGTCGAATCCGACGTGACCACCTAAGGCTGTATAGACCAAACCGCCTAGTCCAACAGCTAGCATGTATTGCGCTGTATTGAAGGACGCGCGCACAAGGCTTTTTCGCCGAACGACGAGCTGGGAGATAGATCCAGTGACCAACGCGATTAGCATTGGCCAAGGTGGCTCGAACAACATCACGGATGCTAAGAATGGAACGAAATTAACCGACGAACCGAGGCGAGCACCGGAAATGCGAGGCACAGGCAGGAACGACGAGTCGGCTACAATCCCCAAGATCGTGAATGCTATGATCCCGTTCCAGAAGCCAGTTTCAGCAACAGGCGGCAGATACCACTGCCACGGCCCTGTCAGGAAGAGAGCAGCAGCCGCTGACCCAACAGCGGCCAGCAGAATCCGAAAGCTCCACCGATCAAGTTGAGGTTGGCGCTCGTCCATCTAGGCCCTCAATACGATTTCTGGTGAAGCGAAACCATAAGAAAGAAGGAGAGGAGCCCCATATCGCCGCTAGATTTGGTACGTTCCCTCGGCGAAAAACAACTTCGCCACTGCTGTGAACAGCACTGCGAGCAGTTGCAACATCGAGCGTCACCCCCTTAATGGGTCCAGCGAGTGAATACGGCCTCGCCTTGGAGTGGCACGCCTCTCTATGGCATGCCCGACGCTCCGCTCGTCTACTGTTCGCTACGCTCCGCTCTAGCTAGCGGTGACCAGGGGCCCCCTGTTTGAGATTCGCATTTTCGAACTACGCAACCTTCCGCGACTGCAACGCACGACGTATCGCCTCGATAACCACCCCCATACCGTCCACCTTGTTGACGATAGCCCGCACACCCAACCGCCGCAGTTCATTCTCGGCCGCCGCCGGCAATCCGCCCGTGACGATCATCACCGGCGCGGTGAGTCGCTTGGACGGATCCACCAGCCGCTCCACCACCTGCACCGCGTTCAGATCGGGCAACGCGTAATCGAGCACCACCAGATCGGGACTCAACCGGCCGATCTCGAGCAGCCCGTCGACACCCGTCGTCGTTTCGACGACGTCCACCTCCGGCGCCTCACGCTCGATCGTCCGCACGAGCGCCTTGAGATATCCTGGATCGTCCTCGACGACGACCACGATCGCGCGCTCGCGCGACGCTGACAACTCGTTCGGCACCGCCATGCCATGCGCCGTCAGAAACTCCGCCAGATCCGCCGACGCCACCCGCCGCCGACCCGTCGGAGTACGATGACCCTTGAGATGACCCTGGTCGATCCAGCTCGCCACGGTCGCGGGAGTCACTTGGAGCACGCGCGCGACACGTTGCGTCCCCCAATAGCGCTTCGTTCTGGTAGGAGCCACGAAACCCGAAATACGCCTAAAACGAGAAGTTCGCTAGTAGGGATTAACCCCTAGGGAGGAATAAAGGGGGGATAGAATTGCGAACGTAGAAGGCGCCCAGACACCAAGGCGCCTAAGTGACCAACAGATAAATAGTTAGCGCCTGGCGTCGACCCAGCGATTGGTGGCGTCGAGGACTGCTAGAACGGCACTACGCTCAGCTGACTCCCGAATCTCGCACGTACCCGTGAGTAATTGCGCTTCACGACCACCTAGTCCGTGGACAGCGACTAGCACGAATTTGCGATCGAAGGCGTCGATGATTTGCGCCCCCTCGAGCGCGATCGAGTTGTCCGGCAGCAAGTCGTCGAGACAGGTGGCCGCCGCGCGCGCCGCCGCCTCCACCCGATTGCGCGTCGTATCGGTCCCGAGCTCCTCGGCCTGCGCCTCTTTCTCGCCGAACGCGAGCTTCACACGCACCTGCACGCGCTGCGGCTTCTCGGATGGACGTACTTCGAGACTCCTGAACACGACGACGCGCCGCTTGGCGCGCTCGCTGATCGCTTCTTCCTGCAGCGCTTCGATCGGCCGGACGTCCGCCGTCTGCGCGACGCTGATCTTGCGGTGATCGATCTTGAAACCGAGCTGCGCCATCAGCGCCGACTCGATGTTGCGCACCACCTGCTTGGGCGCCATGTCGCTCTTGGTGAGCACGTGCACCTCGCTCACCTCGCCCAGCGGTGTCGCGACCACGCGCGCCGACAGCACCCCCGTCAGGCCGGTGATCAGGTTCTCCAGCCGCTTGATCCCCCACGGGTCCGGCGTGCCGGTGCCGAGTGGCAAGTCCGGCTTATCCTGCGCCGGCGAAGGATCGGATGTCACGTCGACTGCTCCCCTTCCCCGTCCTCACCACCCGTGGCGACCTGATTGCGTCCCGCCGCCTTGGCACGATATAGCGCGCGATCCGCGGCGACCAGCACGTCCTCATCCTTCCTCTCCGTCTGGTACTCGGCGACCCCAATGCTCGCCGTCACGAGCCCCTCCGGATAGCCCATCTCAATCCCCGCCTCCTGCACCGAGGCGCGCACCTTCTCCGCCACCCCGCGCGCCCCCTCTTCGCCCGTTCCTACCAATACCACAACGAACTCGTCGCCGCCATAGCGACCCGCCAGGTCGGTCGACCGGATGTGCGCGGTGCAGCGGCGCGCCGTCTCGCGCAGCACCGCGTTGCCCGCCTCGTGCCCGAACCGGTCGTTCACCTGCTTGAAGTTGTCGAGGTCCAAAAACAGCACGGCAAAGTGCTCCCCGCCGCGGTGGCAGCGCGCGACCTCGTTGGCCAGCCTGTCGCGCAACACGCGGAACGATGCCAGTCCCGTCAGTGCGTCCACCGCGGCCTGCTGCTGCGCCAGTGACGCCTGGCGCTCGAGATAGCGGGGACACGACTTGAGCGTCGTCCGCCCCTGCGTCGCCGCCACCGCGAACTCCTGGCACGTCTTGTAGCCGCACGCCCCCGAATCCCACGTCCGGCCGTTGGGGGCCAGCCCGATCTGATCGATGATCTCGTCCACCAGCTCCTGCGCCGGCTGCTTGCCGTTCGCGTGGATCTCGAAGACGGCGCCGACCTGGATATCGATCCCCTCGGCCAGCACCGGCGCCGTCGCGCGCGGCGGCTCGGTCGCCCCCACGATCGCCCGCCGCCGGAACAACTCCTCTTTTGGACCGAGCAGCGGATGGTCGAGACAGCCCTCACAGGGCAGGATATCCACGAAGCCCAGGTCGATCCGGTCCACGCCGACGGCCCGGGCAATCCCTTCCAGCGCCCCGAGCCCGCGGACCTTGCGGAAGCGTCGGCTCGACTGGCGCTCTTCCTTTAGTAATTCGAGCGGCAGGCCGCCGGCGGTGCTCCAGTAGCGGCGCCGTTCCTCCGGGATACGACTGAAGAACAGCGCCTGGTCCTGCACCCGTAGCCCTCGCTTCTTAAAGATTCCCTCCAGCTCCGCGAGGGTTATTGCGGCATCGACGTCGGCGCCCCCCTCGGTTAGGCATACGCCCGCATAGACGATCGGCGTGTCGTCGCCGTACATCGCCTTGAGATAGCGGGCCTCCGCCTCGATCGGCGTGGCGACCGGGGCGAGATAGGGAATCAATTCGGGATACTGGTTCTTGATCGTCTCGACGATGACGGGACAGGTGCTCCTGATGACCGTGCCGCCCCGCCCCCACTCCTCCTCGGTCCAGAGGTCGAGGTACTCCTTGGCCACCAGCTCATCGCCCAGTACGCCACGGTGCACGGTGCCGAACCCGGCGGCATAGCAGGCGTTGACGACCTGCTCGGGCGTTGCAGGATAGAACCAGGCCGCCGACTCCACGGACAGGATGAGCACGGCCTTATGGCTGAGCGCAAACTCCAGCGCCCGTGTCGCGTCACCGACGGCAATGATGGCTCCGTGGGGGCATGCAGGCAGGCAGAGGCCCACACGCGTGCAGGCCTCGTCCACAATCCAGACTCTTTGGTCTTCGACCGCTACCGCATCGGAGGGGCATACGCGCACACACGCCAGGCACGCGACGCACAACTCCGGGTCGATTCTAAAATCCACTGAAGCTCCGGCAGGGTGCTAGAGACTCTCGGATCGGGTTTTGGGGCGGAGCTAATCTATCGCGTATTCCTTGAGTTTGCGATAGAGGGTGCGCTCACCGATCCCGAGCGTCTCGGCGGCTTTGCGGCGGTTGCCGTGCGTCTCGCGCAACGCGGCGTCGATCGCCGCGCGCTCGACATCCGACATCGACATTCCCGCTTTGTAGATCACCGATTGATCCGGTTCGGGCGTCGCATCGAGCGGATCGACACTGGCTCCTCCACCAACCTCGATAACCTCCACCCGCTCCGCAGGTCGCTCCTGGATCCGTCGGCGGAGATCCTCCAGCTGCATTTTCAATTCAACCAGCGTTCGGAAGATGAACTCCAGTTCTTGGCCGGCGATTTCGCGCTGGGGCGCGGCGATGCGCACCGGCAGTGTGCGCGTGCGCTCCCGGATGTCGCGCGGGATATCGCTGGCGCGGATCTCGCCCTCGGGCGCGAGCACCACCATCGACTCGATGAGGTTTCTGAGCTGGCGCACGTTGCCCGGCCAGTCGGCATCGACGAGAATCTGCAATGCCTCGGGCGTGATGCCGCGGAAGTTGCGGTCGTGCTGCTTCGCGAAATCCGCGATGAACGTTCGGACGAGGAGCGGGATGTCGCTGCGGCGCTCGCGCAGCGGCGGCAGATACACCGAGAGCACGTTGAGCCGGTAGAACAGATCGTCCCGGAACGTCCCCAATGCGACCGCTTCCTTGAACGACTTGTTCGACGCGGCGATCACGCGCACGTCCACGTGAATCGGCTGCGTGCCGCCCACCCGGAAGAAGCTCTTGTCCTCCAGCACGCGCAGCAGTTTCACCTGCGTCGCGGGCGCCATCTCGCCTACTTCGTCGAGGAAAATCGTGCCGTTGTTCGCCAGCTCGAACCGCCCTAGCCGGCGCTCGGCGGCCCCGGTGAATGCCCCTTTCTCGTGGCCGAACAGCTCGCTCTCGAGCAGCGTCTCGGGCAGCGCCGCGCAATTGACGGCGATGAAGGCCTTGCCGTGCCGCGGCGAGAGAGCGTGCATCGCCCGCGCCACCAGCTCTTTCCCGGTCCCGGACTCCCCTTCTATCAGCACCGTCGACGTGACCGGTGCCATCTGCTCGATCTTCACCAGCACTTCCTGGATCGGCGCCGATTCGCCGAGGATGCCGGTGCGCTGCTGCAGGCGGCGCCGCTCGATGAGCCGCCGCACGGTCGCCGTGACCTCGGCCGGATCCGCCGGCTTTACGAGCCAGCCGGTGATGCCGAGCTGGTGGGCTACGGTCTCGGCCGCCTCATCGGTCGCCTCCACCAGTCCGAGGGTCGGCACGCCGTGCTCGTGGGCGGCCGTGAGCAGCCGCTGGGCGGTCGACTCGTGCAACCCGCCTGTGAGAATGATGGCATCCGGCTCCCGACTCCCGGCTCCTGGCTCCCGACCCCTGACGGCAGAGCGCACGTCGTCGAGCGAGGAGACCATCGCCGTGTCGAAGCCCGCCTGCTCCAGCGCGGCGTTCACGCGGACCGCCTGCTCGAGGTCGTCAGTGGTGATGAGGGCTCTGTCAGCCATGTACGTGCGCCGTATTACCGGTCAAGAGATCGACCGCATGATCGAGGAACTGTTCGAGCACTGCTAGTCCTTCTTTCACGCCGTTCGTGGAGCCTGGGAGGTTCACGATCAGCGTTTTGCCCCGCGTGCCGGCGCGGCCGCGCGATAGCCAGGCGCGGGGAAAGCTGGGTCCCGAAGCCGCGCGCAGCGCTTCCGCGATCCCCTCGGCTTCGCGCTCCAGGATCGCAGCCGTGGCTTCGGGTGTCACGTCGCGCTCGGTGAGGCCGGTGCCGCCGGTGGTGAGGACGACATCGACTTCGCCGGAGTCCGACCAGCGCACGAGTTTACCCGCGATGCGGTCTGTCTCATCCGACACGACGCTGCGCACTACGACTTCGTAGCCCCGTTCCGCCGCCCATTCGAGGACGGCGTCGCCCGACGTGTCGTCGCGCTGGCCTACGGCGCCCAGGTCCGAAATCGTAAGAATTCCGATTCTCATTTCTTGGTGCGGTGCGGCACAAAGGGAAGCTTGACGGTCTCGGCCGACACTCTCTTACCCCGCACGTCGATTTCAATCTTGGTACCCGGCTTGGCGCGGTCGGCGGGCAAGTACGTGGTACCGATGGCCACATTCACAGTCGGTGTCACGGTGCCGCTGCGCACGCTGTCCACCTGCGCGCCATCGAGAAACACCGCAAAGCCGGGCCGCGCGACCGTCTTCGGCTCCGTCACCTTGAACCCCACGAGCCGCCGCTTTACGCCATCGAGCTTCTGGCGCTTCAGCGCCTCGAGCCCCGTGAACGGCGCGCCTTTCTCGAGCTTCACGATGAACGCGAGGCCAGCCTCATACGGCGTGGTGGTGTCGTCGATGTCGTTGCCGTACAGCGGCAGCCCAGCCTCGAGGCGCAGCGTGTCGCGTGCGCCGAGTCCGACGGGCGCGGCGCGTCCGGCTCCCACGAACGCGTGCCACAGCGTCTCGGCATCGGCCGCGCGGCAGTACAGCTCGAAGCCATCCTCGCCGGTGTAGCCGGTCCGCGACACGAAGCACTGCACGCCGGCGACCTTGCCCTGGGCGAAGTGATAGTAGGGGATCATCGCCACGCCGAGGCTCGTGAGCTGCCCGAGCAGGGCCTCGGCCTTGGGACCCTGCACGGCCAGCAGCGCGGTCTCGTCCGAAATGTCGCGCAGCCGGACATTGGCTCCGGCCTTTTGCGCGACGATGTGGTCCCAATCCTTCTGCATGTTCGATGCGTTCACGACCATCATCAGCTTGTCTTCGAAGCGATAGACGAGGCAGTCGTCGACGAACGTGCCGTCCTTGGTGAGAATGCCGGAGTACTGAGCCTGGCCCGGCTTCAAGGCGCCGACGTCGTTGCAGGTGACGCGCTGCACGAACGCGTTGCGGTCCGAGCCGGTGATCTCGAACTCGCCCATGTGCGACACGTCGAACACGCCGACATTCTCCCGCACGGC
>Ga0210382_10000214_pt1 | contig 22905 bp, 26 predicted proteins | sample PLMedo_FD_155452 | JGI IMG/M metagenome (GOLD analysis project Ga0210382, IMG submission 155452) | Groundwater sediment microbial communities from an aquifer in East River, Colorado, USA - PLM0_60_coex redo | ecosystem: Environmental > Terrestrial > Soil > Riparian zone | place: USA: East... | reverse complement strand
TATCTGTGGTTCAGTTTCACCATGTTCCTGGTCGGCGGCGCGCTCGCGCTGGCCATCCGCGCCGAGCTGTTCCAGCCGGGCCTGCAGTTCTGGCATCCGGAGTTTTTCAACCAGCTCACCACGATGCACGGGCTCATCATGGTGTTCGGCGCGATCATGCCGGCCTTCGTCGGATTCGCCAACTGGCAGGTGCCGATGATGATCGGCGCTCCCGACATGGCCTTTGCGCGCCTGAACAACTGGAGCTTCTGGATGCTTCCGGTGGCGGCGACCCTGCTCGTCGGATCGTTCTTCGTGCCCGGGGGCGCGACCGCCGCCGGCTGGACCATCTACGCGCCGCTCTCGACCCAGATGGGACCGGGGATGGACCTCGCGATCTTCGCGCTCCACATCATGGGCGCCTCCTCGATCATGGGCTCGATCAACATCATCACCACGATTCTCAACATGCGCGCACCAGGGATGACGCTCATACGGATGCCGCTTTTCGTATGGACGTGGTTGATTACGGCCTACCTCCTCATCGCGGTGATGCCGGTGCTCGCGGGCGCCATCACCATGCTGCTGACCGACCGCCACTTCGGCACCTCCTTCTTCAACGCGGCGGGCGGCGGCGACCCGGTGATGTTCCAGCACATCTTCTGGTTCTTCGGCCACCCGGAGGTCTACATCATGATTCTCCCCGGCTTCGGCATCATCAGCCAGGTGATTCCCGCGTTCTCGAGGAAACCCTTGTTCGGCTATTCCTCGATGGTCTATGCGACCGCCTCGATCGCGGTCCTCTCTTTCATCGTCTGGGCGCACCACATGTTCACCGTCGGCATGCCCACGGCGGGAATCCTGTTCTTCATGTACGCAACGGTGCTGATCGCGGTGCCCACCGGCGTCAAGGTGTTCAACTGGCTCACGACCATGTGGCGCGGCTCGATGAGCTTCGAGACGCCGATGCTGTTCGCCGTGGGCTTTATATTCGTGTTCACCATGGGCGGGTTCACCGGCCTCATCCTCGCGATCATGCCGATCGACATCCAGCTGCAGGATACCTATTACGTGGTGGCGCATTTCCACTACGTGCTCGTCGCCGGGTCGCTGTTTTCGCTGTTCGCGGGATTTTACTTCTGGGTGCCCAAATGGACCGGCAGGATGTACGACGAGACGCTCGGAAAATGGCACTTCTGGCTGTCGATGATCTTCTTCAACGTCACTTTCTTCCCGATGCACTTCCTGGGCCTGGCGGGCATGCCGCGCAGGATACCGGACTACGCGCTGCAGTTCGCCGGGTTCAACGAGATCGCCTCGATCGGCGCGTTCGGCTTCGGGCTCTCCCAGATCCTGTTCCTGTCAATCGTCCTGAAAGTGACCGTGCTCGGCCGAGGCGAGAAGGCGGGGCAACGGCCCTGGGACGGCGCCGACACGCTCGAGTGGACGCATCTGCCGAGTCCCGCTCCCTATCACAGCTTCCACGAGCAACCGGTGGTGGGATGACCCCTGAACGCGAGCAGCGGCGGAACAACCGCAGGACCGCGCTGGTGCTCGGCTCGATCGCGCTCGTCTTCTTTGTGGCGATCATGCTCAAGTACGTCATGCTCAAATGACGCAGCAGACCGAGAATCGCGGGAAGGCCAACCGGAAACTGATGAAAAAACTGCTGGTTGTCGTGGCCGTGATGTTCGGCTTCGGCTTCGCGCTGGTTCCCTTCTACGAGAAGATTTGCGAGGTGACGGGAATCCGGAACGTGTTTCAGCCGGACGCTGTGGCGGCGCAGAACACTCAAGTGGACACAACGCGCAATATCTCGGTCGAGTTCGACGCCAACACGCAGCGCCTGCCCTGGACCTTCAAACCGCTCCAGGCCAGCGTGTCGGTTCGCCCGGGCGAGGTGACGCAGGTCGTGTACGAGGTCAGGAACACGCTCGAGCGGTCGGTCACGGGACAAGCCGTTCCGAGCTACAGCCCGCAACAGGCGGCGCCCTATTTCAGAAAGATGGAATGCTTCTGCTTCCGGCAACAGACGCTCGCTCCGGGCGAAGTGCGCAGGATGCCGGTGGCTTTCGTGATCGATCCGAAGCTGCCGCCCGAGCTCAATACGGTCACGCTGTCCTACACCTTCTTCGAGGTGGACGGGGCGCGTGGGGGCGGAGGATGACCGCAATGGCCAGCGAGCAAGCCCCGAAGTCAGCGTCGTTACTGCAGGTCGCCAAAGCCGTGTTCTGGTCGTTTCTCGGCATAAGGAGGCGCGCGGCGCATGAGTCGGACGTGACGCAGTTGAAACCGGCGCAGGTGATCGTCGCCGGCCTCATAGGAGCGGCGATTTTCGTGTTGAGCCTGGTCCTGCTGGTGAAGTTCATCGTCAGCAAGGCCGCGTAAGGAGAGGAGAGCAAGATGAGCGATCGCGCTCAGCACTACTACGTTCCGCAGCCGTCCCACTGGATGATTTTCGGATCGGCCGCCCTGTTTTGCATGGCGACCGGCGCCGCGAGCTGGCTCAACGGCTGGGAACCCGGGGGCTACATCGTGTTCGCCGGGCTCGCCATCCTCGCCTTCATGATGGTGCGCTGGTTCGGCGACGTGGTCCGCGAGTCCGAGGGCGGCAAGTACGGGCGCTGGGAAGACGTTTCGTTCCGCTGGGGCATGAGCTGGTTCATTTTCTCGGAGGTTATGTTCTTCGCCGCTTTCTTCGGGGCGCTGTACTACGCCCGGCTACTCTCCGTGCCCGATCTGGGCAGCATCGACAACAAGCTGCTCTGGCCGGATTTCGCGCCGCAGTGGCCTTCAGCCGGGCCGGTTTTCAAGGATCCGTTCACGCCGATGGCGGCCTGGGGCATCCCGGCGATCAATACGCTGCTGCTCCTCTCATCGGGTGTTACGGTCACGATCGCCCACTGGGCGCTGAAGGAGGGGAAGCGCGCGCAGCTCGCGCTCTTCATGTCCTTCACGGTGGCGCTCGGCGTCACTTTCCTTTGCTTCCAGGCCTATGAATACGGCCATGCCTATTCCGATCTCAACCTGAAGCTCTCGACCGGCGTCTACGGCTCGACGTTCTTCATGCTCACCGGCTTCCACGGGTTCCACGTGACCCTCGGCACGATCATGCTGACCGTGATTCTCGCCCGTTGTCTCGCCGGCCACTTCAGGCCCGAAAACCATTTCGCGTTCGAAGCGGTCGCGTGGTACTGGCACTTCGTCGACGTCGTGTGGCTGGGCCTGTTCATTTTCGTGTACTGGCTTTAGGCGGGCATTGCGGTTTTTTTGCCTCAGTTGATTTTGCCTGGGATGAGGCCGAAGTAATAGCCGGCCATGAGCAACAGGAACAGCGTCAGCGACAATCCGACGCGCAGCGCGAGCGCCTTCACGCTGCGCTTGGACTGGCCGCCGTCGGTCACCAGAAAAAACAGCGCCGAGCCGAGGCTCGCCAGGATCGCGACGAACAAGACGATGACGACGATTTTCACGGCGCGGCGGCGGGAACCTTCTGTGCCGAGTGTACTCCTTGTGAAATCATGACGGGATTCCGCATCGGCGGGCGAGCATTCCGTCCGGGAATCGCACCGAGCATCGCGGCGGCGGTTTTCATCGCGCTCGCGATTTCGCTCGGCAACTGGCAGACGCGGCGCGCCGAAGAAAAACTCGAGCTCGGCCGCCGGGTCGACGAAGCGGCCAGGGGCACGGTGCTTTCGGTGCCTTCGGTGCGCCTGGACGGGTCTGCCCTCGAGCGCCGGCGCGTCAGCGCGCGCGGTCGGTTCGTTGCGCGCGCGGCGCTCTTCCTCGACAACAAGGTGCTGCACGGTGCTGCCGGTTATCACGTGCTGACACCGCTGAAGCTGGAAGGCGGCGAGGAGCTCCACGTCCTCGTCAACCGCGGCTGGATCGCGGCCGGCGAGCGCTCCAGGCTGCCTGCGGTCCCGACTCCGGAGACCGTGCAAACGATCGAGGGGACGGTCGTCGTGCCGAGCACCCGGTTCGTCGAGCTCGCTCCCGAGACAATGGACGGCCCAAGGCGCCAGAACCTCGTGATCGCCCGGGAGGAGAAGCGCCTCGAGCTCGGGCTTCAGCCCTTCGTGATCGAGCAGACGAGCGACGCTCAGGACGGCCTCGCGCGCGAATGGCAGCGTCCCGATACCGGCGTCGATCGGCATCGCAGCTACGCGCTGCAGTGGTATTCGTTTGCGGCGCTTGCCGCCATCCTCTATGTCGCTCTCTGCTTCAAGCGAGCCGATTCCGGGCGCAACTGAGGAACGGCGTCGCGGCAGGCGCATCGCGTTCGCCATCCTTGCGCTTTGCGCCGCACCCACGCTCGCGGCCTGGCTCGCCTACGTCGTATGGCAGCCCCTGTCGCGGTTGAATTACGGTGAGCTGATCGAAGCCCGCGCCATTTCCGACCCCGAACTGAGGCGCCTGGACGGCAGCCCGTTCCGGCTCTCGCAGTTGCGCGGCAGATGGGTGCTGCTGCAGATCGACTCCGGCGACTGCGCGGAACGCTGCGGAAAAAAACTCCTTTACATGCGCCAGGTGCGCCTCGCGCAGGGCAAGGACGCGGAGCGAATCGAGCGAATGTGGCTCGTCGCAGATGGCGCCCCGCCCGATGCAGCGCTCTTGCGCGACCACGAGGGCCTGCGCGTCGCGCATGCGCCCGGCAGACCGTTCCTTGCGGAATTCCCCGCGGCGCGGAGCCCCTCCGATCACATCTATCTCCTGGATCCGCTGGGCAACCTGATGCTGCGGTTCCCGAGCGATCCCGATGCACAACGGATGGTGAAAGACCTCGCGCGGCTGCTCAGGGCATCGCGCGTCGGCTAGAACCGCGAGGCGGGCGTGATAAAATTTCCCCCTATGCAGCTGGCTTCGACCGCCGCCCACTTCCGCCTGCGCCAGTTCCTGAGCCTCACCAAGCCGCGCGTGGTGTCCTTGATCGTGTTCTGCGCGGTCATCGGCATGTTCCTCGCCGTTCCGGGCATGGTGCCGCCTAAGCTCCTGCTCGCCGCGACCATCGGCATCTGGCTCGTGGCAGGCGCGGCGGCGGCGGTGAACTGCCTGGTCGAGCAAAGGATCGACGCAGTCATGACGCGCACTCGGGCGAGGCCCTTGCCCCGCGGGGAGCTCACGTCGCTTCAGACGCTTGCGTTCGCCGGTGCAGTCGGCGGCACCGGGCTGTGGATGCTGTACGCCCTCGTCAATCCGCTCACCATGTGGCTCACCTTCGGCACGTTCATCGGCTACGCCGTGGTCTATACCGTCTTGCTCAAGCCCATGACCCCACAGAACATCGTGATCGGCGGAGCCTCCGGGGCGATGCCGCCGGTACTCGGCTGGGCCGCCGTCACCGGCGAAGTCGCACCCGAGGCGCTGCTTCTGTTCCTTATCATCTTCGCGTGGACTCCACCGCATTTCTGGGCGCTCGCGCTCTATCGCACCGCAGATTTCGCCAAGGCCGGATTGCCGATGCTGCCGGTCACGCACGGGCACCGCTTCACTCGGCTGTACGTGCTGCTCTACACGCTGATTCTGTTCGCCTCTGCGCTGCTCCCTTTCGCCTACGGCATGAGCGGCTGGGTCTATCTCGCAGCCGCGGTCGCTCTGAACGGAATATTCCTGGGTTACGCGGTGCGCCTTTACGTGCACTACAGCGATGCGCTCGCACGGCTCACTTTCCGCTATTCGATCGCGTATCTCGCGGCGCTCTTCGCCGCGCTGCTCGTCGACCATCATTTTTTCGCGTGAGCGCTGACCTGCGGACAATGGTCGGGTTTGTCCTCGCCGCATTCGCGCTTGCCGGCTGCGGCGGGTCGCGCCCATCGTTCAAGAACACCGACGTCACCGGCGCCGATTACGGCAAGGATTTTGCCCTCACCGACCATACGGGCAAGGCGCGCACTCTTGCCGATTTCCGCGGCAAGGCGGTGGTGATGTTCTTCGGCTATACCCGCTGCCCCGACGTATGTCCGACGACACTTGCCGAGCTCAAAGCGGTAAAAGATCAACTCGGCGAGGACGGGAAGCGGCTGCAGGTGCTCTTCGTCACCGTCGACCCGGAGCGCGACACGCAAAAACTTCTCGCAAACTACGTACCGGCATTCGACCCCGGTTTTCTCGGGCTCTACGGCAATGGCGCTGCGACCGCCAGGGTCGCGAAAGACTTCAGGGTCTTCTATCAGAAGGCGCCGGGAAAGACGCCGGACGGCTACACCGTGGATCACACGGCGGGCAGCTACGTGTTCGACCCGCAGGGGCGGCTGCGCCTGTTCGTGCGCTACGGCAACGCTGCCGACCTCGCAGCCGATGTCCGCATCCTGTTGAACGCGCCCGGCTGAGGTGCCCAGGCAGCGATGAAAATCCTCGTCGTCGACGATTCCGCCACGATCCGGGCCGCGCTCAAGGGGCTGCTCGAGCGCATGGGCCACACGGTGGTCGAGGCGAACGACGGCGAGGAGGCTTTGCAGATTTACCGTCACGACCGGCCGGGCCTGGTGCTCATCGACGTCGTGATGCCGGTCATGGACGGATACGAATCCGCGCGGCACATGCGGGAAACCAGCGCCGACGAATGGGTACCGATCATTTTCCTGAGCTCGAAGGAAGCCGATCAGGACCTGGATCGCGCGATCGAGGCGGGCGGCGACGACTACCTCGTAAAGCCGGTGAGCTTCGTCGTGCTGAACGCGAAAATCCGGGCGTTGCAGCGACTCGAATCCATGCGCACCAAGCAGCTCGAGATGTCGCGCGACCTCGCCGTTGCCAACCGCGAGTTGGAAAAGCTGTCACGCCAGGACGGGCTGACCGGGATTGCCAACCGGCGCTATTTCGACAGCTACCTGGTGACCGAAGTGCGGCGCGGTGCGCGCGAGCGGCAGCCGCTTTCGCTGATTCTCTCCGACGTCGATCACTTCAAGGCCTTCAACGACTGCTACGGCCATCAGGCGGGCGACGACTGTCTGCGGCGCGTAGCGACGGCGCTCAGCTTGTCGGGCAGACGTCCAGCGGACCTCGCTGCCCGCTACGGCGGGGAGGAGTTCGCGATGGTCCTGCCGGGGACCGTCCTGGAGGGCGCCGTCGATGTCGCGCAGGCGGTGTCCCGCGTGATCGACGGCCTGGCGATCCCGCACGCGCGCTCGGCAGTCGACCAGAAAGTCACCCTCAGCCAGGGAATCGTTTCGCTCACCCCGGAAAAGGAGACTTCCGCCGAGGACCTGATCCAGCACGCGGACCAGGCCCTCTATCTGGCCAAGCAACAGGGCCGGAACCGCTACGTCGTGTTCGGGGGAAAATAAAAAGCCGCGGGCTCGCCGCGGCGTCAAATAAAAAGCCGCGGGCTCGCCGCGGCTTCCTAGGGACCGCCCGGCGGCGTACTTATGCCGCCGCGACCACGCTTTTCATTTTCCCAAGCGCCTTGGCCTCGATCTGGCGGATGCGCTCGGCAGAGACCTTGAACTCGGCGGCAAGCTCGTGCAGCGTTGCCGGGTCCTTTTCCCGCAGCCAGCGCGCTTCGATGATGCGGCGGCTGCGCGCATCGAGACTCGCGAGTGCGGCCTCCAGGCCGCGCGCCCGCAGCGTTTCATCCTGATTCGTCTCGGCGATCTCGGCGGGTCCCGGCGCGTGGTCGGCGAGGTAGGCGATCGGCGCATACGACTCGTCCTCGTCGCTTGCCGGTTCGAGCGAAATCTCGTGGCCCGCGAGCCGCATCTCCATTTCGGCAACCTCCTCGGGTTTGACGCTGAGCTGCCTGGCCATGGACCCGATCTCGTTCCGCGTCAACGGGGCGAGCGAGGGCTTCATGCTGCGAAGGTTGAAGAAGAGCTTTCGCTGCGCCTTGGTGGTGGCGACCTTCACCATGCGCCAGTTGCGCAGGACGAACTCGTGGATCTCGGCGCGGATCCAGTGGACCGCGAACGATACGAGCCGTACCCCGCGCTCCGGATCGAAGCGCTTGACCGCCTTCATCAGGCCGATGTTGCCTTCCTGGATCAAGTCTCCCTGCGGCAGTCCGTAACCCATGTAGCCGCGGGCGATGGCGACCACCAGGCGAAGGTGCGAAAGCACCAGCTGGCGCGCTGCTTCGACGTCGTTCTCGGATCTGAATTTGCGCGCGAGGCTGCGTTCTTCCTCGAACGAAAGCATCGGAAAACGATTCACGGCCTGGATATAGCTTTCCAGGCTTCCTACGGGTACCGGCAGTGACATTGTGCGAGTCATCTGTTATTGCCTCCTGCGTTGTTGCCAGAGCGGCGATTTTAGCACTCTCGGTTTTAGAGTGCTAAAGGCCGGATCCGGTTCCCTAGATCCGATCCCTTTGGAGGGTTTTTTCCCGAAGCAGGCCCGGACTCGGCCTAGTCCCGGTCTGCTTCGAGCAAGTGTCTGCTCACTGATAGGTAGGCACCCAGCCAACCAAGGGCGACGCCCGCAAGCAGCGCCGAGATCATCTCGTTCGGATTGGGGAATCTCAGGCGGATGCTGGAGCCGTACAAGTACGCGAGATCCGCCAGATCGCGATTCAGGACCGTGAGCCCGGAAAGCACCATCGCCAAGGCGGCGATCCCTCCGAACAGGCCGAGCAGTGACCCGAGATAGAAAAAAGGCCGGCGGATATAGGCGTGGGTTGCGCCGATCAGACGGCACAGCTCGATCTCGTCGCGCTGAGTGAGGATCTGCAGGCGGATGGTGTTGAAGGTCACCGCCACGAGAGCAAGGCCGAGCAATCCCGAGAGCAGGACCATCGCGGTCCGCCCCAGGCGCAACAAGGCATCGAGGCGTCTCACCCACGCCGAATCCGCCTGAACGTAGGCCACCTTCGGGAGCGATTTGAACTCGAGTTCCAGCCGGTCTGCGAGCGTAGGATCGCTTCCAGAAAGCGTCACGACGAACGCATCCGGCAGCGGATTCTGCGGCAGGCTCGTGATCACCTCTTTCATGCCTGCGACGCGATTGAGCTCCGCCAGCGCGGCGTCCCGGGACACGAAACGCACCGCGCTCACGCCGCCGGCGCCTTTCAGCCGCGCTTCGACGGTGGCGATCTCGGCCTTCGCAACGTCCTTCGCCAGAAACACGGACAGCTGGGGATCGACCGAGGCGTTGCGCGACAAGGACTCGAAATTGCCCAACACGCAGTAGACCCCGAACGGGAGCGCGAGCGCGGCCCCGATCGCCAGCACGTTGAGCGTCGTGGCAAAGGGCGACCGAGCCAGGCGCGCAAGCGTCTGCGCGAGGCTCAGGCCGTGATGCTGCAGCCAGGCCCTCATTGGAGCAGCTTGCCGTGGTCGAGCGTCAAGACGCGTTTGCGGTACTTGCCGATCAGTTGTCGATCGTGCGTGGCAACCAGCACGGTGACTCCGACCTGGTTGAAGGCGCTGAACATCTCCATGATCTCGTCCGCGTAAGCGGCGTCCAGACTGGCGGTGGGTTCATCGGCGAGGAGGATCGCCGGCCGGTTTACCACCGCGCGCGCGACGCACAGTCGCTGCTGCTCGCCGCCCGAGAGCGTCACGGGGTTGGCTTTTTCGCGCTGAAGCAAGCCGACCTTGTCGAGCGCGGCGCGCGCGCGCCGCGCCGCTTCGCGGTAGGGCTGCCCGGTCACGATCAGCGGCAGCATGACGTTGTCGAATACGCTCCTGTCGAAGAGCAGCTTCTGCCCCTGAAATACCAGTCCAAGATTGCGCCGCAGGTAAGGGATCGCCGCCGGGCGCAAGGCCGAGAGGTTCTGGCCATTGACGAGCACCGCGCCCCCGTTGGCGCGCTCGATCGCGGCGATCAGCTTGAGAAGGGTCGTCTTGCCGGCACCGGAGTGGCCGGTGAGGAACAGCATCTCCCCGGGCTCGACCGCGAAGCTGACCAACCTGAGCGCCTCGAATCCCCCCGGATAGCGCTTGCTGACCTGGCGGAGCGAGATGATGGGCACGCCGCCGGTCAATCGAGAAGCGCCGAAACGAACTCGACGGCGGCGAACGGGCGCAGATCGTCGATCCCTTCGCCGATGCCAACGAATCTGAGCGGCAGCGGATGCCGCGATCGCGCCAGCGCGATGGCGCACACCACGCCGCCCTTGGCGGTGCCGTCGAGCTTGGTGAGTATCAGTCCCGTGAGGCCGAGCGCGTCGTCGAAGGCCTTGACCTGTTTGAGGGCGTTCTGGCCCGTGTTGGCGTCGAGCACCAGCCATACCTCGTGAGGCGCGCCGGGTTCCGCCTTGGCGATGACTCGTTTGATCCTGCCGATCTCCTCCATGAGGTGCAGTTGCGTGGGCAGCCGCCCGGCCGTGTCGGCGATGACCACGTCGATTCCGCGCGAGCGCGCCGCGGCAATGGCATCGAACACGACCGCGCCGGGATCGCCGCCCGATTGGGCGACTACCGCAACGGAGTTTTTCTCCCCCCAAGCGGCGAGCTGTTCGCGCGCTGCGGCGCGAAAGGTGTCCCCCGCAGCGAGCAGCACCGAGAGGCCTTGATCTTGGAAGTACCTTGCGAGCTTGCCGATCGAGGTCGTCTTTCCCGAGCCGTTGACCCCTGCGAGCATGACGATGCACGGTTTTTTGCCGGACAAATCGAGCGTCCGCTCGAGCGGCGCGAGCAGCTCGGCGAGAATCGCCCGCAACGCGGTTTTCAGCTGCTCCGGGGTACCGCCTTGGCTCGCGCGCTGGCGCAGAGCAGCGAGCAGGAACCGCGTTGCCTCGGCGCCGGCATCGCTCGCGAGCAACGCGGTTTCGATCTCCTCGAACAACGCCGGATCGACGGTTCGGTCGGTGAACAGTCCCGAGAGCCGCGAGCGCGTCTTTCCGAGGCCGTTTCTGAGCCGGGTGGCCCAGGAAACCTCTCCGCGGGCGGTCTTGGAAGACAGTTCGAGCATGGGCGAGAAAAGGGGATCGGCAAAAGAACCGCTATAGAATAGCAGTTGGATTTTAGCATTCGTCGCAATGGTTCCCGCACGCGCCGCCTTTCTCGCCCTCGCGCTCGCTTCAGGCGTGCAGGCGAACCCGCACGAGTTCACCCTGGCGAACGGCTTGCGCCTCATCGTGAAGGAGGACCATCGCGCGCCCACCGTCGTCCATCAGGTGTGGTATCGAGCGGGCAGCATGGACGAGTCGCCCGGCACGACCGGTGTCGCGCACGTGCTCGAGCACATGATGTTCAAGGGGACCCGGCGCTTCGGTCTGGGCGAGTTCTCGCGCCTCGTCGCGGAGGCGGGCGGGCGCGACAACGCGTTCACCTCCACGGATTTCACCGTCTACCACGAGCAGGTGCATCGCGACCGCCTGCCACTGGCGATGCAGCTCGAGGCCGACCGCATGGCGAACCTCGTGATCCGTCCGGAAGAGTTCGCGCGGGAGATCAAGGTGGTGATGGAGGAGCGTCGGCGCAGTTACGAAGACCGTCCGCGGTCGCTTCTCATTGAAAATCTCCTCTCTACGGCCTTCGCCGCGCATCCCTACAAGTGGCCGACGATCGGCTGGATGCAGGACCTGGAGAGCATGAACTGGCGGGATGCCCGGGCCTGGTACAAGCAGTGGTATGCGCCCAACAACGCCAGCGTCGTCGTGGTGGGCGACGTCGAGCCGCAGAAGGTGCTCGCTTGGGCACGGCGTCATTACGGCGTGCTCGCGCCGAAGGCGATTCCCGCGCGCAAAACGCTCGGCGAGCCGGCCCAGCGGGGATTGAAACGCGTTACGGTGAAAGCACCGGCGGAACTCCCCTACATTCGCCTGGGATACAAAGCGCCGGTGCTGCGCGATATTGCGAAAGACTGGGAACCCTTCGCGATTTCGCTTCTCGCGGAGCTGCTCGGCGGAGGCGACGCGGCGCGCCTCCACCAGGTCCTGGTGCGCGAGCGGCGCGTCGCCACTTCCGTCGGAGCGGACTACGAAATGATCTCGCGCGGCCCCGGAATGGTGTTCGTGGAAGCGGCGGCCGCGCAAGGCCGCACCGGGGCCGAGCTCGAGGCCGGCGTGCGCGAAGTCATCGCCGGCATCGCGGCCGACGGAGTCACTGCGGAGGAAACGAACCGGGCAAAGGTCCAGCTGCTTGCCCAGCTGGTCTACAAGCGCGACTCTTTTTTCGCGCAGGCGCTCGAGCTCGGGGAACTGGAGTCGTGTGGGCTCTCCTTCCGCGACGCCGATCGCATTCCCGAGCGGCTCAAGGCGATCACCGCTGAGCAGATCCGGGCCGCGGCCGCCCGTTACCTCGTCGACGACGGGCTGACGGTGGCCGTGCTCGACCCGCAGCCCTTGAATCCGCGCCCGGCAAGCGCTCTCGTTCCGGGAGTGAAACACTGACCATGCGCGGACTAGCCATCTGGATATCGATGATTCTCGCCGTTGCCGCGCCGGCCGAGGCGGGAGTGAAGATCGATCACTGGACCGCGCAATCGGGGGCGCGGGTCAACTTCGTCGAAAGCCATGCCCTGCCGATCGTGGATGTTGCGATCGAGTTTGCTGCGGGCAGCGCCTACGATTCGCGCGAGCAGGCAGGGCTCGCGCGGCTCAGCCTCGCGATGCTCAAAGCGGGCTCGTCTCGCTATTCGGAGACCGAGGCAAGCCGCCGCATCGCCGACGCGGGCGCGCAGCTGCGGGAGAATTTCGACCTGGATCGCGCGGGCTTCGCGCTCCGGAGCCTCTCCTCCGAGGCCGAGCGAAAGGCGGCCACGCAAACTCTCGCGGACATGCTGCAAGCGCCGCTGTTTCCGGCCGAGGCCTTCGAGCGCGAGAAGGCGCGCGCCATCGCGAACGCGCGTGAAGCCGAGACACAGCCCGACCGGGTCGCCGAGCGGCGCCTGTATGCCCTCATGTATCCGGCGCATCCCTACGGATTCAGCGAGACCCCGGATACGCTTGCCTCGATCAAGCGCGAGGACGTCGAGCGCCACTATCGCAACTGCTTCGGTTCCGCGCGCGCGGTGGTCACGATCGTCGGCGATCTGGACCGCGACGCAGCCAAGGCGCTCGCCGAGGAGCTCACCTCGCGCCTTTCGAAAGGGACCGATCCGGCGCTGGCGCCGGTCGCAGCCCCAGCGGGTGCGACGCTGCGCGTGGCCCACCCGTCCACCCAGAGCCATGTGCTGCTGGGTGTCGCGGCGGTTTCCCGAAGCGACCCGGATTACTTTCCGCTCTTCGTCGGCAACTACTCTTTGGGAGGCGGCGGATTCAGGTCGCGGCTCCTGAGGGAAGTACGCGAGAAGCGCGGCTACGCGTACAGCGCCTACAGTTACTTCCGGCCCTACGAGCGCGAGGGACCGTTTCTGGTGGGATTGGAGACGCGGCGCGACCAGGCGCGCGAAGCGCTCGAGCTGGCGCGCTCGGTCGTCGGCGAGTTCGTGAACCACGGGCCCACCGAAGCGGAGCTGAAAGCGGCGAAAAAGGGCCTGGTCGGCGGTTTTCCCCTGCGCATCGACACCAATCGCAAGATCCTCGAGCAGATCGCCGCGATCGGTTTCTACAAACTGCCGCTCGAATGGCTCGACGAGTTTCCCGCGCGCGTCGAAGCGGTGACCCTCGCGCAGGTGAAGAGCGCCTTTGCGAGGCGCATCGATCCCGAAAAGCTCTCGATCGTCGTCGTCGGTGCGCCGGACTAGACCCAACACCGTCCGGATCATCGGCGGTCTGTGGCGCAGCCGCCTGATCGAATTCCCCGATGCGCCGGACTTGAGACCCACGCCGGACCGCGTACGCGAGACCCTGTTCAACTGGCTCGGCCGGGACCTGACCGGCATGGACTGCCTCGACCTCTTTGCGGGCAGCGGCGCCCTCGGCTTCGAGGCGCTTTCGCGCGGCGCGGCCTCGGTCATCATGGTCGAGAACAACCACGCGGTGCTGCACGCCTTGCGCGACAATGCGGCGAAGCTCGGCGCAACGGGCCTGACGGTCGTCCGCGGCGATGCGTTAGAATTCGCCCGCGGCGCACGCTCCCGCTTCGATGTCGTATTCGTCGATCCTCCGTACCGCCTGGGCATGCAGGTGGCGGCGCTCGGTCTGCTGCGCGGGCTTCTCGTCGACGGGGGGCGGGTGTACGTGGAAAGCGACGCCGTTTTCGAGCCGCCTCGCGGCTGGGCTATCTTCAAGCGGGCGCGCGCGGGAAACGTGCATTTTCATCTTCTGGTAAGGGAGGCCGATGATCAAGGCGGTGTATCCGGGGACGTTTGATCCGATCACTCTGGGCCATCAGGATCTGGTGAGGCGCGCCGCCGCCTTGTTCGACGAAATCGTCGTCGGCATCGCCGCAAGCCAGACGAAGAACACGTTTTTCACCGTGGAAGAACGCGTGCGCCTCGCGCGCGAGGTGCTCAAGCCCTATAGCAACGTGAAGGTCGAAGGTTTTCGCGGCTTGCTTATGGATTTTGTTCGCGAACAGAAGGCGCAAGTCGTTCTGCGCGGCCTGCGCGCGGTATCGGACTTCGAATACGAGTTCCAGATGGCAGGCATGAACCGAAACCTCTATCCGGATGTCGAATTTCTGTTTCTGACGCCGGCCGAACAATATTTATTCATCTCCGCCACCATGGTGAGGGAAATCGCCTTGCTGGGAGGCGATGTGGGCAAGTTCGTGCAACCGCGCGTCGCACAGGCGCTCGCCGCGAAGGTCAGCAAGCGGAGAAAATAAACCCTGCCCGTTTACTTCTGGCAGGTCGCGCAGTAGAAGCTGGAGCGCTGCCCCATCCGCGACATCCGGATCGCGGTCCCGCAAACCCGGCACGGGAGCGCGGCGCGATCGTAGACGGTGTAGTGCTGCTGAAAATACCCCGACGAGCCGTCGGAGTGCACGAAGTCGCGCAGGCTCGATCCGCCGGCGGCTATCGCGGCCAGAAGAACGTCCCTCACTGCGGCGACCAGTCGCTCGCAGCGTGCGCGGGAGAGGCGCCCCGAGCGCGCGCGCGGGTGGATGCCTGCCCTGAACAGGCTTTCGTTCGCGTAGATGTTTCCGATCCCCACCATGACGCTCGCGTTCATCAACAGCTGCTTGATGCCGACGTCGCGGCCGCGCGTGGCCCGATAGAGGAACTCGGGCGAGAAATGCTCGCCGAGCGGCTCGACTCCGAGCCGCGCGAGCAAGGGATGGCGGAACGCATCGCCGTCCTTCCACAGCACCACGCCGAAGCGTCGCGGATCGCGCAGGCGCAATGCGATGCCGCCGAAAACGAGGTCCACATGATCGTGCTCGCGGGGGAGGGTTCCCGCTTCGATCACGCGCAGGCTTCCCGACATGCCCAAGTGCACGATGAGCGAGCCGGTGTCGCATTCGAACAGCAGGTACTTTCCACGCCGCACCAGGCGTTTCACCCGCTGGCCGACGAGGGTGCGGGCGAGTTTGCGGGGGACGCGTTGACGCAGATTGGGATTGCGCACGGCGACGCCCGTAATCGTTTTGCCGAGCACGAAAGGCTCGATGCCGCGGCGGGTGATCTCGACTTCGGGCAGCTCTGGCACGGGGAACTCAATGTCCTTGTCTGGCCTCTGAAATATACCTAAACTAGCCCTTCAAGACAGCAAGTGCCTCCATGCTTGGTCCACACAGCCAGTTGCCCATCCGAGCCGCCGCTTTGCGGCTGTTCGCCGCGGTGGCCTTCGTCGCGCTTGCCGGATGCGCGGCAACTCCGCCGCAGCAGGCCGCGGCAGGAGAGGAAGCGCAGGACGAGTCCGACGCGGACGCGCCCGGCGGCGAAGCGCAGGCGCTCGCGCCCGAAGCCGTGGATCGCTCGGCGCTTCCCGATCAGGAGCTGACCGAGAACCTGCTCTACGAATTCCTGCTCGCCGAGATCGCCGGCCAGCGCGGCAACGCCGCGCTCTCCGCGCAGGCGTACGTCGATCTTGCGAAGCGCACCCGCGATCCCCGGATCGCGCGGCGCGCCACCGAAGTGGCGCTCTACGCGCGGATGAACAACGCCGCGATCGAGTCCGCAACGGTCTGGCACGAGACCGAGCCCGGCTCGACGCGCCCTCTTCAGGCGCTCGCCGGGTTGCTGGTCGCGGCGGGCCGCTACGACGAAGCGCTGCCCAATCTCAGGAAGCTGCTGGCGAGCTCCGCCAACGACCCCGCGAACGGATTCACTCAGCTGACCCGCACGCTTGCCAATGCCCAGGACAAGCAGGCCGCTGTGAAGCTCGTGCAAAGTCTCGCCGCAGACTATCCCAAGCTCGCCGAGTCGCATCTTGCCGTCGCGCGGGCGGCAGTCAACGCGGGCGACGAACGCCTTGCGCTCGAGGAAGCCCGCAAGGCCGGACAGCTGCGGCCCGAGTGGGAGGCGCCCGCCCTGCTCGAAGCGCAACTGCTGCAGAAGGCCTCGGTGGATCAGGCCGCGACGCTCCTCGCCGGCTATTTGAAAAAATATCCTGCCGCGCGCGAGACGCGCCTCGCCTACGCGCGGCTGCTGGTGGCGCAAAAGCGCTTTGGCGAGGCGCGCGCCGAGTTCCAGAAGCTCATGGCCGGCGTACCCGACAGCAGCGACGTGGCCTTCGCCGTGGCGCTGCTTTCCCTGCAACTCAAGGACTACGACGCTGCGGAGAAGTATCTCAGAAGCCTGATCGAGAGCCCTTACCGCGACAAGGACGGGGTCCGCTTGTATCTCGGCCAGGTCGCCGAAGAGCGGAAGAATCTTCCGGAGGCGCTCCGCTGGTACGGTGAAGTGGGCGAGGGCGAGCAATACGTGCAGGCGCAGATCCGCTACGCTCAAGTGCTCGCCAGACAAGGCAAGCTCGACGAGGCGCGGGGCCGGCTCCAGGAGGCGGCTGCGAAGAACGGCCAGCAGCGGGTGCAGCTGATCCTCGCCGAAGCACAGCTCCTGCGCGACGCAAACCAGCCGAAGACCGCGTTCGATCTGGTCGGGCTGGCGCTCGATCGGGTTCCGAACAATCCCGAGCTGCTGTACGACTACGCCATGCTCGCGGAGAAGATCGAGCGGGTGGATATTCTCGAGGTTTCCCTTCGCAAGCTGATCGAGATACGCCCCGAGCACGCGCACGCCTACAACGCGCTCGGCTATTCCCTCGCCGACCGCAATCAGCGCCTGCCCGAGGCGCGCGAGCTGATCGAAAAGGCGCTGCAACTCGCCCCGGAAGATTCGTTCATCATCGACAGCATGGGATGGGTGCTGTACAGGATGGGCAAGCTGAACGACTCGCTCGGCTACCTGCGCCGCGCATTCGCCGGGCGGCCCGACCCGGAAATCGCCGCTCACCTCGGCGAAGTGCTGTGGGCGATGGGCGAGCGCGTCGAGGCGGAGCGCGTCTGGGGCGATGCCACCCGGGAAAGCCCGGACAACGAAACCCTCGCCAACACCATCAAGCGGCTGAAGCGCTGATTTCTTCGTGGTCCGCATTGCGCTCGGCATCGCAGCGGTCGCAGTTCTCGGCGCCTGTGCGTCCCTGCCCGAGGCCGGGCGTCCCCTCCCGGGCGGCTTCGAGCTGTCCGGCCGCGTCGCGGTCCGCTACGGCAAAGACGCCGCATCGGGCCGCGTCTTCTGGCGCCACTCGAGCGACGCCGACGAGCTGCTTATCACCTCGCCCCTCGGCCAGGGCATCGCGCGCCTCAATCGGAACGGTGATCAGTTCCGGCTGGTGACCGGCGACCGGAAGGAATACCGCGCCGACAACGCTGAGGACCTGACCGAACAGGCGCTCGGCTGGCGGCTTCCGCTCGCCGGACTCTCGGACTGGGTGCAGGCGCGGCCCGACCTAGGCCGGCCTGCGGAAGTTCGCGGCGAAGCGAACCGGGACCTGGAACTGTGGCAGGACGGCTGGCACGTCGCCTATGAGGAATTTCGGGACGGACGACCGTTCCGGCTGCGCATGTCGCGCGAAAATCTGGAAATTAGCCTGATCGTGGATCGATGGATAAATTGAACCCGTGGGAGCGCCGCTATGCGGCCCCTGCCAAGCTCAATCTCTTCCTTCACGTCGTCGGGCGGCGCCCCGACGGCTACCACCTGTTGCAGACCGCTTTCCGCCTGATCGAATGCTGCGACTGGCTGCGCTTCTCGCCGCGCGCCGACGCCGAGGTGAGGCGCTCGCACGCCTTGCCCGGCATTGCCGAAGGTGAAGACCTCGCCGTGCGCGCAGCGCGGCTCCTGCAAGCCGAGGGCGGTTCCAACCTGGGCGTCGACATCGACATCGAAAAGAACATACCGATAGGCGGGGGACTGGGCGGCGGCAGCTCCGATTGCGCAACCACGCTCGCGGTCCTGAACCGCCTGTGGGGGTTCGCTCTGCCGAAGGAAAGGCTCGCGGCGATGGCGCTCACGCTCGGGGCGGACGTGCCGTTCTTTCTTTTCGGCGGGAACGCCTTCGCCGAGGGCATCGGCGAGCGGCTCGCTCCGCTCGAATTGCCGCAAGCATGGTACGTCGTGCTCGTTCCGCCGGTTGCCGTGGCTACGCATGCGATTTTCACCGCGCCTGAATTGACACGAAATTCGAAAACCATCAAAATATCAAGCTTTTCTGCCGGTTTCGGAAGGAACGACCTGGAATCGGTCGTGTGTCGGCGCCATGCGGAGGTGGCGGCGCATCTCGAATGGCTCAGGCAGTTCGGAGATGCGCGCATGAGCGGCTCAGGCGCCTGCGTATTCGTCGAATTCGCGACCGAGCGCGAAGCGCGCTCGGTTCTATCCAGAATGCCCGCGGAGATGCGCGGCTTCGCCGTGCGCGGGCTGGATCGGCATCCGCTCGCGGCGTTGCTGGAACAAGTTTAGCGCTTGGGGAGTCGCCAAGCTGGTTAAGGCAGCGGATTTTGATTCCGCCATGCGAGGGTTCGAATCCTTCCTCCCCAGCCATCAGATTTCGAGACGAGGGCCCAGGGATTAGGGACTGGCGAGACAGCGAGCCGCGGGTGCGGCTGATTTTTTGTGAGCAAGGCTTGGGCCGAGTCCCTGGCCCCTGGACTAGAGCGCATGGCCTACGAAAGCCTGATGGTTTTCACCGGGAACGCCAACCCGCTGCTCGCGCATGCGGTGGTGCGGCGGCTGAATATCCCGCTCGGCCATGCGACGGTGGGCAAGTTCTCGGACGGCGAGATCATGGTCGAGCTTTTGGAGAACGTGCGCGGCAAGGACTGCTTCGTGCTCCAGTCGACCTGTGCGCCGGCGAACGACAGCCTGATGGAAGTGTTGCTGATGGTGGATGCGCTGAAGCGCGCCTCGGCGGCCCGCGTGACGGCGGCGATCCCGTATTTCGGGTATGCGCGCCAGGACCGGCGCCCGCGCTCGGCGCGCGTGGCGATCAGCGCGAAAGTGGTGGCGAACATGCTGCAGGCAGCGGGGGTCGACCGGGTGCTGACGATGGATCTGCACGCTGACCAGATACAGGGATTTTTCGACGTGCCCGTGGACAACATTTACGCGACGCCGGTGCTGCTCGGCGACGTATGGAAGCACCAGTACGAGAACCTGCTGGTGGTGTCGCCGGACGTCGGCGGCGTGGTGCGCGCGCGCGCGATGGCGAAGCGCCTGGAGTCGGACCTCGCGATCATCGACAAGCGCCGGCCCCAGCCGAACGTGTCGGAAGTGATGAACGTGATCGGCGACGTGAAGGGACGCAACTGCGTCATCATGGACGACATGGTCGACACCGCCAACACGCTGGTCAAGGCGGCGCAGGCGCTGAAACAGGAGGGCGCGACCCGCGTGGTCGCATACTGCACGCACCCGGTGCTCTCGGGCGGGGCGGTGGAGCGCATCGCCGAATCGGAGATCGACGAGCTGGTGGTGACCGACTCGATCCCGCTGTCCAAGGCCGGACAGACGTGCAAGAAGATCCGCGTGCTGTCGGTCGCTGGGCTGCTCGCGGAAACGATTCTGCGGATCAGCAACGAGGATTCGGTGAGCTCGCTGTTCATCGAATAGATTTTTCAACGGCGGCTCCTGGTCGCGGGCGCCGCCTCAATCAAGGAGAGGCAACATGGCATTCGAAGTCGTCGCGCAAGCGCGCAAAGGGCAAGGGAGGGGTGCGAGCCGCCGCCTGCGCCACAGCGGGAAGGTCCCCGGGATTCTCTACGGGGGCAAGAAACCCGCGGTCAACATCGAGCTCGATCACAACCCGCTGTACCACCATCTGCGCAACGAGAGGTTTCACGCGTCCGTGCTGACGCTCGCCCTGGACGGCGCCACGGAGCAGGTGCTGCTGCGGGCGGTCAACATGCATCCGTTCAAGATGGAAGTGCAGCACGTCGACTTCCAGAGAGTCTCGGCGGACGAGAAGATCCACATCAAGGTGCCGCTGCACTTCGTCAACGCGGAGAAGTCGCCCGCGATCAAGGAGCAGGGCGGCCTCATCACCCACGTTCTGAGTGAAATCGATGTCCGCTGCCTGCCTGCGACCCTGCCCGAATTCATCGAGGTGGATCTGTCTGCGCTCGCGATCGGGCACTCGATCCACGTGCGCGCGCTCCCCTTGCCCGAGGGCGTGGAGCTTGCGCTGGGAGGCAACGAGAATCCGACCGTCGCTTCGGCGCAGATCCCGAAGGCTGCGATCGCCGAGGAAGAGGAGGCCGCCGCAGCTGCCGCGGCTGCCGGGGTCGCGGGAGCCCTCGCTCCCGCCGAGGCCGTGCCTGCGGCCGCCGACGTGCCCAGCATCAAGCAGAAGGCGCCGGAAGCTGCCGCGCCCACCGCGGAGGAGAAGGGCAAAGGCGGCAAGGGCGAGAAGGCCGACAAGGGCGACAGAGGCGACAAGAAGTAGCGCCTGTTGCCATTACGCGAAAGGGCGCGGCGACCCCCGCGCCCTTTTTAATCCATGCATTCTCTAAAACTGATCGCCGGCCTCGGGAACCCCGGGAGGAAGCACGAGAGGGACCGGCACAACGTCGGCTTCTGGTTCGCCTCGCGCCTTGCGATCGCGCAGCGCATCGAGTTGAAAGCGATCGCGAAGTATCACGGCCTGCTCGGCAAGCTCGCGCGGCCTTCAGGCGAATTGTGGCTGCTGCTGCCACAGACTTACATGAACCTCTCGGGCAAATCGGTCGGCGCGCTCGCGCGTTTCTACAAGATCCAGCCGCAGGAAATCCTGGTCGTGCACGACGAGCTCGATTTCCCGCCCGGCGTCGCGAAGCTCAAGCTCGGCGGCGGGGTCGCCGGCCACAACGGCCTGAAGGACGTCGCGGCGCAGCTCGGCACGCACGGGTTCTGGCGTCTGCGCATCGGCATCGGCCACCCGGGGAACAAGGATCTCGTCGCAGACTACGTGCTGACGCCGCCGCGCGCGGCCGAGCGCGAGGCGATCGAGGCTGCGCTCGAGCGCTGCATGCAAGCCTCCGGCCTCCTGCTCGATGGCGACATGGAAGCGGCGATGCTCAACCTGCACACGAAATCCTGATGTCCTTGAAATGCGGCATCGTCGGGCTGCCCAACGTAGGGAAATCGACTCTATTCAACGCCCTCACCAAGGCGGGGATCGCGGCGGAGAACTATCCGTTCTGCACCATCGACCCCAACATCGGCATCGTCGAAGTCCCCGACCCGCGCCTCGCACAAATTGCGGCGATCGCCCGGCCGCAGAAAGTCGTCGCTGCGGCAGTCGAGTTCGTCGACATCGCGGGACTGGTGGCGGGTGCCTCGAAAGGCGAAGGTTTGGGCAACCAGTTCCTCGCCAACATCCGCGAGTGCGACGCGATCGCGCACGTGGTGCGATGCTTCGAGGATGCGAACGTAGTGCACGTCTCGGGAAAGGTTGATCCGGTTTCCGACATCGAAACGATCCACACCGAGCTCGCTCTCGCCGATCTGGCGACGCTGGAAAAGACCTATGCGCGCTACGGGAAAGTCGCCAAGACCGGCGGCGACAAGGAAGCGCAGCGCATCGTCGCCGTGCTCGACAAGGTGCGCCCGGCGCTCGACGAAGCGCGCCCCGCGCGCAGCGTTTCGCTATCGAAGGAAGAGCAGGCCGTGCTCAGGCCCTTGTTCTTGATGACCTCGAAGCCCGAGATGTTCATCGCCAACCTCGCCGAACACGGTTTTGATAACAACCCGCTGCTTACACGAGTCGAGGAGTATGCCAAGCGCCACGATTCACCCGTGGTGCCGATCTGCGCGGCCTTGGAAGCGCAGATCGCCGACCTTTCAGACGAAGACAAGCAGGTTTTTCTCGACGATATGGGAATGCACGAGCCGGGTTTGAACCGCCTCATCCGCACCGGCTACGCGCTGCTCGGCTTCCAGACATTCTTCACCGCCGGACCGAAGGAAGTGCACGCCTGGACCGTGCAAGTCGGTGCCACCGCGCCGCAGGCCGCCGCAGTGATCCACACCGACTTCGAGCGCGGCTTCATCCGCGCCGAAGTGATCGCCTACGCGGACTACGTCGCCTGCAAAGGCGAGCAGGGCGCGAAAGAAGCCGGAAAGATGAGACTGGAAGGAAAGGACTACGTCGTGCGCGATGGCGACGTGATCTACTTCCGCTTCAATGTCTGACGGGAACGTCGGCTATCGACCCTGAGCCGCCGGTCGCCTTTCTCCATACCGGACATTCACGGATAGGATAATCAATTCTCCGGCGCGCCGCAGTCCAGTGCTTGAAGCTGTCCTGAACGGCGCACATCGGTCTTATGTTGATTTCGCTCCACCTGCGTACCCCTCAGCAGGGGCGATCGGAGCCAGTCTAGTGGTAAAGCTCTAGGCGCCGCCGCCGCCGAGGCAGGAGCTGATGAACCTCCTGCGCTCCTCGCCCTTCATGTATCTCAGGTTCGCCTGCTTGTTGCACGCTCCCCAGCGGTCCTGCTGCTTCTTCTGGGCCAGCGTCGGGGCCTTCTTCTGCGCCTTCGTCGCTTTCTTCTGGGCCTGCGTCGGCGCCTTGCTCTGGGCCCGTGCCGTCGCCCTCTTCTCGGTCGGCGCCTTGCCCTTGTCTTGGCCGCAGGCGACCAGCGCAGCGGCCAGCACGATGCAAAACAACACAGCGGGTAGTCCTTTCATCAGCTCCTCCTTGCGGTGAGTTGTCGGTAACCGGGCCGATACGGCCTC
>Ga0210382_10000213_pt1 | contig 22939 bp, 18 predicted proteins | sample PLMedo_FD_155452 | JGI IMG/M metagenome (GOLD analysis project Ga0210382, IMG submission 155452) | Groundwater sediment microbial communities from an aquifer in East River, Colorado, USA - PLM0_60_coex redo | ecosystem: Environmental > Terrestrial > Soil > Riparian zone | place: USA: East... | reverse complement strand
GGCGGCATTCGTTCTCGTCGCTAGGGGTCATCACCACGATGTTGGGTACGCAGCGCAGATAGGTCAGGTCGAACGCGCCGTTGTGCGTGGCCCCGTCGCCGCCCACGAGACCCGCCCGGTCGAGCGCGAACACGATCGGAAGGTTCTGGATGCAGACGTCGTGGATGAGCTGATCGTAGCCGCGCTGCAGAAAAGTCGAGTAGATCGCGAGCACGGGCTTCAGGCCCTCGCACGCCAGCCCCGCGGCGAAAGTGACCGCGTGCTGCTCCGCGATGCCCACGTCGAAATACCGGTCGGGAAATTCCTCCGCGAAGCGTACCAGCCCCGAGCCCTCCCGCATCGCCGGGGTGATGCCGACGAGACGTGAATCGAGCCGAGCCATGTCGCACAGCCACTCGCCGAACACCTGGGTATAAGTCGGCTTGCCTCCGCTCGCCTTTTTGATCCCCTTCGCGGGATCGAACTTGCCCGGACCGTGATAGAGCACCGGATCAGCCTCGGCTAGCTTGTAACCCTGACCTTTCTTGGTGACCACGTGCAGGAACTGCGGGCCTTTCAGCTCCTTGATGTTCTTCAGCGTCGGGATGAGCGAGTCGAGATCGTGGCCGTCGATCGGGCCGACGTAGTTGAAACCGAATTCCTCGAACAAGGTCGAAGGCACGACCAGGCCTTTGGCATGCTCCTCCATCTTTTTCGCCAGGTTCCACAGAGGCGGGACTCCGGCGAGCACTTTTTCGCCTGCTTTCCTCGCCGCGGCGTAGAAGCGCCCCGACATGAGCCGCGCGAGATAGCGGTTCAATGCGCCCACGGCGGGGGAAATGGACATGTCGTTGTCGTTCAGGATCACGAGCAGATCGGTGTCCATCACGCCGGCGTTGTTGAGGGCCTCGAAAGCCATCCCCGCCGACATGGCGCCGTCGCCGATCACCGCTACGACGTGGCGCTTCTTCTCGCCGGTATCGCCTTTCAGTTTCGCGCCCTGCGCCATGCCGAGCGCCGCGCTCACCGAGGTGCTCGAATGGGCGGTGCCGAACGTGTCGTACTCGCTCTCGCTGCGGCGCGGGAAGCCTGATATTCCCCCGCTCATGCGTATGCGGCTCATCGCTTCACGGCGACCGGTGAGAATCTTGTGCGGATAGGTCTGGTGTCCCACGTCCCAGACGATGCGATCATGAGGCGTATTGAAGACGTGGTGCAGCGCGATGGTCAGCTCGACGGTCCCCAGATTGGAGGATAGGTGGCCGCCGGTCTGGCTGACCGATTCCAGAATGAACGTGCGCAGCTCGTCGGCGAGCCGCTGCAGCCCGCGTCGGTCCAGGGCACGCAGCGCCGCCGGATCGTCTATGGTTTTCAGCAGTTCGTACGCAGCCGGATCGTATTCGGTCGATCCGGTCCCCGGTTTGCTGCCGGGAAGATCCGCTTTTCCGATGGCGCTCATGAAGGCGAATTATCCCGCAAACCAGGAAAGCTTGTCCGAGGCGAACGTGATTTTTCCTCAGCTAGAACTTGCGCAACACGATGAAATCGGCTAGCTCGGCGAGCCTTCGCGCGCCGCCGCGCAGCTCCGATAGCGCGGCCTGCGCCTCTTCGCGCAGTTCCTCGGCGAGCGTTCTCGCGCGCGCGAGTCCGAGCGCCGAGACGTAGGTCGGCTTGTTGTTCGCCGCGTCCTTGCCGACCGTCTTGCCGAGCGTCGCGGTCGAGGACTCCTGGTCGAGGACGTCGTCGACCACCTGAAAAGCGAGCCCGACGCACTTCGCGTAGTGATCGAGGCGCGCAAGCTGCCCCGGCGCGAGCGCGTTCGAGCAGCGCGCGCCGAGCGCCACCGACGCGCGGATCAGTGCGCCGGTCTTGTGGATGTGCATGTATTCGAGCTCCGGCACGGTCAGGGGCTGGCCCACGCTCGCGAGATCGATCGCCTGCCCGCCCGCCATGCCGCGGCTGCCGCACGCGGCCGCGAGAATCTTCACCATTTCGACCTGAACCGCGGGATCATCGGAGAGACGGTGCTCGGCGAGCAGCTGAAACGCGAGCGACTGCAGACTGTCGCCTACGAGAAGCGCGGTCGCCTCGTCGAATTCGACGTGGCAAGCCGGCTTGCCGCGGCGAAGCACGTCGTCATCCATGCAGGGCAAGTCGTCGTGCACGAGCGAGTAGGCGTGAATGCATTCGACGGCGCAGGCCGCGATTTCCAGGCGCGCCGGGTCGGCACTGACCGGTTCGCCTGCGGAGGCTTCCCCAGCGGCAAACGCGAGCAAGGGGCGTATGCGCTTGCCTCCACCGAGGACCGCATAGCGCATGGCGTCGTGCAGGCGTTGCGGCGCTATTCCTGCGGACGGGAGAAAACGTTCGAGCGCCGCTTCGACCCGAGCCTGGACTCTAGCCATCCAGGCGGCGAATTCATTCGTCGTCGTCGGCACCGGGGAAGTTTTTCAGCGTGTTGTCTTCGAGCACTTTGACCTGCTGCTGCGCGCGGGCGAGCACGCCCTGGCAGTACTGAGCCAGCTCGAGCCCTCGCTTGTGCGCGGCAAGGGACTGCTCCAGACTCAGCTTCCCGGACTCCATGCTGGCCACGATCTTCTCCAGCTCGGCCAAGGCGGCTTCAAAGCTCTCGGGTTGATCGGTCTTGGCGGGTTTTGACATGGAGGAGAGGCCGGCCCGGAGCGCCGTTCGGTTCAGGAAACGGCAAAATAGCCCATGAGGAAAGGACGGTCAAATGGGAAAAACCCCTGGTGCCCTCCGGGAAAAAGGTCTAGAATCGCGCCGATTTTACGAGTGACCGATCCAAGAGGAGCCCTCCGGCCGTATGTCCGACTTGCCCAGTTCGCGAACACTCAAGCCCAACGCATCGCAGCTTCCCGTTTCCTGGTACTTCGACCCGCAGGTCTTCGAACTGGAGCAAGAGCTGCTCTTCGCGAACAGCCCGGGCTATGTGGGGCACGAGCTCATGGTGCCGAACCCGGGCGACTACCACACGCTCGCCTGGATGGACCACGGCAAGGTGCTGGTCAGGAACGCGAACGGCATCGAGCTCCTGTCGAACGTCTGCCGCCACAGGCAGGCGATCCTGCTCGAAGGCCGCGGCAACGCGCAGAACATCGTCTGCCCGCTGCACCGCTGGACTTACGACATGAAGGGCGAGCTGCTCGGCGCGCCGCACTTCCCCGAAAATCCCTGCCTCAACCTCGGCAAGACTCCGCTGCAGAACTGGCGCGGCATGCTGTTCGCGGGAAAACGCGACGTGGCGAAGGACCTCGCCGGGTTCGCGAGCGCCGACGACTTCGATTTCTCCGGCTACATGCTCGACCGCGTCGAAATCCTGGAGTTCGAGCAGAACTGGAAGACGTTCATCGAGGTATACCTCGAGGACTATCACGTGATCCCCTACCATCCTGGACTGGGGAACTTCGTCACTTGCGACGATCTCAAGTGGGACATCGCCGAAACCTATTCGGCGCAGGTGGTGGGAGTGAAGGACGGGTTTGCCAAGGCGGGGACGCCGACTTACGCCAAGTGGCACGAGGCTCTCACCCGCTACATGGCGGGCAAACCGGCCAAGCAAGGCGCGATCTGGTTCCTGTACTACCCGAACGTCATGCTCGAGTGGTATCCGCACGTGCTCGTCGTGAGCACGCTGCTGCCGCGCTCACCGACGCACACCACCAACGTCGTCGAGTTCTACTACCCGGAAGACATCGTCCTCTTCGAGCGCGAATTCATCGAGGCCGAGCAGGCCGCCTACCGCGAGACCGCGATCGAGGACGACGAAATCGCCAAGCGCATGGACCGCGGCCGGCGCGCGCTGTGGGAGCGCGGCGAGAACGACGCCGGACCGTACCAGTCGCCGATGGAAGACGGGATGATGCACTTCCACGAACACATCAAGCGCGGGCTGGCCGGGCAGGTCTAGCCGGATATACGGGCGGGGGCCGCTGCTAAGCGTTCGGCGATTTCTTAGCCTTGGCCGTTCATTTCAAGTACTCCTCGAAAAACTCTCGAGCCGAGCCGCAGCCGCCGTTTTTGAAATTCAGCTCCATCAACGCGAGAGTGGGCAGATAGTTGCGCACGCTCAAACTGTCCAACCGCTGTCGTTCTTTTATCAGGGAAGCATAGATCCTCGGCGTTTTCTTCCAAGCACATTCAATACCGCTGCCGACACCAGTCATAATTCCGCCTGCGGCGCTGGCATATGCTTCAAGATTCCCCTTGACCTTCTCCAGCTTGATCACCTTGCCGTCCCAATCGGAGTAGCGTTCCCAGGTGTGGTTTTCGCTGAGCAGGCGCTCGGGCTGCAAATAGTTGCCCGCGCCACCGGGTTTGTACCCGCTCTTGAAAAGAATCATTATCGGGTCTGCGTTGCCGAGCCTTGTCTCGTATGGCCAGTCGTTCGGGGGTGCTTTACCCTCCCACCTTGCGAAATGAAACTTTCCTTCCTTGTTAGTCACGGTCTCCAGCAGCTCCAGATCGCCAGCACCTTTCCAAGTCATGCGGTTGTGCAATACCCAGTGCGCGACGACGTTCACCCCTTCCAGCGGCTCGCCGGTTTCGGCATCCACCACCGTCGCAGTGATCGGCCTGGCAGAGTACGTCTGGGCCGTTGCGCACGCTTGCAGTGATAGCGCCGCGAGAACCACAAGCAAGCGCCTGCCGTTCATTTCAGGTACTCCGCAAAGAAGTCTCGAGCCGAGCCGCAGCCGTTGCTCTTGAAATTAGACTCTATCCGCTCAAGAGTGGGCAGAGCGCTACGGATGCCCAAGCTATCCAGCCGCTGTCGTTCCTTTATCAGCGAGGCAAAGAACCTTGGCGTCTTCTTCCACGGGCAATTGAGCCCGATACCTACACCCATAAGTGTGCCGCCGGCGAAAAAAGCATAGCTCCCCAAGTCTCCCGTAAACTTCTCCAGCTTGATGACCTTGCCGTCCCAATACGAGTAGCGCTCCCAGGTGTGGTTCTCCTCGCGCAGGCGATCCGGTTGTAGAGGGTTGACTGCACTGCGAGGTTTGTAGCCGCTTCTGAACAGAAACATCCAGGGATCTACGTTGCCGAGCCTTGTTTCGTATGGCCCGACGTTCGGAGGCGCCTTGCCTTCCCACCCCGGGAAATGGAACCTGCCTTCCTTGTCCGTCACCGTCTCCAGCAGTTCCAGATCGCCCACCGGTTCCCGGGTTTTGCGGTCGTGCAATTGCCAGTGCGCCACGACGTTCACACCTTCTAGCGGCTTGCCGGTTTCGGCATCGACCACCGTCGCCGTGATCGGCTTAGCGGAGTACGTCTGGGCTGTTGCGCACGCGTGCAGCGTCAATGCGGCAAGAATCAGCGGCACACGACAGACAAAGCGAAGGGGGATCATTCGCGGGCACTCAGACTATCTGACTCCGATTATGATAGCGCATGATTCTTACCACGCTCGTCACCACCGGAATCCTCACGCAACACCTCGACCATCCCGATTGGGTCGTGTTCGACTGCCGACACGATCTGACCGATCCCGAGCGCGGGCGCCGGGAATATGCCGAGTCGCACATCCCGGGCGCACGCTTCCTGCATCTGGACGACGATCTCTCCGCTCCGAAGACGGGAACCAACGGCAGGCATCCGCTTCCCGATCCGGATGTGTTGATGGAAAAGCTGGGGCGGGCGGGTGTCGATTCGAGAAAGCAGGTCGTCGCGTACGACGCGCAGGGCGGCATGGTCGCTGCAAGACTGTGGTGGCTGCTGCGCTGGCTCGGGCATCTGCCGGTGGCGGTGCTCGACGGCGGCTGGAACCAATGGATTGCGGAAGGCCATCCGCAAGGCACGGAGATTCCACGGCCGCAACCGGCGCGATTTTCCGGCAAGGCAAACCCTAACTGGGTCGGTGCAGATTTTGTCCGTGCCCGCCTCTACGATCCGGGCATGTTGCTTGTCGATGCGCGCGCACCGGACCGTTTCCGCGGGCAGAACGAAACTCTCGATCCCGTGGGCGGGCGCATTCCGGGCGCTCGCAACCGGTATTTCCGCGACAACCTCGACGCGAGCGGGCGTTTCAAGTCGCCCGAAGAGCTCGAGCAGGAGTTCGGTACCGTACTCGGTCCCGCGGGCGCGGAAAACGTCGTGAGCTACTGCGGCTCCGGAGTTTCCGCCTGCCACAACCTCCTCGCCATGGAGGTCGCCGGCCTGCGCGGGGCTCGCCTCTATCCCGGGTCCTGGAGCGAATGGTGCGCCGATCCCTCGCGGCCGGTCGAATCGGGAGAGCCGAAAGCGACGAGGCGCTGAGGCGCGATGGGCTCCGCGTGGCTTGCCGACACCGTTCTCATCGTGCATGTCGTGTTCGTGTTGTTCGTCGTCGGCGGCTTCGCCCTGATTCTCGCCGGGGCGGGGCGATGGAGCTGGGTGCGCAACCGCGCGTTTCGCATCGCGCATCTCGCCGCGATCGTGTTTGTCGCCATCGAGACACTGCTCGGCTTCACCTGCCCGCTGACGCTCTGGGAGGACGTATTGCGCACCACCGGGCGCGGAGAGCGCAGCTTTATCGGCCGCTGGCTGGCGTGGCTGCTCTACTACAATCTTCCCGAGTGGGTGTTCGCGATCGCCTATTGCGCGTTTGCCCTGGCGGTGGTGTGGGCCTGGCGCGCGATCCCGCCGCGTGCGCGTTCAACTCGCCCGGGTAACGCGCTATGATTTCGCCTCGATGAAGCAATACCTCGACCTCATGCGCCACGTGCTCGAGCACGGTCATAGAAAGACCGACCGAACGGGCACCGGCACGCTGTCCACGTTCGGCTGGCAGATGCGATTCGACCTGGCCGCCGGCTTTCCTCTTCTGACCACCAAAAAAGTGCATCTCAAGTCTATCGTCTACGAGCTGCTCTGGTTCCTGAAGGGCGAAACCAACGTCCACTGGCTGCAAGAGCGCGGCGTCACCATCTGGGACGAGTGGGCCGACGCGAACGGCGATCTCGGGCCGGTGTACGGCTCGCAATGGCGCAGCTGGCCCTCGGCCGACGGGGACGCGATCGATCAGATCGCGCAGATCGTGGATTCGATCAGGACGCGGCCGGATTCGCGCAGACACATCGTCACCGCGTGGAATCCCGCCGAAATTCAAAAAATGAAACTACCCCCGTGTCACGTCCTGTTTCAGTTCTACGTGGCGGATGGACGGCTCTCGTGCCAGATGTACCAGCGCAGCGCCGACATCTTTCTCGGCGTGCCGTTCAACCTCGCTTCGTATGCGCTGCTCACGCTGATGGTGTCGCAGGTATGCGACCTGAAGCCGGGCGAATTCGTGCACACCTTCGGTGACGCGCACCTCTATCTCAATCATCTGGAACAAGCGAGAGAGCAACTCGCGCGCTCGCCGCGGCCGCTGCCGCGCATGCGGCTCAACCCGGCGGTAAGGGATATTTTCGGTTTCCGCTACGAGGATTTCACCCTCGAGGCTTACGACCCGCACCCCGCGATCAAGGCGCCGATAGCGGTCTAGCTGGCTGCCGTGCGCTCGGGTGCCGGGCGACGCAGCAGCGCCGCATCAGTCGCCGCAGCAGCAGGCCCCTGGAATGCAGGCGGCGGCACCGCGGTGCCGTCGCTCGGAACGCTCAGTACATCCCGTCCCGTTTCCTTTCCCGAAGCGTCGCGGTAGACCAGCTCGTTCGTGTCGAAATCGTACTCGGGATGACGTGCGTCATTCCACTGGTTGAGGAACACCATGTAGAAGGGTACGAAGAGGCCGTGGCGCGGCTCGCGGTGCTGCAAGGCGAACACGAATTCGGGCTGCTCTCTGACCGCGAATCCGCTGTGACAATGCTGCACCCAGACGTAGTCGCCGAGCACGATGAGCTTCCAGAACGGTTCCTCGTCGTAGAACTTGAGCTTCACCTTCTTGCCGTACTTGCGAAGCCCCGAGAGATACTCGATCACCGCCTCGATCTCGGTGTGCAAGGTGAGCACGGTGATTTCCGTGGGCAGGGAATCCGCCCGCTCCCGCAGCGCTTTTCCGACCGGGTTGACCAGCATCACGCGGATCTCGTACGCCTTCCCGATTGCGCCTCGCAGCAAGCTGTCGTCGGCAACGAAGGTGTCGTATCCGGTGAGGGTCAGGACGAAGGCGTCGCGCGGGGCCGGAAGCTGCCCTACCAGGGCACGCTCGCGCCGGCGCGACCACCAGCCGGAGCCGAAGTTGCGGGCGTGCACCAAGGACGCGAGCCGCGCGGTGAGGACGCGCTGGCGGTGATCCCAGGCGATCTTCGCCAGATTGAACAGCAGCGCGAGAACCGACGCCAGGGCGACTTCAGTCGCGAGCAGGAGATGCGCGTTGTCCTGGACCTCGGGCCACCACTCGTTCAGGATGTAGTTCGCTATACCGGGGAGCGAGAAAGCGATCGCGACGGCGAGCACGGTGATGACAACGTGCGTAAGGATCTGCCGCAGTCCGGTCCAGAGGTTGTACGTGGGTGTCCCACGATGCATCGCCATCACGCCGGTTCACCGGTGCCATTCCTGCTCGCCCCGGCCTGTGCGCGACACGATGGCGTCCAGCGTGCGGATTGAGGTGTCCTCGAGCGGCCCGCCGAGCCCGACCGCCACGCGTGCTTCGGCCAATGCCTCGTCATGACGGTCGAGTTCCTCGAGCGTTTGCGCCAGATTGTTGTGTGCGGCGGCCGACCTTGGATGAACGAGAGTGGCCCGCCGGAACGCCTGTTCGGCCGCTTCGAAATCGTCGGCACGATGGGCGGTATTTCCCAACCCCATGAGCGCCGTGAGATCGTCGGGCCAGCGCTCGAGCGCGCGCTCGTAGGCTCCCCGCGCCGACGCGGGCGGGCCGCTCCTTTCGAGTCGCGCCACTGCGCTCAAATAGTCGCCTACAGCCACGCTGGCCGGCAAGTGCCGCGGCGGCAGCGCGAGCATCGCCCAATAGCCGCTGCGCCGCCACGTATGTTCGAAGGTATCGAGCGGCATTCGGAGGCGCCGCTCCATGCCCGAGCGCAAGGTGATGCGCTGGGCCTTGAGGTCATAGCCGATCGCCACTGCGTAATGCCAAGCCGGATACCAGTCTAGGGCGAGGTTCTGCAGTACGACCACCGGGTTTCCGGCGGCAATCTCGGCGAGGAGATTCGAAAGCTTCGGAGCGAGCTCGATCGCGACAAAACCGTTGCGACGTGCCGCGGCGAGCATCTCGATCTGCAGGCTCCCGTGCCGATCGGGGAGATAGACCTGCGGCCGCAACGCCTCCGGCTCGATCGTCTTGCCTCCGGCGCCGAGCACCATCGCAAGAGCGGCAGGACCGCATTGATAGTCCTCCTGCGAAAAAAATGGGACCGCATCGAGTTCGGTGCGCGGCGGGATTCCGGCGGAATCTCTCCCGAGCAGGGCTTGCAGCTGCGGCGCAGCGCAGCCCGCAAGCCCGAGAAGAAAGATGCCCGCCGCCGTAAGGCGGCGGGCGACACACCGGCGCGGTCGAGAGGGGAGGATCACTTGGCCGGCCGGGTGAAGCTGAAAATCTTGGTGAAGCCCAGAATATCCGTTATGAGAAGGGTCACGAATACGAGGAACCCAATCACGAGCGCGGTCTCGAACCCGCTTCCCCCTGCGGGAAGCGAATCGAACTGCGCGGCGAGCCGCTCGACTTCATCATCGCTCAGGGCGTTGACGCGGGCCTTCGCTTCGTCGGGACTCACGCCCTGCCGCTCAAGCGCGGCCCGCACGTCGGCCCGGTCAAAAAGCGAACCCAGAAGCTCGCGCGCAGGAAGCGGCGCCTGCCGCGTGGTTTCGACGCGATCGGTTGCAACCAGTTCCGCCTGCGCAGCCGGACCCGGCACACCCAGAGTGCATAGGCTGGCGACGAGAACACATGCGACGGTCCGGTTAAGGCTTGGCATCTTTCCTCCTCACTTGAAAAAGCAGGGATTTTCCTATGCCCGGCTTTTCATGCGCGCACGAGCTTGCCTTCCACCACGCGGACCTTATCGCCTACCGCGAGGGTGGGCGGGCTCGACAGAGAAATGGTGCGAAAGGAGCCGTCGTCCATACGCACCGTCACTCGATATGCATAGCGCTTCTTCACGTTTTTCTCGATCTCGTTCCCTGGGATTGCGCCTTCGGCCCCGAGGAGCGTGACGGCGGTGCCACCTCCCCCGACCGTCTGCTCGCCGGCGCCGCCGGGCCCGCCCGCCGCAGCTCCGGCACCAGCTGCTTCATCGCGTACCTCGACGGTGCGGATGGACTCGACCGTCCCGCACAAGGCACAGCTGTTTGCCGGGACGGGATTGCGTCCGGGGTCTGCCGGCCGCGCCTCGCCCTGCTTGGGCGAGAGCCCACTGTGCAACCAGCTCGTGACGGCTGCGGCGCCGACGAGGCCCGCAATCAGCACCGAAACCGCCCGTCCTGTGAAGAGAGGATCGATCCGCATTTATCTCGATTGGAGCGCGCTCGCTTCGGCAAATTCGTTTCTCCCGCCGCCAGAATCGCGCGGGAATCGCTGGCATGAGTGCAATCCCCGTGCCAGCATAAGTTTTCGCGCTCACTCAATGAGTTATCGAGAATCCAGGATGCCAAAGATTTTCGATGCGTCGCTTGTCAACGACGGTTTCCCGCGAGCGACGAAAATCGAACTGATGGGAAAGGGAATTTGTTGTCGCCCCGGGGCGACAACGCGACGAATTCCGCGTGCGCGGATTGGCCGGGTTTTCAGCCCTTTTCGGGCTTGAACATCTTCGGCTCGAGCTTGTGGCGCTCGAGCAGCTTGTAGAACTCGGTGCGATTGCGCTGCGCGAGCTTCGCCGCCCGGGTCACGCTGCCGCCCGTGATGCGCAGGATACGAACCAGATATTCGCGCTCGAAGGCTCCGCGCGCCTCCTCGAGCGACGCAAGCTGCGCGGGCTCCTCCTTCAACGCCTGCTGGATGAGCGAAGCCGGAACGACGCCCGAAGGGCAGAGGGCAACTGCCTGCTCGATCACGTTGACGAGCTGCCGCACGTTGCCTGGCCAAGGCGCCGCAAGGAGCGTTTGAAGCCCCTCCGGAGCGATTGCCTGGACGTCCTTTCCGTAACGCGCGGCAGTGAGTCTGAGGTAATGGGCCGCCAGAGGGACGATGTCCTCGCGCCGCTCGGAGAGGAGCGGGAGCGCGAGCGAGACCACGTTCAGCCGATAATAGAGATCCTCGCGGAACCGCCCCGCTTTCATCTGCGCGTCGAGGTCGCGGTGCGTGGCGGAGATGATGCGCACGTCGACTGCTGTCCCCTGAGTCGCACCGACCGCCCGCACTTCGCGGTCCTGCAGCACGCGCAAGAGCTTGGCCTGCAAAGCAAGAGGCATGTCGCCGATTTCATCCAAAAACAGCGTCCCGCCGTCGGCGGCGGGGATGAGCCCCTTATGATCGTAGCTCGCACCGGTAAACGAGCCTTTGCGGTGGCCGAACAATTCCGATTCGAGCAGATTTTCCGGGATGGCCGCGCAATTGACCGCCACCAAGGGTCCCTGCGAGCGGCGGCTCGCTCGGTGTATCGCGCGCGCGAGGAGCTCCTTTCCCGTGCCGCTCGCGCCCTGGATGAACACGCTCGCCTCCGACTGGGCAACCAGACGCGCCTGATGGAGCACGTTTTCCATTTTCGGGCTCTGCGTCACGAAGTCGCGCCGCCAGTCCCCCTCGCCGTCATTCTGTCCGACTCCGGAAAGGCGCAGCGCCTGTTCCACCTGGTCGAGCAGGTGCTTCCCATCGAACGGCTTGGACTGAAACCCGAACACCCCCCGGCGGGTCGCGGCGACCGCCTCGGGGATCGTGCCATGCGCGGTCAGGATGATGACCGGAAGAGTCGGCGCCTGCTTGCGGATTTCGTCAAACAAGGTCAGGCCGTCCATTCCGCCCATCTTGAGGTCCGTAATGACGAGCTCGGGGCGCGAGGCCGCGAGCACGGCGAGCGCTCTCTCACCGCTGTCCGCTCCCTTGACGCTGTGGCCCGCGGCGGTAAGTCTCAGGGAAATGAGTTTCAGGATATCCGGATCGTCGTCGACGAGAAGAATGGTGCTCATCTTGGCCGCGCTTGCTCGCGTTCTATGATATTGCGCTCGACTGCCTTCAGGGCTTCGAGCTGCTCCTTCAGTTGGATCGTGCGGCGCTGCTCGCGCAAGCGCTCGCTGATCTGGGCATGAAGCAGTCCGGCAAACTGCTGCATCGGGCCCGATTCGGAAGCCCCCGCGCCCGCGAGGGACTCAAGCAGGCCGGCGGCCCGGGTGTCGTCGTTGAACGCCGTTCCAGGCAGCGCAAGCAGCAGCGCGAGCCGGACCCGCCCGTAGACGCCGCGATCCTTGGAGAGCATCTGGGTCGACGCGTTCAATTCACGTTGCTGCTCATCCGCCTGGAGCGCCGCGACTCTCTGAGTGTAAGCGATCAGCTCGATGACCTGGCGCGATTCGCGGTTCTCGCGGGCCCAAGGAGCGCCCGAACCTCCAGGACCTGCACCTTGAGTAGACAAGGCGGCACACCCGGCGAGCGCCGAGATGCTGCAGAGGATTGCGACGATCCGGATCATGGCTCGGAACCGTGCGCTCCGGCCGCAAGCGTGACGCGGAAATGTGCGCCGCCTTCGCGATCGCTCACGACCTCGATGCGACCGTCGTGAGCCACCACAAATTCCCTTGCGATCGCGAGCCCCAGACCGCTGCCCCGCACGCGGCCGTGATGGATGTCCTCGCCCTGATAAAACCAGTCGAAAATCCGGTCGCGATCCTCGGGAGGAATCCCCGGACCTGCGTCTCTCACGTCGAACACCACTTCAGCCCCCTCTCGTCGCAGTGCCAGCGAAATCATACCCTCGTCCGGCGAATATTTGATCGCATTGGAGACCAGATTCGTCGCCACGGCGCGTAATTTTTCCTCGTCGGCTTGAAGTACGACCGGGTCCAGCCGCAGGTCGGCGCGGATGCCGCGAGCCTGAACCGCGAGCCGGTGATCGTCGAGCACCTGTTCCACGACCCGGTCGAATCGCACCGCCGTCACCTCCAGGCGCCCGACGCTCTCCTGCGCCCGATGGTAGTTCAACAGGCCCTCGATCAGCTGCTGTAATTGCACGCTCTTTTGCCGGAGGATTTCGACGATTTCGCGCTGGCCCGGCGAGAGCGGGCCGGCGGTCCCCTCGACCAGGAGCTCCGATCCTTCGCGAAGCGCCGTCAGCGGCGTTTTCAGCTCGTGCGACACGTGCCGCAGGAACAGGCGCTTCTGCTGTTCGAGTTCGATCAGCCGCTGTCGCAGCCAATCGAGCCGGCTGCCCAGGTATTTCAGGTCCGCCGGCCCGCCGACCCGGATATCGCCTTCGAACTCGCCCGCGCCGAGGCGCCGGATCGCCTGGTCGAGCTGGCGGATCGGTCTCGCGATGAGGAGGGTGACTCCGACCGCAAGGAGTATCCCGAGCGGTATGGTCGCCGCGAGCTGCAGCCAGAGGATGCGCTGCGCGCGCTCGCCCGTGCGTCGCATGGATTCCACCTCGCGGTCGATCAAGGCGTTGCTCGTATTGAGCACGTCCCGCGCCAGCTCCGACAGCACCAAGTAGCCTTCGACGAGCGCCTTCTTCTCGGCCGCCGTCTTCGGTTTGCCGAGCAACTGTTCGTAGAGCCCCTGCTCCTTGTCGATCGTGCTGTTGAGCTCGTGCAACTGCGGCTCGTCGAGCGGCTGCAGGGACAGCTCACTGGTGTTCGCCTTGAAATTCGCTCTCAGCCGAGCGTAATCCTTGAGGAGCTCCTCGTCGTCGAGGATGAGATACTGGCGTACCACACGTTCGAGCGCTGTGGTTTGCTCCGCCAAGAGGCGGCTACCGCGAGAGGCTTGCGCCGCCTGAGAAACCGCGGTCTGGCTCTGACCTGCCAGCTGCTCGACGTACACCGCGGCGTTGTAAAAAGCCACGACGAGCGGCGCCGCGACGAGCGCGAAAGCGAGCAACAGCAGGCTCAGAAACGATCGTGGATAGTAACGCTGGGGGAAGTCGAGCCCGATTTTCATGGCCCGCTATAATGCCGCAGTTTTGCCCATCGTGAACTTGCTCTCCCGCCCCCTCTACCCGAAATGACCGGCTTTTCGCGCGTCGCCATCGTCGCCGCCGTGGCGCGCAACGGCGTCATCGGCCACCGCAACCGCATGCCCTGGCACCTTCCGGAGGACTTGAGGCGTTTCAGGCAACTTACGCTTGGTCACGCGGTGATCATGGGTCGCCGGACGTTTGAATCGATCGGCGGGCCCCTTGCCGGACGAGACAACATCGTGATCACCCGCTCGCCCGATTGGACCGGCTCGGGCTGCCACGCCGCCCATTCGCTCGAAGCCGCTCTCGCAACTGTGCGCGAGCCCAAGGACGCATTCGTCATCGGGGGCGCGCAGATCTACGCGCTCGCTCTTCCGATCGCCTCCCGCCTCTATATGACCGAGATCGAGCGCGACTTCGAGGGCGACGCTTTTTTCCCGGAGTTCGACCGTTCACGATGGCGCGAGGCCTCGCGCGAGTCTCGCGTTCTCGACGGGGCAGGAGGCTTCGGCTACCACTTCGTCGCGTACGATCCCAGGGCGTGACCTCGCGCGCCGCGTTCCGGCGTTGGGCGCGTCGGCCCTATTCGGGCGGGCCGGCCGCCGCCGGGGTCAGTAAACTCTGGACGGAGATCGGGAGTATCGCGGCAAAAGGCTCGATGAGACGATTTAAGCCTTCACTTTGTCCCCAACGACAACGCAGTTGCGGCCCGATCGCTTGGCTTGATACAGGGCAGCGTCGGCGACTCGCAGCACCTCCTGCCCACTCTCGCCGTGATCGGGAAATATCCCGATGCCAACGGATATCGTGATGGGTCCGACTCGCCGGCCCTCGTACTCGATCTCGAGGTTCTGCACCTCCCGGCGGAGCTTTTCGGCTCGCTCCCAGACCGTTCCCTGCTGGGCCGGAGCCATGACCAGAACGAACTCTTCGCCGCCATAGCGGGAGACGATATCCTCGCCCCGCGCAGCGGACAGCATGTACTGGCTTATTGCACGCAACACCGCATCCCCCGCCGCGTGGCCGAGCGTGTCGTTGAAGCGCTTGAAGTTGTCGATGTCGATCATCATTACGCCAAAGGGCAGGGCGCTGCGCCGGGCACGGCTCTCTTCCCGGCCGAGCGACTCCTCGAGGTAGCGCCGGTTATGGAGGCCGGTCAGCCCGTCATGTACGACCTGGTCCTTCAGGCGCAGGTTTGCCTGCGTCAGTTCCCGCTCTGCCAATAGCCGCTTTTTGATCTCCTGGTCCAGCGCCGCTCTCACCACTTCGAGTTGCGCGTCGCGCTGGGCGATGCCACGACCCAGCTGGGCGTTCAGCCGTTCGAGATTCGCCGTGTGCCGGTGGAGCTTCCGTGCGATCGGGCGCAGGAACGAGTCGATGGATTTATCCTCCGAATGCACCTCCACCGGGGGTGCACTCGGCCCAGAAAGAGCCGCGGCGACGACGGCGAGAAGCGTCTCGGGGTTGACGGGCTTGGCAATGAAAGACGCGCCAAAGGTGGTTGCCAAGGCCTCGGCTTCGGCCGCGATGTGAGCGGCGGCCCGAAACACGATCCGCGGCTTGACCGAGTCCGGCTCCGAGCGCAGATTGAGGACGAATTGGCAACCGTCCATGCCCGACGTGAGTATGTCGATGATCACCAAGTCGGGTTTTTCGGCGCGAACGATCTGGAGCGCTTCCTCGCCGCTCCTAGCTTCGAGCAAACGATGCCCCGCGTCTCGGAGCAATGTTGCAACGAAGCGCAGATTGACGGGTCTGTCCTCGACGATAAGAATCGTGGCCACGAACCTCCCGATTTTCACCCGATGCCCAAGGCCCCCTTCGGGCCGCCCCAGACAGGGCGCGAATTGGGCAAATTATGCCTCCGTCATGCGTCAATTCAGGTAACGAAAATGTCACAAAGGGTGAGCCGAAAGGAGGAGTCCGGGAAGCCGTTGCGGACCTCTTCCCGGCCCCAGGGCGCGAAACGCGGAAGAGAGGCCCCCCGAACCCCGGCTGTAGTCCCCCCGACGTATGTCCGACAGACTAGCGATGCCGGTTTGGCGAATCGGCTCCCCTTACGGCCGCATCATCGCCTGCCGTTGAACCACTTGAGCGCAGAGGCCTCGTCTCGAAAACTCTGAACGTTGACGCCGTGCTGGCGCCCTATCAATTCGATGTACTGATGAGAGATGCCCAGCTCCTCGGAATCTCCCAGCAGCGCGATCTTATGTGACGGATCGGTGGCGAGTCTCCTGAAGTACGCGAGAAATCCGGACCTCTCGACCGTGAAAACCGGGTTCGAAGATTGCACGCAGATCAGCACGCACGACCGCTGATGCCTCATTGCGGCGCCGGCAACGATCTGCAGAAATTCTCGCGTCTCCTCCATCGTCTCACGATTGAAAAGCTCGGCCTTCAAGTACCCCGGCTCGATGGTGACTTTGTACAACATGTTTATTTACATGGCGGCGTGATGTGTTTGCACGGCGCCGAGCCTCCTCCCGCCTCGGGTAACCGGGAAAATCGATGCTATGGTTCTCTAGCCGTACAAGAATATTACTTGGTAGCAAAAGGAGATGAAGAATTGTGACAATGGGAATGGCCTCTACGGATCAGATCTCCAGGCGTGTAAGGTATTTCCCGATAGGTGCTTCCCTCGATTTTCTTTCATCGAAGGAGCCCTGATTTTGGCTCCTCTCCAAAAAGTAGCGAAGCAGCTACCCACGGTCGCTAGCTCACCACAGAAAATTAACGCTTGCGCTATGGCAGACAGAATTCTAATTCGCTACTATGATGAAACTCTGCTTGTAAAGCACCTCCCCTCCCTCCCGGTGCGGATGCGGGCAGGCGGCCCCGGCGCTCGCCGGGGTTTTTTTTCCCGGCGTGAACCTCTTCACCGTTTTCCCGGCGTGAACCTCTTCACCGCTCACATCACCCCAGAGGAAACGGCCGACTTGTCGATCATTCCGCCGAGCTCGGCCTTGAGCGCTTGCGCTTCCTTCTCGAGTAGTGCATAGGCCGCTTGCACTTTTTCAGGATTGTTCACCAGATCGAGTTCCTCAAGTTTTCCTGCCGCTTCCTGCGCCGCAGTAGCGGAAAGGTTGCGGAACATCCCGCGCAGGGTATGGATGTCGTAGGCAAAACGTCCGGCGTTCCCGGTTTTCATCGCTTCGCGGGCACTCGCCATGAGCGGCTCGCATTCCTGCAGGAACAGTTTGGTAATTTCGCCGAGCAACTGCATGTCGCCGTCGACCCGATCGAGCAAGGTCACCCGATCGAGCACGATCTTTTCGGCGTGAGCCGAATTTGACCGCCCGCTGGAAGCAAGATGCAGCCGCTCGATGGCTTCGAGCAGCGTCGCCGGCTGGATAGGCTTGATCAAATAGCCGTCCATGCCCGCCTTCAGGCAGCGTTCGCGATCGCCCACCATCGCATGTGCGGTCAATGCGACGATGGGAATATACCCGCCGGTAATTTTTTCCCGGTTTCGAATTGCCGCGGTCGTTTCGATCCCGTCCATTCTGGGCATCTGCACATCCATGAGGACAATATCGAAACGCTTGCGTTCGAGCGCCTTCAGCGCCGCGGCCCCGTTGTCCGTCGCGACGACTGTGTAACCCTCTTTCTCCAGCACGTGCTGGGCGAGCCTGCGGTTTACCGGATTGTCCTCGACCAGCAAAATATGCAGCGCCGACTTGTTTCTTTGCGAGCGCCCCGGCGCGGCCGGTGCCCGCCGAGCTCCGCTGCGAGTCGGGATGCCGGACACGGAGCGGACCGCATCCAGGAGTTCGGACTGCTTGACCGGCTTGGTAAGGCACGACAACGCCTCGCTATCGAGACGGTCACCTTTTTCCTCGCGCCGCAGAGCCGAACCGAGCACGATCACGGACTGGACACCGAGGCGCGGGTTCTTCCGTATCTGCGCAGCGAGTTCATAGCTATCCACGCCCGGCAGGGTGTCATCCAGGAGCACGAGTCGGAACGGCGCCTTTGCCCGTTTCCCTTGTTCCAGGATTTCCGTCACGGATTCGCAGCTCTCGGTTTCCTGCGCCTCGACGTTCCATCGTTTCAGCGTGTCCACGAGGATGCGGCGGCTGACCGCATGGTCGTCCACCACAAGAGCCCGCAGCTCCTTGAAATCGATCGCCCCCCGCTCGCCTTGCGCCACGGTCTGCAGACCGAAGCGTACTGTGAAGTGAAAAATGCTTCCCTTGCCCGGCTCGCTTTCGACCCAGATCTTTCCGTTCATCATTTTCACCAGGCGCTCCGACACCGTCAGTCCCAGTCCCGTGCCCCCGTAAATACGCGTCGTCGAAGTATCGCCCTGCAGAAACGGTGCGAAGATGGCCGTCTGTTTTTCCGGGTCGATGCCGATTCCCGTATCGCTCACCGTGAAATAACAGTTCACTTCGCCGCCATCGCTCGATTGGGGCTGAACGCGCATCACCACTTCGCCGCGTTCGGTGAACTTGATTGCATTGCCCACCAGGTTGAGCACGATCTGGCCCAACCGGACCGGGTCGCCCAGCAGCGCATCGGGAGTATCGGGCCGGATCTCGCAGGCGAGCTCCAGGCCCTTCCGGTGGGCCTCGAGGGCCAGCGTTTTCATGGTGTCGCCCAGGCTCTCGCGCAGCGAGAACGGGATGGTCTCGACTTCCAGCCGCCCGGCCTCGATCTTCGAGAAATCCAGAATGTCGTTGATGACCGTCAAAAGAGAGCCGCCCGAGGCCTTTACGAGATCAAGATACTCGCGCTGCTCCGGGTTCAGAGTCGTCTGCAAGGCGAGCTCGGTCATCCCGATGATGGCGTTCATCGGAGTCCGGATTTCATGACTCATGTTGGCCAGAAACTCCGACTTTGCCAGATTCGCCGCCTCGGCCGCCCCCTTCGCAAATTTCAGATCCTCTTCGGCGTGCTTGCGCATCTCGATTTCCTTCCGCAGCAGGTCGTTCGCCGCGATCAGACTCGCAGTACGCTCCCGTATTTTTGTTTCAAGGCTCTCGTTGACCCTGGACAATTCCCGTTCCGCTATTTTGCGCTGGTCGACCTGAGTCGCGAGCTCGGCGCTCTTGCTGTACAAATCCACGAACACCGCCACTTTCGACTTCAGGATGTCGATGTTCACCGGCTTCAGAATGTAATCCACCGCGCCGATTTCATATCCTCTGAATACCGATTGCGCGTCTTCGAGGACGGCAGTGAGGAAAATGATGGGGGTGTGGCGCGAACGCTTGAGCTTTCGGATCAATGTGGCGGTTTCGAAACCGTCCATTTCGGGCATGCGGATGTCGAGCAGAATGAGCGCGAAGTCGGTTTTGAGAATCTGTCTCAGCGCCTCCTTTCCCGACCCGACCGCCAGCACGTTGCGGTCGGGCCCGGATAGGAGCTGCTGCATGGCGACCAGGCCATGCCGATCATCATCGACAAGGAGAATGTTAGCTTGCGATGGGCCGGACACTGCCGTCTCCGATCACTTGGCGAGTCCCACCCGCAAGAGCGACAACAGCTGTTCGATATTGACGGGCTTGGAGATGTAGTCAGAAGCGCCGGCCTCGATGCATTTCTCGCGATCCCCCTTCATCGCTTTCGCAGTCACCGCGATGATCGGAAGATTCTTGAAATCCTGCAGGCCGCGAATGATTCGGATCGTGTCGTATCCGTCGAGCTCGGGCATCATGATGTCCATGAGGACCACATCGATGTCCGGATTGTTTTTCAGCGTTTCGAGCCCGTCTTTGCCGTTCTCCGCGTTGAGCACCGTTATCCCGTACTGCTCCAAGGCTCCGGTCAAAGCGAAAATATTTCTTATGTCGTCGTCGACAATCAGCACTTTTCTGCCGGCCAGCTCCGGGGCGGTCCTGTGGATGGCGGCCAGCAGCTGGTCGCGCTGGTTCGTCGGCAGGTCGCTGACCGTCTGATGCAGGAACAGCGTCGTCTCCTCCAAAACCGCCTCGAGGGTTCGTGCGCTTTTCAGGATCGCGACCTCCGCGAGCTTTCTGAGGTCGTCCCGCTCATTGCCGCTCAGGGCGTCCGCTTCATAGATCACGATCGGCAATTCGGACGTCGTTTCGGATTGGACGATCTTCTTGATGAGGTCTATCGCCGTCATGTCGCTGAGCGTCGGACCGAGCACCATGCAATCGAACTGATTTTTCCGCAGCGCAGCGAGGGCCTGCTTGCCTGCGCGCACACCCGTGATCTGCACGTCCTCCCCGCGCAGGGCTTCGGTGACGCTCTCCCGCTCGGCATCGTTTCCATCCACGACGAGCAGCGTTCTGATCTCGTGCTCGATCATCCTGCGCGTCTTGGCGAGAGCTTCCTGAAGCGCTTCCTTTACCGCAGGTTTGTGTACTGTCCTCAAGGCTCCCATGTGTAGGCACTTGCGCGCGTGCTCTTCCACCGAGATGACGCTCACCGGGATATGCCGTGTTTTCGGATCGTGTTTCAGGAGATCCAGGACCGCCCACCCGTCCATGTCCGGAAGCTTCAAGTCCAGCGTGAGCGCGTCAGGCTCAAGTTCCTTGACCAGAACGAGCGCCGTGTTGCCGTCCAGCGCGATTACACCCTTGAACCCGCTTTCGCGCGCGACATCGAGCAAAGTCGCGGCGAACTTGGCGTCGTCTTCGACGATCAGGACGACGCGGTCGCCAGGCTGAATGTTGTCGCGGTCGTCGCTCACTTGAGGCTCCGGGCGCCCCGCACGCGCTTTCATCGCCGGACTCAAGCTCGGTCGCTTGGCGTAAGCCGGACCGAGCTTGGGCTCTTCGGAGGGTGTTTCCTCGGCCGGTGTTTCCTCGACAGGTGTTTTCGGCGTTGTCGCCGCTGGGCCGGGCTTGGGCTCCTCGGCAGGTGTTTTCGGTGCTCTCCCCTCGACCTCCCCCGGCTCGTGGGCAAACGGCAGGTAAAGCGTGAACGTGCTGCCTTTGCCCGGATCGCTTTCGACCCGGATTTCCCCGCCAAGCAGGCGCGTAAGCTCGCGACTGATGGAAAGTCCCAGTCCCGTACCGCCGTATTTGCGGCTGGTGGTTCCGTCAGCCTGCTGGAAGGCTTCGAAAATGACCTTCCTCTTGTTTTCGGGAATTCCGATCCCGGTGTCCGAGACGGAGAACGCCACCACTTTTTCCGCCGCATCGAGTTGCGGGTGTCCGGCGGTCCAGCCGCCTTTCGTGAGGGAAATTCGCAGAGACACTTTGCCCTTTTCGGTAAACTTGAACGCGTTCGAGAGCAGATTCTTCAGGATCTGCTGGAGCCGCTTCTCGTCGGTGTGGATCACCGCAGGCAGGCCGGGAGCCGCGTTCACCGTGAAGCCCAAGCCTTTGTCCTGGGCGACCTGGCGGAAGGTCCGCTCGACGTAGTCCTGCAGCCCGGAGAAGCGCTCGGGCGCGATGTCGAGCGTGACGGTACCCGATTCGATCTTCGCCAGATCGAGAATATCGTTGATGAGGGAGAGAAGATCCGTGCCTGCGGCATAGATGGTCTGCGCGTAATCGATCTGCTTGGGCATGAGGTTGTTGCCTGCGTTGTCCGCGAGCAGCTTCGCCAGGATCAGCAGGCTGTTCAACGGCGTACGCAGCTCGTGCGACATGTTGGCCAGAAACTCGGACTTGTAGCGAGAGGAGAGCGCGAGCTGCTCGGCCTTTTCCTCGAGCGCGGCTTTGGCCTGCTCGACTTCCCGATTCTTGTATTCGACCTGCCTCATCTGCTCCGAAAGAAGCTTGGCCTTCTCTTGAAGTTGCTCGTTGGTACGCTGCAGCTCCTCTTGCTGATTCTTGAGCAGTCTCTCGGAGTTCTGCAGGTTCTGCGCCTGCTGCTCCAGACGGTCGTTGGTTTCCTTGAGCTCCTCCTGCTGGCTTTGCAGCTCCTTGGTGAGCGATTGCGACTGCTCGAGCAAGGATTCAGTGCGCATGTTTGCCTCGATGGTGTTGAATACGACGCCGATGCTTTCGGTCAGCTGATCGAGAAACGACAGGTGCGTTTCGCTGAACTTCCTGAGCGAGGCAAGCTCGACGACCGCCTTGATTTCGCCTTCAAACAGCACCGGCAGGATGATGATGTTCAATGGCGCGGCGGACCCGAGAATCGAGCTGACGCGGATGTAGTCATCGGGGACGTCCTCGAGGAGAATGCGCTTCTTCTCGTAGGCGCACTGCCCAACCAGGCCCTCGCCGATCTGAAGGGTTTTCGAGAGATGCTTGTTCGGCTTGGATGCGTAGCTGGCGAGCAGTTCGAGACCGGACTCGTCGCCACGCTTCACCTGGGTGTAGAAGACGCCTTGCTGAGCGTTCACGAGCGGCGTCAGCTCCGAGAGCACCAGTTTCGATACCGTCACCAGGTCGGTGTGACCTTGCAGCATCTGCGTAAATTTTGCAAGATTGGTCTTGAGCCAGTCCTGCTCGTTGTTCTTGAGGGTCGTGCTCTTGAGATTGCGGATCATCTCGTTGATGTTGTCCTTCAGGACCGCCACTTCCCCCATCGCTTCCACCATGATCGATCGCGTGAGATCGCCCTTCGTCACTGCCGTCGCAACCTCCGCGATGGATCGCACCTGGGTCGTGAGGTTCGCCGCCAACTGATTTACGTTGTCGGTGAGATCCCGCCACAGTCCGGCGGCGCCCGGCACCCTCGCCTGGCCGCCCAGCTTGCCGTCGGTGCCCACCTCGCGCGCCACGTTGGTCACTTGGTCGGCGAATGTCGCCAGCGTGTCGATCATGCCGTTGATGGTGTCGGCCAGCGCCGCGATTTCGCCTTTCGCCTCGAAAGCCACTTTTCGCTTCAGGTCGCCTTTTGCCACGGCGGTCACTACCTGTGCTATGCCGCGCACCTGGTTGGTGAGGTTCGCCGCCATCGAGTTCACGTTGTCGGTGAGGTCCTTCCAGGTCCCGGCCACTCCGGGCACCTGCGCTTGGCCTCCGAGCTTGCCGTCGGTGCCCACCTCGCGCGCCACCCGCAACACTTCCGAGGCGAACCCGTTC
>Ga0210382_10000212_pt1 | contig 22969 bp, 24 predicted proteins | sample PLMedo_FD_155452 | JGI IMG/M metagenome (GOLD analysis project Ga0210382, IMG submission 155452) | Groundwater sediment microbial communities from an aquifer in East River, Colorado, USA - PLM0_60_coex redo | ecosystem: Environmental > Terrestrial > Soil > Riparian zone | place: USA: East... | reverse complement strand
TGGAAACCTCGCATGAGCTGCTTACGGATATGCCGGCCGTGGCATTCATGCTCGCCGCGATGTGGCTGTTCGATAAACCGGGTCCCCGTTTTGCGATACTCGCCGGCGCAGCTTACGCGCTGGCCGTGCAAACCCGATTCACTTCGCTGTTCCTGATCGTCTATTTCGCGCTGGACGCAAGCCTACCCCCGAGAAAACTACGGCAGTTGGCGATTCTGGTGGCTGCGGCTGGCGTCACCGTCGCCCCCTATCTCATTTGGGTCCGCTGGAATTACGGTTCCGTCCTGTTTCCTTTTGTCCTTGCAAGAAGGATCGTTACCGAATGGACGGCCCCGGTCGCCGCCCGCTTTTATTTCGACGCAGTGCTCGAGATTTTTCCGCCCAGCCTGTGGCTGTGCTTCGCATTAGGGCTCTTGTTGTTTGTCATGCGCTGGCCTATGCGTTACCAAAGCGAAGGCGAGACGCTACCTGCCGAGAACGCCGCGCCCGGTAGCCAGACAAAACGGCTGCTCGTGCTTTTGATGTGGGGATCGCTGTTTTTCGCCTACATGCTGACGATTGGCCACAAGGAGGTTCGCTACCTGTTGCCATTGGCTATTCCCGTCGTGATCATCAGCGCACTGAGCGTCACTGCGTTATTCCGCTGGATCGCGCGCCAGGCAAGACCGGTGTGGGTTGCGGGGGCGCTGCTCGGCTTTGCCGTGGCCGTGGCAGATTATGCGAGTCCATTCCAGAAGCTGCGCGGCCCCTGGACAGACAGCTCCCAGTCAGAAGAAGTCCAGATCGCCGGGTACTTGCGCGAGCACTCGACGCCCGCTGACACGATCTACGCCGCGCACAATTTCCCGGTGCTCGCGTTCTACTCCGGGCGCAGGACCGTCTCGCTGCTCCCGATCCAGGCCGAGTTCGAGCAAGCCTGGCGCCGAGTCATGGCGCAGCCCGGATTCCTGGTCTATTACCCTCCCGCGGGTATCAAGGAGACGCATTCAAAAAACCCGCATTTCATGCCGGACCGGCAATTCATCGATGCCAGTCCGGAGTTCCGTCTGGCGCGATCCTTTCGGAGCGCCACCATCTATTATTACGAGCCTGCCGGGCTCTGACCCCGATTTTCAGGCAGCCCTCTTCTTGCGCTGGGCGTCCTTGACGTGCATTTGCGCATAGGCGCCGTGCGCCGCGGCTTCGGCGTCGCCGACATGCACCGGCAGCGCCATGTCGTTGAGCACCGAGCCGAGCGCCGACAGGCACAGCATGACGTTGTCCGGGCGGCAGCTGTAGCCCATCAGGCCGAAGCGCCAGATCTTGCCCTTGAGCGGCCCGAGGCCGGCGCCGATCTCGAGGCCGAACTCGGTGAGCAGCGTGCTGCGCACCTTGGCTTCGTCCACGCCCTCGGGGCAGAGCACCGCGTTCATCTGCGGAAGCTGATTCTTTTCTGCAACCAAAAATTTCATTCCCATTGCTTCCAGGCCGGCCTTCAATGCGAAGTGGTGGCGCGAGTGGCGCGCCCAGGAGTTCTCCAGGCCTTCCTCGCGCAGCAGCAGCAGCGCCTCGTGCAGCGCGAAGAGCGAATTCGTCGGCGCGGTGTGGTGATACGTCCGCGTGCCCGCGTTCCAGTAGCCCAGCAGCAGGTTCATGTCCATGAACCAGCTGTGGATCTTGTCCTTGCGCTTCTTCACGCGCTCGACCACGCGCTCGGAGAACGAGACCGGCGACAGCCCCGGCGTGCACGACAGGCACTTCTGGCTCGCCGAGTAGATGGCATCGATCTCCCATTCGTCGACCTTGACCGGCGTTCCGCCGAGCGAGGTGACGGCGTCGACGATCACCAGCGCGCCGTGCTTGTGCGCGATCTGCGTGAGGAGCTTGGCGTCGGACTGCGCGCCGGTCGAGGTCTCGGCATGCACAAATGCGACGACCTTGGCATCTTTGTTCTTCTTCAGCGCATCCTCGAGCTTCTGCGGGTCGACCGGCTCGCCCCACTTGTCCTCGACCACGACGGGCGATCCGCCGCAGCGCGCCGCGTTCTCGAGCATGCGGCCGCCGAAGACGCCGTTCTGGCAGACGATCACCTTGTCCCCCGGCGCCACCATGTTGACGAAGCAGTACTCCATGCCCACGGATCCGGGCCCCGACAGCGGGAAGGTCAGCGGGTTCTTCGTCTGGTAGACGTAGCGCAGCAGCGATTTCAGCTCCTCCATCATCTCGACGAAGATCGGATCGAGGTAGCCGATGGCCGGCTGGCTCATCGTGGTGAGCACGCGCGGATGGATCTCCGTCGGGCCCGGCCCCATCAGCGTCCTCTGCGGCGGATGGAATGAATAGATGCGCTTGGCGGGAGCGTACTGGTCCATGGGATCGGTCTCCGAGAGAATGCCGAAAGGCGCGTCGCCGGGACGCGACTTCACGCGCACCGGGTTCTTCGCGCTCGCTTCGTTGATGACTTCGACTGCGCTGATGCGGCCCTGGGTGAGGCGCTCGACCTCGCCGGCCCAGCGCGCGGGCACGTAGCCGACCTTGACCCAGTTATGGACTACCGCGCGATCCAGCTGGAAGGCGCGCGCGACGTCGGCCTGGCTGCCGAAGATCTCGACGAGTCGCTCCGCGCAATTCATCGCCTCAAAGCTAGCATGTCAAACTGGTCTTGACAATCATCCGTTTTGGGGCGTTGTAGTTTATGGTACGAAAAGCGTAGTATTTGGGACATGACCACCACAGCCACCCCCCAGAGCCACGTCGACCTGCGCACGCGCGACAGCCGCGAGCGCCTGGCGCGGATGCTGGTCGAGTTGCTGGACCACTGGAAGCTGGCCGCGGCCGACCAGGCGGCGCTGCTCGGCCTGTCGTCGCAGTCGCGCTCGACGCTGGCCCGCTACCGGCGCGGTGAGCCGCTCGCCGACAGCGCCGACCTGCTCGCCCGCGCCGGACACCTGCTCGGCATCCACAAGGCGCTGCGCATACTGTTTCCGCACGACCTCGATCTCGCGTACCGCTGGGTGCTGGCGCCGAATCGCCGCTTCGGCGGCGCTACTCCGCTCGATGTAATGAAGCGGCACGGTTACGAAGGCATCCTCGCCGTGCGGCGCTATCTCGATTTCGAGCGCGGGCGCTAGGTTGTACGCGGAGCTGATCCGAGAGGTCACGCCTTTCCGCGGCGACCTGGTGCGCAATATCAAGGGCATCCGAGTCTCCCAGAGCCTGTTTGACGATCTTTCGGGCGACGCGGCAGACCGGGCGGTCGCCATCGCCGCGGAGAGCGCCGCTCGCATTCCCACCGATGAGCCGCTGATCTCCCGGCCGTTCGACTATGGCGCGGTGATTACCTTTCCCTTCGTGCCGCACAACTGGCACGCGACTCGCTACTCCGACGGCCTGCACTACGGTGTGTGGTACGGCTCGCTTGAGCTCGAGACCACGGTGTACGAATCGGTCTACCACTGGCACCGCTTCGTGATGGACAGCTTCGCTACCGAGGCGCGCGCGATCGTCGGCGAGCGCCGCGTGCTGGAGGTCCGCTGCGACGCCATCCTCGTCGACCTGCGCGGCAAGGAGCGCGCCGAACCTCGCCTCGTGAACCGCGGCGATTACGGCTATACGCAAAGCCTCGGCCGCTACCTGTCCGAGCAGTCGCAAAACGGCGTCTTGGTGCGCTCGGCGCGCTCAGAGGGCACGAACGCCGCCATCCTGCGCCGCGAAGCGCTCTCCAATCCGCGCGACCTGTGCTTCCTGACCTATCGCATGAATCCCACCGCCGACCGGGTCGGCGTCGAGCGCTCGCGCGGAAAAATCTGGCTCGAACTCCGGCCAAGCGCGCTGTACTGAGGGCGTACCATTGCCGCATGAAAGCCGACCGCCCAGCGACATTCAAACCGGAAACAGTTGGTTTCAGACCCGAAACGGCAGCCGATGCCTGGCTCGGCCTGCTCGCCGCGCGCGGCATCGAGTACCTCTTCGCCAACGGCGGCACCGACTTCGCGCCGGTCGTCGAGGCCTACGCCAAGGGCCAGGCGCTCGGCTGGAGCCTGCCCGAGGTGGTCGTCGTGCCGCACGAGAACCTCGGCGTCGCGATGGCGCATGGCTACACCATGATCACCGGCCGGCCGCAGGCGATGATGGTGCACGTCGGCGTCGGCACGGCCAACGCCGTGAACGGCCTGATGAACGCTTCGCGCATGAACATCCCGATCCTCTTCAGCGCGGGCCGCACGCCGCTCACCGAGTCGGGAGCGCTTCCCGGCGCGCGCAACAACTACATCCACTGGGCGCAGGAGCACTTCGACCAGGGCGGGATGCTGCGCGAGTTCATGAAGTGGGACTACGAGCTGCGTCACCCGGAGCAGGTCGAGACGGTCCTCGATCGCGCGCTCGCCATCGCGAAGAGCGAGCCGCAGGGGCCGGTATACGTGACTCTGCCCAGGGAAATCCTTGCATCTCAGTTCCCGGGAAAATTCTCAGAAAGTTCCACCATCGCTCCCGCCTCGCCTCCAGCGCCGGATCCCGACACGCTGGACGAAGCGGCAAAATTGCTCGGAAAGGCTGAAAGGCCCTTGCTGATCACGGCGAACGGCGGCCGCACCGTCGAAGCCGCGCGTGCCACCCAGCAACTCGCCGAGACCTTTGCCATTCCGGTCATCCACTACCGTCCGCGCTATCTCGCGCTGCCGACCGAGCATCCGCTCGCCGCGGGTTGGGATCCGCAGGCCCTGCTGCCGCAGTCCGACCTGATCCTGGTGGTCGATTGCGACGTGCCGTGGCTCCCGGCGCAGGGCAATCCAAAGCCCGACGCGAAAGTCGTGCACATCGGCCCCGATCCGCTCTTTGCGCGCTATCCGCTGCGCGGGTTCAGGACCGACCTTGCGCTCACTGGCGGCGTCGCGCCGACGCTTAATGCCTTGTGCGAGCGCACGCAGAAACACGCTTCTGCTTCTCAAGTAGAAAATCGAAGGCAGGCTGTCACTGCGCAATCGAACGCGACCCGCCGCCAGGCACGCGGCGGCCCGGCCGCGATGACCCCCAAATTCGCATCGCAGTGCGTGAACCGGCTGCTGGCCGATGACACGCTCCTGGTCAACGAATACCCGATCCTGCTCGAGGAGCTGACGATCCGCGGGCCGATGCGCTACTTCGGCAACCCGCCCTCGGGCGGCCTCGGCTGGGGCCTGGGCGCCGCGCTCGGCGCGAAGCTCGCCTCGCCAGACAAGACGGTGATCGCGACCCTCGGCGACGGCTCCTACATGTTCGGCAACCCGACGCCCGGCCATTTCGTCGGCGAAGGCATGCGGCTGCCGGTGCTCTACGTCATCTTCAACAACGCGCGCTGGGCGGCTGTGCACCGCTCGACGCTCGGCGTCTACCCGAAAGGCTACGCGTCGAAAACCTCCCAGCCGCCCTTCGCGACGCTCGAGCCCTCGCCGCGCTTCGAGCACATCATCCAGGCGAGCGGTGGTCACGGCGAGCGCGTCACCGAGCCGAAGGACCTCATGCCGGCCCTGCAGAGAGCCTTCAAGGTGGTAAACGAAGAGAAGCGTCAGGCGTTGGTAAACGTGTGCCTAGAAGCGAGCTACGTAAAGACGAGCTGATGAAGAGGGCTATTTCAGCGCTGGCGGCCACCGGACTCGCGCTCTTCGTCGCGGCAGCCGCGTGGGCGCAGTCGGTGTTCGTGGTCAGCCTTTCCTCTTCGCAAGCGCAAATAGTGGTCAATGGGACGGCGGCGCGGTCGCTGTGGATCGGGGAAACGTCGCCAGAAGGCGTGATGCTTTCCGACATTCGCAGCGGCCGCGCCAGCTTCGAGGCCGGCGGGCGGCGCTTCACCCTCGGCCTCGGTCAGTCGAGCGTTGCGGAAACGGTGCTGCGCGCGAGCCCGAGCGGCCATTTTTTTGCCAACGCCGCGCTCAACGGCGTGGCTTTCCCGGCGGTGATCGACACCGGCGCGACCTTCGTGGTCCTCAACTGGGATCAGGCCGAGCGCATGGGAATCGATATGCGTCAAAGCCAGCGCGTGATGACGCACACTGCCAACGGCCCGGTGCCGGCCTACGTGATAACGCTCACGAGCGTGCAGGTGGGCGAGATCGGCCTGCTCAACGTTCCCGCGATGGTGATCGAAGGCGGCGCCGAAAAGCTCCCGGCCGTGCTGATCGGCATGAGCTTCCTCAAGCATTTCGAGATGCGCCGCGCGGGCCAGACCATGACGCTTACGCGCTCTAGTCCCCAGTAGGAAGACCCAGCCGCCCGAGGAAAGGAAGCTTGACGCCGGAGCGGCCGACGCCGAAGTTCAGGCCGAGCAGGTTGATCTCGAGCCCGTCGACGCCGCTAGCCGCGATGCCAAGCAGTCCGAAGAGCGAGAGCTGAAAGCCGCTGCCGCTGGGCGCGGTGGAAACCACTGTGCTGCCGAGATAATCCTTGCCGATGGCGGTGGCCGGCAGGTCGAGCTCGAGCTCCGGCACGTGGCGCGCGATCCAGGCGGTGAACGTGTTGGAGTTCGGGCCCGGCCAGAGCGTGTATTCTCCCGCGTAGGGATAGTCGCGCACCGCCTTGTCGATGCGGTTGATGAGCTCGTCGACGCCGGGACCCCGCTTTTCCGCGTACAGCTCGGGCGCGGAGCCGAACCACGGGGCGTCGGGCTGCCGGGTGCGCACGACGAGCGCCGAATCCGACCAGCGCAGCCGCCAGCCGATCACTTCGTAGACGGTATAGGTCGTGGCGTCGGTCGGCTTGACCGCCACCCAGGTATGCACCGCGAACCATCCTTTGACACCCATCGCGCGCGCGCCGTAGACCTGGACCACCGCTTCCGGGGCTTCGCGTGGGTCGGGTGCGGCACCAGCGACCGCCAGGCAGGGCGAAGCGATGGTGGCGAGGATCAGCGTTCTTAGCGTACGGCGCGCGCTCATAGGACGGATTCTATCTGGACTCCATGACGCGCTTCAGCACCTCGTCTTTCATGCCGAAGCTCTGCCCTTCGGCCGGAAAGCTGCCGTTGCGCACGTCGGCAGCATAGCGGGCGACGGCGTCTTTGATCGCCGCGCCGGCTTCCGCGTAGCGCTTGACGAAGCTCGGCGTAAAGCCGGAGAACAGGCCGACCACGTCATGGAATACGAGAACCTGACCGTCGCAATGCGCGCCTGCGCCGATGCCGATGGTCGGAATGGCGATGCGCTCGGTGACCAGGCGCGCGAGCGGCGAAGGCACCAGCTCCAGCACCACCCCCCAGCAGCCGGCGCGCTCGAGCGCCTGCGCGCCTTCCAGGATGCGCCGCGCGTTCTCCTCGTCCTTGCCCTGCAGCTTGTAGCCGCCGAGCGCCGACGCGGTCTGCGGAGTGAGACCGACGTGGCCCAGAACCGGCACGCCGGCGCGCGCCAGCGCCTCGATGATCGGCACGACCTCGACCCCTCCCTCGAGCTTCACCGAATCGGCACCCGCTTCCTTCATGAGCCGCGCGGCGTTGGCGAGCGCCTGCTCGGGCGTGCCGTACGACAGGAACGGCAGGTCGGCGATGACGAACGCCTCGGGCGCGCCGCGACGGGTTGCCTTGGTGTGATGCACCATGTCGTCCATCGTCACCGGCAGCGTGCTGCCGTAGCCGAGCACCACCATGCCGAGCGAGTCGCCGACCAGGATCAGATCGATGCCCGCCTCGACCACCAGGCGCGCGCTCGGGAAATCGTACGCGGTCAGCATCGCCAGCCGCGCGCCCTTCTTGCGCCTCAGCTCAAGAACGGTCGGCTTCATGGCGCAGGCCTGCGAAATCGAACAGCTTGCGGTCGAGCAGGTGCGACGGGCTCACGTCGGTGAGCGCGCGCACGATCGACTCGACGCGGCCGGGATGGCGCTTTTCCCACTCGGCGAGCATCTGGCGCACCACCTGCCGCTGCAGGTTCTCCTGCGCGCCGCACAGCTTGCACGGAATGATCGGGAAAGCCTTCAGCCCGGCGTAAGCGATCAGATCGTCCTCGCTCACGTACGCGAGCGGGCGGATCACCACGTGCCTGCCGTCGTCCGAGAGCAGCTTGGCCGGCATCGCCTTGAGCTTGCCGCCGTGGAACAGGTTGAGAAAAAAGGTGGCGAGGATGTCGTCGCGGTGATGGCCGAGCGCGATCTTGGTCGCGCCGAGCTCGCCCGCAACCCGATACAGCGCCCCGCGTCGCAGCCGCGAGCAGAGCGAGCACATCGTCTTGCCCTCGGGGATCACGCGCTTCACCACCGAGTAGGTGTCCTGCTCGACGACGTGATAGGGCACGCCGCGGCTTTCGAGATACCCGGGCAGCACGTGGGCGGGAAAGCCGGGCTGCTTCTGGTCCATATTTACCGCAATCACATCGAACGCGACCGGAGACTTGATTCTCAAACTTATTAGTAAATCCAAAAGAGCGTGACTATCCTTGCCTCCCGAAAGGCAGACCATGACCCGGTCGCCTGCCTCGATCATGTTGAAGTCGCCGATCGCCTCGCCCACCTGCCGGCGCAGGCGCTTGGCAAGCTTGTTGTCTTCGTACTCGATTTTGCGAGCAGTTGGAATCATAGGAAGGTCGAACGGCCGCCATCGACTGCGAGGATCTGCCCGGTGACGAAGGGCGCACAGGCGAGGAAGTGTACCGCCTCGGCGACGTCCTCGGGCGAGCCGATGCGCCCGAGCGGCGTGGTGGCGAGGATGCGTGCGCGCTCGGCCTGCTCGAACTGGCCGTCGTCCGGCCAGGCGATGGCGCCCGGCGCGACGCCGTTCACGCGCACCTCCGGCGCGAGCTCGAGCGCGAGCGAGCGCGTGAGCGCGGCGAGCCCGGCCTTGGCGACGCTGTACACCGGGTAGCCCTTCAGCGGCCGCTCGCCGTGGATGTCGATGATGTTGACGATCGCGCCCCGGTTTTTCGCCAGCTGCGGCGCCGCCTCCTGCGAGATGAACAGCGGCGCGCGCAGGTTGGAGCCGATCAGCTCCTCCCAGTGAGACGCTTCGATGGCGCCGACCGGAACCGCGAAAAAGCTCGACGCATTGTTCACGACAATGTCGAGCCGGCCGAAGCTCTCCAGCGCCGCCCCGACCAGCGCCCGGGGAGCAACCGGAGCGAGAAGCTCTGCCTTCACTTTGGCGGCGCTTTTCGGGCGCAGGGCATTCAGCTCCGAGACGAGGCGCGAGGCGTCGGCCTCGGAGTCGCGGTAATGCACCAGCACGCTCGCGCCGGCGGCATGCAGGCGGCGAGCGATCGCGGCGCCGACGCGCCGCGCGCCGCCGGTGACCAGCGCGCTCTTGCCTTGCAGCGAGCCATCCATGAGCGCCTTGGATTCTAGGGTAAATTCGCCGCATGCTCGCCCGGCTTGCCAACGAGATCGAACAGCACGGCTGGATCTCGTTCGCTCGCTACATGCAGCTGGTGCTGCACGAGCCCGGCCTCGGCTATTACGCCGTGGATCGGGCGAAGTTCGGTCGCACCGGGGATTTCGTCACGGCACCGGAGCTGGGCAAGCTGTTCGGACGCACGCTCGCCAGGCAGTTAAGACAGATCGGTGGTCCAGTGCTTGAAATAGGCGCCGGCAGCGGCGCGCTCGCCGAGGCCCTGCTCGGAGAATCGGCTTGTGAATACCTCATTCTCGAGACCAGCGCCGAGCTGCGCGAGCGCCAGCGCGCGCGCCTGGGAAACCGGGTGCAGCTCATCGACAGGCTGCCGCCGCGCTGGGCCGGCGCGGTCATCGCCAACGAGGTCGTCGACGCGATGCCGGTGCACGCGGTGGCCTGGACCGAGCGCGGCGTCATGGAAAGAGGCGTGTCGTTGCGGGACGGCAAACTCGTGTGGGCGGAAAAACCGGCGAGCGGCAACCTGCTGGAAGAAGCGCGGGCAATCAAGGTGCCTACACCCTATGAGAGCGAGATCGGACTCGCGGCGCGCGCCTGGATGCGCACGCTCGGCGAGCGGCTGGCCGAAGGCGCGATCTTCGTCATCGACTACGGCTTTCCACGCCACGAGTATTACCACCCGCAACGCGCGATGGGCACGCTGATGTGCCATTACCGTCAACAAGCGCACGGCGACCCGTTCCTGCATCCCGGCGAGCAGGACGTGACCGCCCATGTCGACTTCAGCGCCCTCGCCGACGCCGCGCGCGACGCAGGGCTCGAGGTCCTCGGTTACGCCACGCAGGCGCAATTCCTCGTCAATTGCGGCATCACGGAAGTGCTCGGCGAGGCGAATGTCGAGAGCGCCCTGCATTACGCGCCGCTCGCCGCCGAGGCGAACAAGCTGCTTTCGCCGGCGGAGATGGGCGAGCTTTTCAAAGTACTGGCGGTCGGGCGCGCAGTGGAGCGGCCTTTGCTAGGCTTTGCGCGTGGCGATCGCTCGAACGCGCTTTGAGCTTTTGTTTCTGGTCGCGCTCGCCTTGCCTGCCGCGGCGGATGAAATCGCCGCCGCAAAAAGGCGCTGGGCCGAGAGCCCGCACGGGCCGCTGCTCGAGCGCATCCTGCCGCCGAGCTTCGAAGAACCGCAGCTGCCGCAGCCGCGCTCGCGCGGCGCGCGCCTGGCGGTGCGCTACTGCGTGCAATGCCACAACCTGCCCAACCCGGCGATGCACCAGGCGCAAAAGTGGCCGGGCATCGTCGAGCGCATGGTGCTGCGCATGCAGGGCCGCGGCAACCTGGGAACGCTGATGTCGGAGATGATGGCCGGCGTGCAGGCGCCGAGCGAGGAGGAAACCGCGCTGCTCGTCGCCTACCTGAAAAGGCACGCGCAAAAGCCGCTCGACCCGAAGCGCTATCCCGAGGTGACCGAACCTTCGGGCGAAGCCTTCCGGCTCGCCTGCAGCCAGTGCCACGTGCTGCCCGATCCCAAGCGCCACACCGCCGAGGAATGGCGGTTTGTCGTGGCGCGCATGCAGGAAAACATGCTGTGGATGAACCGTGTCGTCGGCTCCCAGCCGGTGCCCGGCGAGCCGCAGCTGCGCGTCGAGGAGATCAACGCCTTCCTGGAAAAATACGCGAGACGCCCTTGAGCGGCGTCAGTTGCCGGTAAACGTGTTGACGCCGCCGAGCGACATCATCTGGGTAAAGACGTCGAAAAAGTAGTACTGCAGGACGGCGCAGACCACGAGGATGGCGAGGATCCAGCGCTTGGCCTTCGACCAGCGCTTCACGCTCGGAGAATCGGCGCCGCTCCTGGTGCCCAGCTCGTCGATGTACTCCCGCAGCTTCTCGCGCTTGCGGCCGCTTTCGCGCGCCGTCTCGTTCAGCCCGCGGGTCACGCGGATCAGGTTGCGGATCAGGTGCAGCGCGGTCTCGGGATGCTTGAGGAGAACAGCCTTGAAGTCGGCTCCCGAGATTTCGGCGAACCTGGAAGGCTGCAGCGACATGACGGAAGCCGAGCGCGCCTTGTCGTCGAGCGTCATCTCGCCGAAGTACTGCCCGGGGCCCTTGACGTCGAGGAGCATCTCCTTGCCGCCCTGTTCCCTGAGATAGACCTTCACCTTTCCCGACAGGATCATGTACAGCGAGTCGGTGCGATCGCCCTCTCGAACGATCACCTCGCTGCCCGGAACGTTGCGGATCGCCGCCCGCTGGGCAAGCATCAGCAGGTCTTCGTCGGGAAGACCTTCGAACAGCGGAATCTTCTTTAGATCTGCCAGCATGGCCGCCGCAAATCTTAACGCTAATTCAACGGCGGCACCGCCATGCCCCGGGCCACGGCCGGCCGCGCGCCGATGCCCTCGTACCAGCGCTTGACGTTCGGATAATCGGATAAATCGACCCGGTGCCATTCGTGGCGCGCGACCCAGGGATAGATGGCGATGTCCGCGATGGAGTACTCCCCGGAAAAATACTCGTTTTTCGTCAGGTGGCGATCCATGACCGCGTAGAGGCGCTTCGCCTCCTTGCCGTAGCGCTCGCTGCCGTAGGGGATCTCGTCCTTCTTCGCGCGCATGAAATGATGCGCCTGGCCGAACGTCGGCCCGACGCCGCCCATCTGGAACATCAGCCACTGCAGCGCGTCGTACTTCCCGCGCGATGTAGGCGGCAGGAATTTGCCGGTCTTGCCGGCGAGGTAGACGAGGATCGCGCCCGATTCCATGAGCGCGAGCGGCTCGCCGTCGGGGCCCTCGGGATCGACGATCGACGGGATCTTGCTGTTCGGGTTGATGGCGACGTATTCGGGCGTGAACTGGTCGCCCTTGCCGATGTCGATCTTGTGAACGCGGTAAGGCAGGCCGCATTCCTCCAGCATGATCGAAACCTTGCGCCCGTTCGGCGTGCTCCACGTATAAAGTTCAATCATGTTGAAGTGGCTGCTCACGGTTCTGATCGTGCTCGTCATTCTAGCGGCTGTCGCGCCGTGGTTCGGGCGCGTCGGCCTCGGGCGGCTGCCGGGCGACTTGCGCATTCCGCTGCGCGGGCGGATGTATTACGTCCCGTTCGCCAGCACCGTGCTGCTGTCGCTGCTGGTTTGGGCGCTCGCCAAGCTTCTTTAGCCGCTCGGCGATCTCCGGCCCTACCCACATCTGCGGCCGCGACGGCTCCAATCCTTCCGCCGCCTCCTGCTTCGCGACGAGCTCCTTGGCGATCTCGAACGCCTGGGTGAACGAGCGCGTCCGCGCGAGCGCGTCGCGGAAATACGCCTGGCCGAAGTAAGTGAATTCGCGCCCCGCCTCGCAGCCGAACGACGTGCGGTCCGGCGCGGCCGCGGCGATGACCACCGTGTTGTCGTCGCGCAGCGGCTCGACATACCCGCCCGAGTAGCAGGCCGAAACGACGATCACGCGCCACTTGATCCCCGAGTCCTGGAGGATGCGGGCGAGCGCGGTGGGCGTCAGCGCGGCGAGCTCGAGCGGAGGCTGGGAAGCCGAAAGACGGTGCTCGCGATCGCCGTGCGCCGAGAGGAAAAGGAACAGCGCATCCTCCTCGGTGTTCATCGCCTCGCCCACCCGGTTCAGCGCGCGCGCGAGGTTGGTCACGCTGCCGATGGGGAATTCCTCCAGCGCGTCGCGGCTGCTCGCGAGGGCGATGGAGCGCCCCGCGGTGCCGAAGCGCTCGTCGAACAGCCGCTTCACGTAGCGCATTTCGCGCAGGAACACGTCCTGGCCGCCGTCGGGCGCGAAGCCGACGAAGTACAGCTCCGGCACGCCGGGGCGGCCGCGCCGCAGGTCGGCGAGCGCGCGCTCGATCAGCTGCCCCTGCAGGTGAAACGCGCGCTCGTCGGCGAGGCCTGCGCCCGCTGCCTCGTCCTGCGCGGCGCCCGGCAGCCAGACGTCGGTCTCGGGAAAGGCGAAGAACGCGATGGCGATCATCGCGCCGACCGCAGCCGCGCCCTGGTACAGCTGCGGGCGGCGCGTGCCCATGACCACCGCGACGGCGCGCACCGAAGCAATCAGGGTCCAGCCAACGAAGCTCCACAGCACGACCTCGCCGAGCCCGCTCGCGGCGCTGGCGGTGGGGACAGCGAGCACCACCAGCTCGAACCACGGCTCGCTCGCGCTCAACGCCACGGCGACCGATAGGAGCTTATCCGCCGCGCCATAGGCGAGCGCGACGAGCAGCGCGGCGCCGAGGACCAGCGACATGCTGGCGAGATAGATGGGAATCGCCGACGGATTGAACTCGCCTTCGAAACCGGCAAGCACCGCCGCGACCGCGACCCACACGACGAAGCCGAACAGCGCCAGCAAGACGAAATCGAGCCCCGAGACGCGGTAATCGGACGCGCGCACGGGCAGGAACAGCGCGAGCCGCAGCCCGGCGAGCAGGTTCTTCGCCAACGAAGAAAGATGAAACCTCACAGCGTCCGGGCGATGGCGTGGACGCGGGCCGCGTCGACCAGGGTCGGTATCTCGGATTGAGAACCCGCTTTTGCGGCAATCGCGCCGGCGTCCACCGCGGCGGCGGCTTCGAGCGCACGCTGCAGACGCGCAACGTCGATGGCGGGATCGGCAAGCCTGGCGACTTCGAGCAGGTCCTTGAAGCGCCCCGGGCGCCGGAATGCATCGGCGCGCTTCAGCAGCTCGAGCAATGCCTGCGGCGAAGCCGAGTGCGCGGCGCGCAACGCCAGCCGGCTGCGGCACGCCAGGAGCGCCAGCTCGCGCTCTTCGCCCGGCGCCCGCAGGCGCTCGCAGAGAGCATTGACTTCGGCTTCCTTCAGCGGCCACGCGAGCAGCGCGAAGCGCACCGGGATCGACCCGGAAAGGTTTTTCGGGATGGCTTTCAGCTCCGGGAGCAGTTGTTGCCGCAGGCCGCAGGCCTCCAGCACTTCGAACATGCGCTCGGGATGCGGCTCGGCGAGGCCGCGCGAGAATTCCTGCCACACGCGCTCGGGTACCAGGTGGCCGGCTTCGCCCGACTTCACCATCGCCTTCATGAGTGCCATGGTTTCGTCGGCCACCCGGAAACCGAAGCGCGCGGCAAAGCGCGCGACGCGCAGGATCCGCACCGGGTCCTCGGCAAAGGCCTCGCTCACGTGGCGCAGCACCCCTTCCTTCAGATCGCGGCGGCCGCCGAACGGATCGATCAGCGTGCCATCCTCGGCCTTCGCCATGGCGTTGATGGTGAGGTCGCGCCGCTTCAGGTCGTCTTCCAGCGTGACCTCCGGCGCGGCATGCACCGTGAAGCCCTTGTAGCCAGGTCCGCTTTTGCGCTCAGTACGAGCGAGCGCGTGCTCCTCGTGCGTCTCGGGGTGCAAAAACACCGGGAAATCCCTGCCGACGGGCTTGAAGCCGAGGCGGACCATCTCCTCGGGCGTCGCGCCGACGACGACGTGATCCCTGTCCTTCAAAGGCAGGCCCAGCAATTCGTCGCGCACCGCCCCGCCGACGACGTACGTCTTCACTCGGCCATGTCGAACTGCGGAATGGCCTCGGTCTCGCGCTGCGCCGCTTCGATCCACTCGCGCATCTCGGGCAGCGCGAGCATGGCATCGGCGTAGGCGCGGCACGCCGGCGGCAGCTCGACCGCGTAGGTCCTGAAGCGCAGCACCACCGGCGCGTACATCGCGTCTGCGGCGCCGAACGCTCCGAACAGGAACGGCTGCCTGCACTTCGACCAGATCTGCACGACCCGCTCGATTTCTTCGAGCACTTCCGGCGTTCTTCCTTTGCCGGGATAGCGCTTGCGCACGTTCATGCTCATGTGCTCGCGCAGCCTCGGAAACCCGGCATGCATTTCCGCGCACACCGAGCGCGCCACCGTCCGCTCGGCCGGATCGTCCGGCCACAGCGGATGCTGTTCCGCGAGATATTCGAGGATCGCGAGCGAGTCCCACACGCGGCTCGCGCCATCGACCAGGCAGGGCACCTTGCCCGAGGGCGAGTAGCGAAGAATCTCCTGCTTGGCGCCCGGGCCGTACAAGGGAATTCTCACTTCCTGAAAATCGAGCTTGAGGACCCGCATGGCGATCCACGGGCGCAGCGACCACGAAGAGTAGTTCTTGTTGCCGATGACGAGCAGCGGACGCGGCATGCGGCAAGTTTAAAGGGTACTAGCGCCGCGCGCGCCAGCGAAACTGCGGATAGCGCTCGCGCGGACCCAGGGGCGCGAGGTAGAAGGGCACGACCGCCTCGAGCGCCTGCGCGATCAGCCCGAACGGCAGCGTGCAGTCGGCGCCGCAGACGTTCGGCACCTGCATCGAGCGATAGTTGTCGCGCGTCATCAGCGGATGCGGCGCCAGCTCCATCAGCCGCGCGAGCAGGTACGACATGCGTTCGGAAAGCGGGATGATGAGCCGCCGGCGGCGGGTGATCGCGCAGACGAGCTCGACCAGCTCCCGCAGCGTGTAGACGCGCGGCCCGCACAGGTCGTAGGCCTTGCCGTGCGAGCGCGGCTCGTCGATCGCGCTCACCATCGCGCGCGCCACGTCGCCGACGTAGACCGGCTGGAAGCGCGCCCGCGGGCAGGCCAGCAGGAGCGCCGGGAGGAAGCGCGAAAGCGCCGCGAACATGTTGATGAACGAGTCGTCCGGGCCGAACACGATCGACGGGCGGAGCGCCGTGACCTCGAGGTCGTCGGCGGCCAGCACCGCCTGCTCGCCGATCGCTTTGGAGCGCAGATACTCCGAAGGCGCCTGCGGCGAGGCGCCGAGCGCGCTCATGTGCAGCAGCCGCTTCACGCCCACCGCGCGGCAGGCAGCGACGACCGCCTGCGGCAGCTCTACGTGCAAGCGCGCGAAGTCCGGGCCGTAGTCGTGCGGGCCGCGCTCGTCGCGCCGCCCGCGCCGGCTGTGCAGGACGCCGATCAGGTTGATGACCGCGTCGCGCCCGGCGGCGAGCCGCTGCAGAACACCCGGTGCCGTGACATCGGCCTCGAGCACCTCGACGGTCGGCAGCTGGATGAGGTGCTTCGCGCGCTCGCGCCGCCGCGACGGCACGGTCACCTTGATCACGCGCCGCGCAAGCTCCGCCGCCAGGTGGCGGCCGATGAACCCCGCGCCGCCGAGCACGAGGACGTTCTCGACCTTCATCGCGCCTTAGGGCAGCTCGTCCTCGACCGCTGGTTCGGTCCCGGCGCGCGGCGGAACGGTCCCCAGACGCGCCTTGATCGGCGACAGCTTGTTGTCCAGCACCGCCGCGTAGAACACCGAGTTCGCCATCACGTTTTTCACGTAGTCGCGCGTCTCGCTGAAAGGAATCGTCTCGACGTAGACCGCGCCCTCGAGCGGCCTCGAGTCGCGCCAGCGCCGCGCGCGCCCCGGGCCGGCGTTGTAGGCGGTCGAAGCGAGGATCGGGTGGCCGACCTGGTCGAGCACCAGCTTGAGATATTTGGTGCCCAGGCCGACGTTGGTCTGCACCTCGTTCATGTGATGCGGACGGTAATTGCGCAGGCCCAGCTTCGCTGCGACGTAACGCGCGGTGCGTGGCATGAGCTGCATCATGCCGGTCGCGCCGGCGCTCGAGCGCGATTCCTGGAGGAACCGGCTCTCCTGGCGCACCAGCCCGAGCACCAGGGCCGGGTCGACGCCATGGGTCTTCGCGTATTCCCGGAACACGTCCTGGTACGGCACCGGGTAGCGCAGCGCGAAATTGTGCACGCGAACGGTCTTGTTGGCGGTTTCGATGACGCGGTCATAGATTTCCGCGCGGTGCGCAACCTCGGCGGCGGCGATCAGCTTGGCGTCGTCGAAAAAGCGGATGCTGTGGCTCCACTCGCGCACGCCCTCGGTGCGCAAGCCGAGGCGGATCAGCTCCAGCGCGCGGGCAATGCCGGGATCGCGCTTCGCCGCCGCCACCTCGTCCTCGCCGGGCACGTAGGTTTTATCGGGCAGCGCGACCATGTAGCCCAGCTCTTCCTCGGCCAGCAGGCCATAGAAATCGGGCCGTCCGGCGACGCGCAGGTAATAAGCGCGGCTGCCGGTCTCCTCGCCCTGCGCGGCAAGCGCCCGGCCGTACCAGTAAGACCAGGCCCGCTCCTGCCGCGCGCCGGCGGACATCTGGTCGATCGAGTCGCGCACCACCTGCCAATTTCCGCGACGCAGCGCCGCGCGCGCCTTCCAGGCCAGCTGCTCGTCGGTGAGCCGCAGGTCGCCGGCACGCGCATACCAGGCGAGCGCCTTGTCGTAATGCTCGCGCGCCGCCTCGTGACCGACGCGGCCCCACAGGTACTTGAGGTCGGCCTCGGGCAAGCGCGCGGCGAGCGGCCCGTCGAGCGCGGCGGCGGCGCCCTCCGCGTCGCTGCGCGCGAAGCGCACGACGGCGAGCACCACCACTTCGCGCGTCGCCCGGTGCTCGAGGTTCTTGGGCAGCCGGGAGAGCAGGCGCTTGGGCTGGCGTGCCGCCTCGGCCAGCATGCGCTCGTCCGGCGCTTCGTTCCGCGGCAGGTAGCCGAGCGCGGTTTTCGCGGCGGTGATCTGCCCGTACTCGAACAGCACGCGCACGCGCCGCCAGACATCGCCGAGCGTGAGCTGGCCTTCCTCGATCATCGCGTCGGCGAGCTTGCTGCAGCCTTCGGGCAGCTCGCGCGGCTCGAGCCACATCGCCGCCACCGCCTCGGCGTAGGCGCTTTCGTCGCCGCGCTGCAGGCGCGACGCCCAGCCGTAGCAGCGCACCTCCAGGTCGTCGCGGCTGTAGAACGCAGCCTGGCGGTCGAACTCCTGCCAGTCGCCGCGCTTGCCGAGCACTTTCAGCCATTCTTCCCGCAGCAGCTCGGCGACGTAGCTGCGCTCGAATTTCGACAGGAAAGCATGCACCTCGGTGGCCGGCATGTCCTCCAGCCGCAGGGAAAGGCGCCAGTACTCGAGCCATGGCTCGAGCACGTGATGATTCAGCTTTTGCGCGTGCTTCGCGAACTTGATCGGGTCGCCGGCGCGATAGGCGTCGAAGGCGCCGAGCAGCGCGTCATCGCTGCTGTTGCCGGCAAAGGCCGGCGCGGCGGCCAGGTAAAGCGCTACACTCACTCCCAGTATTTTTGTAAAAATCATCGAGGCAAAGGATAGCACGCGGGTGGATGCCGTCACTCTGAAAACGTGGCGAAAGACACAGCGCGAACGTTTAATTACCGCGCGCTTGGCGCTCTCGCCGGCGCAGCTCGATTCCTGGCGCGAGCGCATCGACGGTTTTATCGCGCGTTCGTTCCCGGGGCTCGCCCGCAGCCGCGTCGCTTTTTGCTGGCCGGTAAACAACGAGTATGACGCGCGCCACCTCGCCAGAACGCTGCGCAGCCGCGGCGCGCTGACAGCGCTGCCCGCCATCGTCGCGCCCCGCTCGCCGCTGGTGTTCCGCGAATGGCATCCGGGCGTCGCTCTCGCCAACGGGCCGCTCGACATTCCCTTTCCCGTTTCTTCGCCGGAAGTGCTTCCCGACGCGGTCCTGCTGCCGATGAACGGGTGGGACGCGCAGGGCTACCGGCTCGGCTACGGCGGCGGCTACTTCGACCGCACGCTCGCCAGCCTCGCGAAGAAGCCGGTGACGATCGGCGTCTCCTACGAGCTGGCGCGCCTCGACAGCATCCATCCCCAGGCGTGGGACATCCCCGTCGATTATGTCGTCACGGAGCGCGGCGTCTATCGCAGGGATGCCCAGGAACTGGTCTTTCTGGGCGAGCCCGACCCGGGATCCGGCGTAATGTCCTCGCCGGTTTGTTACGCCGACGAGATCAAAAGAGACTGAAGCTAGCGTTTGAGCGCCAGTGTCAGCCCGTCGCCGATCGGAAGCAGCGATAACGCGACGCGGGAATCCTCGTGCAATTTGTCATTGAAAGTGCGCAGCGCCCGCGTGGTGGCGTCCCGCGCCTTGGCGTCGGCGACCGCGCCTGACCACAGCGTGTTATCCACCGCGATCAGCCCGCCGCGGCGCAGCAGCGCGAGGGAGCGCTCGTAGTAGTTCTGGTAGTTCTCCTTGTCGGCATCGATGAAGACGAAATCGAACGGCCCCTCGAGCTTCGCCAGCGTCTCGAGCGCCGGCGCGAGCCGCAGCTCGATCTTGTGCTCGACGCCCGCCTTCTTCCAGAAGCGCCGCGCGAGCGCGGTCCACTCGGCGTTGATGTCGCAGCACAGCACGCGGCCATCCGCGGGCAGCGCGAGCGCGACCGCGAGGGCGCTGTAGCCGGTGAACGTGCCGATCTCCAGACAGCGTCTGGCGCCGATCGCCTGCACCAGAAGCGCCATGAACTGCCCCTGGTCGGCGCCGATCTGCATTCCGGCATGGGGATTGGACGCCGTCGCCTCGCGCAACTCGCGCAGCACTGCGGCTTCGCGCACCGAGTGCTCGACGATGTAGCGCGCCAGCTTTTCTGGAAGCAATGGATGCCGGCTCGCCATCAGACCAGGAACAGCCTGTATGCGGGGTTGCGCGTCTCGTCGGCGTACGGGTAACCGAGATTTTTCAGGAATTGCCTGAATTGCTTCATCTCCCGGGAAGGAACTTGCATCCCGACCAGCACCCGGCCATAGTCCGCGCCGTGGTTGCGGTAGTGGAACAGGCTGATGTTCCAGTCGCTGCGCATGCTCGAGAGAAAGCGCATCAGCGCGCCAGGCCGCTCGGGAAATTCGAAGCGATAAAGCAATTCCTCTCTAGCGAAAGGCGCACGCCCGCCGACCATGTGCCGCACGTGCCATTTGGCCATCTCGTTATCCGACAGGTCGAGCGTCCTCAAGCCGTGGCGGCGCAAGTTGCGCACGATGCGCGCGGTCTCCTCGCTGCCGTGCACCGCGACGCCGACGAAGATGTGCGCTTCGGAGGAGTCGGCGATGCGGTAGTTGAACTCGGTGACGCTGCGCGCGCCGATCTGCGCGCAGAATTTCCTGAAGCTGCCCGGGCGCTCGGGGATGGTGACGGCGAGGATCGCCTCGCGGTGCTCGCCGAGCTCGGCCTCCTCCGCGATGAAGCGCAGGCGCTCGAAGTTGGTATTGGCGCCCGAGGCCACCGCGACCAGCGTCTTGCCGCGCGCGCCGTGGCGCTCGACCCAGGCCTTGGCGCCGGCGATCGCCAGCGCGCCCGCGGGCTCGAGCAGCACGCGCGTGTCCTCGAACACGTCCTTGATCGCCGCGCACATCGCGTCGGTATCGGCGAGCACCATCTCGTCGACGAGCTCGCGGCACAGGCGAAACGTCTCGCGGCCGACCTGCTTCACCGCCACCCCGTCGGCGAACAGTCCCACGTTTTCCAGCGTTACGCGCCTTCCGGCCCGCAGGGATCTTGTCATCGCGTCCGCATCGACCGGCTCGACCCCCACGACCTTGACCGAAGGACGCACGCGCTTGACGTAGGCCGCAATGCCGGCGATCAGGCCGCCGCCGCCCACCGGGACGAAGATGGCATCGAGCGGCCCCGCATGCTGGCGCAGGATCTCCATGCCGATCGTGCCCTGCCCGGCGATCACTTCCGGGTCGTCGTAGGGATGAACGAAGGCCAGGCCGCGGCGGCGCTTCAGGCGCATCGCCTGCGCAAACGCCTCGGCGTACGAATCGCCGTGCAGCACGACCTGCGCGCCGCGCGCCAGCACCGCGTCGACCTTGATGCGCGGGGTGGTCACGGGCATCACCACCACCGCGCGGCAGCCAAGGCGCTGCGCGGCGAGGGCGACCCCCTGCGCGTGATTGCCGGCGCTCGCCGCGATCACGCCCCTGGCGAGGCGCGAACGCGGCAGCCCGGCCATCTTGTTGTAGGCACCACGCAGCTTGAACGAGAATATCGGCTGCAGGTCCTCGCGCTTGATGAGCAGGCGGTTTCGCAGGCGCCTGGACAGCCCGGGCGCGAGCTCGAGCGGCGTTTCGCTCGCCACGTCGTAGACGCGGGCCTTGAGAATCCGCTCGAGATAGTTGTCGTGCTTCACGCCGCCCCCTGGAACGGAAGAATTTAGCATGAGGGAGACCGAAATGAAGCTGTCACAGCTGAAAGCGCAATGGCCGCTGATGTCGTATTACCAGCGCTTCGAGAGCGCGGTCGCCGTGGCCCTGACGTTCGTCATCGGCTTCATCATCCTGGTCGCGCTTTATCGCCTCGCCTCGACCGTCTTTGTCGGCATGCTGTCCGGCATCCTCGATCCCCTCGACCAGAAGGTGTTCCAGAACGTGTTCGGCGAGATCATGACGCTGCTCATCGCGCTCGAGTTCAATCACACCCTGCAGTACGTGGTCAAGCGCGAGCAGAGCATCATCCAGACCAAAGTGGTGCTCCTCATCGCGCTGCTCGCGATCGCCCGCAAGTTCGTCATTCTCGACCTGCACGAGGTCGGGCCGGCCGAGATGCTCGGGCTGGCTGCCGTCGCCCTCGCCCTGGGCATTACCTACTGGCTGGTCCGTGAACGCGATGAATTACCGAGACCACGCACTTAAGCTCTTTCCGTGGATCTGCGCGCGCTGCGCCCGCGAATTCAGCGCGAAGAACGTGCGCCAGCTCACCGTCCACCACAAGGACGGCAACCACGACCACAATCCGCCCGACGGAGCGAACTGGGAGCTGCTGTGCATCTATTGCCACGAGAACGAGCACGCCCGCGAGGTGGACAACGACGGCCGCCCGGCCGCTTCGGAGAAGAAGGCCCCTTCGACCTACCGGCCGTTCGCCGACCTGCAGGCCAAGCTGAAGGGCAAGAAGACCTAGCCGAAGCGGCCGGTGATGTAGTCCTCGGTCTCCTTGCGCTTCGGCTTGATGAACACGGCGTCGGTCGACCCGTATTCGATCAGCTCGCCGAGATACATGTAGGCGGTGTAATCGGACACCCGCGCGGCCTGCTGCATGTTGTGGGTGACGATCACCACGGTGTATTCGCTCTTCAGCTCGTGGATCAGCTCCTCGATGCGGGCCGTGGAGATCGGGTCGAGCGCCGAGCAGGGCTCGTCGAGCAGCAGCACCTCGGGCCTGATCGCGATGCAGCGCGCGATGCACAGCCGCTGCTGCTGGCCGCCGGACAGGCTGTTTCCGCTCTGGTGGAGCTTTCTCCTGACCTCGGTCCACAGCGCGGCGCGCGTGAGCGCCCACTCGACGCGCTCCTCCATCTCGCGCCGCGACAGCCGTTCGAACAGCCTTACGCCGAAGGCGATATTGTCGAAAATCGACATGGGAAACGGCGTCGGCTTCTGGAACACCATGCCCACCTTGGCGCGGATCAGCGACACGTCCTGCTTCGTGGTGAGGATGTTCTCGCTGTCGAGGACCACCTCGCCTTCGGCGCGCTGGTCGGGATAGAGCGAATACAGGCGGTTCAATGTCCGCAGCAGCGTGGATTTGCCGCAGCCCGACGGCCCGATGAACGCGGTGACCTTCTTCTCGGGGATATCCAGGGAGATGTCGTGCAGCGCCCGGAAGGCGCCATAGTAGAAACTGAGGCTGCGCACGCTGATCTTGGGCCTGAGCTCCTCGACCGGGGGCGTCTCCGCCCGCGCCGAAGGGCGAATTACCTGCACGACGGGCCTGGCTAGGGGTTCGTAGGCTTCCACCGCTTCAATCCTTTCTTCGGAACAGGCTGCGCGCCAGGATGTTGAGCGCCAGCACGGTCAGCGTGATCAGCGCGGCGCCTCCCCACGCGAGCCGGTGCCAGTCCTTGTAGGGGCTCATGGCGAACTGGAAGATCACCATCGGC
>Ga0210382_10000211_pt1 | contig 23227 bp, 22 predicted proteins | sample PLMedo_FD_155452 | JGI IMG/M metagenome (GOLD analysis project Ga0210382, IMG submission 155452) | Groundwater sediment microbial communities from an aquifer in East River, Colorado, USA - PLM0_60_coex redo | ecosystem: Environmental > Terrestrial > Soil > Riparian zone | place: USA: East... | reverse complement strand
CGCGGCGCGGGCGGCGTCTTGTTCCAGTCGAGCGTCTCGAGATAGTCGCGCACGTACTGCTTGTCGAACGAGGGCGGGCTCACGCCGACGCGATACGAATCGGCGGGCCAGAAGCGTGACGAGTCCGCCGTCAAGACTTCATCGATCAAAACCAGGTCATTGGAAGGCGTTAAACCAAATTCAAATTTCGTGTCCGCAATGATGATGCCCTTCTTCACCGCGTAGTCGGCGGCTTCCTTGTACAGCCGGATGCTGGTGTCGCGCACCTTGGCGGCGAGCGCCTTGCCGATCAGCTTCTCCGCCTCGGCGAAGCTGATGTTCTCGTCGTGCCCTGCCGCGGCCTTGGTGGCCGGCGTGAAGATCGGCTCGGACAGCTTCTCGGCCTGGCGCAGGCCTTTCGGCAGCTCGATGCCGCAGACCTTGCCGGTGTTCTGGTAGTCCTTCCAGCCGGAGCCGATGATGTAGCCGCGCACCACCGCTTCGATCGGCAGGGGCTGCAGCTTTTTCACGACCATCGAACGCCCGCGCACCTGGGGTTTTTCTTCTTCTGCAACGACAGATTCAGGGTCGACGCCGGTGAGCTGGTTCGGCACGATGTGGCGCAAGCGCTCGAACCAGAAGCTCGCCATCTCGTTCAGCACCCGCCCCTTGTCGGGAATCGGATCCGTAAGGACAACATCGAAGGCCGAAAGCCGGTCGCTGGTCACGATCAGCATCTTGTCCCCGCCGACGGCGTAGATGTCGCGGACTTTGCCTTGGCCGATGCGCGGCAGGGTTCTTATCTTTGATTCATATAGAAGCATTTATGCCGCCTGCTTCTCGAGCTCGGCCCGCCATTTCCCCTGCGCGGCGAGGCCGTTCATGTGCGCGCGGTGGAAAAACGCCTTTTGCGCCGCGCCGACATTGCCGGGCTGGCCGCGCCAGGTCTTCAGCGCCGGGTTCTGCAGCGCGCGCGAGTACGAGAAAGTGAGCGGCCACGGCAGTCCCTTCATCGCCGCCATGGCATTCAGGTGCGCGGTAGCGGCTTCATCGGACTGGCCGCCGGAAAGGAACACGATGCCCGGCTGCGCCGCCGGGACGGTGCGCTTCAGCACGCGCACGGTGCGCTCGGCGACCTCGTCGACGCCGGCCTGCCGCGGGCAGTCCTTGCCAGAGACCACCATGCTCGTCTTGAGGATGAGATGCTCGACCGACACGTTGTACGCGGCCAGGGCTGCATAAGTCGCGCGCAGCGTGGCTTGGTGCACTTCCTCCGAGCGCTCGGCGGTGTGATCGCCGTCGAGCAGCACTTCGGGTTCTATCATCGGCACGATGGAAGCCTCCTGGCAGATCGCCGCGTAACGCGCGAGAGCGTGCGCGTTGGCGTACAGGCAGGCATGCGTCGGGATGCCTTCGCCGATCGTGATGACCGCGCGCCACTTGGCGAAGCGCGCGCCCATCTGGAAGTACTCGGCCATGCGCTTGGCGAGGCCGTCGAGGCCGTCGGTCACCTTCTCGCCGGGGGAGAGCGCGAGATCGACCGTGCCCTTGTCGACCTTGATGCCGGGGATGATGCCTTTCCTCGCCAGGTACTGGGGAAAGGGCGTGCCGTCGGCTGCCTTCTGGCGCGCCGTTTCGTCGAACAGGATCACGCCCGAGACGTATTGCTCGACCCCCGGCGTGCCGAAGAGCAGCCCGCGGTAGGCGCGCCGGTTCTCCTCGGTGCATTCCACGCCCACCGACTTGAAGCGCTTCTCGCAGGTGCCGCTCGACTCGTCGGCGGCGAGGATGCCCTTGCCCTTCGCCAGCATCGCGGCAGCGGTGTTGGAAAGAAGTTCCTTGTCCATAGGTAAATAAGGGGGTTGGTTGCGGGAAGCAACAGAGGCAGGATTTTAACTAATTCCTCGCGTACAATGCGCGACCTTTTCGGATTCGGTGCACCATGCCGCGCGCCCTGCGCAACGTCGCCATCATCGCCCACGTCGACCACGGCAAGACCACGCTGGTCGACAAATTGCTGCAGCAGTCGGGCACCTTTGCCGCGCACGAGCACATCCAGGAGCGCGTCATGGATTCGAACGACCTCGAGCGCGAGCGCGGCATCACCATCCTGGCGAAGAACTGCGCCTTCCGCTACCGCGGCACCCACATCAACATCGTCGACACCCCCGGACACGCGGATTTCGGCGGCGAGGTGGAGCGGGCGCTGTCCATGGTCGACGGCGTGCTGCTGCTGGTCGATGCGGTCGAGGGACCGATGCCGCAGACGCGCTTCGTGCTGCGCAAAGCGCTCGCTCAGGGGCTGAAGACGCTCGTCGTGATCAACAAGCTGGACCGCCCCGGCGCCCGGGCCGACTGGGTGCTGAACCACACCTTCGATCTGTTCGACAAGCTTGGCGCCGCCGAGGACCAGCTCGACTTCCCGGTGATCTATGCCTCGGCGCTGCAGGGCTGGGCAACCAGGCATGCAAAAGAGGTTGGGAAGGATATGTCCCCCCTCTTCGAGGCGATTCTCGAATATGTACCGGTGCGCGACGAGGACCCCGATGGCCCGCTGCAGCTGCAGATCTGCTCGCTCGATTACTCCAGCTATGTCGGCAAAATCGGCATCGGCCGCATCCACCGCGGCCGCGTGCGGCCGCTGCAGGACGTCGTGCTTCTTCACGGCGAGGGCTCCGAGCCCCTGAAGGTGCGAGTGAACCAGGTGCTCAGCTTCGAGGGTCTCGAGCGCGTGCAGGTGGAGGAAGCCGAAGCGGGCGACATCGTGCTGATCAACGGCATCGACGAGGTGAGCATCGGCTCCACGCTGTGCCATCCCGAGCACCCCGACGCGCTGCCGCTGCTCAAGGTCGACGAGCCGACGCTGACCATGAACTTTCTCGTCAACGCCTCGCCGCTCGCCGGGCGCGAGGGCAGGTTCGTCACCAGCCGGCAGCTGCGCGAGCGGCTCGAGCGCGAGACCAAGAGCAACGTCGCCTTGCGGGTGGAGTACCCCGCCGATACCGACACCTTCATCGTCTCGGGGCGGGGGGAGCTGCATCTCACCATCCTGCTCGAGAACATGCGCCGCGAAGGCTACGAGCTCGCGGTGTCCCGGCCGCGCGTCGTGTACAAGGACATCGACGGGGTGCGCTGCGAGCCCTACGAGCTGCTCGCCGTCGACGTCGAAGAGCTGACCCAGGGCGCGGTGATGGAAGAGCTCGGCCGGCGCAAGGGCGCGTTGCTCCACATGGAACCCGATGGCAAGGGCCGCGTGCGCCTCGAATACCGCATCCCGGCGCGCGGGCTGATCGGCTTCCAGGGCGAGTTCATGACCCTCACCCGCGGCACCGGCGTGGTGAGCCACGTGTTCGACGACTACGCGCCCGTGAAGGACGAGATCACGGAGCACCGCAACGGCGTGCTGGTGTCGCAGGACGACGGCGTCGCCGTGGCCTACGCGCTATGGAAGCTGCAGGAGCGCGGGCGCATGTTCGTGAGCCCGGGCGACCCGGTGTACGAGGGCATGATCGTCGGCATCCACAGCCGCGACAACGACCTGGTGGTCAACCCGATCCGCACCAAGCAGCTCACCAACATCCGCGCCTCCGGCAAGGACGAGGCCATCCTGCTCACGCCGCCGATCGACCTCACGCTCGAGTACGCGGTCGAATTCATCGGCGACGGCGAGCTGGTCGAGATCACGCCGAAATCGATCCGGCTGCGCAAGCGCCACCTGAAGGAGCACGAGCGGCGCCGCGCCGAGCGCGAGGCGGCGTGACCTTCCACACAGCAGCCGATCCAGGATCGGGCTATCCTAGCCGCCCATATGGGTGGCGCAGCGCTTTTTCGCATAGTGGCCGGCCTGATGAGCCTTGCGCTCGCCGCGTGCGCGAGCGCGCCGGTGGCGCGCGTGGATTCGCGTGGCGCCGCCGCGGCGGATCAGGCGTTGAAGATGGTCGGCAAGCCCTATCGCTTCGGTGGCTCGACGCCCGCCAAGGGTTTCGATTGCAGCGGGCTCGTCCAGTACAGCTTCCGGCAAGCCGGCGTGGCCCTGCCGCGCGACACGGAGCAGCAGCTACGCGCCTCGGCCAGCATTCGGGTGTCGAGCCTGCGGCGCGGAGACCTGGTGTTCTTCAACGAAGGGTGGAGGAGGAACTCGCACGTCGGCATCTATCTCGGCAGCGGGAAGTTCGTGCATGCGCCGTCCTCCGGCGGGCACGTGCGCACCGAGTCGCTCGACTCTCCGTACTGGAAGAAGCACCTGTCCGAAGCGCGCCGGGTTTGACTCAGATCAATTGTCGCGCTGCAAGCAGGCCGCTTTGCAGCGCTCCCGCCACGGTTCCCGCTTCGCCCTGCGTATCGGTCGCTTCGCCGGCGAAATAGAGCGTGTCGCCGAGCGGCGCCTGCAGCGCCTCTCTCGCCCCTTCGCCGCCGACCGTGACGTAGCTGTAAGCCCCGCGAGCATACGGATCGGCCTGCCAATCGTGAGCGTGGATCGCCACGAGTTCCCCCTGGCCACCAAAGATCGACTTCAGGCTGTGCATCGCGCGCTGCACCAGCTCGTCGCGCTTCAATCCGGCAAGGCGAACGGCCTTCGGGCCGCCTGCCCAGCCGATCAGGAAGGGGGCGCGCGTCGGCAAAGGGGTCCAGAAAGTCGGAAATGCCGCCGCCGGCGAATGGAAGAAAGCGACCTCGGAATGCTGCTCCTCCCAGAAGGCGGCGCGAAAGCGCAGGGCGATCTTCACTACCGGTCCGGAGGCGAGCTTCTTCAGCGCGGGCCGCTTTTCCTTCAACGCGGGGATAAAGCGGACTGCGCCCGATTGCAGTACGCCGAGCGGCAAGGTAACGATGGCTTTCGGGGCGCGATAGCGGAACTGCGTACCGAGGCGCTCGCCGCGCACTTCGACCGAGCCGCGTTCCCAGCGTATCTCGCGCACCACGCTTTGCAGCCGCACGTCGGCGCGAGCCAGCGAATCGAGCAATGCGCTGTAGCCGCCGAGGGGACGAAACTGCGCTCCCAGCTGCGGGCTGGCGCACCATTCCTCGACGATCGCGCGCGCGCTCGCCCGCGAGGGGTCGGCAGCATCGAAGCCCTCGACCATCATGCGGGCGAAGCTGCGGGTGCGTCGGGATAGCCCCCGCTTGCGCGCCAGGAAAGTGGCGAAGGACGCATCCTTCGCTTTCAGCGCGGCGGTGTTCCGCATGGCTTTTCGCGCTTCGGCAAACGCGTCGATGGCGCGAAGGCGCCCCTCGGTCACGAAGCGCTGCGTGCGCGCCGAATCCAGCGCCGCGCTGCCGGTCCTTTTCAGCAGGGCAAGCGTGACCGGGGGGCGGCCGTGGATGAACTCGGCGCCGAGCTCGACTGGAGCGCTCAGGCCCGGGAAGTGCCGCGTCCAGCAGCGGCCGCCGATGCGGCTGCGGGCTTCGAGAACCAGCACCGGGCGGCCGGCGTGCGCGAGCTCGTCGGCTGCGGCAAGCCCCGCGGCGCCCGCCCCGATGACGATTACTTCGCAGCTAATGATCTTTTCCTCGGGAAGGGACGCCATTCTAGACCGGCTCGAAGTTGGGCGATAATCGCGCCCTTCCACAATGCTACTTGCATGATCAAGATCGACAGGCTGGTCAAGGCGTTCGGCCCGAAGCGCGCCGTGGACGGCATTTCGTTCACCGTCGAGCGCGGCGAAGTGCTCGGCTTCCTCGGCCCGAACGGCGCGGGAAAGTCGACCACCATGCGCATGATCACGGGATTCATGCCGCCCACCGCCGGCAGCGTCACGGTCGGCGGCTACGACGTCGTCGAATCGCCGCTCGAGGCGAAGCGCCTGATCGGCTACCTGCCCGAGAACGCCGCCGCCTATCCCGAGATGACGGTGAAGGGCTTTCTCGACTTCGCCGCCGCGCTGCGCGGGCTCGAAGGCCAGGCGCGCAGGAAAGCCGTGCAGCGCGTGGTCGAGCTGTGCTTTCTCGACTCGGTGCTCCACCAGTCGATCGACACGCTGTCGAAGGGCTATCGCCACCGCACCTGCCTCGCGCAGGCGCTGGTCCACGATCCCGAGGTCCTCGTCATGGACGAGCCGACCGACGGGCTCGACCCGAACCAGAAGCACGAGGTGAGAAACCTGATCCGCAAGCTCGGCAAGAACAAGGCGATCGTGTTCTCGACGCATATCCTGGAGGAGGTCGACGCCGCATGCACGCGCGCGATCATCATCGACCGCGGCAGGATCGTCGCCAACGGCACGCCCGAGGAGCTGCGCGGCATGTCCGAGCTGGCCGGCGCCGTGACGCTGTCGGCGCGCGGCGCTACCGAGGAAAAGCTCGCCGCATTGGGAAGAGTGGAGCGCCTGGACGGAGCGTTCCGCATCTATCCGCGCGACAAGGTGCGCGCCGCCGAGCTCGCGCAGGGCATCATCGAGCTGGTCAACCGGGAGGGCTGGAAGGTGGAAGGGATGTACAGCGAGGCGGGGCAGCTCGACGAGGTGTTCCGCCGCATCACCCTGCCCGACACGGTCAAGCGATGAAGCCGATCCTTACCATCGCCAAGCGCGAGCTGGCCAGCTATTTCACCTCGCCGGTGGCCTACGTGTTCCTGGTGATCTTCCTGCTGCTCACGGGTTTTTTCACCTTCACCGCCGGCAATTTCTTCGAAAGGGGAGAAGCCAGCCTGGCTGCCTTCTTCGGCTGGCACCCCTGGCTGTACCTGGTGCTCGTGCCGGCGGTCGGCATGCGGCTGTGGGCCGAGGAGCGCCGCTCCGGCACGCTCGAGCTGCTGCTGACCATGCCGATCACGCCCTGGCAGGCGATCATCGCCAAGTTCCTCGCTTCGTGGGCGTTCCTGGCGGTCGCCCTGGCGCTCACCTTCCCGACGGTCATCACGGCGAACATCCTCGGCGATCCGGATAACGGCCAGATCCTCGCGGGCTATCTGGGCAGCCTGCTCCTCGCCGGCGCCTATCTCGCCATCGCCTGCATGACCTCGGCGATGACGCGCAACCAGGTGGTCGCCTTCATCCTGTCGGTGGTCCTGTGCCTGTTCCTGATCCTCGCCGGCTTCAACCCGGTCACCGACCTGCTCACGCGCTGGGCGAGCCCGGCGCTGGTCGACACGGTCGCGGCGTTCTCGGTGGTGACGCATTTCGACGGCTTCCAGCGCGGCGTGATCGACCTGCGCGACCTGGTTTTCTTCCTGTCGGTGATCGGCTTCGCGCTGTTTGCGACCGGCATCATCATTCGAGGACATCGCGCCGGATGAAAAAATACGAGCACCTGGTTTATTCCGCAGTCGGCCTGGCGGCGCTGCTGCTTCTGCTGGTCGCATTCAACTATCTCGCCTCTACTACCTCGGTGCGCGTCGACCTCACCGACGGCAAGCTCTACACCCTCTCCGACGGCACGCGCAAGATCCTCAAGCGCCTGTCTTCCCCGGTGAAGGTGAAGCTCTATCTATCCCAGGGCGAGGCGGTGCCCGTGCCGCTGCGCAGCTTCGCGCAGCGCGTCGAGGACCTGGTGCGCGAGTTCGAGCGTGCTTCCAACAACAACTTGAAAGTTGAAAGGTATAACCCGAGGCCCGACTCCGAGGAGGAGGACGCGGCGCAGCTCGACGGCATCGAGCCGCAGCAGCTCGCGAGCGGCGAGTCGTTCTACCTCGGCGCGGCGATCAGCCAGCTCGAGCGCAAGCAGACGCTCGCGGCGATCTCGCCGCAGCGCGAGCGCCTGCTCGAGTACGACCTGGTGCGCGCCATCGCGCGCGTCGCCTCGGTCGAGCGGCCGAAGGTCGGCCTGATGTCCGGGCTGCCGGTGCTCGGCGAGAAGTTCAATCCCTTCACGCGGCAGAGCTCCGAGCCGTGGGTGCTGGCGAACGAGCTCAAGCGCGAGTTCGACGTGAAGGAAGTGCCGATGAGCGCGAAGGAGATCGACAAGGACCTCAACGTGCTGCTGCTGATCCACCCGCGCGACGCGCAGCCGGAGACCGAGTACGCGCTCGACCAGTTCGTGCTGCGCGGCGGCAAGCTGATCGCGTTCGTCGATCCGTATGCCTATTTCGACCAGGCGCCGACCATGCCGGGCATCCCGCCGCAGCCAAGCAGCTCGACGCTGCCGACCCTGTTCAAGGCCTGGGGGCTAGAGATGGACCCGGGCAAGGTCATCGCCGACGTGGTGTTCGGCTCAGGCGGCGGGCAGCGCTACACGCCGACGGTGCTTTCGCTCAACCGCACCGCGTTCAGCCGCGACGACGTGGTGACCGGATCGATCGAGACCCTGCTGTATGCGTTTGGCGGGGCTTTTCAAACAAAATTAATCGATGGAATTCGAATTACGGAGTTGGTGAAAAGCTCGCCCAACTCGATGCTGGTCGACAGCGCCAGCGCCACCAAGTCGGGCGACGAGGCGACGCGGAACTTCAAGCCCTCCGGACAGGCGCTGCCGCTGGCGCTGCGCTTGAGCGGCAAGTTCAAGACCGCTTTCCCGGATGGCCTTCGGGTCGACAAGAAACCCCTTCCCGGGACGCCGCGGCTGGGGGAATCCAGCGCCGAAAACACCGTCATCCTGGTCGCCGACGTCGACATGCTGGCCGACGGCGCGGCGGTCGATGTCCAGGAGGTGTTCGGCCGGCGCATCGTCGTGCCCTCGAACGGCAACCTGGCATTCGCACTGGGCATGGTCGAGCAGTTCGCCGCCGGCGACGAGCTGATCTCGCTGCGCAGCCGCGCCACGGCGTTCCGGCCGCTCACGGTGGTGCGCGAGCTCGAGGCCGAGGCGCAGAAGCAGTACTTCGGCAGGATCCAGTCGCTCGAGGACGAGCTGCAGAAGACCACCGCCAAGCTGCAGGAGCTGCAGAAAGCGCAAGGAGGTCCCGCGGGCAAGTCCGCGCAGATCCTCAGCCCCGAGCAGCAGGCCGAGCTCGAGCGCTTCCGCAAGACGGTGGCCGAGACGCGGCTCGCGCTGAAGGAAGTGCGCAAGAACCTGCGCCAGGACGCCGAAGCCCTGGTGTTCTGGACCAAGCTGGCCAACATCGCGCTGATGCCCCTGCTGGTGGCGGCTGCCGGCCTGCTGATCGCGGCTCTGAGAAGAAGAAAGGCATGAACGCCCGCATCGCGGCCGTCCTGGTGGTGCTGCTGGCGGTCATCGGCGGCGGCGCGCTGCTCTATTACCAGCAGGAGCGCTCCCGTTCGCCGGCGAACGTCGGCACGCTCGGCCAGCCCCTGCTGAAAGGCCTGAAGGTCTCCGAGGTCGCCTCGATCCGCATCGCCGAGCCGAAGGCAACGCTCACGCTGCAGCGCAAGGAGGAGGGTTGGGTGATCGCCGAGCGCGACGGCTTTCCGGCGGACCTCGGCAAGGTGCGCGGGTTCGTGCTGCAGGCGCTCGGCCTGAAGGTCGGGCAGAGCGAGCCGATCGGCGACCCGGACCGCGCGCGCCTCAACCTGGACCAGTCCGGCACGCAGGTCGAGTTCGACGGCGCGGACGGCAAGGCGCTGGCCAGGCTGGTCGTCGGCAGGAAGTACTTCAGGCGCGAGGTCGAAAGTCCCGAGAAGGCGAGCGCCGACGGCCGCTTCGTGATGCTGCCCGCCGATCCGAAGACGGTGCTCATCGTCTCCGATCCTCTCAGGCAGGCGAGCGCGAGGAGCGCCGACTGGCTCGATCGCCGCTCGTTCAAGGTCGAAAAGCTCAAGAGCCTAGAGGTCCGCTACCCCGACGGCAGCCGCTGGCGCATCGAGCGCCCTGCCGACAGCGCCGGGTGGAAGCTGGCCGGCGCCGGGCCTGGCGAGAAGCTCGACATCGCGCGCGCCAACTCGGCTTCCTACTCGCTCAGCCTGCTCGAGCTCGCCGATGTCGCCCCCCGGGATGCGAAGGACACCGGCCTCGAGCACCCGACCCTGATCAACGCCACCACGCTCGACGGCGTTGCCTACTCGATCAAGATCGGCAAGCTGGAGGGCGAGAACTATTACGTCCGCTTCCCGTCCTCGCCGCACACCGTGCTGGTTCCCAAGTCCAAGCTCGAGGACACGCTGAAGAAGCGTGGCGACCTGCTGGAGAAAAAGGCAGGCACTAAATGACTTTCGAACCGCACGTTCCTGAAATCTCGGCGGTGATCCAGCTCGTCGTCGCGCCGGTATTCCTGCTGACCGCGATCGGGACCATCATTGCCGCGCTCAACATCCGCCTGGGCCGCGCCGTCGACCGGCGCCGTGAGCTCGAAGGAATGCTGGCGCGCATGAGCGAAGCCGAACTGCCTTCGGCGCGTGAAGAACTGCGGACCATCGCACGTCGCATGCGCGACGTCTATTTCTCCATCCTGTTCGCGGTGATCTCGGCGCTCTTCGTCTGCCTGCTGATCTCCACCGCGTTCCTGGGCGCCATCGGCAAGACCGACCTTTCCTACACCATTGGCGGCCTGTTCGTGTCCGCGATGCTGGCCCTGGTCATCTGCCTGCTCTTGTTTTTACGCGAGATTTTTCTCGCCGTGTCGACGCCCCGCTACATCCCCCGCTGACAGGGCTCTTCCCCAGCCCCGCGCGATACTGCTATAACTCGGCGCGAGGAGGCAGGCCCTTGTCAAATTCCATCGAACGTATCAGGACCATTGCGCTCGTCGGCCAGTCCGGGGCGGGAAAGACCACGCTGGCCGAGGCGCTGCTCGCAAAGGCGGGGGCGATCCCCGCGGCCGGCAGCGTCGAGCGCGGCACCACTGTGTGCGATTACACCCCGCTCGAGAAGCAGCTGCAGCACTCCCTGAAGCTCGCCGTCGCGAGCTTCGACGCCAAGACCAACGGCGAAGTCACCCGCATCCACCTGCTCGACACCCCCGGCTACCCCGATTTTCTCGGCCAGTCGCTGCCGGCCCTTGCGGCGGTGGAAACCGCCGCCATCGTCATCAACGCGCAGAACGGCATCGAGATGATGACCGGACGCTTCATGCAGTGGGCGGCCAAGCGCGGCCTCGACCGGCTGCTCATCGTCAACAAGATCGACGCCGACAACGTCGACCTGGAGGACCTGCTCGAGCGCATCCAGCAGACGTTCGGCAAGGAATGCCTGCCGCTCAACCTGCCCGCCGGCGACCGCAAGAGGGTCTCCGACTGCTTCTTCGCTCCTTCGGGCGAAGCCGACTTCTCGTCCGTGGACGAGGCGCACCGCAAGCTGGTCGACCAGGTGGTCGAGGTCGACGAGAAGCTGATGGAGGCCTACCTCGAGAAGGGCGAGGTGACCCCCGGGGAGCTGCACGCGCCGCTCGAGCGGGCGCTGCGCGAGGGGCATCTCATCCCGGTGGTGTTCGCCTCGGCGAAGACCGGGGCGGGGATCGCCGAGCTGATGGACATCATCGTGCAGCTGCTTCCCAACCCGCTGGAGGGAAACCCGCCGGTCTATGTCAAGACGGCGGCGGACGGGAAAACGAGCGAGCTCAGGGCCGAGCCCGATCCGAAGCAGCACGCCCTCGCCCACGTCTTCAAGATCGAGATCGACCCCTACATAGGGCGCCTCGCGGTGTTCCGCGTGCATCAGGGACGCCTGACCCCGGGCGGCCAGCTGTATATCGGCGAAGGACGCAAGCCGATCAAGGCGGGGCACCTGTTCATGCTGCGCGGAAAGACGCAGGTGGAGGTGAACGAGGCGCTGCCGGGCGACATCTGCGCCATCGCCAAGATCGAAGACATCCAGTTCGACCACGTGCTGCACGACTCCGCCGAGGACGCGCAGGTGCACGCGCGGCCGCTCGAGCTACCGACCTCGGTGTTCGGGCTCGCGGTGCTGCCGAAGAAGCGCGGCGACGAGCAGAAGGTCTCCGACGTGTTGCACAAGATCATTGCAGAAGATCCGTGCTTTCGCATCGAGCACAACGCCCAGGCGAACGAGACGGTAATGCGCGGGCTCGGCGAGATGCATCTCAGGACCGTGCTCGAGAAGATGTCGTCGCAGTACAAGCTCGAGCTCGACACCCGCCCGCCGTCGATTCCCTACCGCGAGACGATCGCGGTACGCGCGGAAGGGCACAGCCGCCACAAGAAGCAGACCGGCGGCGCCGGCCAGTTCGGCGAGGTGTTCCTGAAAGTGGAGCCGCTGCCCCGCGGCAGCGGCTTCGAATTCGTCGACAGCGTGAAAGGCGGCGCGATCCCCAACCAGTTCATCCCGTCGGTCGAGAAGGGCGTGCGCAGCGTGCTCGACACCGGCTACCTCGCCGGCTTCCCGCTGCAGGACGTGCGCGTGATCGTGTACGACGGCAAGAGCCATCCGGTCGACTCCAAGGACGTCGCCTTCATGTCGGCGGGCCGCAAGGCCTTCCTCGATGCCCTGGCCAAGGCGCGTCCGATGGTCCTCGAGCCGATCGTCAACGTCGACATCATCGCGCCCGAGACCAAGATGGGGGACATCGCCGGCGAGCTGTCCGGGCACCGCGGGCAGATCAAGGGCTCGGACACGCCGCGTCCCGGCACGGTGCAGATCTCGGCGCAGGCGCCGCTCTCCGAGCTCGAGCACTTTCCGGCCCGCCTCAAGTCGCTCACCGCGGGCCACGGCTCGTACAGCCTCGAGTTCAGCCACTACGAGCCGGCGCCGCCGCAGCTGCAGCAGAAGCTCGTCGCCGCGCACCGGCCGGCCGCCACCGAGGACTGAGCCGGGCCGTGCGCTACTTCAGCCGCGGCCGCGGCGCGCCGCCGCTTGTGTTCGTGCACGGCTTTACCTGCGATCACAGCGACTGGCGGTTTCAGGTGAGTCACTTCCAGAGTCAGCGCCAGGTCGTGGCCTGCGATCTGCGCGGGCACGGCAGCACGCCGGGCCGGCCGGAGGAATGCAGCATCGGGCACTACGGCGGCGACGTCGCCGCCCTGCTCGGGAAGCTTGATTTTGAAAAATCGATCCTGGTCGGCCACAGCATGGGTTGCCGCGTCGTGCTGGAAGCGGCGCGCCTGGATCCTGAGCGGGTCGGCGCCATCGTTCTCATCGATGGCGGCAGGCGGCTGAGCGCGGATCCTGCCCGCGGCGTCGACTATGCGGACTTCGCCGATGCCCTCTTCAGCCAGATGTTCCTGCGCCCGTCCGCGCAGTCGCAGGCGATCATTGCGCGCGCAAAGCGCATGCCCGCCGAGACCGCGATGGCGGCCTGGCTTTCGATGGTGCGCTGGGACGCGGAGCACATGGAGCCGGCGCTCGCCGCGCTGCGGGCTCCGCTGACGGCGATCCAGAGCACCACGATCAATGCGGAGGGAAAACGCGTGCCGCTCAAGGCCGGCCAGGCGCTGCCGTGGTTCGACCTGCTCAGGCAGCACGTGCCTGCGGCGCGGCTCGAGATCGTCCCGGACAGCGGCCACTTCACGCAGCTCGAGGCCGCGGCGAGCGTCAACCGGCTGATCGGAGAAGCCTGTCGATCAGCCCCACTCTAAAAGCCATAGAGCTCCGCAGGGTTGTCGGCGAGGATCTTCCGGCGCACGGCCGCGTCCGGCGCCCAATCGAGCAGCAGGTCGAGCAGGTCGGCATCCTTGGGCGGCCTGGGCTCGCGTGCCGAGGGATGCGGCCAGTTGCTCGCCCACAGCATGCGCTCCGGCGCATGCTTCACCAGCGCCTTCGCCAGCCGGCCGACGTCCTCATACTTTGGCCCGCCGGTTTTCGAAGTCTCGTAAGGCGCCGACAGCTTCACCCAGCACCGTCCGGTATCGACCAATCGCAATAACGACTTGAAAGACTCATGCTCAGGTGTCACCGGCTCCAGAAATTTTCCCGTGTGGTCGATGACGAACCTGGCGGGCAGCCGCTTGATCTGCGCCTCGAATTTCGGCAGCTCGCGCCCGTCGAGCTGGATGTTGGCGTGCCAGCCGAACGGATGCACGCGCGCCATCAGGGAATCCATGACGTCGAAGCCGAGCGTGCCGCCGTGCAGCGTCATGATGCGCAGCCCGCAGATGCCTCTTTGGGTGAGGCGCTCGAGCTCGGCGTCCGTGACGCCGGGCTTGACCACGGCTACGCCTTTCGCGCCTTTTCCGATTTTCTTTATTGCCTCCAAAGTGACGGTGTTGTCGTCCGCGTAAGCGTTGGGCTGCACCACGATCACGCGCTCCAGACCGAGGCGCTTTTGCATGGCGCGGTAGTCCGACGCCGGGAAATGGCCTGGCATGAACGTGCCCGGCGCCGCCGGTGCCGCGGAGTCGTAGATGTGCATGTGTGTGTCGCACGCGCGCCGGGGGACGGAAACCTTCATTTCTTTTTCCTTTTCTTCATCTTTTTCGGAGCAGCCGGGTTCGGCACTTCCTCCACGTGCACGAAGACTCCGCCCTGATACATCTCCGCGCGGGGATCACCCGGCTTCTCCCGCGCCAGCACTTCGGCGGCATAGGTCTCGGCATCGTCCTGCGGCCGGTAGCCGAGCCGCACGGCGTTGGAATTGTCGTACCAGCTGCGCGTGTTGCCCGAGACGCCGTAGACGATCTCGAAGCGGATGCCGGGATGATCGATGCCGATCGACACGAGCTGCGCCAGGTCGCGCGGGCTGAACCAGATGGCGAGCCGGCGCTTGTCGATCGGCGCCGGATTGACGTTGCCGATGCGGATCATGAACATCTCCATGCCGTATTTGTCGGCGTAGAGGCTGCCGAGCGCCTCGCCGAACACCTTCGACACGCCGTAGCGGCTGTCGGGCTTCGGGTAAACGCGATGGTCGATCGTCCGGTCGCGCCGGTAGAAGCCCACGGCGTGGTTGCTGGTGGGGAACACGATGCGCTTCACGCCGTTCCTGCGCGCCGCCTCGAACACGTTGTAGCAGCCGATGATGTTCGCCTTGAGGATCCCCTCCCAGGGCCCTTCGACCGAGTAGCCGCCGAGGTGGACGATGGCGTCGACGCCTTTCGTGATGCGCAGCGCATCGGACATTTTCGATATGTCTGCTTTTAAAAAGCTTTCCGATTTGCTTTTGTTTTTTAGTGGCCTGCGGTCCGACAAACGCAACTTGTACTTTCCCGCCAGCTCGCGCCGCAGGTGCGTGCCGACGTCTCCCGTCGCTCCGGTGATCAGTACGGTTTTCATCCCTTGACCTTTCTCGTCCAGTGCTCGGCATTGACGGCGCCTTTCGGCGAGCGTCCCTTCAGTATCTCGCCCGCCTGTGCCACGGTCTCGAGCGACTGGTGCTCGATCGCCGGCTGGGTGAGCCCGGCGGCATGCGGCGTGGCGATCACGTCGCGCCGCGCCGCGAGGCGCGGCGTCGGCATCTGGTCGGGCGCGCGGCCGACGTCCATCGCGCAGCCGGCCAGGCGCCCTGCATCGAGCGCCGCTTCGAGCGCCTGCTCGTCGACCAGGTTGCCGCGCGACACGTTGATGAAGAAAGCGCTGTTTTTCATCTTCGCGAACGCCGCCGCATTGATCAGATTTTCCGTCTCGCCGGTGGCGCTCGCCAATGGAACCACGTAATCCGATTGCCGCAGGAGTTCATCGAAAGAAGTCTGCTCGACGTCTTTCACGTAAGGATCGTTGACCAGCACCCGCATGCCGAGAGCCTTCCCCATCCTGGCAACCTCCCTGCCGATGGCGCCGTAGCCGATGACGCCGAGCGTGCTGCCGCGCAATTCCTTTCCCATCGCCGCCTTCGGTACCCGCCCCCCGCGGTAGTCCATCGTCGAGCGCGTGATGCCGCGAGAAAGATCCACCATGAATCCGAGCACCATTTCGGCCACCGACGTGACGAAGCCGGCGCTCGCCTGCGTGACGAGCACGCCCGCCTTGCTCGCCGCGGCGACGTCGATGTTGCGGATATCGATCGCGCAGCGTACGAACGCCATCAGCTTCGGCAGGCGCTGGAATACCTCGGCCGGCCCGGGCGACTGCCGGTAGGAGACGATCATCTCGCAGTTTTCCGCGGCACGAATCAACTGCTCGCCCTGAAGCGGTTCTTTTCCTTCATGGAGCCTGACCTCTCCCAGGTTCTGCAAAGCCTTGAGAGCCCGTTCTCCGTAATAGAGGGCAAGCGCCTCGGGCGAGTGCGTGAGGAGAATGCGGACCACTACGCTGCTTTGCGTTGCGCCGCTAGGCGTCGGTAGCGCTCGAGCGAGCGGGTGAGATGGCGCCGCATCGCATCGCGCGCCCCTTTCGGATCGCGGCTCTCGATCGCCTGGTAAATCCTGCGATGCTCTTCCTGGATCAGGGCGAGGTAGGCGCGCCGGCCGCCCATCTGCTCGGGCAGCCCGCTAACCGTGCGGCGCGGGATCAGGTGCCGGCCGATGAACTGGAGAAAGCGCGAAAACTCGGCGTTGCCGGTCGCCTCGGCGATGGCGCGATGAAAGGCCAGGTCCTCGTCGACCGCCGATTTGCCGCCGGCGGCAGCGCGATCGATCGCGTCCAGGGCGGCGGCGATGGCGCGTACCTGAGCGCGCGAGGCGCGCTCGGCGGCGAGGCCGGCCGATTCGATCTCGACCCCGAGGCGCAGCTCCATCACGTTGAGGACTTCGTCGAGCGACTGCATGCGCTCGGGATCGATGCGGAACGGCGCGCGGTGCGGTTCCGCGGAAACAAAGGCACCCACGCCCTGGCGAGTCACCACCAGTCCTTCGGCGCGCAGCGCGGCCACCGCCTCGCGCACCACCGTCCTGCTCACACGGGCCGCCCTTGTGAGCTCTTGCTCGGTCGGCAGCCGCGCGCCGGGCGCGAGCCGGCCGCCCTTGATCTGCTCGGCGAGCTGCTCGAACAGGCGCCGCGACAGCTTTCTCTCGGCCACGAGCGGGCGGATCTTGACGAGGGGAGGCTGCATGGTTGTATGATGACTGACGAATCTTACCAGAGGAGGATTCCATGTCGTACCGGCATTTCATCGGCGCCGCGGTCGCGGCGGCGTGCTTCGCTCTGCCTTCGGCGGGCATGGCGCAGCCAAAACAGGTGTGGAAGGCGTCGGACGTGCACCCGCTCGGCTACCCGACGGTCGAGGCCATCGTGCGCATGGGCAAGAAGCTCGAGGCGCAGACCGGCGGCCGCTACTCGATCCAGATGTTTCCGTCGATGCAGCTTGGCGGCGAGAAGGAAATGATCGAGCAGGCCCAGGTCGGCGCACTGCAGATCGCACGCATCTCGGTGGGCGCCATGGGCCCGGTGGTGGACGATCTGAACGTGTTCAACATGCCGTTCATCTTTCGCGACGAGCAGCACATGCGCAAAGTGATCGACGGTCCGATCGGCCAGGAGCTGCTCGAGCGCACTTCCAACGCGCCGACCTCGCGCCTCATCGTGCTGGGCTGGATGGACGCCGGCACGCGCAATGTCTACTCGAACAAGCCCGTCACCAGGCCCGCGGACCTCAAGGGCATGAAGATCCGCATGATGGGCAACCCGCTGTTCGTCGAGACCATGAACGCGATGGGCGGCAACGGCGTGGCGATGGGCTTCAACGAGCTCTACAGCGCGCTGCAGACGGGCGTCGTCGACGGCGCGGAGAACAACCCGCCGACGCTGCTCGCGCAGAACCACTACCAGGTGAGCAAGGTGTACAGCCTCACCGGCCACCTGATCATTCCCGAGATCTTCGTGTTCTCGAAGCGCAACTGGGAGACGCTGCCCAAGGCCGACCAGGACCTCGTCAAGAAGCTGTCGCGCGAAGCGCAGCTCGAGCAGCGCCAGCTGTGGGATGCGTATGTCGGAGAGGCCGAGTCGAAGCTCAAGGCCGCGGGCATCCAGTTCGTCGCGGCCGACAAGCAGGCCTTCTACAAGGCGACGCAACCGGTCCGCGACAAGTACGGCGCCAAGTACAGCGCGCTGCTGAAGCGCATCGAGGACACCAAGTAAACCTCATCCTCCGGGAAACGGGCCGCCGCAGCGGCCCTTTTTTTTATATGAAACAGCGCTACCAGAAAACGATGGAGTGGCTGTACCTCGCCTGCATCGTGCTGTCGGGGACCGCGCTGGTGGTGATCACGCTCATCATTCCGCTCGGCGTGTTCATGCGCTACGCGATGAACAATCCGCTTTCCTGGCCCGAGCCGGCCTCGGTCGTGATGATGGTGATGTTTTCCTTCATCGGCGGCGCAGCCGTGTACCGCGCCAACGCGCAGATCGCGGTCGAGGCGCTGCTCAAGGCCGTTGGGCCGAAGGCGCAGGTCGGAATGACCTGGGGCGTGCATGCCTGCATGGCGCTCACCGCGCTGTTCATGCTCGGCTACGGCGTGCACCTGTGCGAGCTCACCTGGTACAACACGATGGCGGAGTTTCCCGGCCTGCGCGTCGGCATTGTCTACATGCCGATTCCCATCGGCGGCCTGCTTACCTTCCTGTTCCTGGTCGAGAAGGTCTGGATCGGCGACCCGCCAAAAACCGACGCCATGTACAGCGACCAGGCCGCCGAGCTCGAATAGATGGACATCCTCGTTCTTCTGGGCTCTTTCACGGTGCTGTGCGCGCTCGCGGTGCCGGTCGCCTACGCGCTTGGCCTTGCGGCGCTGATCGCGGCCCTCTACGTCGACATCCCGCTCGAGGCGGTGATGCTCAAGATCTCCGACGGCACCGACGACTTCGCACTGCTTGCGATCCCGTTCTTCGTGCTCGCCGGTGCGATCATGGCCGAGGGCGGCATGGCGATGCGCCTGGTGAATCTCGCCAAGGTATTCGTCGGCTTCATTCGCGGCGGGATGGCGATCGTCAACATTCTCGCGAGCACGCTCTTCGGTTGCATCTCGGGCTCCTCGGTCGCGGACACCGCGTCGATCGGCTCGGTGATGATCCCGCAGATGATCAAGCAGGGCTACCCGCGCGTCTTCGCCACCAACGTGACCATCTGCGGCTCGGTGCAGGCGCTGATGATCCCGCCTTCGCACAACGCGGTGATCTATTCGGTCGCCGCCGGCGGCACGATCTCCGTCGCCAGCCTGTTCCTCGCCGGCATCCTGCCGGGGCTCCTGTTCGGCGCTTGCCTGATCGGCCTGGTCGTGTGGACCGCGCACAGGCGCAGCTTTCCGGTATCCGAGCCCACCCCGCTTAAGGATGTGCCGAGGATCGTCCGCGAGGCGCTGTGGGGGCTGGTGACCGTCATCATCATCATGGGCGGCATTCTGTCCGGAGTGTTCACGCCGACCGAGTCCGCCGCGGTCGCCTGCGTCTACGCCTTCCTGGTGACCTTCCTCGTGTATCGCGATTACAAGTGGCGCGACCTGCCGCACCTCGTGCATCGCGTGATCAAGACCGTCGCCATGGTGATGATGCTGATCGGCTTCTCGGTCGGCTTCGGCTACATGATGGCGATCATGCAGATTCCGGCGAAGATCACGGTCTTCTTCCTCGGCATCTCGGAGAACAAGTACGTCTTCCTGCTGCTGGTGAACATCGTGCTGCTGCTCCTTGGCACCTTCATGGATCTCGCGCCGATGCTTCTCATTTGCACGCCGATCTTCCTGCCGGTGATCTACAAGCTCGGCATCGACCCGGTGCATTTCGGCATGATCATGATCCTCAACCTCGGCATCGGCCTGATCACCCCGCCGGTGGGCCCGACCCTGTTCGTCGGCTGCGCCATCGGCAAGGTGACCATGGAAGAGGTCTCGAAGGAGCTCTGGCCGTTCTACGGCGCGATGTGCTTCGCGCTGTTGCTCGTGACCTACATTCCGGCAATCTCTCTGTGGATTCCGGGCCTGGTGAAGTGAGCGCTCAAAAGCAGATGACGCCCTTGCCGGTGGACTGGGTGTCGAACACACGGTAGGCCTCTTCTGCCTGCTCGAGCTTCCAGCGGTGCGTGAAGATCTTCTCGAGCGAAATGCGATTGTCGACCACGAAGCGCGCGCATTCGGCCTGCCCCATCGCGCTGAACGTCCACGAGCCGATCAGGGTGAGCTGCTTGCGCAGCATGTCGCGGCTCACATCGAGCGTCACCTCGCCGCCCTCGCCGACGAAGCAGACGGTTCCCCAGGTCTTCGCCGCCCGCACGGCCGCCAGGCGCGCGGCTGCGCTGCCGGTGCAGTCGAGCGCAAGATCTACACCTTCGCCGCGCGTCAGGTCCTGCAAGGCTTTTTCAGAATCATCGGCATGAACGGCCGTGTCGGCGCCGAATTGCTTCGCAAGCGCGAGGCGCTCGGGGTTGGTTTCCACCGCGATGACCCGCGCGCCCATCTTCGTCCCCAGCACGGTGGCGCTCAACCCGACCGGCCCTTGGCCGAACACGGCGAGGGTCGAGCCTCCCGCGAGATGCATGCGGCGCAGCGCGCCGTAGGCGGTCCCCGTGCCGCAGGCGACCGCCGCGCCCTCGACGAAGCTCAGCTCATCGGGAAGCGGCACCAGCGTGCGCGCCGGCACCTTGAGGTAGTCGGCGTGCCCGCCGTTCCCAGTCACGCCGTAGACGACGATGCCAGCGCGGCACAACTGCGACCAGCCGACCCGGCAGTGCTTGCACACGCCGCAGCCCGCGTAATGATGATCCATGACGCGCTGGCCGATCGGTGCCTCGCGTTCCGAAACGCCCGGGCCGCGCGCCGCGACGACGCCGCAGGGCTCGTGGCCCGCGATGAACGGCTCGGCGCCGCCGCCGAGGCCAAGCGCCGCTTGCGCAGCGCCGGGCGGCGAGCGGTAGAACTTGAGGTCCGAGCCGCACAGGCCCGAGGCCTTCATCTCGATCACCACCTCGCCTGGTCCGGGCGTCGGATCGGGGAAATTGCGGATTTCGATCTTGCGATTGCCGAGAAAGACCGCTCCTCGCATCCTTCCTCCTAATCAGGGACAGACCACGTTTTTCATCATGCGGGCAGCGAAAAAGGTGGTCTGTCCCTGTTTTTAAGTGCACCGCTCATAGCGCTGCTTGCACACGCGCAGCACCTCGTCGGGGTCGCGCTGCCACCAATCGAGCTCGGAGAAGATCTCGACCTCGTGAAAGCCGGAGTAGCCCGCGCCTTCGACCCAGGAGCGGATGCGCGGCAGGTCGATCACGCCGTCGCCCATCATGCCGCGGTCGTTGAGCAGATCGCGCGTCGGCACCAGCCAGTCGCAGATGTGATACGCGAGAATGCGCTTCCTTCCGGCGCGCCTGATCTGCTGCTCGAGCTTCGGGTCCCACCAGACGTGGTAGACGTCCACCGCGACGCCAATTCCATCCTGGAATAGTTCACAAAGATCCAAAGCCTGTTCCAGCGTATTGATGCACGCGCGCTCGGCCGCCTGCATGGGATGCAACGGCTCGATCGCCAGCGGCACGCCGGCCTTTCGCGCTTCAGGAAGGATTGCCGCAATGCCTTCCCTTACCTTTTCTCTTGAAAGAGCCAGGTCCTTTGACCCGGGAGCAAGGCCGCCCACTACGAGCACCAGGCATTGCGCGCCGAGCGCATGCGCCTCCTCGATGGCGCGCAGGTTGTCGTCCCTCCAGTTCTTGTCAGTGAAGAAGCCGCCGCGGCACAGGCCGGTCACGGTCAGGCCATGCGAGTTGATGGATTTCACAGCTTCCTTCAAACCCATTTGCGCGACCTGATCGCGCCAGGGCGAGATGCCGCGGATGTCATGGCGCACGCAACCGTCGATCGCCTGCGCGAGGCCCCACTGCTTCCTGGTGGTGGCTGTATTGAGGGAGAGCATGCCCTTCATGCGGGACGCGGGTGTTCCCTGACCCGGCTCACCAGTTGCGTCGGGTTCACGAAGCGCAGCGCGATCAGCAGCCAGACCAGCGTCACGCCCATGTAGACGATCGCCATGGCGTCCACCGACTGGGGCGCTCGAACTCCGGCTGCGAACACGGCGTAATACAGGGCGACTACCAGCGTCTGCGAATCGGCGCCGCAGGTGAGGAAAGTGAGCTCGAACATCGCGATGGTGCGCACCAGCACGAGAAGGCCCGCGGCCAGGATTCCCGGCGCAAGCAGCGGCGCAAGCACGTAGATGAACATGCGCCCAGTGCCGGCGCCAAAAACCCGCGCCGCCGACTCGAGGTTGCTGTCGATCTGCTCGATGAACGGCGTCATCACCAGGATGACGAACGGAAGCGCGGGGATCAGGTTGGCGAGGATCACGCCGCCCAGCGTGCCGGCCAGGTGCGCCTGGTACATCACCGTCGCGAGCGGAATGCCGTAGGTAATCGGCGGGATGATGAGCGGCAAAAGAAACAGCAGCACCACCAGCTTCTTCCCCGCAAAATCGCGGCGCGCGAGAACGTAGGCGGCGGGCACGCCGATCAGGATCGACAGCAACACCACCGCGCCCACGACCTCGAGCGTGACCCACAGCACCGAGCCGAGCTGGAACTCCTTCCATGCGGCCTGGTACCAGCTTGTCGTGTAGCCCTCGGGCAGCCAGGTGCCTAGCCAGCGGCGCGCAAAGGAATTCGTCGCCACCGCCGCCACCATCAGGCCGATGTTGACCACGAACAGCGTCATCGTTCCCAGAAGCAGGCCGCTCCAGGCGCGCTCCAGCCACTTCATCCCTTGCCTCCGGCCACCGGGCCGCGGTAGAAACCTCGCCGCAGGGCCAGCACCGCCACCACTACCGCTAGCTGCGCGAACCCCATGATCATGGCCACGGCCGAAGCCATCGGATAGTCGTATTGCTCGAATGCCGCTTCGTAGGCGGCAAGCGAGATGACGCGGGTCGATCCCGCCGGAGCGCCGACCAGCACGGCCGACGGGAACACCGAGAATGCCTGCACAAAAGCCAGGCAGAACGTGATCGCGAGGCCCGGCGCGAGCAGCGGCAGGTAGATATGCCGGAACCGCTTCCAGGGGCTGGCGCCGAGCGTGGCGGCCGCGCGCTCGAGCACCGGATCGATGCCGGTGATGTAGGACAGGATCAGCAGAAATGCGAACGGGAATCCCGAGATGACCAGCGACAGCAGCACGCCCCAGTAGTTATGCGTCAGGCGGATTGGCCCGTCGTAGAGGTGCACGAACTGCAGCGCCTGCGACAGCCAGCCCTTGGGGCCGAGGTAAGCGAGCATGCCCTCGGCGATCAGCACGGTGCCGAGCGTGATCGGAACCACCAGGATCGTCGTGACCCACCTTTGATAGCGCGACTTGTGGCGCATGCGGAAGGCGATCGGCAGGGCCAGCGCCACGTTGATGATCGTCACCGGAAGCGCAAGATTGAAAGTGGTCGTAATCGTGCGCCACAGATGGCTGTCGCCGAAGAACTTGGCGTAATTCGCGAGCCAGGCGCCCTGCGCCGGCTGGAAGGACAACACCAGCCCGTAGAGAAACGGGTAGATGAAAAAGAGCAGCATGAATATCACTGCCGGCACGATGAGGATGAACGTGCCCATTACGCCGCTGCGGCGGGGTACACGAGCACGCGCTCGGGCGGAACGCTGATCCGCACGGCCTCGCCGAGGGCCGCAGACGCCGGC
>Ga0210382_10000210_pt1 | contig 23230 bp, 17 predicted proteins | sample PLMedo_FD_155452 | JGI IMG/M metagenome (GOLD analysis project Ga0210382, IMG submission 155452) | Groundwater sediment microbial communities from an aquifer in East River, Colorado, USA - PLM0_60_coex redo | ecosystem: Environmental > Terrestrial > Soil > Riparian zone | place: USA: East... | reverse complement strand
GGAGCTGCGACTGCGCCTCGGCGGCGGATCCGCGTTCAAGGCGCCGACCTTCAATGATCTCTACGCGGTCGATCCGACCTTCTTCTTCATCCCCAATCCAGAACTGCGGCCCGAGCGTTCGCGCAGCAAGGAAGCCGGCCTGAATTACCAGGCGGGGACGAACCGCTTGAGCGCCACGTATTTCGAGAGTCGCATCACCGATCTCGTCGTGCTGGTCACCGATCCCGTCACGTTCGTGAGCACGCCGCGGAATCTGAACCGCGCAAGGATCAAGGGCACGGAGCTGGGCTACCAGGGCTTCTTCGCCGGGCTGCAAGCAAACGCGCAGCTCATGCTGCAGGATCCGGTCGACGAGGAAACCGGGAAACTGTTGCCGCGGCGTGCGAGGGAGTACGGCAGCGTGGCGGTCGGCAACGTCGCCGGCCGCTGGCGGTTCGGAGCCGAGGTGATCGCAAGCGGGGCACGCTTCGACTCCGCGGACGAGGACCCGGCGAAGAAGATGAACGGCTACGCGCTGCTCAACCTCACCGCGTCCTACGCCTTGGCACGCGACTGGTTAGTGCGGGCGCGCTGGAACAACGTCTTCGACCGGAACTACGAGCTGGCGCAGAATTTCAACACCCCCGGCAGCAACGTCTTCGTGGCGCTGCAGTATCAGCCGCAGTAGAAGCGAAGTCGGGTTTCCGGCTTTCCCGGGCGGGGGCGCGCCTCCGCGCGGGCGGCTTTCGTACGCGCCGGGTTCTCTGCTATCGTGCGCGCCATGCCTTACGGACCGGCCGACGCCGTCGACACGGGCACGCTCAAGCGCGCGCTGGTGATCCAGCTGCGCCACCACGGCGACGTTCTTCTGACCTCGCCGGTGTTCATGGTTCTCAAGAACCGCGCGCCCGCCCTGGAGATCGACGCGCTCGTCTATGCCGAGACTCGGGACATGCTCGATCTCCATCCGGCGATCGCGCAAGTCCACGTGGTGAAGCGCGATTGGAAAGATTCGGGAGGGGCTGCGCGGCTAGTTGCAGAGTGGCGGCTCTTCTCGATGCTGCGATCGCGAGGCTACGAGCTCGTTGTGCATCTTTCCGAGCATCCGCGCGGGGCGTGGCTCGCGCGTTCGCTGGGTGCGCGTTACGCCGTTGCGCCGGATTTTGCCCGTAAGCCCCGGCTTTGGAAAAAAAGCTTTTCGCATCTCGTCCCACTCCCTCCTCACGCGAGGCGCCACCGGGTGGAAGTCAATCTCGACGCGCTCAGGCGAATCGGTGTCCAGCCGCGAGAAGACGAGCGCAGGCTCCTGCTCGTGCCGGGCGAAGAGGCGGAGCGCAGCGTAGAGGGTCTGCTGGCAGGGCAGGGTCTCGCCGCCCGAAGCTTCATTCATTTCCACCCGGGGTCGCGCTGGCAATTCAAGTGCTGGCCGCCCGAGCGTGCGGCGGCACTCGTCGACGCACTGGTCAGGCGCGGCGAGCGCATCGCGCTCACCGCAGCACCCGATGAGCGGGAGCTGGAGCTGATTGCCGAGATCCGCAAGCGCGCGAGCGCACCGATAGCCGATTTTTCCGGGAAGCTCACGCTGAAACAACTCGCCGCGCTCAGCGCTCGCGCGAAGCTCTTCATCGGCGTCGATTCCGCTCCCATGCACATCGCCGCCGCCATGCAAACGCCGGTAGTGGCGCTCTTCGGCCCGAGCGGCGAGCTCGAATGGGGGCCTTGGCGGGTGCCGCATCGCATCGTCGCCTCCGGGGAGCATCCCTGCCGCCCCTGCGGGAACGACGGTTGCGGCGGCGGCAAGGTGAGCGAATGCCTCACTCGACTCCCGGTGGAGGCCGCAATGTCTGCGGTCGATTCGCTCCTCGGGCGATGATCCGCGTCGTTGTGCTCGTGCTCGTTGCCGGGGTGGCGTCGGACACGTACGCGCTGCAAGCGAGCGATGACCGCGGTGTCACGATCTCGCTCGGGCAGCCGGCGGAGCGCATCGTCACCCTCGCGCCGCATCTGGCGGAGATCGCCTTCGCCGCGGGTGCAGGGGCAAAGGTCGCCGGTGTCTCGAGCTTCAGTCGCCATCCGGCCGAGGCGGAGCGCTTGCCCGTCGTGGCAAGTAACGGTCGGGTCGATATCGAGCGGCTGATCGCGTTACGGCCGGATCTCGTGCTCGCCTGGCAAAGCGGCAATTCGCCGCTGCAAATCGATCGTCTGGAGCGCATCGGCGTCCGGGTTTTCGTCACCGAGGCGCGCTCCCTTGCCGATATTCCTCGCATCGTTCGCCGGGTCGGTGCGCTGGCCGGCAGCGTGGACGTCGCCGAAGCGAGCGCACGGCGATTCGAAAATGAGCTCGCGGATCTGGTCAAGCGCTACGCCGCGGGGCGTCGCGTCGCGGTGTTTCTGGAGATCTGGCATGCACCCGCGCTTACCGTGAACGGGGCGCACCTGATCAGCGATGCGCTGCGCGTCTGCGGCGGGCACAATGTTTTTGCCGCTGCAAAGATGCTCACCCCGCTCGTTTCCCGCGAGCAGATCCTCGGCGCCGGGCCCGAGGCGATCGTCACGGGCGGCTTCGGGAGCGACGCGCTCCAGGCGTGGAAGGGTCTTGAATCGGTTCCAGCGGTTCGAAACCGGAGAATTTACGCGATCGACCCGGATCGCCTCCACGCGCAGGGCCCCCACGTGATCGAGGGCGTTCGCGCCTTGTGCGAGCGGCTCGAGCTCGCGCGGAACTAGAGCGAATGCACGTCGCCCTGGTGCGGCAGCGCTACAGCGCTCACGGGGGCGCCGAGCGCTTCATCGAACGGGCGCTCGACGCACTCAGCGAGCAAGGCGTTGCGGTGACCGTGCTGGCACGTGAGTGGACCGGCGACCCTGGCAGGGTAATTCGCTGCGATCCGTTTCACATCGGCCGCCTGTGGCGCGACTGGAGCTTCGCACGCGCAGTGTGCCGTGAGATCGCCCGCCGGCCGTTCGATTTCGTGCAATCGCACGAACGGATCGCCTGTTGTGACATCTACCGCGCGGGCGACGGAGTGCACGCGCAATGGCTGCACAACCGCAGCGCGATCCTCGGCCCGCTAGCCCGGGCCGGTCTCCGACTCAATCCCTATCATCGCTACGTCCTCGCCGCAGAGCAGCGCCTGTTCGCGAGCCCGCGGCTGCGTGCCGTGATCTGCAATTCGCGCATGGTCAGAGATGAAATCCGCGCGCATTTCGGCACGCCGGAGGCGAAGCTCCATGTCATCTACAACGGCATCGATCTGGAAGCGTTCCATCCGCGGCTGCGCGAGGTGCATCGATCGACGATGCGTCAAAAACTCGGCATTCCACAACACGTGCCCGTGCACCTCCATGTCGGCGCAGGATTCGAAAGGAAGGGCGTGTTTCGCCTGATCGAAGCGTTCGCCCGCTCCGGGCAGCATGACGCGCATCTTGTCATCGTGGGTCGGGATAAGGCGCAGGCGCGCGCCGAGCGCTTGGCGAGCTCGCACGGGATCGCATCCCGCGTTCACTTTGCGGGCGCCCAGGAAAACGTGGGCCCCTGGTACGGCGCAGCCGACGCCTTCGCGCTGGCTAGCCTCTACGATCCCTTTCCGAACGCGGCGCTCGAGGCGATGGCCTGCGGGTTGCCTGTCATTACCACGCCGCAATGCGGCACGGCCGAACTGATCGATGAGGGTGTGAACGGCTATGTCGTAGACGCTCTCGCCGTCGATGAACTCGCCGACAGGCTCGCTCGCCTGGAAGTACCCGCGGCGCGCGAGATGGGACGTCTGGCGCGCGAACGCGCGGAGAGGTTCAGTCTCAGGGCCATGGCCGAGCGGCTACTTGCGCTCTACCGGAGCCTCGCACCGACCTGAAGCCGTCGCTTTCCGGTTCCCGGCCCGGAATCAGGTGCCGGATCAGTTATAATTCAACATTTCCCGGCGCAGCCATGGCATCGTCCGACGCCACTAGCCTGCAGCTCTACCTTCGCCTCCTCCGCTACGTTAAGCCTTACTGGGCGCCGTTCGCGCTGTCCGTCGCGGCAATGGTGGTGACGGCGCTGACCGAGCCTGTTTTCCCGGCGCTCCTCAAGCCGCTGCTCGACGGCAGTTTCGTGCACAAGGAAGGCGGGCTGCTCGTCTGGCTGCCCGCCTTGATCGTCGCCGTTTTTCTGGTGCGCGGCTTCGCCTCGTTCCTCTCCGACTACGCGATAGGCTGGGTGGCGAACAAGGTCGTGATGGATCTGCGCAACGCGATGTTCTCCAATCTTGTGCGGCTGCCGACGAACTACTACGACAATCACACGGGCGGCAGCCTGATCTCGAAGTTCACCTTCGACGTCCTGCAGGTGACCGGAGCGGCGACCAGCGTGATCTCGGTGCTGTTCAGGGACTCGCTCACCATCGCCGGGTTGCTTGGATGGCTTTTCTGGCTGAACTGGAAACTCACTCTGGTGGCGCTTTTGGTGGGACCTCCCGCCGTCCTGATTACGCGGGGATTCTCCAAACGCCTGCGCGCCATGAGCCGGGCCGAGCAGACGGCGATGGGCGATCTCAACCATGCGCTGGAGGAATCGATCGGCTGTCATCGCGTGGTCAAGGTGTTCGGCGGACAGGACTACGAAGCAAAGCGCTTCGATGCCGGAGCGAACAAAGTGCGCACCTTCAATATGAAAATGACCTCGGCGGCCGCGGCCAACGTGCCGCTGGTGCAGATCGTGGTGTCGGTCGCGCTGGCATTCATCATCTATCTCGCGGTGCGCCAGGCTGCCACGGACGAAACGACGGTGGGCGGATTCGTGTCGTTTCTTACTGCGCTGTTGCTGGTGTTTGCGCCGCTGCGCCGGCTGACCGGCGTCAACCAGACCTTGCAGCGGGGGCTCGCCGCCGCGGAGAGCGTGTTTCACCTGATCGACGAGCGGCCCGAGTCCGATACCGGGACGCGCGACATCGGCCGCGCGAAGGGCAAAGTCGCATTCAGAGCCGTCGGGTTCAGCTATCCGGGAAGCGCACGCCCGGCTCTGGATCGGGTGTCGTTTTCGATCGACCCGGGCGAGACCGTTGCGCTGGTCGGGGCCTCCGGCGCAGGAAAGTCCACGCTCGCCAGTCTCCTGCCGCGCTTCTACGCTCCCGATTCCGGACAAATCCTGCTCGATGGCATCGACATCGCGACGCTCAAGCTCGGGAGCCTGCGCGCGAACATCGCGCTGGTGAGCCAGGATATCGTGCTCTTCAACGACACGGTCGCCGCCAACATCGCCTACGGGCGCCTCGCGGGAACGAGCGAGGCCGACATCGTCCGGGCAGCCGAGGCGGCGCACGCGATGCAGTTCATCCGCCAGATGTCCGAGGGGCTCGCCACCATGATCGGCGAAAACGGCGTACGCCTTTCGGGCGGACAGCGGCAGCGGCTCGCCATCGCGCGCGCGTTCCTCAAGAACTCGCCGGTGCTGATTCTCGACGAGGCGACCTCCGCTCTGGACAGCGAATCCGAACGCCATATCCAGGCGGCGCTGGAAACGCTCATCAAGGGCCGTGCGACGCTCGTGATCGCGCATCGGCTGTCCACTATCGAACGCGCCGACCGGATCGTCGTCCTGGATGCGGGTCGCGTTGCCGAGGCCGGCAGACATGCCGATCTCATCGCGACCTCGGGAATCTACGCCAAACTACACCGTCTGCAGTACTCGCGGGAGTCACCCGCTTAGATGTCCATCGGCACACCGTGTCGTGCTCGCCGCGGGGGCGCTGTATGAAAATTCTCCATACGGAATCTTCATGCGGCTGGGGCGGGCAGGAAATCCGGATTCTGGACGAGGCGCAAGGGATGTCGCGGCGCGGCCACAGCGTCGCGATCGTCGCTCCACGCGAAGCGCGGATCCACGAGGCGGCCCTCAAGCGGGGTTTGAACGCCGAAGCGCTGCCGATCACGGGGAAAAACCTGACCGGTTTCCTCGCAATGCGGCGATGGCTGAAGGTCCATACTGTGGATGTCATCAACACTCACAGTTCCACCGACAGCTGGCTCGCGGCGCTCGCTTGCGCGACGGTCGCCCAGGCCCCGGCGATCGTGCGCACGCGGCATATTTCCGCCCCGGTCCCGAACAATCTGCCCACGCGCTGGCTGTATAGTCGTGCGACGCGTCACATCGTCACCACGGGAGAAACCCTGCGCATGCAGCTGGTCCGTGACAATCGCCTCCCGTTCGAGCGCATTACGTCGGTCCCGACAGGAATCGATGCGACGCGCTTCGTGCCGGGAGAACGAGACGCCGCGCGGCGCTTGACCGGCCTTCCTGCCGGAAGCCGTCTTATTGGCATCGTGGCGACGCTGAGGAGCTGGAAAGGCCATCGTTATCTTCTCGAGGCCCTGCACGGGCTGCCCGATGATGTCGGACTGGTCATCGTGGGCGACGGGCCGCAGCGGCAGAACATCGAAACGAGAATCCTCGAACTTGGCCTGCGCGAGCGAACCTGGCTCGCGGGGAACCAGGATGACGTACTGTCCTGGTTGCAGGCGCTTAACGTGTTCGCGCTTCCGTCCTACGCCAACGAAGGCGTCCCGCAGGCCCTGGTTCAGGCGATGCTATGCGGTCTGCCCTGCGTCACCACGGCCGCCGGCGGTATCGGGGAAATCGCTCGTGACGGAGAAACGGCGATCGCCGTCAAATCCGAGGACGCGGCCGACCTCAGACGAGGGTTGGAGCGGGCGCTCGGCGATGCGAAGCTTTGCGAGCGACTCGGGACCGCGGCGCGCCAATACTGCGCGGCCAATTTCGGTGTGGAGACGATGCTCGATCGAATGGAGAAGGTGTTTCGCGATGTCGCACACGCCTAGCCGACTTGGTTCGCGACTCGAGGTGATCCCCCGCGGCGTGCTGAAACGAGCGCTCTCGGGTAGGCGGCACAGGCCGATCCTTGCACGCCGGATTCTGGTGGCGCACCAGTTATTGCTCGGTGATACGCTGATGTTGACACCGCTGCTCGCCCGCCTGCGGCACCGCCATCCGGACGCGGAAATCGTCATGACCGTTTCCCCTAGGCAGCTCCCCTTGTACTCCACTCGTCCCTACGGCGTGGCGACACTGGCCTATGATCCCCGCGACCGCATTTCAGTCAAAAGGCTGCTCGAGCAGGGACCGTTCGATCTCGCGATGGTCCCCGGGGACAGCCGGCATGCGATGCTCGCGCTCGCGCTCGACTCGCGCTGGGTGGTCGCGCTCGCCGACGATCGGCCCGGATGGAAAAATCGGCTAGTCGACGAATTGGTTCCCGTGCCGGCGCAGCCGATAACGCTGTCGGATATGTTCGCGCTGCTTGCCGGTGAGGAGGACGATGCAGTGTTTGAGCCGGGCGAGTGGCCTCGCCCAGAATCCGCGCCCTTTGAGCTGCCTCAACACGACTACGCGGTGCTCAACGTCGACGCAGGCTCACCTCTCAGGCTCTGGCAGCCCAATAAGTGGCTGCAGGTGGCCGACGCGCTCGCGCATACGGGGCTGGAGGTCGCATTTTGCGCGGGCCCCGGAGAAGAGCACAGGGTGGAGGCGATCGATCCGAAACGGCGCCATCGCTCGTATGCGGGGATGCTCGACCTACTTCAGCTGTGGCGCTTGCTTGAGCGCGCGCGTTTGCTCGTGTGTCTGGACAGCGGCGTGAGTCATCTCGCGAAGCTCGCCCGCACTCCCAGCGTCGTGCTTTACGGTCCCGGCACGCCGGTGCTTTTCGGCCCCGGGCGCTTTTGGCGGAACCACCCCTACCGCGCCGTGACTGTCGCCGATTTTCCCTGCCGCGATCAGAATATGGTCTTCAAGCGGAAAGTGAACTGGGTACGGCGCTGCCAGCGCACCCTGGGGGAGTGTCCGGCGCCGGCTTGCATGCACGCAATCGAAACCGAATCGGTTGTGGCGAGTTGCCGTGAACTACTGCGATAAACTTACGGACATGAAGGCTCCGCGCTCCCCCGAAATCATGGAGTTTCACGACCGCTGGCTTGCGCAGTCTGACTGGGGAGAGGCGAGCCCGGAACCGGCGCAGGGTGTGTGGCCTCACATAGAGCTCAACCACCGGTGTAACTGCGTGCTCTGGAAAGAGGAGGATCAGGCGCGGCGGCGGAACGTTCCCGATGCGGCGATCGCGGCCAACAAGCGAGCCATCGACGCGCACAATCAGAATCGCAACGACTCCATCGAGAAAATCGACGAGTATCTCCTGGGCCTGCTGGCGGCCGTGGAGCGTAAAGCGGGCGCCAGGCTGCATTCGGAGACGGCCGGATCGATGACCGACCGTCTTTCCATCCTCGCCCTCAAGGTGTTCCATATGCGCCTGCAGACGGAGCGCACCGAAGCGGGTCGCGAGCATATCGAGACCAGCAGAACGCGGCTCGCACGACTGGTCGAGCAGCGCGCGGACCTCGCCTCCTGCTTCGACACATTGCTCGACGATTGTGCTGCGGGACACGCCTGGTTCAAGATCTACCGGCAATTTAAGATGTACAACGACCCGGCGTTCAACCCTTATCTGTACGGCGCGAAGCGCTCAGGATAGAACGACGGTCCACGTTGAGCAAAGTGCCGCCAACGCGCACTCCTGACGGCAATGACCCCTGATACATTCTCCACGGAAACGGAAGACGCGCACCCGCGCGTCCTGGTGGTCTGCCGCGACAATATTGGCGATCTCACCTGCACTACGCCGCTCATCGCCGCGCTGCGGGAGCGCCTTCCGGAAGCCCACATCGCGGCGCTAGTGAACACGTACAACGTAGCGGTTCTGGCCGGGAATCCCGCCGTGGATGCCGTCTACGCCTACGAAAAAGGAAAACACCGCGGCGAGGAGCGCTCCATCGTGACGGTCTACGTCGATCGTCTCCGACTGATCATGAGCCTGCGCAAAGAAAAGTTCGACTACGCCATCCTCGCCACCCCCGGGTTCGCGCCGCGTTCGCTGCGCCTCGCGCGTTGGATAGGAGCGCGGCACGTGCTGGGCTACGCCGAGCCCGGCAAGGCTCATGCGCGCCTAGATATTGCACTCCCGTACGACCGCCACTCGAAAGCGCACGAGGTCGAGAGGGTATTCGGGTTGCTCAAGGCGCTTGGCATCAACGGCCCAGCTCCTTCCATGCAGGTGTTCCCCGACGCAGGCGTGCGCCGAGAAATCGAGGAAACGCTCGGCCGGCTGGGGCGGGGGACGCCAGTTGTCGGAGTGCACATCAGTGCGCGGAGGAAGAACCAACAGTGGTCGGCGGCAAACTTTGCGGCTCTCATCCGCGCGATCGCCAAGCGGCGCCCGGCAAGATTTGTGCTGCTGTGGGCCCCCGGCGAGCCCGATAATCCAATGCATCCGGGCGATGACGACAAGGCTCGCGCGGTCGCGGAGAGCTGCGACGAGGTTTCCCTGCTGCCTTGCCCCACCGAGGCGCTGCCCAGGCTGATCGCGGCCCTGTCGCTGTGTGATTGCATCGTGTGCACGGATGGTGGCGCGATGCACCTCGCGGCGGCGCTCGGCAAGCCAATCCTGTGTTTTTTCGGCGATTCGCCGCCCGAGCGCTGGCGGCCCTGGAAAACGCCTCACGAGCTGCTGCAGCCCGCGAGCCAGGACTTGAAGGACCTAAGCGTCGATCAGGCGCTCGCCGGATTCGAGCGCCTGATACGCGATTGTCCGCTTATCCCTTCGGTAACATAACGAAGACCTCAAACAGGCCGCATAGATGCCCGTAAGCATCAGGATCGAGTCGCGCTATCCCATCGAATTCCTTTGGTTGCTTGGGCTGGTATTCTTCCTGCCGTTGTTCGAAGCCCCGAAAAACCTCTGCTGGCTCGGCTACGTCCTCACTTGGCTTTACAACCGCCTTCGGGCCCGCGAGTGGGGCGGACCGTGGGACCGCTGGGACGGCCTCATCGCGCTGTGGATCGCGTCCGGCTATGTTGTTGCCGCATTCGCTGGCATTCACCATAACGAATGGAAGGATGCGAACGACATCCTCCGCTACGGCTCGGTTCTGTGGCTGATCCGTCGCTCACGCTACGACGAGCGCGCGCTGCTGTGGATTTTCGGCACCATCGTCGTCTCCGCGCTGATCACCCTTTTTTGGGGTTATTGGCGCGTGTATGTTGCAAAGACCCACGGCACGCTCGAGCTCCACTCGGTCGGTCACGTCAACCACAGCGCCATCTACATGGCGATCGTTCTCGGCCTGACTCTTAGCGTGCCTATTGTCTACTGGAGGCGGATCCGGTTCATCGGTAGGGGGGCGCTGAGCATTTCCGTAGTGGCGTTGATCGTTTCGGTATTCGTCACCGAGAGTCGTGCCGCCGCAGGTGCCGTGGTGCTGTTCGTGGTCGTGCTTGCCGTGGCGCTCGGGGCCAGAGGGCGGGTCCACGCTTGCAAGGGCGCGCTGGTTGCACTGCTGGGGGTCGTAATCGTTTTTGCCGCGGAGTCTTCCGTCCTGGACAAGACCATCGACCGAACCGAAAGGGGACTCGTGTTCTCCTTTCGAGACAAGATATGGTCGAACGCTCTGGTCGAATGGCGACGGTTCCCTTGGTTCGGGGTCGGAATGGGAAATTTCGGTCGTGTGAGCTTTGAGCAACTGCAGGAATGGAACACCACTCAGAACTGGTCGGTCCGCGCCTCGACCGAAGGAATGAATTCGCACGCGCACAGCCTTTACATGACCGCTCTAGCCGAGCGCGGCTTGATCGGTCTCGGAGTCTTGATGGTGGTGCTTTTTGCCTCGGGCTGTGCGTTGCTGCGCGGGGTTCCCCACGCTCAAGACCCGCCGCGCGACTGGGCGCTGTTCGGCGGCGCGCTGGCCGGTTGGTTGATTACGGTCACCGTGGGGCTGGTGAACACGACACTCCACGACGAACATGGCCTCCTCAGCGCCTTGCTGTTTGGGCTGTGGCTGAGTCATCGTGGAGCGCGGGTTCAGTCTGGCCGAGACTCTCCTCAACCTTGAGCACGTTGCTGCGGCGCTCGGCAAGCCAACCCTGGGCTTCCGATCACCGATTCTCAGATGAGCCGCATCGCCTTCGCGCGACCGAGCACCCATCGCGCGTACACGATGTTGAACACCAGGAAAGGGATGAATACGAGTAGCCGCCGCTCGGCGGGCAATCCGATCGAGACGAACGCCGCGAAGCCCTGAGCAACCGTCACAGCGTAGTAAAAAAACGAAACTACCCGGTGGCTATACCCTAATCTGTTCAGGAGCTGATAGAGATGAGTGCGGTGGGGGAGATAGACCTTTTCTCCCCGCAGCAGACGCCTTGAGAACGTGAAGGCCGTGTCGAAGATGAAATGAAACAGCAGCATCGGGACGATGTAGAACGACAGACGGCCGAGATCGAGATTCGCACCGATCACGGCAAGCGTCGCAAAGGTAAATCCCAGAAAGGCGCTGCCCACATCGCCCATGAAAATCCGGGCGGGCGGAAAATTGAAAAGCAGGAAACCCCCGGCGCCCGCAAGCAGCACGTACGAGCTCATATATACAAAGACGCTCTTTTGCTGAAGTGCGATTGCGCACAGGAACGCCGCCGCAATGACGGCGACCCCCGCGGCCAGTCCGTCCAGGCCGTCCATGAAATTGTACGCGTTGGTGAGCCCCAGGATCCAGAGGAAGGTCAGTACGTAGCCCAGCCCGCCCAGCGATACCTCGCCCCAATACGGTATCGCGAGCCTCGTGATGATGACGCCGGAGGCGAGAACGACGCCCACGCACAGCACCTGGGTGAAGATTTTTGCGAGAAAGGTTTTCTGCGTAACGTCATCGATGAAGGAGACGAACGCCAGCAGTACGGCGGAGATCACGTACCCCCAGAAGTAGCGGTCGTCGATTCGCGCGACCTCGGCGGCAAAATAGATGATCACGCTCCCGATCACGAAGGTCGCGACGAAAGCGATCCCGCCCGATTTCGGGACCGGCCTGGAGTGCGAAGAACGGGGATTGGGCATGTCCATCACCCGCACGAAGCGTGTCATGAGGTACGTCAGAGCAACCGAGCAGAGGAATATCGTGCCTGCAAAAGCGAGGTGGGTGAGAAGTTTGAGGAGATCCAGCACGTCAGCGGCTCTCGGCGGGGCGGTACTCCGGCACGAGGCGCGCAAGCTGCCCCCTGACGGCGTGGTCGTCCAAGGTATCCGGCGCATCCAGCCAGGCCAGTGTTTCGCGCACCCACGCCGGATCGGGCGCGGCGAGCGCCCTCATGATGCGAACTTTCGGATGACCGGTCGCGCGCGTATGCTCGTTGGTGGCCAGCAGTTCCTCGAAGAGCTTCTCCCCCTTGCGCAGGCCGGTAAACTTTATTTCAATATCTGCCTCGGAAAAACCCGAGAGCCTGATCATGTCTCGCGCAAGATCGACGATCTTGACCGGCTCGCCCATGTCGAGCACGAAGAGCTCGCCGCCTTTTCCCATGAGGGCAGCCTGCAACACCAGCTGCGCGGCCTCCGGAATCGACATGAAATACCGCGTGATGTCCGGATGCGTGACCGTCAGCGGTCCACCGCCGGCGATCTGCTCGCGGAATTTCGGAATGACGCTGCCGGTTGAACCGAGCACGTTGCCGAAGCGAACCATGACGATGCGCGTGCTTTCCGCCCCGAGAGTCTGGCACAGAAGCTCGGCAAGCCGCTTCGACGCACCCATGACGTTCGTGGGGTTGACTGCCTTGTCGGTGGAGACGAGCACCAGTTTCTCGACCCCGTGCGCTATAGCCGCCTGCGCGACTCGCCACGTTCCGAGCGCGTTGTTCCGCACCGCCTCCCAGGCGTTCGCTTCTTCCATGAGCGGCACGTGCTTGTAGGCGGCGGCATGGAACACGACGGATGGCCGGTGCGTCTGCATCGCCCACGCAAGGCGTGCAGAATCCTTCACGTCGCCGATCAGGCATACGATGGGCACTCCGGGAAATCGCGCGAGGAACTCCTGCTCGATCTGGTAAAGGCCGAGCTCGTTCGCTTCGAAGAGTACCAGCTTCTCCGGAGTGAACTGCGCAAGCTGGCGGCAAAGCTCGGTGCCGATCGAGCCTCCGGCGCCCGTGACCAGCGCCGTTCTACCCTGCAACCACTCGCGCAGGCCGGCGCTGTCGAGCCTCACCGGATCGCGGCCGAGCAGGTCATCGAGCTCGACGGCGCGAACCTGGGAGTAACTGACCCGGCCGGACATCAGGTCCTCGTAGGACGGGACCGTCATCGCACGGATTCGAGCTCGGCTGCACAGTTCCAGCGCACGCCGCCGGGCGGAGTGCGCCGCGCCCGGCATGGCGATGATCGCCTGCTCGACCCCGAGGCGCGCGGCGACCTCTGAAAGGGTCTCCAGCGGACCCAGCACCTTCACTCCGTCGATATCGCGGCCTTGCCTCGCCGGGTCGTCGTCGAGGAGTCCGATGAAGGTCCACTCCGGACTACGGCCCAGGCTCTTCAGCAGATTCGCGCCCGCGACGCCGGCGCCGAGCACGATCACTCGCTTGGAGCCGTCAGCGGCGAGCCGTGCAAGGCGGCCCTCCTTCCAGGCCCGGTAGGCGATGCGGCTGCCGCTCATCATTCCGGCGAGCAGGATCGGATAGAGGATCACGACCGAGCGCGGTACATAAGCGCGCTGCAACAGCAGCACCAGCATCGCGACGGCGAGCGCCCCCAGCCCGGCCGCGACCAGGATGCGCCGCAGGTCGGTGAGGCTCGCGTAGCGCCAAAGCCCCCGGTACATTCCGGCGCGCCAACAGACGAACGCCTGGATGGGCAGGATCCAGACGAGGTCGGCGAACATCAAGCCGGCGTAGAAGTCTGAAACCTCGAAGTTGAAGCGCAGCTCATAGGCCAACAGCCAGCTGGCCGCTGCAGCTCCGATGTCATGGAGAACCGTGATCGCGGTTTGCCAGCTCAGAGAAGCCCGGCCCTTCGCCCGTTTTGCCTCGGCAGGCCCGTTCACCATTTCGAAGGAGCATTCACAAGCCGCCCGCTAACGCACGCTCAGCGCGCGGCTGCGCGCATCACCTTTGCAACCGCGCGGGCGGTATCGCGCATATCGGGTTCGGATAGGGTCGGGTGCACCATGAACATGAGGCTAGTCTCGCCTAGCTCCCGGGCGATCCTGAATCGTTCAGCCGGGCGCATCGACTCCTGGAAGGCCTTCTCGAGGTAGATTTCGCTGCAGCTGCCGACCGAACACGGTGCCCCTTCGGAGGCGATCGCCAGCAAGATGCGATCGCGGTTCCAATCGGCTTTCAGCGCCTCCGGGCGCACGAACGCGTAGTACTCGTAGTAGGCGTGACCGAGTCCATCCCACGGAACAGTCAGCCGTATGGCGGGAACGCCCGACAGCTCCCGGGTCAGGACGTCGGCATTGCGTCGGCGGGCGGCGCACCAGCCGTCGAGCTTGCGAAGCTGAATGCGCCCGATCGCAGCCTGCATTTCGGTCATGCGCCAGTTCGTTCCGAAGCTTTCGTGGATCCAGTTGAACAATCCGGGTCCCGGCGCCGCCCGGTTGTAGATCGCGTCGTAGCTCTTGCCGTGGTCCTTGTACGACCAGGCCTTCGCCCAGACGGCCGCATCGTTGGTCACGAGCATGCCGCCTTCGCCGCCCGTGGTGATGATCTTGTCCTGGCAAAACGAAAAGGCGCCCGCGTCACCCATCGAGCCGACCGGACGGCCCTTGTAGGTCGCGCCGTGTGCCTGTGCGCAATCCTCGACCACTTTGAGGTTGCGCTGGCGGGCGAGTTCCATGATGGAATCCATTTCGCACGGCCAGCCCGCGAGATGCACCGCAATGATCGCCCTCGTTCGGGGAGTCAGCACCGCGCGGATGGTCTCGGCGGTGACGTTCTGGCTCGCCGGATCGACTTCGGCACACACCGGTTTGCAGCCGCGCATGACGGCGCAACTCGCGCACGCAATGAAGGTGCGGCTCGGGACGACGACCTCGTCCCCGGCGCCGATGCCGAGCGCGTGCAGAGCGAGCTCCAGCGCCGCCGTGCCGTTCGCAAGCGCAATGGCGTGGCGGCAGCCGGTATGCTCGGCATAATCCCGCTCGAAGGCCCGGGCCTCGTCTCCGGTCCAGTAATTCACTTTTCCGGAGGCGAGCACCTGCGAGACTGCCGCGATTTCGTCCGGTGCGTAGAAGGGCCAGGGGGCGAAGGGCGCTGCGCGCACCGGCACGCCGCCCTCGATGGCCAGACGCTCCGAGCTCGCCGGGATGAGTCGGGCGCTCATGCAGCGACGATCCTCGCCGGGGAGCCCGCGGCCCTGACGTTGTCCGATACGTGATCGAGCAGAGTCGATCCGGCGCCAATCACGGCGTTCGCGCCCACTCGAACTCCCGGAATGAGCACCGATCCCGCACCGATGAAACTGCCTGCGCCCACTCGTACGCCGCCGCACAAGCGAGCGCCGGGGGCGATATGCACTCCGTCCCCGATCACGCAATCGTGGTCTATGGTGGCGGCGGTGTTCACGATCACATTTTCACCTACCAGGGCATCCGAGTTCACGACCGCGCCGGCCATCACCACGGTCCCTGCGCCGAGCACCGCTCCGCGCCCGATACGGGCATCGGGATGAACGGCGCTCGCGAACCTGAATCCTTTCGCGCGCAGCCATGCGGCGATGCGTGCGCGTGCTGCATTGTCGCCGATCGACACGAGTACCCACGGTTTTCTCTTTTCGGACATCGCGAGGATGCTTTCGGTGGCGCCTGCGACTTTGTAGCCGAAAAAGGGTTTGCCGTGCAGGGTCCGATTGTCGTCGAGCAGGTGCGCGATCCGGTAGCGGCCGTCGTGCTCGATGGCGTCGATCACGACTTTTGCGTGCCCGCTCGCTCCGATGAGAACGACCGCGGGCCGCTTAGCCATTTCGCGGTTCGCCGCGATTGCCAGTGAAGCGCGGCATGGTCGCGTGCCCCGGTCGGTTCACCCCTTCAGACCTCAGAACCTTGAGGATCGTAAGCCAGAGAATTCTCAGGTCGAGCCAGAAGGATTGATGATCCACGTACCACACGTCCAGGCGCAGGCGTTCGTCCCAGGACTGCGCATTGCGGCCGCTGACTTGCGCCCACCCCGTGATTCCGGGGCGCACTTCGTGCCGGCGGGCCTGCTCGGCTGAATAGAGCGGCAGGTATTCGACGAGCAGCGGCCTGGGTCCGACGAAGCTCATGTCGCCGCGCAGAACGTTCCAGAGTTGTGGCAGCTCATCGAGACTGTAACGCCGCAGGAGCCGGCCGACTGCCGTCAGCCGCTCCGCGTCCGTCAGCAACTCGCCCGCGGCGCCGGTCGTCCCCGACATCGTCCGGAATTTGTACAACGTGAACATTCGACCATCTTTACCGGGTCGGGTCTGGGTGAACAGGATTGGCCGGCCGGTTCTGCCAGCGGCGAGCGCCGCCACGACGGCAAGAACCGGCGCGAAGGCAACGAGTCCGACGCAAGCTGCAAGGATGTCCAGACCGCGCTTGAGCATTCGCGCGATTATAGCTTCGCCGTTATGCCGGCGTAGAACTCAACCAAGGCTTGTGTGACCCGCTGAGCGGAGAAATCCCGCAGAGAACGCGAACGTCCGGCGCCCCCGAGCTTGCGTCTGAGATCGGGCTGCACGAGCAGCGTTTCCATGTGGGCACGCAGCGCGTCGGCATCGGCGGGCGGATGAAGCAGCCCGGTCTCCCCATCCAGGACCGCATCGACGATCCCATAGATGCGCGAGGCGATGACCGGCAGCCCGGTTGCCGCCCCTTCCAGCGCCACCTGACCGAATCCTTCCCGGTAGCTCGGTAGGCAGAACACATCCGCCGCCGCCATGTAGTCCTCGGGCCGTTGCGTGTAGTCGCTCCAGTGCACCCGGTCCACGCAGGTGGCCAACAGCGCTTGCATTTGCGGCCTGAGGCCCTCCTCGTCCGGTCCGGCGACGAGCAAGTACGCAGAAGGGCTTCGCGCGGCGAGCGCGGCGAACGCTGCGGCGAGGTCGAGGACCCCCTTGTCCCGGCTCACTCGGCCAAGGTAAAGGAACAGGACCGCGTCCTCGGGCACACCGAGCGCGGTTCGCACGCGGCCTCTCGCCGCCCTGTCGGGCCGAAAACGCTCGCCGTCCACTCCGCAGATCGAGCCCTCGGCAAGCACCATCGATTTCGAGGCTGCCACCACCCGATTTGCGATCAGGAATTCGCGCTGCGATCGGCTGTCGACCAGCACGTGCGTGGCAAACCGCGCGATGAGGCTGTCGATCGCGCGCAGCATCGCGCGCGTCGGGTTCTTGCGCGTCGCCCATACCTGGCCGGTAAAAGTATGAATTCGTAGCGGCACCCGGGCGAACCACGCCGCCGCCATCGCAAGCAGTCCAGCTTTGGGTGTGACCGAATGAACCAGGTCGTAATGGTGCACTCTGAATAGCCGCACGAGGCGTACCAGGGCCCTCAAATCGCGCAGAGGCGAAGTCCTGCGCTCGATCGGAATTCTGAAAAGCCGCGCGTTCAGGCCTTCTGCCGCGAACGGATCCGGATCCGCATTGGCAGCAACGCTCACGTCGAACCGTGCAGAAAGGGCGGCGATATGTGAGGAGAGGAAGGCGCGTATCGTCAGCGGAGAAGAAACGACAAAACAGACGCGGTACCTGGTGCTCCTCACTGGCGAGTTTTCTCGTTCGCGGACATGCGCGATTCTAGCTGAGCACTATTCGCTCCGCGCAGCCGAGCCGGGGGGTAGGTCCCCCGTCCACGCAAACGAAGAAGGAGCAGAACAACTGCGGAACCGAGGAGCCGATTCCAAAGCGCCGGAAGGACATCGAAGGGGCAAAGAACGATAAACGTCAATGCGACACGCGTCCGATAGAACCGTGGCGGTAATCGGCTAATTCCGTTGAGCACGAATCGCCGCAGACCGGCGTACTTGGTCGCTATGTGGGAGATATTTCCGCCTTTGCTGGCACGCACCGGGGCAAAGCGAAAACGAAGCGCTACGCGATCGAGGAATTCCTTGGTGAACAGCCCGGGGGCGACAGGCGGGCCACGCTCCCGCAACCGATCGAGGATCGCCTCGACGTTGGCATTGCCGGTCAAGGTCCTCGACAGATAGCCTCCGGAGTGAATGCGGCTTACACCAAAGGGCATGGGAGAGTACACCGCGCCACGCCGGGTCGCGACAATCCACGCGGTCAACAGATCGGCCAGACCCATATAAGCGGGGTCGAATTTACCCACGGCCTCCAGCGTATCGCGATGATAGATGAGCGTGGCTCCCACAAACCAATTGCCGAGACGATATGCCTGCCTCGCGCAGCGCTCAGGGGGGACGTAGGCGTCGCGCAGCGAGAGGACAGGCGAAACGTGAAGACGTATGAGCCGGTCGTCCTCGTCCACGAGCCATCCCATCGCAGACCACAGTCCCACGCCCGGATGCCGTGCGAGGCATGACCTCGCGCGCGCGAACATGCCCGGCATCACGAAATCGTTTGCCGACAGGAAAAGGACATACTCGCTGCGGGAGGCCTCTAGCCCCTTGTCCAATGCGCCATAGGTGCCGAGATTGACGGGGTTCTGTATCAACTGCGCCCATTCGTGTCCGGCAATCAGCGAACGAATGACGCGGATGCTGTTGTCCGTGGACTGATCGTCTACGACGATCAGCTCGTCGGGGCGATCTTCCTGTTCGAGGATGGAGCTTATGCAACGCGGCAGATAGCGAGAGTCGTTGCGATTCGGCACGATTACCGCGATTTCCGGCAATGCGGCTCCTTGGGAAGGCCGCGACGAAACTGATTGCATGATTCGCCTCACCTGCGGGCTGCCTGATTGCCGAATAGCCAATTCAAAGGACGGAACGACGGCAAGGCTTCCGGTACTCGTCCGTCCGGCGCCCTTGTGAGAATATAGCGTCCTCATCGCAAAGTGTCTGCATCGCGGTGTCCCTTTAGGCTTCGATCTTATCAAATCGGTAAGGGCTCCTAATGATAGAAACCGTCAGTAATTCCATGCCTTATTTAGGCCTGATCCTTGGGTATGGATTTTTGACTCACGGAATCATTCTATTCAACGACGGGCTGTATTGGGACGGCTGGCTGGTGGAGGTCTGGCAGGAGAACAAGGACAGGAAATCCATGCGCCGATTTTATTGGGAGGTCGGCATGCCGCATCTCTACTTCGAGCATCTGATCCTCGGGCGCGCTCCACGGCGTCGAACGGTCTATCGGGCGATTTCCCTGGCCTCGATTCTGATTATCGCGGTCCTTGTGTTCCTGACCGCCGTGTACACCAAGGCGTTCAACCCGCTGCAGGCGACGGCCATATCACTCTTACTACTATCGTATCCAGCCTACGCCATTACATTCGATGGCGTTGTAAGCCTTCAATATACGTTCAAAATTGCATTTTTCTATGCGGGCTGTCTGCTCGCGGTTATGACCATCAACCATTCGGACGCCGCGAGCAACCTCGCGTTCATCGTCTCGCTCTTTCTTTTTTTCGTCTCATTCAATGCCAATTCGACGCTAGTCTTTTTTGGGGGATTCCTGTTGTTTTACGCATGGCTTATCCATGTCAGATCTTCGGACGGGTTTGGCGCATACGAACAGGTGAAAGTGACAGTAATGGCTGTGTTGCCATTGGCATATTGGGTCATGAAGGAGACATGGTTTCCTCGCCACGGTTATTACAAGAACTACAACAGAATACGACTTACGCCGTTCTCAATTCTGCAAGTCGGGCTGCGGGCGTTACGCTATGGGATCGATGTCCCGATGTTTAAGCCGGTCATAGAAATGGTGGGATCAAAACATGCGTCTCTAACGCTTTTGAGTGCGTTCCTGGGAATGCTCGCTTTCGATCTCAGCAAGGACCTCGTACCGATGACGATGCGCGAAGCTCTGCAGATTCTCGTAACCGGATATGCACTCCTGTTTCTAGGTGCCGGACCCTTCATGCTCGTCGGACAAGGCTCCTGGGAGGGCGGATGGGGTTCGAAGAACTTCATGCTATTCCATCTGCCCTATGCGCTCATTGTTTTCAGTTGGTTGCAGCTCGTGCCGCACTCGTTCGGAATCGTGTTGATCCCGATCATCTTGTGCGCGAACGCGCTCTACATCGTCAAGATCCATCTTCTTTACATCGCTGCTTCGGTCAAGGACAAGGCGCTGATGCGGTGGCTGGCGGAAAATCCTCAACTCAGCTCGGCGTCGGTCATCAAGATTCGCGATTCTCATTGGATCGAATATCCCTTTGAGCGGAAGTCGACGATGTACTGGCCGGCGTACCTATCCTGCATGATCAAGCTAGTCTGGCCGGAGAGCCGCATTCTCGCGGTCTTGGACAACTGGGTCGCTTCGGAGGGGCGGTCTCTGACTTCCGATGAAATCGAGGACGCGCTGGAAAAAACGACGATAAGATACAGTTTTGCGCCCCAGGTCCAAGCGGGACCTCAGTACCTCATTACTATTGGGGCGCCTACCGACATGTTCGGCGCTCCCAAATTCTTCAAGGATCCCGATGAACGGGGAGATGTGCACCCATTGAAACAGCCTGTAATGGCGGGAATGGCTCTTGAGTATTTATTTCTGAAATGCGTTTCGCCGCACCGTTTGAGCCAGTTTTTTGAACGGCATTTTTCGTTCTGCGCTTCAAGGCTGTGAGCTTATGATAAGGGCGGCTGCCAAGTATTGTATTCGTCAAGCAATATGGCTACTCCCAGACTGGCTGAGACGGTATATCCATTCCGTAATTCAGCTCGGGTTGAATGACCCGGTCGCGCGGGAGAGGATTGAACATCTGATCGGCCTCTCAATATCCGATTCGAACTCGGGTAATTTCGAGAAGGCTGAGCGCAGCCTCCAGGAAGCGGCAATGCTCCATCCAGGCGACCCGCGAATCGCACCACACCTTGGACGCATACGCTTTCTTCGGTCACGTTCTACCGATGTCGCAGCTCAAAACCAAACAAAGAATATGCTCGCGGCGATAAATTCCATGAATCGCGAGATAGAGAGCACACCAGTCTATGTTCCGTCCAAATTTTGGAACACGCATGGGAAATTTCACCTCCAACTACTAGAACGATATGGAATCGAGAACTTCAAGCGGACGGTTTCTCATCACTATCAAAATTGGTACATGATCTCGCGAGAAGATCCTCAAGTCCGTCAATTGTTCAACACATGGCCTAGACATTGGGTCCTCGAGCCCTGGTTTAACGTGATGGAGATACCGGATAACGTGGGGCTACACTCTTTGAGTTTTGAGAACCCGGTAAATCCGCTGGCTTCCTCCGAGCAACGCGAAATCTATCGCGTTGCGGTTGGCCTCCTGTGGGAATTTGTCAAGAGCACGGATACTTTCAACGTCTTGGACCAGTTGACGGAATCGGAAATAGGAAATCCCATTCGAATCTGGCGCAAAGGCCGCTTGATCTCCTCGGATCTTGCCCATTCTGTTCGGGAAAGAAATATGCTGCTTAGCGCCCTTTCTCTCGGTGGCGGCGAGAAGCTCGTTGTAGGAGAGCTGGGTGCCGGTCACGGGCGGCTAGCGGAAATTTTCGGCCTCACCACGAACTTCCGCTGTTTCACTTTCGATATCACGCCAGCACTTTACGTTTCTCAGTGGTACATCAAATCACTATTTCCGAAAGAGAAAGTCTTTGAATTTCGGCATTTTGATGATTTCGCCGAGATTCGCGATGAGCTCCAGGAATGCCGCTTCGCCTTCTTCACGGCCAATCAGATTGAAAAGTTGCCCAACGCCTCTCTCGATCTATTTGTCAATATGAACTCACTCATGGAGATGCAGGCCGATCAGATTCGGAACTTTCTCCACCATATAGACAGACTGACGAGGGTGGCTTTTCTATCTCGCCAATTGCAGCACTGGGTAAACACTTTGGACCATCACGCGGTTACCAAATCCACCTTCGCTATGCACGACGAGTGGCAGTTGGTTCTCGATACGGTGGACGACATTCACCCGGACTACTTCAACCAGATCTGGAAACGATGAGCTTTTGCCTTCTTTAGTCGAGATCAATGCTCTGTGTTGGCCGCTTCGCGGCAACGATCACAGCATAGGTGAAGGCATCCCTGATCCCAAAAGAAAACGATTTCAGATCAAAATCGGATTCGTCCAGGAGTTCTTGAATCTGTCTTCGAGACCGCACCTTGCTTGGTTCTGGCGGGTGAAGCTGGATATTACGACGCAGTATCTGATTTAGAACAAAGTGAATTATTTTTAAGGCAATAACCGATAGTCCGTAGACAGGTGGCCAGAAAAGTACTAAGCGCCCGCCAGGCTTAAGTATCTTTTTGAACTCGGCAAGGATCATCCGTATTTGGTCCTTTTCAAAATGTTCCATCACGCCGAGGTTGTAAAGTCCGTCAAATCGACGCCCAAGATGCGACACATGGAAAATGTCCATAATCATGCATTCGGCGTATGCGCCGTGATTAGCTCGATATCTGGCGATTGCGTTCGGCGAGATGTCGACCGCGGTCACCTTTGCGTAGCGTACGACGTCCTTATCGACCTCGCCACCGCCGCAACCCGCGTGAATAAGTTCCGCGTGAGGGGGAAACGTTCCTCTTATGAAGTGATTGAGAGTGGGCTTTATCAGGTAGTTTCGATAGAAACTGGCGATGAGGTCATAGGTGGACCTTTCGACATTCCGCCCCTTGCTGTCCCAGTACTTATCCCACATGTCGCGCATGAGTTCGGGATCTGAGCTTTCCTTCCCCTTGTTGGCGTTTTCCCCGGATCGATGACGGATAACCGCCAACTTCCCGGCGAGCCGGAAAAGACGCGAGATCCCCCGCGCCATATGGCCGATCCGCATCTTGGAGTGACCGTAGGTGCGTGCCGGCAAATCGATCGGCAGTTCGCCGATGTCGAATCCGGAAATGTGTAAGAGAGTCAGGCTTTCGAAGAAAAACTCGTAGTCACGGCTCTCAATGCGATCAAACAGAGCCGTTGGGATACGATCCAGACGGTAAAGGCGGAGTCCTCCGCTGGCGTCATATGGCAACCGCAGCAGGGTCCGAGTCAGAAAATGTCCCAGGTGGGTCAGAAATCGCCGAAACAGATTCCATTCCCGCAAACTGCTTTCCCGCTGAAACCTCGATCCCACTACGATGTCGTGGCTGTCCTTGAGTTCGAGCAATCTGGGGATGTCCTCGGGCCTGTGCGAATGATCCGCGTCAAGACTGACAAGCAGCCGATAGCCCTCGGACTTTGCGTATCGGAGCGCAGTAAGATGGGCGGTGCCGATACCCTGCTTGCTTTCTCGTTTCCATAATTTCAGATTCGGGTAGTTCTGCAT
>Ga0210382_10000208_pt1 | contig 23353 bp, 21 predicted proteins | sample PLMedo_FD_155452 | JGI IMG/M metagenome (GOLD analysis project Ga0210382, IMG submission 155452) | Groundwater sediment microbial communities from an aquifer in East River, Colorado, USA - PLM0_60_coex redo | ecosystem: Environmental > Terrestrial > Soil > Riparian zone | place: USA: East... | reverse complement strand
TCCACACGCTTTGGCGGTTGAAAGCCCGCGCCGCTTCGTGCGCTTCCACCGGGCCCTCTCTTTCATCGAGCATCTTGACGTAGCCGCCGAGCGGAACCGCGGCGATGACCCACTCGGTGCGGTCCGTGCCGCGGCGCCATGCCATCATGGGGTGGCCGAAACCCACCGAAAAGCGCAACACCTTCACATTGCATAAGCGCGCAACGAGGTAGTGGCCATACTCGTGGACCACGATCAGCACGCCGAGCGCGACGACGAACGCGATGACGGTCTGCAGGAGGCTCATGCCGCCCGCGCCATCACCAGCGCGCTCGCCGCGCGCCTTGCCTGTGCATCCGCCGCCAGCACCGCAGCCAGCTCGTCGGCTGGAGCGACAGGCAGGTCGTTCAAAGTCTGGTCGATCACCCGCGCGATGCCGGTGAACGGCAGGCGGCCGGCGAGGAATGCGGCGACGGCCACTTCGTTGGCGGCGTTCAGCAGCGCCGGCGCCGTGCCCCCGGCGCGCAGCGCGGCGTAGGCGAGCTGCAGGCAGGGAAAACGCGCCTCGTCCGGGCGCTCGAAGGACAGCTGGCCGATCGCACCGAGGTCGAGCGGCTTCGCGCCCGAGGCGATGCGCTCTGGAAATCCCAGCGCATGCGCGATGGGAACCCGCATGTCGGGGTTGGAGAGCTGGGCGATGACCGAGCCGTCGACGTATTCCACCAGCGAGTGAACGATGCTTTGCGGGTGGATCAGCACCTCTATGCGCTCGGGCGCGACGTCGAACAGCCAGCGCGCCTCGATCACCTCCAGCCCCTTGTTCATCATGGTGGCCGAGTCCACCGAGATCTTGCGTCCCATCACCCAGTTCGGGTGCGCGCAGGCCTGCTCGGGCGTCACGCCGTCGAGCCTGTCGATCGGCAGCGCGCGGAACGGTCCGCCCGAGGCGGTCAGGACGATGCGCCGCACAGAGCGCAGCGGGTTGCCCGACAGGCACTGGAATACGGCGTTGTGCTCGCTGTCGATGGGCAGCAGCTCGGCGCCCGCCCCCTGCGCGGCCCGCATGAATAGCGGACCGGCCATGACCAGCGCCTCCTTGTTCGCCAGGAGCACGCGCCTTCCCCCCGCTGCGGCGGCCAGGGTGGCGGGCAGGCCGGCGGCGCCGACGATCGCCGCCATGACCGCCTGGCAATCGTCGTGCGTGACCACTTCCTCGAGCGCAGCCGGCCCGAACAGGAGTTCGGTTCCTGTTTCAGAAAATCTTTTTTTCAAAGCGCGATCCTGGCCGATCCCCGACAGCACCGCATAGCGCGGCCGGTGGCTGCGGCACAGCGCAAGCAGCGGCTCCGCGGCCGCGTGCGCCGTGAGCGCGAAGACCCGGTACCGGCCGGGATGGCGCGCGACCACGTCGAGCGTGCTTGCGCCGATGGAGCCGGTCGCGCCGAGAACGGTCAGATTCACCGGGTCAATGGCCGACCATCAGGGGCAGGAGCGCCGCCGCGAGCGGCAAGGTGGAAGTTGCGCTGTCGATACGGTCCAGAATGCCCCCATGTCCGGGCAAAGCCTCTCCGCTGTCCTTGACTCCTGCCTGCCTCTTTGCCGCCGACTCGAACAGGTCGCCGACGATGCTCGCGGCGCACAGCAGCGCGGCTCCGGCGAGGTAAACGGCCCACTGCGCGCCGGTAAAGCGGGCACCCCATTGCGGCACGAATGCTGCGCAGATGATAGCGTAGCTCAGCGTCCCGAGCAGCCCGCCGGCAGCGCCCTCCCACGTCTTTGACGGGCTGATGGACGGCGCGAGCTTGCGGCGTCCGAACCGGCTGCCGACGAAGTAAGCCGCCGTGTCGGCGACCCAGGTCAGCCCGAGCACGAGCAGGACCTGCTGCGCAGGCAGCGCGACCACCGCCAGGCCGGCAGGGATCAGCACGCAGAGTCCCGCCGCGGCGAGCAACGTGGCCTGGCGCGCTTGCACGCCGCGCCACAGCCAGAACGGCACCGCCGCCACCCAGAAGGCTGCAGCCAGCGCGAACACGACGTCAGAACGAATCCACAGGGCCATACCGTAGGCGGCAGCCAGGAGCCCCGCATACAGATAGGCATCCAGGCGGCAGAGGCGGCCCCATTCGAATGCAGCGAGGGCGACCACCGCGCCGGTCACGAGCTTCAACCAGGGCGATGGAAGATAGAACAGCGCCCCCAGCAGGCCGGCGATGAGCACCGCCGCCGTCGCGAGCCGCGCAGCCAGCACGCCGTCAGGCGACCTCAGCGCGTTTCGCCGCCGCGGCCTGCTCGCCGGTGCGTCCAAAGCGGCGCTCGCGCTGCCGGTAGGAGGCAAACGCATCGTCGAGGGCGGCGGCATCGAAGTCGGGCCACAGCGTGTCGGTGAAATAGAGCTCCGAATAGGCCAGCTGCCAGAGCAGAAAATTGCTGATGCGCTGCTCCCCTCCGGTGCGGATGAACAGGTCCGGCTCGGGCGCATAGCTCATCGCCAGGTAAGGCGCCAGCGCCGACTCGTCGAGCGCCCGATCAGGCGGCGCGGGACGCTGCGCCAGCAGCCGCGACAGCGCCTGCAGAATGTCCCAGCGGCCGCCGTAGTTGGCCGCGATGGTGAGAGTCAGGCGGCGATTTTCGGCGGTGAGCCTCTCTCCCTGCTCGATCAGCCGCCGGATGGCGGGATCGAAGCGCCCGGTATCGCCGACCACCTTCAGCCGCACGCCGTTGCGGTGCAGCTTGTCGACCTCGTTCGCGAGCGCGACCTGGAACAGCTGCATCAGCAGCGCCACCTCGTCGGCCGGACGCCGCCAGTTCTCGGAGCTGAATGCGAACAGCGTCAGGTATTCGACGCCCCGCTCGACGCAGGCGCGCACGGTTTCGCGCACCGCCTCCACGCCGCGCCGGTGCCCCGCGATGCGCGGCAGCCGCCGGCCCTTCGCCCAGCGCCCGTTGCCGTCCATGATGATCGCCACATGGCGTGGCACTGCGCCGTGCCCGGGGATCTCTTGCGTCGAGCTGACGTGCGTCATACGGCCAGCAGCTCGGTTTCCTTTTGCTGCAGCAGCTTGTCTATCTCGGCGATATTCCGGTCGGTCATCTTCTGCACCTCGTCCTGGGCGCGGCGCTCGTCGTTCTCGGAGACTTCCTTCTTCTTCAGGCCCTCTTTCAGCGAATGGATCGCATCGCGGCGCAGGTTGCGCACGGCTATCCGCGCGTTCTCGGCCTCGTGCTTCACCACCTTGATCAGCTCCCTGCGGCGCTCCTCGGTGAGCGCCGGCATCGGCACTCGCACCGTATCGCCCGTGGTGGCGGGGTTGAGTCCCAGATCCGCTTCGCGGATCGCCTTGTCGACTGCCTGGATCATTTTCTTCTCGAACGGCGTGACGCCGATGGTGCGCGCGTCGATGAGGATCACTTTCGCGATCTGGTTGAGCGGGGTCGGCGTGCCGTAGTAGTCGACCATGACGTGGTCGAGCAGGCCGGTATGGGCGCGTCCGGTCCGCACCTTGGCCAGGTCCGTCTTGAAGGCGTCCACGCTCTTGTGCATCTTCTGCTCGGTGTTTTTCTTGACCTCAGCGATCACCATGGCCGCCTCCGCCGCAAATCATACGTGAACCAGGGTGCCCTCGTCCTCGCCGAGGACCACGCGCCGCAAGGCGTCCTTCTTGAAGATGCTGAACACGTTGATCGGCAGCTTCTGATCCCGGCACAGCGTGAGCGCCGTGGCGTCCATCACCTTCAGGTTGCGGTGGATCGCCTCGTCGAAGCTGATGCGGGCGTAGCGCTGGGCGCGGGGGTCGCGCTGCGGATCGGCCGTGTAGATCCCGTCGACCTTCGTCGCCTTGATCACGATCTCGGCCCCGACCTCGCTGCCGCGCAGGGCCGCCGCGGTATCGGTGGTGAAGAAGGGGTTGCCGGTGCCGGCGGCGAAGATCACGATCTTGCCCTCCTCCAGATAGCGGATGGCCTTGCCGCGGATATACGGCTCGACCACCTGCTCGATGTTGAGGGCCGACTGCACCCGGCTGGCAATTCCCGCCTGCCGCATGGCGTCCTGCAGCGCGAGGGCGTTCATGACGGTGGCGAGCATTCCCATGTAGTCGGCCGTCGCTCGATCCATGCCGGCCGCGCCGGGCGCCAGGCCGCGGAAAATGTTGCCGCCGCCGATCACCACGCCGATCTCGACCCCGAGCCGCGCCACCTGCGCCACCTCGGCGACGATGGTCTCGATGGTCTGGCGGTTGATGCCGAACGGATCGTCCCCCATCAGGGCTTCGCCCGACAGCTTGAGGAGGATGCGTTTGTACTTCGGCGTCAAGGGCGCGTCGCTCTAGTGAATGTTCTTTGCAATGCCTTCGCCAACGACCAGAAAGGCATATCCGTTGACCCGGGCTTTCCTCGCGGCGAGCATTTTCTCGATCGATTGCTTGTCGTCCTTGATGAAGGGCTGGCCGAGCAGCGTGATCTCGCCCAGGAACTTGCCGAGCGCGCCTTCGACCATCTTGGCGGCGATTGCGGCGGGCTTGCCCGACTCCCTGGCGCGCGCGGCCTGGATATCGCGCTCCCTCGAGACGATGTCGGCCGGAACCTCTGTCTTCGCCAGGTAGGCCGGCTTGTGGAACGCAATGTGCATCGCGAGGTCCTTGCCGACTTCATCGGCGCCTTCGAAATCGACCAGCACACCGATCTTCGCGCCGTGCAGGTAGAGCGCCAGTCGCCCCTTCGCCTGCAGACGGCGAAACCGCCGGATCGAGATGTTCTCGCCGATTTTCTGCACCAGCGCCTGGCGCCGTTGCTCGATCTCAGGCGTAGCCAGCTGCGCAAGATCCTCGGGATTCTCGGCTGCTGCGGTCTGCGCGAGCGAGCCGGCGAAGGCGAGGAATTCGTCGTTTTTTGCCACGAAGTCGGTCTCGCAGTTGAGCTCCACCAGCGCGCCGACCTTGGCGTCCGGCGACAGCCACGCGCCGATCACGCCCTCGGCTGCGACGCGGCTCGCGGCTTTGCTGGCCTTGGCGCCGCTCTTGATGCGCAGCAGTTCCTCGGCCTTCCTCAGGTCGCCGCCCGCCTCGGCCAGCGCCTTCTTGCATTCCATCATGCCCAGGCCGGTCATCTCGCGCAGTTCCTTGACCTTGCCGGCACTGATTTCCGTCATGCCTTGCTCCTTGCAGAATCCAGGTTGAAAAAAAGGGGCGCTCGGCCCCTTTTCGTTCACATGGCGAGCGCCTATTCGCCGCCCTCGCCTTCCTCCACCTCGACGAACTCGTCGCGTGAAGCGGCGACGACCTCTTCGAGGGATTGCGTGCGCCCTTCGAGCACCGCGTCGGCGATGCCGCGCGCGTAGAGCCTGATCGCGCGGCTCGAGTCGTCGTTGCCCAGAATCACGTAGCTGATGCCCTCTGGGTTGTGGTTCGTGTCGACCACGCCGATTACCGGGACGCCGAGCTTGTTGGCTTCGGCCACGGCGCCCTTCTGGTAGCCGACGTCGATGACGAACACGGCATCCGGCAGGCTGGCGAGTTCCTTGATGCCGCCGAGCGAGCGCTGCAGTTTCGCCAGCTCGCGCTGCAGCCCGAGCGCCTCTTTCTTCGAGATGCGCTCGAAGCTGCCGTCCAGCGTCATCTGTTCCATCTCCTTGAGGCGCTTGATCGACTGCTTCACGGTCTTGAAGTTGGTGAGCATGCCGCCGAGCCAGCGATGGTCGACGTACGGCATGGCGCAGCGCTGCGCCTCCTCGCGCAGGATGTCGCGCGCCTGCCGCTTGGTGCCCACGAACAGCAGCGTTCCCCGGTTGGCGGCCAGCTGGCGCGCGAACCTGAGCGCCTCCTGGTACATCGCCAGGGTGCGCTCGAGATTGATGATGTGGATCTTGTTGCGGTGGCCGAAGATGTACGGCGCCATCTTCGGATTCCAGTACCGGGTCTGATGTCCGAAATGGACGCCGGCCTCCAGCATTTGACGCATCGTTACCGACACGATATCGCTCCTAGGGTTAAGGTCTGCCGCCTGCGTCAAGAACCCGAATCGACCACCTTCGGGCACCCTAATCGACCAGGCGGGAATTTTGACTTGCAATCCCGCAAGTCAGCCCAAAATTCTAGCATAATCAGGCATCAATGGCTGTTGTGCTGAAGACCGCCGAGGAGATCGAGCGGATGCGCGTCGCCGGTCGCCTCGCCTCCGAGGTGCTCGATTTCATCACGCCGCACGTGCGTCCCGGTGTCACCACCGGGAAGCTGAACGACCTGTGCCACGATTTCATGGTCGACGTGCAGCACACCGTGCCTGCGCCGCTCAACTATGCGCCGCCGGGCTACCGCCCGTTTCCGAAGTCGATCTGCACCTCGGTGAACCACCAGGTCTGTCACGGCGTGCCGGGCGATCGGCTGCTGAAGCCTGGGGATATCCTGAACATCGACGTGACGGTCATCAAGGACGGCTTTCACGGCGACTGCAGCCGCATGTTCTTCGTCGGCGAGCCGAGCATCCAGGCGCGCCGGCTGGTGGAGGTCACGTACGAGTGCATGTGGATCGGCATCCGCCAGGTGCGGCCCGGCGCCCGCCTTGGCGATGTCGGCGCCGCCATCCAGCAGCACGCCGAGAAGCACGGCTACTCGGTGGTGCGCGAGTTCTGCGGCCACGGCATCGGCCGCAAGTTCCATGAGGAGCCGCAGGTCCTGCATTACGGCAAGCCAGCGACCGGGCTGCCTTTGGAGCCGGGCATGACCTTCACCATCGAGCCGATGATCAATGCCGGCAAGCCGGGGATCCGCGAGCTGGCCGACGGCTGGACCATCGTGACCAAGGACCACAGCCTGTCGGCGCAATGGGAGCACAGCGTGCTGGTGACGCCGTCGGGTCACGAAGTGCTGACGCGCTCGGCGGGCAGCCAGCCGCCGCCGGCCATTGCCCAGTAAAAACGAGCTGATCGCTGCGCGCGCGGCGCTGCGCGAAGCGTATCTGAAGCGGCCCAGCCCGCGCGCCCTGCTACGGCGGCATGCACAACTGATCGATCGCACGGTGAAGCTGCTCTGGCAGCATGCCGGCATGTCCGCCGATGCCGCGCTGGTGGCGACCGGCGGGTATGGGCGCGGCGAGCTTTATCCGTGCTCGGACATCGACCTGCTGGTTCTTCTGCCGGGCGAGCCGCGCGCAGCGGAGCAGGAGCGCCTGGAACGGCTGATCCACACGTTCTGGGACATCGGGCTCGAGATCGGCCACAGCGTGCGTACCGTCCAGGACTGCGTGCAGGCCGCGGCGAGCGACATCACCGTCAACACCACCCTGCTCGAATCCCGCTTTCTCGCCGGGAGCCGGCCCTTATTCGCGCAGATGCAGGCCGCGCTCGGCGGCGTCGCGGACCCGGCGTCGTTCCTCAAGGCGAAGAAGCTCGAGCAGGAGCAGCGCCACGCCAAGCACCAGGACTCGCCCTACTCGCTCGAGCCCAATCTGAAGGAGGCGCCCGGCGGGCTGCGCGACCTGCAGGTCATCCAGTGGATTGCGCGCGCTTCCGGCATGGGCCGTCGCTGGAGCGATCTGGTGGCCCACGGCCTGATCGAGCGCGAGGAAGCCCGCCAGCTCGAGCACCACGAAGCGCTGCTGCAGGACCTGAGAATCCGGCTGCATTACCTCGCCGGCCGGCGCGAGGACCGCATCGTGTTCGACTTTCAGGCCGCCCTCGCCGTTCAGCTCGGCTACCAAGATACGCCCCATCGCCGGGCGAGCGAGGCGATGATGCAGGGCTATTACCGCACGGCGAAAGCGGTGACGCAGCTGAACACGATCCTGCTGCAGAACCTCGAAGCGCGCCTGCTGCCAGAGCCGGAGCACGCGCCCCGCAGGCTGAACGAGCGCTTCCGGGTGCGCGGCGAGCTGCTGGAAATCGTCGACGAAGATCTGTTCGAGCGGGAACCGGCCAGCATCCTCGAGAGCTTCCTGATGATGATGCAGCACCCGGAGCTGCGCGGCATGACCGCGCCGACCCTGCGCGCGCTGTGGCGGGCGCGGCGGCGCATCGACGCGAAATTCCGCCGCGATCCGCGGGCGCGGCTGCTGTTTGTTCATCTCCTGCAGCAGCCGCGCGGCATCGTGCACGAGTTCCGGCGCATGAACCAGTACGGCATCCTGGGGCGCTACCTGCCCGAGTTCGGCCGCATCGTCGGGCAGATGCAGCACGACCTGTTCCACGTCTACACCGTCGACCAGCACATCCTGATGGTGATCAGGAACCTGCGCCGCTTCACGATGCCCGAGCTGGCGCACGAATTCCCCCTTTGCAGCGAGCTGATGAGCGGGTTCGAGCGGCGCTGGCTGCTCTATGTCGCGGCGCTGTATCACGACATAGCCAAGGGTCGAGGCGGAGATCACTCCGAGCTCGGCGCGCAGGATGTGCGCCGCTTCTGCCGCACGCACGGGCTTTCCTCCCAGGATACGGACCTCGTCGCCTTCCTGGTCGAGCATCACCTTGCGATGTCCAGCGCGGCGCAAAAGCAGGACGTGCACGACCCGGAGGTGGTGCGTGCGTTCGCAAACCGGGTAGGCAGCGAGCGGCGCCTGGTGGCGCTCTACCTGCTGACGGTCGCCGACGTGCGCGGCACCAGCCCGAAGGTGTGGAACGCCTGGAAAGCCAAGCTTCTGGAAGACCTGTTTCGAGCCACCCGGCGAGTGCTCACGGGCGAGCCCCTCGCCAGGGACGCCGCCCTGGCCGAGAAGCAGGCGGAAGCGGCGCGGCTGCTGCGGCTTTACGCGCTGTCGGACAGCGTCAAGGACCGGTTGTGGGCGCAGCTCGACATCGCTTATTTCCTTCGGCATGACGCGCAGGAAATCGCCTGGCATGCGCGCAATCTTCACTACCGCGTGGAGACCGAGCGGCCGGTCGTCAAGGCCCGCCTCGCGCCCTTCGGCGAAGGCCTGCAGGTGATGATCTACACGCGCGACCGGGAAGCGCTGTTCGCCCGCATCTCGGGCTACTTCGAGCGCGCCGGCTTCGACATCGCCGAGGCGAAAGTCCACACCACGCGCCACGGCTATGCGCTCGACACGTTCGCCGTCATGGGCCAGGGCCGCGGGTCGCATTACCGCGATCTCATCAGCATGCTCGAAACCGAGCTCGCCGAGGAAGTCCAGTCGCAGGCGCCGCTGCCGCCGCCGCGCGGCGGACGGGTGTCGCGCCGCGTGCGCCATTTTCCCATCTCGCCGGTGGTCGACATCCGCCCGGACGAGCGCGGCGCGTACCACGTGCTGTCGATCGTGGCGAGCGACCGGCCGGGCCTGCTCTACGCGATCGCCCGCACTCTCGCCGGCTATCACGTCAACCTGCAGACGGCCCGGATCAACACCCTAGGTGATCGCGCGGAAGACGTGTTCCTGGTCTCGGGCGAGGCTCTCGCGCACCCCAAGACGGTGCTGCAGCTGGAGCAGGACCTGCTCAAGGGGCTTACTCTTCAGCAGGCAGCTCCTGTCCCGGAAACAGCGCCTCGTTGAAGCCGAAGCGGGTGAAGTCGCGGATCCGCATCGGGTAGAGGACGCCGTCGAGGTGGTCGCATTCGTGCTGCACCACCCGGGCGTGGAATCCGTCCACCTCGCGTTCAAAAAAGCTTCCTTTTTGGTCAAACCCCCTGTAGCGCAGCGTGCGCCAGCGCGGCACCCAGCCGCGCATCCCCGGCACCGAGAGGCAGCCTTCCCAGCCGTCCTCCACTTCGGCGGAGAGCGGCTCGAGCACCGGGTTGATCAGCACGGTATCGGGCACTTCCTCCGCGTCCGGGTAGCGCGGGTTTGCATGGACCCCGAATATGACGACGCGCAACCCGACGCCGATCTGCGGCGCGGCGAGGCCGGCGCCATTGAGGTGCGCCATGGTGTCGCGCATGTCTTGCAACAACTCTGCCAGCTGCGGCGTCCCGAACTTTTTTACTGGGATGGAAACCTGCCACAGCCGCGGGTCTCCCATGCGCAGCACTTCGCGGATCATTTCCGGCACAGCCTGTCGATGATGTTGCGCACTCGGCCCATCGCTTCCTCCAGCACCGCGCCGATGCGATCGAGCGCCACCGCCCGCCGGCTGTCGCCGCGCCCGGCCGCATAGTTGGCCACGACAGTGATGGCGGCGTATTGGAGGCTGATCTCGCGCGCCAGCGCGGCCTCGGGCATGCCGGTCATGCCGACCACGTCGGCGCCGTCGCGCTCGAGCCGGTCGATTTCCGCCGCGGTCTCGAGCCGGGGACCCTGGGTCGCGGCGTAGGTGCCGCCGTCGAGCATCTGCTCGCCGCAGGCGAGCGCCGCGCTCAACAGCCGCGCACGCAGCTCGCGTGAATACGGCTCGGTGAAATCGATGTGATTCACCGGCGCTCCGGGTCCCTCGAAATAGGTCGAGCGGCGGCCCCAGGTATAGTCGATGAGCTGATGCGGCAGCAGCAGAGCGCCCGGCTCCAGGTGCTTGCGAATGGCGCCTACCGCTGCCACCGCGACGACCTCGCCCGCCCCGGCGTCCTTGAGCGCCCACAGGTTGGCGCGGTAGTTGACCTCGTGCGGGGCGATGCTGTGGCCGTCGCCGTGGCGCGCCAGGAATAACACGTCGCAATCGGCGATGCGGCCGATCGCGAGTGCGCCGGAAGGCTCGCCGTAGGGAGTGCGCGACAGCGTCCGGCGTCTGACCTCGAGGTTGCCGAGCTGCGCGAGGCCGCTGCCGCCGATGACGGCCAGCACCGGACTTAGCCTTCCTTCATGGCGCGGATCTCCGGCAGGTTGCGCCAGTATCCCTTCGCGTCCATGCCGCAGCCGAACACGAAGCGGTCCGCAATCCGCAGGCCGACGAAGTCCGGCGTGATCGGCTTGGGACGCGCGAGCGTCTTCTCGACCAGCACCGCGCAGTGGAAAGCCCGGGCGCCCTGCGACCTCAGCCGCTCGCGGATCGCGCGCATCGTCTCGCCGCCGTCCAGGATGTCGTCCAGCACGAGCACGGTACGTCCCTCGATGCCTTCGGGCGGGCCGCCGCGCCACTGGATGCCGCCGCCGGCGGTCGCAGTGCCGTAACGCGAAGCGTGGAGATAGTCGAAATCGAGCGGAAAGCGAAGCAGCGGCAGGATCTGCCCGGCGAAAACCACCGCCCCGCCCATCACCGCGAGCACCAGCGGGTAGCTCGCGGCGAGCTTGGCCTCGATCTCGGTGGCGACGCGGCGGATGGCGGCCTGGACCTCTTCGGGGCTCGACACCGGGTCCGAATTGCGCAGAAAGGCCCAGGCCTTCTCCACGTCGGGCATGGATTCAGTCTAGCGCGTCTTCAGGAAGCGCGTGAAATCCTGGCCGACCTCGGGGTGGCGCACGCCGTATTCCACGGTGGCCTGGAGGTAACCCAGCTTCGAGCCGCAGTCGAAGCGCCGGCCTGGCAGGCGCACGGCGAGCACGCGCTCGTGCGACAGAAGCTGCGAGATGGCGTCGGTGAGCTGGATTTCCCCTCCAGCGCCGGGCGTCAGCTCGCCGAGCAGCTCGAAGATGCGCGGCGTCAGCACATAGCGGCCGATGACCGCCAGAGTCGACGGCGCTTCGGCCGGCCTGGGCTTCTCGACGATGCTGTGGATGCGGGCGATGTCGACGCCGGTGCGCTCGATGGTGACGATGCCGTAGCTTTGCGTCTGGTCGCGGGGCACTTCCTCGACGCCGAGGAGCGACGCGCCTTCGCGCGAAAAAACCTGCGCCATGCGCGCCATGGCCGGAGGCTGCGAGTCCATCAGGTCGTCGGCGAGGATCACCGCGAACGCGTCGTCGCCGACGACCGGCCGGGCGCACAGCACCGCGTGGCCCAGGCCGAGCGGCTCGGCCTGGCGGATATAGATGCAGCGCGCGCCCTCGGGCAGCACCGAGCGGACCATGTCGAGCAGCACGCCCTTGTTCTTGCGCTCGAGCTCGGTCTCCAGCTCGTAGGCCTTGTCGAAGTGGTCCTCGATCGCGCGCTTGTTGCGGCCGGTCACGAAGATCATCTCGGTGATTCCCGCCGCCGCTGCCTCCTCGACCGCGTACTGGATCAGCGGCTTGTCGACGATCGGCAGCATCTCCTTCGGGCTCGCCTTGGTCACCGGCAGAAAGCGGCTGCCGAGCCCCGCGACCGGGAATACCGCTTTTCTCAGCTTGGGGTGCATCAGGTCCTTCTTAGCAGTTCGAGAAATTTGTTTTCATCGAGCACCGTCACGCCGAGGCTGCGGGCCTTGTCGAGCTTGCTTCCAGCGTCCTCGCCGGCCACGACGAAGTCTGTCTTCTTCGACACCGATCCCGCCACCTTGTGGCCCTTTGCCTCGAGCGCAGCTTGCGCCTCGTCGCGCGTCATCGACGACAGGCTGCCGGTGAGCACGAACGTCCGGCCGTCGGCCGCCGGCCGCGCACCGGCCTGCTTTACGTCGATAGCGTCGGCCAGGCGGCGGATGACGTCGCGATTGTGCCGCTCGTGGAGGAATTTTTCCATGCCGTCCATCAACTCCGGGCCTATGCCTTCCAGCGGCACGCTCTGGAGGGGCTCGCCGCGCTTCTTTCGCTGCGCATTTTCCTTGCGCGCCGCCTCCTTGTCCGCCGCGGCCGTGGCCCAATCGGCTTCGAGAAAGGCCTCGAGCGAGCCGAAATGGCGCGCGAGGATCTTGGCGACCTCCTCCCCCACGCCCGGGATGCCCAGGGCGTAGATAAAGCGCGTCAGCTCGCCTTTTCTCGAGCGCTGAATGCTTTCGAATACGTTGTGCGCGGACTTCTCTCCCATGCGCTCGAGGCCGGCGAGGATCTCGCTGTCCAGGCGGTACAGGTCGGCAGGGCTTTTCACCAGGTCGCGCTCGACGAGCTGGTCGACCAGCTTCTCGCCCAGCCCCTCGATATCCATGGCGCGGCGCGCGGCGAAATGCAGCAAGGTCTGCTTGCGCTGCGCCTTGCAGTACAGCCCCCCGGTGCAGCGTGTTGCGGCCTCGCCCGGTACCCGCACCACCGGTGAGGCGCACACCGGGCATTTCTCGGGCATCGCGAAGCGGTTCGACGGCCGGCGCGGGCCCTTGGTCCTCACGCCGACGACTTCCGGAATGACATCGCCGGCACGGCGCACGACGACCGTGTCGCCGATCCAGACATCCTTGCGCCTGAGCTCGTCCTCGTTGTGCAGGGTGGCGTTGGTGATGGTGGCGCCGCCCACGAACACCGGCTTGAGGCGCGCCACCGGGGTAAGGGCCCCGGTGCGCCCCACCTGCACATCGATACCGAGCACCTCCGTGGTCTGCTCCTCCGCCGGATACTTGTGGGCCAGCGCAAAGCGCGGCGCGCGCGCCACGAAGCCGAGCCGCTCCTGCCAATCGAGGCGGTCCACCTTGTAGACCACGCCATCGATGGCGTAGGGAAGCCTGTCGCGCGCCTGTCCCATCTTCCTGTAATAGGCGAGCAGCCCTTCGGCGCCCTGCACCACCTCGCGCTCCTTCGATACGCGAAAGCCGAGCTCGACGAGCCGCTCGAGCGCCTCCGACTGCCTGCGCCAGCGCGCCCGCGAGGCGTGGCTGACGGCGTAGGCGAAGAACCTGAGCGGCCGCGTCGCGGTCACGCGCGAATCGAGCTGGCGCACCGCACCTGCGGCGGCATTGCGCGGATTCACGTATTCCTTCTGCCCTGCTGCGCGCTGACGGGCATTGAGCAGATCGAAATCCCGACGGTACATCAGCACCTCGCCGCGCACTTCGATCTCGTTCACCGCTCGCGGCAGCCGCAAAGGAATCGAGCGGATGGTGCGCAGATTGGGAGTCACATCCTCGCCGACCGTGCCGTCGCCGCGCGTGGCTCCCTCGGAGAGCAGGCCGTCGCGGTAGGTCAGGCTGATCGCCAGGCCGTCGAACTTCGGCTCCGCCGCGTACTCCACTGCGTCGACCTCGAGCGCCTCGCGCACGCGCCGGTCGAAGGCGCGCACCGCTTCCTCGTCGAAAGCGTTGGCGATCGACAGCATCGGGGTGCGATGCCGGACTTCGGCGAACTCGGGCAGCGGCGCGCCGCCCACCCTTTGTGTCGGAGAGTCCGGAGTCGCCAGCCCGGGATGCTTCGCTTCCAGGGCAACAAGCTCTTGAAACAGCCGGTCATATTCGGCGTCATCGATCTGCGGGTTGTCCTCGACGTAGTAGAGCCGGTTATGGCGCTCGAGGGTTTTCCGGAGAGCTTCGCTGCGTTGCCGGACATCTCTCGGCACGCTCATGAGAACAGCCGCAGCGCGAGCGGGCTGCCGGGCTCGATGCCGCGCTCGGCGAGCATGTGGCGCACCGCTTCCACCTCGGTGCCGATGGCGGCGAGCGCGCGCTCGTCCACCGGATTGCCGTTGTCGTCGACCAGGCGTGCGCCATGCGCGGCCGCCAGCTGGCGCCCGGTGCGCGCCATCGCCTGGAAGCTGCGCGCGGGCTCCGGCGTCCGCACGACATCCAGCGTCAGGGTTATTCCGTCTTCCCGCGGGGTGACCTGGAAGGCGTGCTCGCCGCCCGGGACTTCGGCGATGGCCGCGCCCACGACGTGCAGCGCCACCTGGATGTCCGCCTCGGCGCACACGCGGTCGAGGCTGCGCGCGGCGTCGAGCGCCTGGCGCATTTCGGGCGCTGAAACGCCGGCGCCGAGGTTCGCGGCGAGCGTCTCCACCCCGGAGCGGAATTCAAGCAGCTCGCTCTCGCTCGCCACGCCGGCGCGGCTCACCAGCTGCAACGCGGCGCTCCAGCCGCCGCCTTTCGAGGCGGCGAGTAAAACGCGCTTCGCGAAGCGATGCTCGAGCGGCGCCCACAGCTCCAGCAGGCTCGCGGCGGCGATCCCCCGTGGCGCGGCGAGATCGATCACGTAGTCGAGGCGCGCGTCCGGAGCCGCGCCTGCTTGCATCGCGTTTTTCCGCGGCGCGGCGGCGGGCTCGCGCCGGGCGTCCGTCTCGCCGAGCAGCGCATCGGCATGGCGCGAGCCGAACGTGCGCTCGGCCCGGCGGCCGGCGGCGCGTTCCTGCACCCGGTTGTAAATCAGCACTGCGGCCACCGCGACGGCGCCGATCAGGAGCAGACCGAACTGGAGATCGGTCATGTCGTCAGGCGGCCAGCTCCTCCCGGATGCGCAGCGCCTCATCGATGTCGACGGCCACCACGCGCGACACGCCCGACTCGGGCATCGTCACGCCGATCAGCTGCTCGGCCATCTCCATCGAGATCTTGTTGTGGCTGATGAACAGGAACTGCGTCTGCGCCGCCATGCGCTTGACCAGGTCGCAGAAGCGCAGCGTGTTGCTGTCGTCGAGCGGGGCATCGACCTCGTCGAGCAGGCAGAACGGCGCCGGGTTGAGCTGGAACAGGGAAAACACCAGCGCGATCGCGGTGAGCGCCTTTTCCCCGCCCGAGAGCAGGTGAATGCTGGTGTTGCGCTTGCCGGGCGGCTGCGCCATGACCTGGACGCCGGCGTCCAGAATCTCCTCGCCGGTCATGATCAGCTTGGCGTCGCCGCCGCCGAACAGCGTCGGGAACAGCGACCCGAAGTGCCGGTTCACGCTGTCGAAGGTTTCGCGCAGCAGCTCGCGCGTCTCCCGGTCGATGCGCCGGATGGCGTCCTCGAGCGTGTGCATCGCCTCCTCCAGGTCGGCGGCCTGCGAGTCGAGGAAGCTCTTTCGCTCCTGGCTGCTGCGCAGCTCCTCGAGCGCCGCCAGGTTCACGGCGCCGAGCTCGTTGATGGCCTGCGCCAGCCGGGTGATCTCGCCTTGCAGCGCGGCCGGGCGCGGGGCTTTCTCGGCCTCCCTCGACAGCCGCTCCTCGTCCGCGTTCGCCTCGCGCAATTGGGCGGCGAACTGGTCGAAATTGATCTGCGCGGCCTGCTCCTTCAGCCTGAGCTCGCCCAGCCGCTCGCGCAGGGGGGCGAGCTTCGCCTCGATCTGCAGCCGTGCTCCCTCCAGCTCGCGCAGCGCGCTGGCCGCCCCTTCGACGGCGTTGCGCGCCGCGGCGAGCGTGGTTTCGCAGCCCAGGCGCGACTCGACCGCCGCGTCCAGGCCGTGCCGCACTGCCGGGATCGGGTCGGCCGCCAGCTCCTCGGTGAGCTTCGCGACCTCCAGGTCAGCGCGCTCGATCTGCTGATCGATCACGCGCACGGAGTTGTCGATTTCGGCGATCTTGGAGTCGCATTCGCGTTCGCCGAACAGCGCGTCCTGCGCGTCGCGCTCGGCTTGTTGCACGGCCCGCCGCTGGTCGGCGAGCGCGCTTTCGGCGGCGAGATGCCCGCCGCGCGCCGCCTCGAGCTTCTCCCGCAGCGCCGCGATTTCCGCCGCAATGCGCTCGGCAGCCTGACCGCCGTTGTGCAGCGCCTGCCGGCCGCGCGACGCCTCCTGCTCGATTTCGGACAGCTCGGCGCGCACCTGCTCGCTGCGCTCGCGGTAGCGCTCGTGCGCCTGCGCCAGCTTGAGCTGCTCGATCTGGGCGTCGTGCTGCTCCTTCTGTCTCTCGGCGATGACGCGGCGCGCCTGCTCGAGAGCCTCGCCGCGCTCCGCGGCCTCGATCTCAAGGCTGTGGTGGGCGTCCTGCGCAGCGCCGACCTTCTGCTGCAGCTCGCGGCAGCCCGCATCAAGCGCCTCGATCGCCGATTGTCTTGCGAGCAGGCCCGCGTCCGCCTGATCCGGCGCGTGAAAGCTGACGGTGTGCCGCGTGAACTGGTGGCCATCGCGGTCGACCAGCATTGCGCCGGGCGGCAAAGCAGCCCGCCGCGCCGCGTCGGGGCTCTTTTCCGTCGCATAGGCGCCGGCCAGCCAGTCCGCGAGGGCGCCTGAAACCGCCGGGTCCACGGCGCGGATCTTGGAGGCCAGCGGCTCGTAGCCGGGCGCGACGGCAGTGCCCGCGCTGCTGCCGCGCGCGAACACGCTCGCTTTCGCCGGTGGCCGATCGGCGAGAACCGACTGCAGCCGCGCGGCTTCGGAAAGCTCGAGCGCGTGCAGGCGTTCGCGCAGCACCGATTCCACGGCGGTCTCCCAGCCGGCGTCGATGCGCAGCTTCTGCCACAAGCGCGGCAGCGCGCCCAGGCCATGCCGCTCGAGCCATTCGCGCAAGGGCGCGTTGTCTTCGGCCGCGGCCTGGATCTGGCGCAGGGTCGCAAGCTGCGCCTCGGCCGCCGCGTGCTCGCGCTGCGCCGCCCCGAGCGCCTCGCCGGCCGCGGCGCTGCGCTCTTCGAGCGCTGCGCACTCGGATTGCAAGGCTTCATGCCCGGCCTGCGCTGCTTGCACGGCTGCTTCGAGCGCGGCGATTCGTGTCCGCAGCGCGTTCGCCGCCGCAGCATCCGGCTCGGCGAGCGTCTGCAGCTCGCTTTCAAGGCGCTCGCGGCGCTGCTGGAGCGCCTGGCCGCCGCGCTCCAGATGCGACAGATTGGCCTGCTCGAGCTGCAGGCGGCTTTCCGCCTGCAGCAGTTGGCTGCGAGTCTCGTTCAGCCGCTCCTGGCCGGCGCGGAACGCCTGCTCGGCCTGCGGCAGGCGCGCATTCTCCTGCCCGAGCTTTGCCTGCGCCTCGGCGCTGCGCTGTCTGGCCGTGCCGGCGCGGGCCGCCCACATGTGGAGCGCCTGCGTAAGCTGCGCGCGCTGCTCGCGCCAGGAGCCCAGCTGCGCGAGCCGCTCCGTATGCTGGCTTTCCAGCCGCTGGCGCGTCTCCTCGACATGGCGCAGCTCGGACTCGAAGCGCGCTACCTCGGCGTTGGCGGCGTAGAGCGCCGCTTGCGCGGCGTTCAGGGCGTCCCCGGCGCGGTAATGCGCGGCGCGCGCCGTTTCCACGCCCGATTCGAGATGCCGAAGCTCGGCGTTCTGTGCCTCGAGCTCATTGCCGGCCTTGGACATCTCGAGCGCATGGCGCGCGCGCTCCGCCGCGGCGTCGCGCCGGCGCGCATACCAGAGCAGGTGCTGCCTGAGCTGCAGCTCCGAGTGGTATTCCTTGTAGCGCGTCGCCACCGCGGCCTGCGCCTGGAGCTTCTCCAGCTGCGCGCCGAGCTCGGTGCGGATGTCGGTGATGCGCGCGAGATTGCCGCGCGTGTCGGCGAGGCGGCTCTCGGTCTCGCGGCGGCGCTCCTTGTATTTCGAGATGCCGGCCGCCTCCTCGAGGAACACGCGCAGCTCCTCGGGCTTCGCCTCGATGACGCGCGAGATCATCCCCTGCTCGATGATCGCGTAGGCCCGCGGCCCAAGGCCGGTGCCGAGGAACATGTCGGTGATGTCGCGGCGCCGGACGTGCACGCCGTTGATGTAGTAGCTCGACTCGCCGTCGCGCTGCAGGGTGCGCTTCACGGAGATCTCCGCGTACTGCGACCACTGCCCGGCCGCGCGCCCCTGAGCGTTGTCGAAGATCAGCTCGACCGAGGCGCGCGCGAGCGGCGTGCGGTTCACCGAGCCGTTGAAGATGACGTCCTGCATCGAGTCGCCGCGCAACGCCGCGGCGCGCGACTCGCCAAGCACCCAGCGCACGGCGTCGATGACGTTGGACTTGCCGCAGCCGTTCGGCCCGACCACGCCGACCAGCTGCCCCGGCACGTGTATCGAGGTGGGATCGACGAAGGACTTGAAGCCGGCGAGCTTTATTTGAACGAGTCGCACGCAAAAAATGATACCATCGCTCGCCGTTCACCCGTGATGCGCTCGCGCCCCAGCAAGCGGCTGCAAACGTTTCCCAATCCTGCGCCCGGGCGCGACTATCGCATCCACATGGAAATTCCCGAGTTCACGTGCCTCTGCCCGATGACCGGGCAGCCGGATTTCGCCACGCTCCTGCTCGAGTACGTGCCCGATCGCGCGTGCGTGGAGCTGAAATCGCTGAAGCTCTACATCTGGTCCTACCGCGACCAGGGGGCATTCCACGAAGCGGTGACCAACCGGATCCTCGATGACCTGGTCGCCGCGACCAGGCCGCGCTACCTGCGGCTCGAAGCGCGCTTCAAGGTGCGCGGCGGCATCCATACCAGCGTGATCGCCGAGCACCGCAAGCGGGGATGGAAAGCCTGAATCCGCTACTCGACAGGCTCCAGCCCTACCCGTTCGAGAAACTTCGCCGCCTGCTCGCCGGCGCGGCACCGAACCCTGCGCTGCGGCCGATCGATCTTTCGATCGGCGAGCCGAAGCATCCGACGCCGGCCCTGGTGAAAGACGCGCTGGCGGCAGGCCTCGACGGCCTCGCCGCCTATCCGGCGACCGCCGGCACGCCGGCGCTGCGCGAAGCGATCGCGGCCTGGCTGGCGCGCCGCTACGGCATCCCGCTGCCGGATGCGCAGCGCCAGGTCCTGCCGGTCAACGGCTCGCGCGAAGCGCTGTTCGCTTTTGCGCAGACCGTGGTCGACGCGGGCCGCAAGCCGAGCGTGCTGTGCCCCAACCCGTTCTACCAGATCTACGAAGGCGCCGCGTTGCTTGCCGGTGCCACGCCTGTTTATGCAAAACATCCTCTTGAAAATCGGCATTGGCAGGACATCCAGCTGGTGTACGCCTGCTCGCCGGCCAATCCCACCGGCAAGGTGATGGCTCTCGCCGAATGGAAGGCGTTGTTCGAGCTTGCGGACCGTCACGGCTTCCTCATCGCCTCCGACGAATGCTATTCCGAGCTCTACTACGGCGAGCCCTGCCTCGGCGCTCTGCAGGCCGCCCACCGTCTTGGGCGCGAAGGCTATCCGCGCCTGGTGGTCTTTTCCAGCCTGTCAAAGCGCTCGAACGCTCCGGGCATGCGCTCGGGCTTCGTCGCCGGCGACGCCGGCGCGCTGAGGAGCTTCCTGCTCTATCGCACCTATCACGGCTCGGCGATGAGCCTCCCGGTGCAGCGCGCGTCCATCGCCGCCTGGAACGACGAGGCGCACGTGCAGGAGAACCGTCGCCTGTATCAGGAGAAATTTCGCGCCGTGCTGCCGCTGATCGGGGCGCCACTGTCGGCCGCCATGCCCGAAGGCGGTTTCTACCTCTGGCTGCGCACGCCGGTCGACGACTGCGAGTTCGCCCGGCGCCTGCACCATGAATATAATGTTCTGGTGCTGCCCGGCAGCTATCTGGCGCGCGACGCGGGCGGCGAAAACCCCGGACGAAATCATGTGCGCATCGCGCTGGTCGCGCCGCTCGCGGAATGCGTCGAGGCGATCGGCCGCGTGATGCAGTTCAGCGGGGGCTTATGAGCGCCGAAAAGAAGATCATCGAGGACGCCTGGGAGAAGCGCGCTGCGCTCAGCCCGGCGAATGCGCCGCGTCCGCTGCGCGCGGCCGTCGAGCGCGTCATCGCCGGCCTCGACGCCGGGCGCATCAGGGTGGCCGAGAAGTCTGGCGGCGAGTGGATCACCCACCAGTGGGTGAAGAAAGCGGTCCTGCTCTCCTTCAGGCTCGAGGACAACCGCCTGATCAAGGGTGGCGAGACGCGCTATTACGACAAGGTCGCGGCCAAGTTCGCCGCTTTTGACAAGAGGGCATTTTCAAAAGGCGGCTTCCGGGTGGTTCCTCCCGCCATGGCGCGGCGCGGCGCCTACATCGCCCGCAACGTGGTGCTCATGCCCTCGTACGTGAATATCGGCGCCTACGTCGACGAGGGAACCATGGTCGATACGTGGGCGACCGTCGGGTCGTGCGCTCAGATCGGCAAGAACGTGCACTTGTCCGGCGGCGTGGGCATCGGCGGTGTCCTGGAGCCGCTGCAGGCCAATCCGGTGATCATCGAGGACAACTGCTTCATCGGCGCCCGCTCCGAGGTCGTGGAAGGTGTAATCGTCGAGGAAAACAGCGTCATATCGATGGGGGTCTACCTGGGTCAGAGCACGCGCATCTTCGACCGCGCCAGCGGGGAGATCCTCTACGGGCGCGTGCCGGCCGGGTCGGTGGTGGTTTCCGGCAGTCTTCCCTCCCCTGACCGCAGCTGCGGGCTGTACTGTGCGGTGATTGTGAAGAAGGTAGACGCCAAGACCCGCGCCAAGACCAGCCTGAATGAATTGTTGCGGGGGGATTAAACTAGTACAGTCCTGATCGGGAGAACGACATGTCCGCGATGAGACGGCTGTTCCAGGTCATGGCCGACAAGAAGGCGTCGGACATCTTCCTTTCGGTCGGCGCGCCGATCAACATCAAGATCAACGGCGTCGCCATACCGGTCAACCAGACCATCATGACTTCGGATACGGTCAGGCAGCTGCTGTACGAGGTGCTGACCGAGCGCCAGGCGCGCGAGTACGAGGAAGAGATGGAGCTGAACACCGCCGTCGCGATCCAGGGCGTCGGCGCCTTCCGCATCAGCGCTTTCCGCCAGAAGGGCTCGCCGGCGGTGGTGGTGCGCTATATCCCCGGGTCGATTCCACCGCTCGACTCGCTGGGCCTGCCCGAGGTGCTGAAGGAAGTGATCATGCAGAAGCGCGGGCTGATCCTGATGGTCGGCGCCACGGGCGCGGGCAAATCCACTTCGCTTGCCGCGATGCTCGATTTCCGCAACGAGCGCAGGTCGGGCCATATCCTCACGCTCGAGGACCCGGTCGAATTCATCTTCGTGAACAAGAAGTCGATCGTGAACCAGCGCGAGGTCGGCACCGACACCAAGGCCTTTGAGCTAGCGCTGAGGAACGCGCTGCGGCAGGCGCCCGACATCATCATGATCGGCGAGATCCGCGACAAGCAGACGATGTCGATGGCTCTCGCCTACGCCCAGTCGGGCCACCTGTGCCTCGCCACCCTGCACGCGAACAACAGCTACCACGCGATGAACCGCATCATCAACTTCTATCCGCTGGAGAACCGGCCGAGCCTGCTGCTCGACCTCGCCGCCGCGCTGCAGGCGGTGATCTCGCAGCGGCTGGTGCGCACAAAGGCCGGCGCCCGGGTGGTCGCCGCCGAGGTGCTGCTCAACACGCGTCACATCGCCGAGCTGATCGAGAAAGGCGAGATCAGCGACGTCAAGGAGGCGCTGGAGAAGAGCATGGCGCCCGGCTCGCAGACCTTCGAGCAGTCGCTGTTCAAGCTGTTCATGGACGGCAAGATCACCCAGGACGAGGCGATGGCGAACGCCGACTCGGCCAGCAACATGCTGTGGCTGATCAACCAGGCCACCGCAGGCGAGATCACCGGCCAAGTCACGGGCGCGCCGCCCGCCGGCAAGGGCGCCGCGCTCGGCGATTTGAAGATCGACGCGAATGCCTGAGGCGGGGGCGCTGGAACTCGCCAAGGAGCTCATCGCGCGCCGGTCAGTGACTCCCGAGGACGGGGGCTGCCAGAACCTTCTCCGCGCGCGCCTCGCCAAATCCGGCTTTCGCTGCGAGCCCATGCGCTTCGGCGCGGTCGACAACCTGTGGGCGCGCCGCGGCGACACCCAGCCGCTGGTCTGCTTCGCCGGACATACCGACGTAGTGCCGCCCGGCCCGCTCGGCGAATGGCACTCCGATCCGTTCATCCCGTCCGTGCGCGAGGGCCGGCTCTACGGACGCGGAGCCGCGGACATGAAGTCCTCCATCGCGGCATTCGTGGTGGCCTGCGAGGCCTTCATTTCCGAGCGACCCGGGCATTCTGGTTCGATCGCGCTGCTGCTGACCTCCGACGAGGAAGGGCCGGCGCTCGACGGCACGGTGCGCGTGGTCGAGGGCCTGAAGCAGCGCGGGGAAGGCGTGGACTACTGCATCGTCGGCGAGCCGACTTCGGTGAACGCCCTGGGCGACATGATCAAGAATGGCCGCCGCGGCTCGCTTTCGGGCAGGCTGACCGTGCGCGGCATCCAGGGGCATATCGCCTACCCGCATCTGGGCCGCAACCCGATTCACCAGCTCGCGCCCGCGCTCGCCGAATTGACGGCGCTGCAGTGGGACGCGGGGAGCGAGCACTTTCAGCCGACGACCTGGCAGGTTTCCAACGTTCACGGCGGCACCGGGGCGCTGAACGTGATCCCCGGTTCGCTGCAGCTCGATTTCAACTTCCGCTTCTCCACCGCGAGCACCGAGCGCTCCCTCAGGGAACGGCTGGAAGCGGTTCTGAACAAGCACGGCCTGGACTACGCCATCGAGTGGACCCTCGGCGCAAAACCGTTCATCACCTCGCGCGGCCGGCTGGTGGAGGTTGTTTCCACGGTCATCAAGAAGCACACCGGCCGCGCACCCGAGCTCTCCACCACCGGAGGCACTTCGGATGCACGCTTCATCGCCGAGGTCTGCCCGCAGGTGATCGAGCTCGGGCCGGTCAATTCGAGCATCCACAAGCTCGACGAGCACATCGAGCTCGGCGCGCTGGAGCAGTTGCCCAAGATCTACCTGGATACGCTGCGCGCCCTCCTGCCTTGACGCTCGGCGAGCTGCTGGAACAGACCGAGCGCCGCCTGCGCCGGGCGCGCCTGCATTACGGCCATGGCACGGATAACCCGCGCGACGAGGCGGCCTACCTGGTTCTGCGCGGCTTGGGTTTGCCTTTCGGAAGCAAT
>Ga0210382_10000207_pt1 | contig 23366 bp, 15 predicted proteins | sample PLMedo_FD_155452 | JGI IMG/M metagenome (GOLD analysis project Ga0210382, IMG submission 155452) | Groundwater sediment microbial communities from an aquifer in East River, Colorado, USA - PLM0_60_coex redo | ecosystem: Environmental > Terrestrial > Soil > Riparian zone | place: USA: East... | reverse complement strand
CCTCGCCGCCGCACCGGAGACGGGGCCGGTCACTTGGACACCGGAGTTCGCGGACGTTTCAGACGACGGCACGGTGGGCTACACCTACGGCTGGACCCACCTCGCCGATCAGCGGGGGAAGTACTTGGCGTGCTGGCAGCGACGCACCAATGGTCCGTGGCGCATCGTGGCATACGCGCGCACTCGGCTGGACAGCAGCTCGACTACGCCTCCTCCCGCACCAGCAGCCGTGTCCGCTCAACCCGTCCGCGGCCGCGCCGATTCGCACGAGCTGCTGAGCGCCGACTCGGCGTTCTCGGCGTTGTCGGTCGCGCAGGGGGCGAAAGCAGCGTTCGTCTCCTTCGCTGCCGATCACGCGGTTTTGCTTGGGCAGGGAGGAACGCCGATGACGCACGGCCGCGAGGCGATCGGCGCCGCGTTCGCCGAGTTCCCCAAGGACGCGGTACTCGAGTGGGCTCCGGTCACGGCCGATATTGCGGGCTCGGGGGACCTGGGATGTACGGTGGGTGAGGCGTCGATTCTCGCGCGGCATTCATACAGCAAGTACGTGACGGTGTGGAAGCGTCAGGCCGACGGTACCTGGAGGTTTGTGGCGGACGGAGGGAACGCGCGGCCGGCACCTTGAAGGGGTTATGACGTTTGGTGCGCTTTGGCTTGCGCCGCCTCGGACGCCCGTCAGATTGCAACGCACTTCCCTCTCGAGGCACGCATGCGCCGCCTTCTCGCCGTCACTGTCCTCGTTTGCGCACTCGTTTCGACACCCGCCGCCGCTCAAGGGCGGCGCCCCGTACGAATCGCGGGCCACTTCACGAGCACCCTTTCCGACGATCCATCGGAACAAGTGGGGTGGGGTGGGAGAGTCCTGATTCCCCTCACTCGACGGCTCGACGTCTATCCCAGCGTGAGCCGCTTGGTCGATGGGGTCGATGGAGCATGGGAGTTGAGCATCGCGCTACAGTATCGCCCCTTCGGCTCGCCCGATCGCACGCCGTTCTACTTGGCAGCGGGGTGGCTGGCGATGAACAACGGAATAAGCGGCAACGGGTGGGACTTGTGGGCACTCGGTGTCGAGATTCCGTCGGGCCGCCTGCGGCCGTTTGCCGAGCTTCAATTCCTCGGCCCGCTGCGCCACGTCGCCAACCCGCAGGCCGGCTTCGGCGTGCAAGCGCAGTTCGGGATGACGTGGGCGATGCGATAGCGACCCGGCTCCCTAGCAAAAGCTAGGCACCCGCAGGGATTCGATCCTCTGCGCAAATGTTGGATCCGAGGTTCACGGACGCTCGCCACGATATTGGGTGATCCCCGGGCTTTCGCCCGGGGTCAGCCTGAATCGAATGAGGGCTTGGTGGCGGGTCACCACGCATACCAGCTGTACGCGCACATCACGTGGCACACCTGGAAGCGCGTCGGGTGTGTGAATCGAGGTGCCGCCAGGGATGTGATTATCGCGGTCGAGTGCGCGGCGCGACGCACGTCGACGATCGTGTTGAGAAGTGCCGCTTTAGCCGATCACGTTCATGTGCTCTTGAGTTTTCGACCGGACACCCGGCTCAGCGACTTTGTGCGCCTCGCCAAGACCATCGCGGCATTTCGCGCGAATAGCCGCGTTGCGGGAGCGATCAAGTGGGCCCGAGGATTCTACGTGGCTTCGCTGCACAAGAAGATTCTACCCGCCGTGGACCGGTACATCTCAAGTCAGCACGATCGCCATCCGGACCGAATCCCACGTCCGGACCGGGGACCGAGCTGACCCCGGGCGACAGCCCGGGGAAACCAGGTGGGCCAAGCTGACCCCGGGCGACAGCCCGGGGCGGGTCAGCTATCGGTACCCCGCCGCCTGAAGGCTGAACAGCTCGGCGTAGAGCCCGCCCCGCACCACCAGCTCCTCGTGCGTCCCCTGATCGACGAGCTCGCCGCCTTGGAGCACGAGGATCCGCTCCGCCATCCGCACCGTCGAGAAACGGTGTGAGATGAGCACCGCCATCCGGCCGCGCGTCAGCTCGGCGAACCGCAGGAACACCTCGTACTCGGCGCGCGCGTCGAGCGACGCGGTGGGCTCGTCGAGAATCAGAACCTGCGCTTCCCGCATGTACGCGCGCCCCAGCGCCACCTTTTGCCACTCACCCCCCGACAGCTCCACGCCGCCTTCGAAGCGCCGCCCCAGCATCTGGTCGTAGCCCTTGGCGACGCGCCCGGCGACCGAATCGGCCAGGCTGCGACGCGCCGCCTCGTGGATGCGGGCGTCGTCGTCCAGGGCTTCGACCTGGCTCACGCCGATGTTCTCGCGCAGCACGAAGTCATACCGCACGAAGTCCTGAAAGATGATCCCGGTATTCTGTCGTAGGCTCGCCAGGTCGTAGTCGCGCAGGTCCACGCCGTCGAGGAGGATGTGGCCCTCATCGGGGTCGTAGAGCCGCGCCAGCAGCTTCACGAGCGTCGTCTTCCCCGCCCCGTTCTCGCCCACGAGCGCGATGCGCTCGTCGGGGCGGAAGTCGAACGTCAGGCCGCGCACCGCCCATCGATCGGACCCCGGGTAGCGGAATCCCACGTTCGCAAACCGGAACCCCTGGCGGATCGGGCGCGGCACCGCGCGCGCGCCGGGCTTCGACACGACCGTGGGGCGCACATCGAAGAACGTGAACAGGTCGCTCAGGTAGAGGCTTTGCTCGTAGATGTTCGACAGCGCCAAGAGCACCCGCTGGATCAGATCGCGGCTGGCGCGGAACGAGCCCGCGAGGAAGGTCAGGGTGCCGATCGAGAAGGCGCCCAGCACCGTGCGGTAGATGATCACACCGTAGGCGCCGTAGTAGCCCAGCGTGCCCACCGTCACGAGCAGCGTCGACACGATGTTGCGCCGCACCGCGAGCTGCTTGTTCGCTTCGTAGAACTCCGCCGACAGTTTCGCGTAGCGCCCGACTAGGAAGTCGGACAGCCCGAACAGCTTTACCTCCTTGGCCGACTCGTCGGAGGCACCCATGTACCGGAGGTAGTCGAGCAGGCGCCGCTCTGGGGTCCAGTGGAACAGCAGCGAGTACCCGAGGGACGCGAAGTGCGCCTCGCCGAGAAATGCCGGAAGCACCGCCACGGTGAGGAGGATGAGTAGCCACGGGAGCTGCACCAGCAGAACGGCGGCGAGCGAGGCGAGGGTCACGAGATCCTGGGCCGTCGAGAGGAGCAGCGCGAAGAGGCCGATGCGCCCCACCGTCTGCCGGCGAGCGCGCTCCAAGTGGTCGTAGGTCTCGGAGTCCTCGAACTGTGCCAAGTCGAGTGTCGCGGCGTGCTGCATGAGGCGAACGCTCAAACGATTCGCAAAGAGATCGCCGAGCAGGCTCTCGAGCAGCGACGACAACCGCGCCAGTCCCTCACCCACGACCGCGATGCCGAGCTCGAGCCCTACTAGGACCGCGAGGTGCCACCAATCGGGTGTCCCTCCCGTCTTGACGGCCACGCCGGCGGCAATCACACCGTCGATGATGAGTTTGCCGATCCAGAGCACGGCCACGGGGATCAGCGAGCGGACCGCCCGCAGCGCCATAATCGCGATGGTGTATCCGCGGTGGGTTTGGAAGACCAGGCGGACGAGGGGCGGCAGGTGTTTCAGAGCCCCCAGTCGCTGCCCCCACGTAGGAGACGGGCTATTGGGGTCCGGGACGATGCCGTGGGAGATGAAGCGGGCGCGGGTACCGGGAGAGGCCATGACCTTTAACTTCGTATGGGTGAGGGCGTCAGTATAGGCATATGGATACGGCGGTCTGGCGGACGGGCGGTCGGGCGGTCGGAACGGCACTGTTCATCGCCGTCCTGTCCGCCATTCCGGCGTTCCACCTGTCCGCGCAGGGCCTCTCCCCCCGCGACTCCGCCCTGCATGCGCTCAACCGCCTCGCCTACGGGCCCCGCCCCGGCGAGGTGGATAGCGTGGCGCGGACGGGAGTGTGGCGGTGGATCGAGCGGCAGCTCGACTTCGCGCGCGTACCCGATGAGCGCCTCGCCGCGCGTGAGCGCGACTTCAAGCTGCTCGGCTACGACCGCCAGGAACTGGCCCAGCGCTACGGCGATGCGCTGCGCGATCGGCGGGAGATGCAACGCGAAATGGCGCAGAGCGGCGACACGACGCGCCGGCGCGGAGCAGCGGGGCCCATGCGCGAGTTCCGCGAGCTGGGTGGCGAGCTACAGCAGCTGGCAGTGGTGCGGGCTACGTTCTCCGAGCGGCAGCTGCGCGAGGTCATGGTCGATTTCTGGTCGAATCATTTCAATGTGTTCGTGGGCAAGGGCGCGGACCGGTTTCTCACGCCGTCCTACATCGAGGAGACGATCCGTCCGAATGCGCTGGGGCGCTTCGAGGAGTTGCTCATCGCTACCGCCAAAAGCCCCGCGATGCTGTTCTATCTGGACAATGCCCAGAGCGTTGCGCCGGGGGCCTCACCCCCTCGAAATCGTCCGAGGGCTCCACGTGGGATAAACGAGAACTATGCCCGCGAGCTGCTCGAGCTGCACACGCTCGGCGTGGACGGGGGTTACACGCAGCAGGACGTGATCGCCGTCGCTCGCATCTTCACGGGCTGGGGAATCGATCGCCCGCAGCAGGGCGCCGGGTTCGCCTTCCACGAGTGGGCCCACGACCGGGGCGACAAACAGGTCTTGGGCGCGCGGTTCCGCAACGCCGGCATGAATGAAGGGATCCGCCTCCTCGAGCTCTTGGCGGGCCAACATGCGACGATGCATCACGTGAGCCGCAAGCTGTGCGCGCGCTTCGTCAGCGACGAGCCGCCCGACGGATGCGTGGACGCCGCGGTGGAGGCCTGGCACCACAGCAACGGCGACATTCGCGCCGTCCTGCGCGCCATCTTCTCGTCACCCGATTTCTGGGCGCCTCAGGCGCTGCGTGCCAAGGTCAAGACGCCTCTCGAGTTCGTCGTCAGCGCCGTGCGCGCCACCGGCGCCGAGCCGGACTCGACGCTGCGCCTCGCCCAGGTCGTCGCCCGGCTGGGCCAGCCGCTCTATCTGCAGCCCGCACCTACGGGCTATCCGGAGACGCAGGCGCAGTGGGTGAACAGCGGCGCGCTGCTCGGCCGCATGAACGCGGCCGTGGCGCTCGCGGCAGGACGCATGCCGGGAGTGCAGGTGAACCTCGACGGCGTCGTCGCTCCATCGAGCAATCACGATCGCCTTGTCGCCGACGTGAACGCGCAGATCCTCGGCGGTACCATGACCGAGCATACGCGCGACGTCATCAAACGTCAGGTCGCGGACATCGCGGATCCCGTGCTGGCGCGGGCTCTCGCAGTCGGCCTGGCCCTCGGCGGGCCGGAATTCCAGAGACAATGACCATCTCGAGACGCGTGTTCGTGAAGTCCAGCGGTCTTGCCCTGTTTAGCCTAGGGCTCGATCCGCTGTTCCTGGCAAGAGCGGCCTTTGCTTCTTACCGCCCCTTACCGCCCCTTACCGCCTCCGACCGCCCGGTTTTGGTCTGCCTCTTCCAGCGCGGCGCGGTCGACGGACTCAACATGATCGTGCCGCACGGTGAGCCGCTCTATTACCGGGAGCGCCCCCGCATCGCGATTCCCGCGAGGGACGTCGTGGACCTGGACGGTCACTTCGGCCTGCACCCCAGCCTCGCACCGCTCAAGAATCTGTGGGACAACAAGAGTCTCGCCGCGATTCACGCCGTGGGCTCCCCTAACGCCACACGCAGCCACTTCGACGCGCAGGACTACATGGAGAGCGGCACGCCGGGCGTGAAGAGCACCTCCGACGGCTGGCTCAACCGTTACTGCCGCCACGACCAGGAGCATGCGGAAACCGCGTTCCGGGCAGTGGCGTTCGGACCGCAGCTGCCTCGGATTCTGGCGGGGACGGCCCCCGCCCTCGCGATCGATGACCTCCAGGCGTTTGGGATGCGCGTGCCGCAAGAGGCCGCACGCGACCGGTTGACCCGCGCGTTCGAGGATCTGTATGAGGGCGCCGCGACGGGATTGCTCGCGTCCTCTTCTCAGGAAGGGTTCGCCGCGATCAACGTCCTGAAGCGGGTGAATCCCGCCCAATACAGCCCGGCGAACGGCGCCGCCTATCCGCAGGGACGGTTCGGCCGGGCTCTGCTCCAAATCGCCCAACTCATCAAGGCCGACGTCGGCCTGGAGATCGCGTTCGCCGATCTGGGGGGCTGGGACACGCACGTGAACCAAGGCGCGAGCGACGGCCAGCTCGCGGCGCGCTTGCGGGAGCTTGGCCTGGGGCTCGCCGCGTTCAACCAGGACCTGGGCGAGCGCATGCGCAGCGTCGTGGTGCTGACGATGTCCGAGTTCGGCCGGACGATCGCCGAGAACGGCAACAGCGGCACCGATCACGGTCATGCGACCGCCATGCTCGCCCTGGGGGGCCCGGTGAACGGTGGCAAGGTGCTCGGCACGTGGCCGGGGCTCGATCCCGCGAATCGTTTCGAGGGACGGGACGTGGCGGTTACGACCGACTTCCGCGATCTGTTCGGCGAGATCATCGCCCGGCATCTCGGCGCCGGAGACCTCGCGCCCGTATTCCCCAACTACACGCCAGACGCCGCGCGCTTTCCAGGGGCAATCCGGAGTTGATGCGCTCGCGCCACACGTCTAGCGTCTGGCGCGCTTGAAGGGTCCCGTGACGGCGCGTACTTTCGCCGCATGCACACCTTCCGACTCGGCCTGCCGGCCACGCTCCTGCTCTTCTCCTGCCCGACGTTGATCGCCGCCCAATTCCAGGACCTGCGGTTCCGCGCGATCGGCCCCACCGTCATGGGCGGCCGCATCCACGACATTGAAGCGCTCCCGACGAACCCAGCCGTCATGTACGTGGCGTCGGCGTCCGGAGGGCTCTGGAAATCGGTCAACAAGGGAACCACGTGGACGCCGATCTTCGACGATCAACCGGTGAGCACGTTCGGCGACGTCGCGATCGCGCCCTCGAATCCCGACATCGTGTGGGCCGGGACCGGTGAGCAGAACAACCGCCAGAGCACGTCGTGGGGCAACGGCGTGTATCGCTCGATCGATGCCGGGAAGACGTGGACCCATCTCGGGCTCGAGAATACCCGGCACATCGGACGCGTGCGCGTCCATCCGACCAATCCCGACGTCGCGTATGTCGCCGCGCTCGGGAACCTCTGGGCACCGAGCCCCGACCGCGGCGTCTACAAGACGACGGACGGCGGCAAAACGTGGAGCAAGGTGCTGTTCGTGGACACGCTCACGGGCGTGGTGGACCTGGCGATGGATCCGTCCAATCCCGAGGTGCTGTACGCCGCCGCCTACCAGCGCCTGCGGCGCGCGTGGGGCTTCAACGGCGGCGGACCGGGGAGTGGGATCTACAAGACGACGGACGGTGGCCGGACCTGGACCAAGCTCGGCACCGGTCTTCCCAGCGGCGACAAGGGCCGCATCGGGCTCGCCCTCGCTGCTTCGAATCCACGCGTCCTGAACGCCATCATCGAGCACGCCACCGAAGGAGGCGTGTACCGCACGGAAGACGCGGGCGCGACGTGGACAAAGGTGAACCCGCTCGATCCGCGGCCGATGTACTACAGCCACATCTTCATCGATCCGAACGACGACAAGCGCGTGTATGTCCTCGCCGTCACCTATTACAAGAGCGACGACGGCGGAAAGACCTTCCGCCGCATGCCGCATGCGCCGACGTACGACGTCGGCACCAAGGGCGACTTCCACACGATGTGGATCGATCCGAAAAACAGCGATCACTTCTTTCTCGGATCGGACGGCGGTCTGCACGAGACCTGGGACCAGGGCGAGACGTTCACCAAGATCAACAACCTGCCGGTGGGGCAGTTCTACGCCATCGGGGTCGACATGCGCACGCCGTATTTCATCTACGGGGGCATGCAGGACAATCACTCGTGGCTCGGCCCCAGCTCGACGCGCTCGTGGATCGGGATCACGAACGACGAGTGGAAGGAGATCGGCTTCGGCGACGGGATGTACCACGCCGTGGACCCGACCGACCACCGTTTCATCTACAGTATTGCGCAGAACGGAGAGGTGCAGCGCGTGGACGCCGAGACCGGCGACCGGCTGGACGTGCAGCCCTATCCGCCCGCCGGCGAGCCCGACTATCGCTGGGACTGGGTGACGCCGGGCATCGTATCGCAGCACGACCCCAAGGTCGTGTACTTCGGCGGGAATCGGCTCTTCATTTCGCGCGACCGCGGCATGACGTGGGAGCGCACCAAGGACCTCACGCGCCAGATCGACCGGGACACGCTCCGCCTCATGGGCGTGCGCGGCTCCGAACGCATGCTATCGAAGAACGACGGCGAGCAGTCGTTCTCCGAGATCACGACCATCGGTGAGTCGCCGCTCGATGCGAAGATCCTGTGGGTCGGGACGGACGACGGCAACATACAGGTCTCCCGCGATGGCGGCCGGACCTGGTCCGAGACCTCGCCCCTCAAGACGTACGTGACTCGCGTGATCGCCTCGGCCGCACGACCCGGCGTCGCGTACGCGACGCTCGATGCGCACCGCGATGGGGATCTGCGGCCGTACGTCTACCGCACGGAGGACTTCGGGCGGACGTGGACCCCCCTCGTGCGTGGCCTGCCCGCGAGCGGTCCGGTGCACGTGATCGTCGAGCATCCGAAGAACCCGAACCTCCTCTTCCTCGGCACCGAGCACGCCCTCTTTTATTCCGTGGATCGGGGCGCCGAGTGGCGGCGGTTCGAGGGGAACCTCCCGACCACCCTGTACTTCGATCTCGTGATTCATCCACGCGACGACGACCTCATCGTCGCGACCCACGGGCGGAGCTTGTGGATCCTGGACGACCTCGCGCCGCTCGTCGAGTGGTCCCCCGAGGTCGCTCGGCGGCCGCTGCATCTCTTCTCGATCCGGCCCGCGACGATCTTCAACTACTGGGAGGCGACGTCGTACCGCGGGCAGGGGGCGTACGCCGGAGAGAACCCACCGGATGGGGCGATGCTCAGCTACCATTTAGCGCAGGCCATCGACACGGTGCGCATTACGGTGACGAACGCGGCCGGGCGCGTGGTCCGGCGCTTCACCGGGCCGGGGCCCGCGGGCGCGGTGCAGCGAGTCATGTGGGACCTGCGGCACGAGCCCCCGCCGGTGGTGCCACCGGGCGAGGGCGGCGGCGGGGGCGGGGGCGGGGGCGAGGGGGGCGGCGGCGCTGAGGGAGGAGGCCCACCGCCCGCAGGAGCGGCGTCGCTGCCGCATCCGGTGACGCCGCGCGGGCCCTTTGTGTCGCCGGGCACATACACGGTGAAGCTCGAGGCGGGCGGCGCCACCGCGACCGGAACCGTCGAGGTCCGCGGCGATCCGCAGCTGCCACTCACCGCCGCGCAGTGGCGCGAGCGGGAGGAGTTCCTGCTGGCGGTGCTAAACGAGCAGCGCCAGGCTGGGGACGCGTGGCGGCGGGTCCGGGCGCTTCCCGATTCGCTGCGCGACGTGCGGGCACGCGTGGGTCAAGTGCGGCGCGACCTGGGCGGGCTCGCCGCCGAGTTCAACGGCCAGGGCGTGCGTCAGGGAAGTCTGTACCCGCCGACGAGCACCCATCGCCAGCGCTTGCAGGCGTTGACGGCAGCGCTGGCGGAGGTGATGGGCGCGCTGCCGGCGGTGGACCGCTAGGTCAGGGGCAGCGCGGCAGCGGCACCGGGCAGCGTTCGGGATCGGGCGCGGGGGCGCTGCCGGCGAGCCCGCCGCCGTAGGTGTAAAGCGGCTTCAGCGTCGTGCCGAGCTCACGCCCGGGCACCGGGAACTGGATGTAGGTGCCCTGCACCAACGTCTGCCAGCCCCGCGCGTCCATGTAGGCGACCGTCGGATCCACGCCTGCCATCTCGATCCGTTTCTCGTACCGGAGCGCGTCCCACAGGCTTCCGCACTGACCCTGCGTAGGCCCAGGCATGTATTTCCGCGGGACACAACTCGGCTCGTCCGGCGGCCCGTCCACGGTCACGGGTGGGAGCTGACCGTTCGCCACCCGCGTCTTGTTGATGAGCGGCACGGCCTCGGCGGCGCGGTTGAGGCGGATCAACGCCTCCGCGCGGATCAGGTCCATTTCAGTGACCGTCATGGCGAGTTGCGGACCGGTCTGCCATGTGGTGCCCGTCCCCAACCGCGTGTAGGCGTAGTTGGACCAGATATACGTACCGCGCGTGTCTGACCAGATTGACGCCCGGAAGTACAGGAAGTATTTGCCGCTGTCCGTCGGCGCGGCGCCGTGGATGCGTCGGTCCTTGGTGCGGATCTGGAGCGTATCGATGAACGAATTGCGATCCTGCACGAGAGTGTTCACCCAGTTGATGAAGTCTTGGGTCGAGTCGGCCGGTCCCAGCAGCCAATTGTCGGGGCGAGCGAAGTCGCTGGGGATTTGGGAGGCGCGCTTGCGAGCCGCACGAAAGGTGAAGCCGTTCTCGAAGACGAGCGGCTCGGCAACGGGCCTCAAGTCCGACTGGATCCCCTGCTCGGCTTCCGCGAGCACCCGCGTCCAATCGACCGTGTCGCGACCGACGCGGTCGCGTGCCACCGAGATGAGGAACCGGGCGATGAACGAGTGCCCCAGGCGCGCGAGCTCCGTGTTCGTCAGCGGCGTCCTGAACCAGCCCGGGGGCCCGGGGATCGTGAAGGTGTTCGCCTGGGCGATGGCAATGGCTTGCTCGAGCTCCGAGATCGCCGAGTCCATCACCACGGGGTAGGGGGACAGTACCGGCGTCGTGATCGTCTCGAGATCGACGAACTCGTTGACGACGTAAGCGGAGTCGAAGTACAGCGCCAGGAAGCCGTGCGAGAGTCCCTGAATGAGTTTCGCGACCGCCCGCGCCCGCGCTTCCGCCGCCGGGACGACGCCCGCGTTCATCGCTGCCAACGCATCGTTCACGTTCGACACGACCTGATGGAGGCCGTACCACGGGACCTGACTCGCTTCAGCGTACGTGAACGTGGGATTGTTGTTCCACGCCTGCCGGGGCTCCTGGGAGCTGTGATGCGCTCCATAGTCGAGAAACCCTCCGGAGAACTCGTCGGCCATGAACGAAAGCGCCCATGCGGGGTCGTTCTGGTGCACGTTGTTCCACCACAGGCTGAACCCGCTCGACACGAGCGCTTCGACAGCCGCCGGCTGGCCGGTGGCCCGGTCCCGGTCGGGGTCGTTGGGGTTAGTCACCGCCAGCTCCTGGCAGCCGGCGACGGCGGCAACCGCGAGCGCGAGGCTGAAGATCCTTGCGGTCCTGCGCATGAGTCATTCCTCCGTTCGCCGGTCAGAACTCGAGCTGCACGGTCATTGTCAAAGTCCGGTAGCGCGGGTAGTCGAAGTCGTCCACGCGGGCCACGGGGTTGTTGGCTCCCGTTTCTACGTCGCGGACCTCGGGGTCGTACCCACTGTAGTTCGTAATCGTGAACAGGTTCCGCCCGACCAGCGACAGGTAGGCACCGCGGATCCCGAGGGAACGGAGGCCCGCCACGTACTGGGTCGGCACCCGGTAGCGGACCGCGAGCTCGCGGAGCTTGACGAAGCCGCCCGGCTCGACGAACCAATTGTTCTCGTCGTCGCCGTTATAGAGCGCAGCGTAGTACGCAGGCGGCTTTTTCAGGCTGTCCGGCTTGCCCACCTGATCTTCATCGCCGCTCCGGTACCATTGGTATTGCCGCTGCTTCGTGGCGTTGTAGACCTGTCCGCCGACCTGGACATCCACCAGGCTGTAGAACACGAGATTGCGCCACGTGACCTCGTTTGACACGCCGAAGTGAAAGTTGGCATTCGAGTCGCCGATCCTGACGATCGCCGGATTGCCGGAGGGGTCGAGTTGCCGGATGGGGATGCCCCACGCATAAGCGATCCCGTCGATCGTGACGGTCTTGCCCCACAGGCTATCCCGCACGCCTGCTGTGTAGCTGCGGGGTCGGAGGGCGTCGACCCCGATCGGTACGAGCAATCCGTCGTCGTTGACCTGAAACTGATTGCGCGAGTTGGCGTGGACGGCCGGCAGCTCCGCCCCGCTCCGCAGGAAGCGCACCCCGTACATCACGCCCAGCGCCTCGCCGGCGCAGCGGTACGAGACGCCCGTCCTGAAGCACGGGCGGTCGAACTCGGTGATCCGGTGGCGACTCCGGTCCGCCACGAGCCCCAGACGCCACGTGACCGCCGGAGTGCGGAGCATCTGCGCTTCGATCGTCGCCTCGTAGGTACTGCCTCGGACGGTGCCGGCGTTCTGCCACTGCGACGGGTACCCGAACACCGCCTCGAGGGGAATGAGGATCAGCTCGTCGCGCACCGTGGTGCGCGCGTATGAGAGCTGCACGCTCAGGCGGCCGAAGGCGAGCAGGTCCAGTCCATACTCCGTCTCCGTCGAGCGCTCCGGCTTGAGGAATGGATTGCCCAGCGTCTCCTTCGTCAGCGTCCCGGCCTCGTCGATGTTGTAGGTCGTGAACTGGTCGGCGAAGCTCGGCCGCCCTCCCGCCGTGCCCCGGGAGAAGCGCAGCTTGAACTCGCCGATCTGCTCGAATGGCCACCAGCGCTCTTGCGCCAGGCGGTACGCAGCGCTGACGCGACCATAGGTGTGCCAGTGCTCGAGGGCGCCGAACAGAGAGCTGCCGTCGCGGCGTACGACGCCATCGAGGATGTACTTGCCGGCGTAATCGACGCCAGTGATCGCGAAGAAGCTGTTGGCGCGTATCGCTTCAAACGACGAGTTGACGCTGCGGGATCGGGCATTCGTGAGGTCGGGCAGTCCCACGACAGCGAGATCTTGTCCGCTGGCAACTAGGGAGGGGTTGTCCTCGCGTTCGAGCAGTCCCCGGAACATGGTCCGGACCGAGGCGGCGCCGACTTGCCGGGTGAGTGTCAGGCTGGCCGAGGCGTTGATCGCGTCGGAAAACTCGCTCTCCTGCGTGATAAATCCCGGTCCGCCGGTCTGGTATTGGTCGCTCTTCAACCCCCGGTCCAAGAAGAACGACTCGTACCGGTCGGACCGGTCGTAGCTGACGTTGCCTTCGAAACTCGCCCAGCCGGTCGGCGTGTAGTGGAGCGTCGCGCTGCCGAGGAACCGTGTGCGCCCGGTCCAGTCCTGCTCAGTCGCATTCTTGTACAAGGGGTTCGCGCGAATCCCCACCGGATCGGGCTGGAACGCGAAGGGCGTGCCGTCCGGATCTGGCTCCCTCAAGTTGGCGTCGGGCGCGATGTTGATGAGATCGAAGAATGTGTTGCCGTCCAGCTCGTCCCGCACGGAGCGCGCGTAGTAACCGCTGAGCGAGAGGCCGAGGTTGTCCCGCAACTGGTGATCCAGATTGAGCCGCACATCGTAACGTCGAAACGTGCCGTTGTCCCTGATAACACCAGTGGACCGATGCTGCCCCACTGACCCGAACCAATTCGTCCGACTGGTCTTTTGCGCGATCGTGATCGCGTTCGTGATGTAGTTGCCCGGATCGAAGAACGCCTCCACCTGGTCGTATACCGGGTCCGGGTACGGGTTGTCCTGAAAGTGATACTCGCCTCGCACCCCGGTCGTGGCCTCCTCCACCCGGCCCGCGCGGTTCACCGGGTTGCCCGCCGCATCCACGTACGTCGTCTGCGCCGCGTCCATCCGATAGAAGTGGTACCGGGCCCAGCGAACCTTGTGTGCCAGCGAGTTCGCGCCGAACTCGGAGCGCAACGTGACCTGCGTCCGCCCTTCCTCCAGGTTGTTCCCCCGCTTTGTCCAGATCTGGATGACGCCCGCCTGCGCGCGCGAGCCATACAACGACGCTGCGGCGGCACCCTTGACGACCTCGATGCGCTCGATGTCCAGCCCGTTGAGATCCGCCGAGCTCCCGCCCGTCGTTCCCAAAATCGTGCCGTCCACCGCGATCAAGGGCGAGTTCGAGTGGCTGATGCTCGTGGGCGTGCGCAGCTGAATGCTCGTGCCCGCTCCGGGTTGCCCCAGCGGCGCCACGCTCACACCCGCGATCTTCCCCTGGATGGTTTCGAGGGCATTGGACGGCGGCACGGGCGCCTTCTCGGCGTCCAGCCGGCCGACGGTGAACGGCAGCTTCACGCCTTCCGTGGCGCCCACCACCCCAGTCACCACGACCTCCTGCAATTGGAAGACGCTCGGCGGGAGCCGAAAGTCCACCGTGGCGGTCGCGTCGGCGTCGACCTGCACGGCCAACCTGCGCCGCGGCTGATAACCGACGCGCCGCACCTCGACCACATACGACCCGCGCGGGACGCCCGCGATCGTGTAGCGACCGTCGTCCCCCGTTCGGGCCCGATGTACGGTGCCCACTACCAAGACATCGGCGTTCGGCACGGGCTGGCCGCTCAGGGAATCCGACACGGTGCCTTCGATCCGACCGGTCTGCGCTGCCACCGGCGTCCCTGCGGCGACAAGCATGGCGAGAAACGCAACCACCGAACGACTCACGTGCCCTCCTTCGTTGGACGTACCAACGCGCGATCAGTTCGCAAATACGGACCGCGTCCATTGCTGTCAAGGCGGGTCGGTGTTGCGATGACGCATCAGCGCGGACGTATATTTTCACCATGCGCGACGCGCTCCAATCGCTGCTCCGCAAAGCCAGTGCCGCCAAACGAACGGCGGAGTTTTGGCAAGCGGCCGCTCGAGTCTTGAGCGACTGGGCGGGCGGCGCGCTCGTCACTGTCGGCTACCAGGGCGTGAACGAGAGCGGGGCGGTGTCCGCGGGAGCCGCTGGCGCCTCCGGAGTCACGCTGACCGCCGAGTGGCGCGATCCCGAGCGCCGGCACGTCGAGGCGACCCTCGCCGGAGCCCCGCGCGACTTGCTGGCCGCGGACCTCGAGTCCGCACTCGAATTCGCCTCGGAGCTCGCGGTGATGGTCGGCCGTCGCGCCGCGCTCGAGCGCGAACGGCGCCTCGGGGCCTTTGTGGTCGAGCTGGCTCGGTGGCTGCTCGCGGCTCCCGAAACCGAGCTCTTGCTCCGCTACACCCTCCAGAGCCTGATGCAATTGATCGAGGCACAGGGCGCCTTCGTAGCCCTGAAGCAGAGTGACGGCGAGACGCTGGGCGTCTCTCCCGCTTTGGGTGAGGCGGCGTCGATCGAGGGTCTCACGCTCGGGCTGCACACCAGTACCACGGGTCGCGTGGTCCGGACCGGCGAGGCTCTGATGACCGCGGACATCCGTCTCGAGGCAGATTCGAGCCCCCCCGCCGTCCGCCTGAACGACGCCGCCCGGTCGGCGCTCATCGCCCCGCTGCGCACGTCTCACGGCGCGGTCGGTGCCGTTTGCCTGCTGCGCTACCAGGGCGCAGGTCCCGCGCCACCGCCCGCGTTCAGTCTGTACGACCTCCATTACCTCACCGCGGTAGCCGCACACATCGCGGGCGGCATCGAGCTGTCTCAGGCGGTGGCCGCCACGCGCGCCGCCGCCGATCGGGCGAGCGGCATGGTGGACGCGAGCCCGCTGCCCATGGCCCTCGTGGACACGGGGGGCACGGTACAGCAGCTGAACGAGGCCGCCATGCTCGTGTTCGGCCTCGCCACGAAGGAGGCGGCGTTGGGGCGTCACCTCGAAGCCCTTGGGCTGTCACCCAGCGGGGTGACGGTGCGCCTGATCCTGGCCGGACGGCGCGAAGGGCAGCCGTGGCACGGTCGCGTGCTCGTGACGCAAGAGTCGGGCGACCGGCGGATTTGCGACTGCACCGTGACCGGTCTGCGAGGGCTGGGCTCGGAAAGTCTGCTCGTCGCGCTGTACGACCGTACCGACGAGCTACGGGCGCAACGCGAGCTGATCGCGCGTGAAAAGCTCGCGACCGTCGGCGAGATCGCGAGCGGCGTCGCCCACGAGGTGAACAATCCTCTCGCCGCCATTCGCATGGAAGCGGAGCTGCTGGGTCGCTCGACACAGGATCCCGACGCGAGCGCGGCAGCCTCGACGATCGTGCGCGAAGTGGACCGCGCGGCGCGCATCGTCCGCAGCTTGTTGCGGCTGGCCCGGCGCGCCGACACGACGCCGACGCGCATTCAGGTCAACGAGCTGGTCCGCGACGTGGCGGAGATCCGCCAGCGCGTGCTCCGCGCCGACAACATCGAAGTGCGCACCAAGATGGATCAGGGGGCCGAGGCGGTCCTGGGCCTCGGCCAGGAGCTGCAGCAGGTTGTGATCAACCTGGTTACGAATGCCGAGCACGCGGTGCGGGGGCGACCGGGGGCCGTCATTCAGCTGACGACCGAAGCGCGGGACGATTGGGTTCGGCTCACCGTCGAAGATTCGGGACCGGGCGTGCCGGCCGAGATCCGCGGCCGCGTGTTCGATCCCTTCTTCACGACCAAGAGCCCCGACGAAGGCTCGGGGCTCGGTCTGTCGATCTGTCAGCGTGTCGTGGCCGAAGTCGGCGGGAAGATCTGGCTGGAAGACTCCGAGGCGCTGGGCGGCGCGAAGTTTGTCGTCGAGCTCCCGGCCGCGCCGTTGGGGGGCTAGGCCTCGAGAATGCGCCGGCGGTAGAACGACAATGTCACGAGGCCGTAGGCGCCGATCACCATGAGCAGGACGCCGAAGCGCCAGTCCACGCCGAGCTGCCACACACCGGCGGCGGCGTATCCCAGGCTGGCGACGACGCCGAGCGCCACGACTTCTTTGCGCGCCATCAGGACCCCGAAGACGTAGCCCCAGCTGAACCCGGCGATCGCGAGAAACACCACGCCGTTGGGGAAGATCTTGGTGGGGTCGATCAAATTGAGCCCGCCTGCGAAGGCGCAGAACAGGCCGATGACGGTGTGGGTGGCGAGGTGCAGCGCCAGCGGCAGGGGGACGGTCCCCATCTTATTGAAGGTCATGAGCGCGAAAATACACCCTCCACGGCCCGTGCGCACCTGCTTGACGGCCGCTTGACTCTCGCGTGCGAGCGTCCGGGCCATGAACACTCGACCTCTCGTCCTCGCAATGGCGGCCTGCGTGCTCGCTGCTCCGCATGCCGCGAGCCAGGCGGCCCCCCGCCCGTCCTTTTGCACCAGGGGAGCGCCGCCACCGAGGTGCGCAAGGTTCCTCGTGCTAGAAACCGAGATGGGCGCCCGAGCGAGAGGCAGTCGCGGCGAGTTCGCGCTGGCGTGGCAGGCGGGCCTGATGGGCAATCGCGGCCGCTCCGCGTTCGGGGCGGCGGCATATGCCGCCGTCGACCTCGACGTCCGCGCCGACCGGCCCGTTCTCAACTCGCGGCTCGGCGTGCTGCCGCGCTACCGTCGTTGGTTGGGTCGCGGTGCGGCGCTCGACCTCTCGGCAGGGCCGGTGGTGGAGCTGCGGCGCAACGTACCCGGTACACTCCTCATGTCGACCGGCGTGGCGGTCGGGTGGCCCGACGAGATCGCGTTGAGCGCCCGTGTCGATGTGAGCGCAGGGAACAGTCCCGCTTGGTTCGTCGGCGCGAAGCTCGGCGCCGACCAGATGACCGAAGCATTGGAGGCGCAAGGGATCGCGCTGGTGCTGTGGGGCATCATCAGGTTAGTCACGAAGGCGTAATGGAAGTGAAGCCGTCGCGCCCCGAGCGCACCTGCTTGACCCTGCCTTGACCCGAGTGCTGGTGGCCGTCCTGCAGTCTGCCGCGCGACGCACCGTCGGCACTCCTCACCACTGACCGGGGCACCCACCGGAGCCTCCAAGGCCTTCGCTTGCTCGCTTCTCACCACCATTGTGGACGTGTGGTCACGAGCACATGTTCGACGACCTCCGAAGCGCGTGAATCGATAGGAGGGAGGAAGCCTGATGACGCGTCTGCGCGACCGGTGGATGATCCCCAATCTGCTGTCCTTGCTCAGGCTTCTCTGCGGTGTCCTCCTTGCCGTGCTGTTTCTGCAGCGGCGCTTCGGCACAACACTCGTCGTTTACCTCTTCATCGAGGTCCTCGATCAGGCTGACGGGAAGTTGGCCAGGGCTTTCGGCTGGCAGACGTTGACCGGCACGTTCTTCGACCCGTTCGTCGATAGCTTCGTCCACCTGACCGCCTTTGCGTGCCTGTTGACGATCGACGTCGTCCCGCTCTGGATGTTTCTGGTCTTCCTGTTTCGGGAGTCCAGCCTTTCCTTCTTGCGTCTTCTCGCCAGCCTCCAGGGCATTCGACTCGGCGGGAGCTGGGCCGGCAAGACCAAGGCATTCACCCACGTCCTTGCCATCCTGGTGTGCCTTTGGAGCCTGACCGGGGCATCAGAGACCCTCTCGCTGGCGCCGAGCCCCTGGCTGTACCTGGCCGTGCTCGCCAGCATCGTCACGGGGATCTACTACTTCGCCGAGTATCGAATGGTCCTCGTCAAGGCGTTCATGGTCCGTGAAGCTCCCAGAAACGGAGGGTGACCCAATGCCCGGAATCGTTTTCATCGACGCACCGACCTCGCCACGGGAGCGGATCGGGAAACTATCGAAGATCATCGACTTGAGTCGGGACCGTCCTCACATCGGCATTCTCACCCTTGCCGCGGTGGCGCGGGAGCGAGGCTGGAGGACACAGGTCATCGATCCGTATCCGTTCCAGTGGAGCGACGAGGAAATCAGACGCCAGGTCCTCGAGTTTCGCCCCGACGTAATTGGCATCTCTTCCCACACCCTGGGCATCGTCAACGGGAATCGGCTGGCGGGCGTTCTGAAGGACGTACTGCCTCAGGTCCCCATCCTCGTCGGCGGGCCTCACGTCACCTCGCTGCCGGATCAGACCCTGATGGAGTTCCCCAACTATGACATCGGGGTCATGGGTGAGGCTGAGGAAATACTGCTCGATCTCCTGGAGCTCCTGCCGCAACAGCCGTCGGAGGAGCAACTGAAGGGCGTCGAGGGGATCTCGTTTCGAGGGAAGAGCGGCATCGTCGTCAATCCCCGCCGGCAGTACCGGCTCGATCTGGACTCGATTCCGATGCCGGCATGGGATCTCCTCCCTCAATTCCCGTTCCTCTACAGCCCCTCACTCGGCTCCGGGGCAGGGACCCGGCCCACCGGCTCTCTTTTCACGACCCGTGGATGTCCCTGGCGATGCAAGTTCTGCGACCGGGGCGTCTTCGGGGACAACTTGAGAAAGTTCTCGGCCAGGAAGGTCATGGATCAGATCCTGCACCTGTACCACGAGTACGACATCCGGGAGCTGATGTTCGGTGACGACACGCTGTTGGTCGACAAGCAACGGATGATGGAGCTCTCGGAGATGCTCATCGATGCCAAGCTCGACCTGCGGTGGGAGTGCATGGCTCGCGTGATCGACGCCGATCTGGAGCTCTACCACGCGATCAAGAAAGCCGGCTGCTTCGAGGTCTCCTACGGGATCGAGAGCGCCGACGATCGCATCTCGAAGCTGATCTTCAAGCCGATCAACCAGAAGACCATCAATCGGGCGATCCAGATCACCAAGGAAGCGGGGATTCGCGCCCGAGGCTACTTCATCTTCGGGCTGCCCGGGGAGACCGAGGAAACCCTGGCCGTCACCAGCAAGTTCATCCTCACCTCGGGTCTGGATGACGTGGCCATCTTCTCCTGTACTCCCTATCCGGGTTCCGCTCTCTACCAGATTGCCTCGTCGTACGGAACGTTCGAGAAGGCCTGGAACAGGATGAACAACGTGGAAACCGTGTTCGTCCCTTATGGGCTGACCGCCGAACGCATCGAGAGCCTGCGACTGAAAGTCATGAGGAAGTTCTACTTCAATCCACGCTTCGTCTGGGCCTGGAGCAGGCGGCTGGTCCGGGAGAATGGATGGAAGGAATTGCTGGGCCGCGGCGGCTTATACGCCCGCTTTTTCAAGAACACTCTGGCGGAGTTCGTCAGCGGGCTGGGAAGGGCAGCATGAACAGGATGCTCGTCAAAGCCGGGATCCGAACGGTCCCCTATCTCCTGTGGGCGGCTCCGAAGCTGTCGGTGGCGCTGATCGCCGCGCTCGTCAAGAACCCGAAGCTCCAAAAGTTCAAGTCTCGGCCCGAGCTGGTCCGGCGCGCCGGAAAGAGCATCGCCACAGGTGGGATCCTGATCTCGCAGCTGAACGTGACAAACGCCTGCAACGAAAAATGCCCGATGTGCAACCTGTGGATCGAAGGGTCCAAGATGCCCCTCGAAAAGGTCAAGCTGGCCATCGACCGGATCGCGGAACTCGGCTCCTTCATTTTGACGATCACGGGCGGAGAGCCGTTCTCCCATCCACAAATCGCGGAGATCGTCGACTACGCGCATGCGAAGCAGTTCTTCCTGAACATCAACACCAACGCGTCCATCGGCCTGCGGCGCTACCAGGCCGTTGACTTGAACAAGATCGACCTGGCCATCATCTCGATGCATGCGATGGACGAAGAGAAGCTGAGACGAGTCACCGGCGTGAAGGGCACCCTCCCCAAAATGCTGGAGGTGCTGCGGCACTTTCGGGACAACACGTCGGTGCGCGTCATTCTCAAGTACGTCATCCAGAAGGAGAACGACGGCGAGATGGAAAAGGTCCAGGCGTTCGCCGACGCCGAGGGATTTACGGTCGAGTACCATCCGGTGATGGTGGCCTCGGCCCACAAGCCGGTCTCGACGAACAATCAGGATCTGCTGCTGGACGACCAGCGAATGCTGGAGACGCTCTTCAAGATCCAGCAACGAAAAGCGTCGGATCGGACCTTCGAGTCCAGCATCTACTACCAGTTCTGCATCGACGCCGTCAAGCGAGGCAGCCTCAAGTGGAGCTGTGACGCGGGACGCAACTATCTGAGCGTCTATCCGGACGGACGGTTCGGGATTTGCAAGGACGTGTACACGTCGGCGAACATCTTTGACGACGACTTCCTCCAGAAGTTCCGCTCGCCGGGATTTCAAGCGGAGATGAAGTCGCTGCGCGAGGGCTGTGCAGGGTGCAACTGGAGCTGCTATATCACCGCTTCCCAGATGGTGCGGATCACGAGGAATCCGCTCCCGGAGGACATTGCACTCCTGAAATCCTACTGAACGACGTTGGAGACTCGCATGAGCATCGACGTGGCCGTCATCGGCGTTGGGAACTGTGCCAAGAGTCTCCTCGAAGGAATCGCGTACTACACGCTGGACGGCTCCGCCGAGCTTGGCCTCATGAGCCCGCGGATCGGGCCCTATCCGGTCTCGGCCATCCGTGTGGTGTGCGCCTTCGACATCGACTCGAGGAAAGTTGGCCACAATCTGAACGCCGCCGCCGCCGCGGAGCCCAACAGGACATCGACCATCGGCGAGTGTCTTCCCTCGAGCGTCGTCGTCCAGCGTGGCCCCACCGGCGACAGCGTCATCCAGGAGCTGCGGGAGTACTACATCCGCGAGAGCCCCGCCCCACCGGTGGACGTCGCGAACGCGTTGCGCACGACCGGTGCGGAGCTCGTCGTCAACTACCTGCCCACGGGAAGCGATGAGGCGACCTACGCGTATGCCGAAGCGGCCCTGCAGGCCGGCTGCGGGTTCATCAACTGTATGCCGACGGTTTTGGCAAGGGATCCGGAATGGCGACGGAGATTCCAAACGGCCGGACTCGTCTTGATGGGAGACGACATCAAGAGCCAGTGCGGCGCCACCATCGTCAACCGGACGCTGCTCAAGCTCTTCACGATGCGCGGGATCAGGGTCACCACGGCGACACAGGTCAACTACGGCGGGAATGCCGATCACTTCAATCTGCACCACCGGGCCGACGCGAAGGAGGCGTGCAAGCAGGCCGCGCTTCACAGCGTTCAAACGAACCGTGATGCTCCGGCGGTGGCCCGAATGATCTACACAGAGCAGAACTATGACCACAAGAAAGCCGATATCCGAATCGAAGGACAGATTTTCGGAGGCGTTCCCGTGTCCTTGCAGGTGACGTTGGAGGACGAGGACAGTCCGAACAGTGGCGGGGTCGTGGTGGACGCCATCCGGGCGGCGAAGCTCCTCACAGAAAGGGGAAAGCAGCATGAAGCCACCGCTCTGTGCAGCTTCCTGATGAAGGCGCCCCCCCGCCAGTGCTCAGATGAGGAAGCCCTGGCCCAGTTTCGTAAGATCTTGGAGACCTGTATGTGATCCGGCTGCGAACGTCGGTCGCGGGCCAGGTCTTTGGTGACTCGGGGCAAGATCTTCTTCCCGTCGACCGCCTGTTCCTCGTCTATCTGGGCTTCTGCTGGGTCATGATCGCGCTGTTCATGCCCTTCAACGCCATGAAGCTTCCGAGGCTCGGCGCATACCTGCTGGTCGCACTGTCCATCATCTGGCTCGCCCGGACCTCGCCTAGCCCGCACCGTCCGATCCGACTGCTCCGCGAGTGGTATCCGGTCTTGATGCAGCTGCCGCTCTACAACGAGATCGCCATCATGAGCCGCTTGTTGACGGACAGGTGGTACGATCAACTCGTCATTCAGGTCGAGGGATTCCTGTTCGACGGACAGCCCAGCATCTACCTGGTCGAGAACTTCCCGCAGATCTGGCTCTCGGAATGGCTCCATTTCAGCTACTTCAGTTACATATTCCTCGTGCCGGTCCTGACCATCTCGCTCTACGCCTTGGGAAGGGTCCAGGGGTTTCGTGACACGGTGTTCCTCATCTTCCTGAGCTACTTTGGCTGCTACGTCGTGTTCGCCTTCTTTCCCATCGAAGCGCCGAACTTTATTTTCCCGAAGATTGCCGGCCCGTTGACCGAGTACCCAGGGTACCGGCTCGTGCACACCTGGATGCAGTCGCAAGTCACCAAAGGGTGCGGCCTCCCCAGCTCCCACGTAGCGGTATCGGCCACAGCGGCCTGGTGCGCGTATCGGTACCTGCGGCCCCTGTTTCCGCTCTACGCGCTGCTAGCAGTCTTTATCACGATCGCGACGGTGTACGGCCGCCTGCACTACGCATTGGACGCCGTTGCCGGACTCGTCTGGGCTCTGGGCCTGTGTGTTCTAGGAATAAGGTGGCTTCGGCCGCATCCAAGACCCGCCCCAGCCGAAGCATGAGCCTTACCATCGCTTTCATCGGTCTCGCGACGGCTCAGGGGTCCGCCGCCGAGAGCCTATCGGGCGCGTCGTCGGGCCACTGAGTAGTTAGAATTCGGTGGCATGCAAGCCACCCGCACCTACCTCCAACTCAGCGACCCCGCCCAGTTTGTGGCGGCGTTCGAGGACTTCCCCGAGATCACGCTCGCGCACGTCCCCATCCCGCCCCCCAAGCTGTACCGCCACTGTTATCGCACCGTGGGCGAGGCATTCCACTGGTTCGACCGCTGGAACTGGAGCGACGACCAGATCACCGAGCACCTCGTCGATCCCAACATCCAGCTGTACGTGGCGACCCGTGACGGAAACCTCGCGGGGTGGTACGAGCTGCGCCGCGTCCCCGAAGACGATTCGGTCGAGATCGCCTACTTCGGGATTGTTGCGGCCGAGTTCGGCCGTGGCTTCGGCAAGCACCTGCTCTCCTGCGCGGTGCGCGATGCCTGG
>Ga0210382_10000206_pt1 | contig 23498 bp, 20 predicted proteins | sample PLMedo_FD_155452 | JGI IMG/M metagenome (GOLD analysis project Ga0210382, IMG submission 155452) | Groundwater sediment microbial communities from an aquifer in East River, Colorado, USA - PLM0_60_coex redo | ecosystem: Environmental > Terrestrial > Soil > Riparian zone | place: USA: East... | reverse complement strand
CGTGCAGAACGCGCCGACGTTCTTCGCGCGCGGCGTGCTGATCGACGTTGCCGGCCTGAAAGGCGTCGAGATGCTCGGCGACACCTACGAGATCACCGTCGCCGATCTGCAGCAGGCGCTGCAGCGGCAGAACCTCAAGCTGCTGGCGGGCGACGCGGTCATCATCCACACTGGCTGGGGCAAGCTCTACGGCAAGGACAACGCGCGCTTCGTGAAGAGCACCCCGGGTGTAGGCGTCGCCGCGGCCGAATGGCTGGCGAAACAGGATCCGCTGCTGGTGGGCTCCGACAACTGGCCGGTGGAGGTCTCGCCCAACCCGGACAAGGACCTGAGCCTGCCGGTGCACCAGATCTTCCTGGTGGTGAACGGCATCCATATCCTGGAAAACCTGAAGCTCGACGAGCTCGTCGCGAAGCGCGTCTACGAGTTCGCCTTCACGATGCAGCCGCTCAAGATCTACGGCGCCTCGGGCTCGAGCGTGGCGCCGGCCGCAATCCGCTAGACAAGGAGCACAGCATGAGCGAAGAAGGACTCGATCGCCGGACGTTTCTGAAGACTGCCGCGGCAATCGGCACCACCATGGCCGCCGCGAGTACCGTTTCTGCAGAGACTGCTAAAAAACCGTCAAGCGGCCTGCCGGGCGAAAAGATCATCGGCAGGCCGGGCTCCGACTTCATGGTCGACGTCATCAAGGCGACCGGCATCGAGTACATCGCCTCCAACCCGGCCTCGAGCTTCAGGAGCCTGCACGAGTCGATCGTCAACTACGGCGGCAACAGGAAGCCCGAGTTCCTGACCTGCATGCACGAGGAATCCTCGGTCGCCATGGCGCACGGCTACGCCAAGGCGGCGGGCAAGCCGATGGGCGTGCTCGCGCACGGCAGCGTCGGCCTGCAGCACGCCGCGATGGCGGTGTACAACGCTTGGTGCGACCGCGTGCCGGTGATGATCTTCGGCGGCAACTTCATGGACGCCGCCCAACGCCGGCCGGGCGTCGAGTGGTACCACTGCGTGCAGGACCCGGCCGGGATGCTGCGCGACTTCGTCAAGTGGGACGACCAGCCGGCCTCGCTGCAGCACTTCGCCGAGTCGGTGATGCGCGCCTACAAGTTCGCCACGACGCCGCCGATGGAGCCGGTGGTGATCATCGCCGACGGCATGCTGCAGGAGCACCCGATCGACGAGGACGCGAAGCTCGCCATTCCGAAGCTGACGCTGTCGGCGCCGCCGCAGGGCGAGAGCGGCGCGCTGAAGGAAGCGGCCAGGATGATGGCGGGCGCGGAGAATCTCGTCATCATCGCCGACCGCGCCGCGCGCTCGCAGGAGGGCGTCAGGCGCATGGTGGAGCTCGCCGAGGCGCTCAACGCGCCGGTGGTCGATCTCGGCAGCCGCATGAACTTCCCCACCACGCACTATCTCGCTCGCAGCGAGGACGGCCGCGCCCTGGTGCGCGAGGCCGATGTGGTGCTGATGCTCGAGGTGGCCGATCCCTGGGGACAGCTCAACACCATCAGCGACCCGCAGCACGAGTACCGCCGCATCGCCAAGCCCGACGTGAAGCTGATCCATGTCACGCTCGCCGATCAGCTCATGAAGTCGAACTACCAGGACGCGCAGCGCTTCTGCCCGTGCGATCTTTCGATCAGCGGCGATGCGGAGGCCACGCTGCCCGCGCTCACCGAAGCGGTGAAGAAGGAAATCGGCGGCTCGAGAAAAGCGGCGCTCGCCGGGCGCACCGAAAAGCTGCGCTCGCAGCACCGCGAGATGAAGGATCGCACGCGCGCCGCGGCCGCGAACGGCTGGAACACGGTTCCGGTGACCACCGCGCGGCTCTCGGCCGAGCTGTGGAACGCGATCAAGGGCGACAAGTGGTGTCTCGCCGACTCGCGCAACCTCGGCTGGAGCGCGCGCCTTTGGCCGGCGACCGAGCATTACAACTTCCTCGGCCACTCCGGCGCGGCCGGCGTCGGCCAGATCGCGCCGGCGGCAGTCGGCGCGGCGCTCGCCAACCGCGACAAGGGCATCCTCACCGCGGTGATCCAGCCCGACGGCGACCTGATGTATGCGCCGGGCGTGCTGTGGACCGCGGCGCACCACAAGATCCCGATCCTGATGCTGATGCACAACAACCGCGCGTATCACCAGGAAGTGATGCACCTGCAGAAGATGGCGGGGCTGCACAACCGCCGCATGGACACCGCGCGCATCGGCACCACGATCGAGAACCCGAACATCGACTACGCGGCGCTCGCGCGCGCGCAGGGCGTGTGGGCCGAAGGCCCGATCACCGATCCGGCGGCGATCGCGCCGGCGCTGCAGCGCGCGGTGGCGGTGGTGAAGCGCGGCGAGCCCGCGTTGATCGACGTGGTGACGCAGGGGCGCTGATGAGATTTGTGATCCTGTTGCTCTTCCCGTCCGTGCTTTTCGGGCAGGACGCGCCTGCTGGCTCGCCCGAGCGCGGCCAAAAGGCATACCTGAAATACCAGTGCTACAGCTGCCACGGCACCGTCGGCCAGGGCGGCGAGCGCGGCGCCGGGCCGAGGCTGCTGCCGAATCTCTTTCCCTGGGTGGCGTTCTCGATGCAGACGCGCACGCCGCGGCAGGACATGCCGGCCTATCGCAAGGATCATCTCGGCGACCAGGACCTCGCCGATATCTACGCCTACCTGGGCTCGGTCAAGCCCTCGCCCGCCGCGGCGAGCCTCCCGCTGCTCAACTTCGAGGGCAAGCGGTGAACGCGACGCGCCGCAGATTGGTGGTGGCCACCGGGCTGGTGCTGACCGGCTGCGCGGCCGGGACGAGGGAGACTTCCTGGAAGGCAAGGCAATTCCATAACCAGCCGGCGCAGAGCCACCAGCACCAGTTCCTCTCGGACCTGTGGGCGCAGGTGGCGAAGGAGACCGGCGGCCGGCTGCAGGTCACCACCTACCCGCAGAACGACAACCTCCCGGGCTCCGATCCCGGCGCGCTCGACCTGCTGCAGAGCGGGGAGCTCGAGTTCTTCACGCTGATGGGCGGCATCCTCGGGCGCAAAGTGCCGGTCGCCGAAATCCAGGGCATGCCGTTCGCCTTCACCAGCCACGCGCAGGTCCATCGGGCGAACGACGGCGCGCTCGGCGAGTACCTCGGCCGCGAATGCGCGGCGAAGGGCATCTACCGCTTCCAGTACGGGCTGCTCGAGAACGGCTTCCGGCAGATCTCGATGGTCGACAAGCCGATCCTCACCGCCGACGACTTGCGCGGCATGAGGATGCGCGTTCCCGACGGCCAGATGTTCCGCGACGTGTTCACGGCGCTCGAGGCGCAGCCGGTGACGATCAACATCCGCGAGCTCTACGCGGCGCTCAAGTCGCGCCAGGTCGACGGCCAGGAAAACCCGCTGGTCATCACCGAGGTGAACCGGCTCTACGAGGTGACGAAGTACGTGTCCACGACCAACCACATGTGGTCGGGCTTCAACCTGCTCGCCAACCTGAAGTTCTGGAACTCGCTGCCCGGGGACGTGCAGGAGATCGTGCAGCGCAACGTGAAGAAGTACGTGGCGATGCAGCGCGCCTACACCGACGACCTGAACCGCCAGCTCGGCGACAAGCTCGCCGCGCGCGGCATGATCTTCAACGCCGCGGACGTCTCGACTTTCCGCGCCAAGCTCGGCGGCGGCTTCTACCAGCGCTGGAAGAGCGAGTTCGGGCCGACCGCCTGGAGCCTGCTCGAGCGCGAGGTCGGCAAGCTAGGCTGACATGACCGCCGCCGAGATCGTCTACACCGTAGACACGGGCGAGAAGCTCGTCAACGAGACCTTCGGGCCGAACAACACCCGCCGGCGCACGAGCGGCAGCGAGCGAGCGCACTCCATGGAGATCCGCGACGGCCGGCCGGCGCGCAAGGAATTCTCGCTCGACGAAAACGGCTTCGTGCTCGTCGATCATCCCAGCGCGGTGAAGGACTTCTTCGACCCGCGGCAGCTCGAGTCGGTCTACTACCCCGAGCTCGAGCAGCTGGTGAAGGAGCTCTCGGGCGCGAAGCGCGTGGCGGTGTTCGACCACACCTTGCGCTCGGGCGACGAGGCCGAGCGCGAGGCGAAGCTGGTGCGCGAGCCGGTGCTTTCGGCGCACAACGACTACACCGAGTGGTCGGGGCCGCAGCGCGTGAGGGAGATCATGGGCGACGAGGCGGAGCGGCTGCTCAGGCGCCGCTTCGCGATCATCCAGGTGTGGCGCGCGACCAGAAGGCCGGTCCAGGCGAATCCGCTCGCCATCCTGGATGCGCGCAGCCTCGTGCCGGAGGACCTGCTGGTCGCCGAGCGGCGCTATCCGCACCGCGTCGGCCAGACCTATCGCCTGAAATACAACCCGGGCCACCGCTGGTTCTACTTCCCCGAGATGCGGCGCGACGAGGCGCTGGTCTTCAAGGTCTACGACTCGGAGACCGACGGGCGGGCGCGCTTCACGCCGCACACCTCGTTCGTCGACCCGGCGACGCCGCCGGGGTCCCCGCCGCGCCAGAGCATCGAGGCGCGGACGATGGCCTTCTTCTAGGGCCGCGGCGTGAACGGCGCGCCGAGCTCGGCGCATTGCCGGCGCGCATAGGTGGCGCCGATCACGCCGAAATCGTCCGGCCCGTTGTTCACGGCGACGATCTTCTCGTCGCGCAGGAACACGGTCATCGGGTAGAAGCCGTCGTAGGCGCCGTAGGAGTTCTTGTCGTTGATCCACACGCAGGTGGCCCAGCCCCATTGCCGGTCGCGCACGTCGGTCGAGCGCTGGTACATCTGCTTGGGCTCGGTGCGGAACTCGATGATCGCCGACTTGGGATCGGTGAGCCGGATGCCGAGGTAGCTGCGGATCTCCTCCTGCCAGCGCGTCGGGCGCGGGCCATAGTCGACCGAGCTCATTTCCTCCTTGGTGACCGGAGGGGTTTCGCAGCCGGCGAGCAGGGCGGCGGCGACGACAATGGCGATGCGTTGCATAGGGTCTCCGTGAAACGACGCGGGGAATTCCAAGGCAGGGATTTACACTATGGGATCAAATCACACAAGGACCGCCATGACGATCTCGATGTATCAGGCGAGCGCGCCGCGCTTCGCCAACACGCTCAGGAACCTTTCCGCGATCCTCGACAAGGCGCAGGCGTACTGCGAGGCGAAGAAGATCGAGCCCACCGTGCTCACCGGCTCGCGCCTGTATCCCGACATGTACCCGCTCAGCCGCCAGGTCCAGATCGCCTGCGACACGGCGAAGGGCGCCGTGGCGCGCCTCGCCGGCGTGGAGATCCCGAAGCACGAGGACACCGAGCAGACGTTCGACGAGCTCAAGGCGCGCATCGCCAAGACCATCGCCTTCGTCGAGAGTGTCAAGCCGGTGCAGATCGACGGCACCGAAGCCAAGGAGATCGTCCTCAAGCTCGGCGGCCGCGAGGTGAAGTTCAGCGGCGCCCAGTACCTGCTCGGCTCCGCCCACCCCAACTTCTACTTCCACACCACGACGGCCTACAACATCCTGCGCCACAACGGCGTCGACATCGGCAAGCGCGACTTCATCGGCACCCCGTGAAATTCGTGATCTGCGACGTTTTCACCGAGCAGGCGTTCGGTGGAAACCAGCTCGCCGTGTTCCCCGACGCCCGCGGGCTCGGCGAGGGCGCGATGCAGGCGCTTGCCCGCGAGTTCAACTTCGCCGAAACGACCTTCGTGCTGCCGCCGCAGGACCCGCGGCATTTCCGCCGCGTGCGCATCTTCACCCCCAAGGTCGAGCTGCCCTTCGCCGGCCATCCGACCGTCGGCACGGCCGCGGTCCTGGCGATGCTTGGTCTTTCTTCCACAAATGAAGTAGTGCTCGAGGAAGGAATCGGGCCGGTCGTCGTAGAGCTCGAGCTCGGCGGGCGAGCTCCTTTCGCGCGGCTGGTCCTGGAAAAGGAAGTCGACAGCCCGCCGGGGGTTCCCGCGCGCGCCGCGGCCGCGGCGGCGCTGTCGCTGCCCGAGGCGGCGGTGCGCGACGCGTGGTTCGCGAGCGTCGGCGTGCCGTTCTGTTTCATCGAGCTTGCCGAGCGCGCCGCGGTGGATCGCGCTTCGCTCGATCGCGCGGCGTGGTCGGAGCACTTCGCGCGCGCCTGGGCGTCCAGCCTGTATCTCTTCGCCGGCGAGCGCGCTCCAGGCAGCCGCCTCTATGCGCGCATGTTCGCGCCGGCCTACGGCATCGAGGAAGACGCGGCAAGCGGCTCGGCCTGCGCCGCCCTGGCGGGGCGCCTTGCCGGCCGCCTGAGCGAGCGCGACGGCACTTTCACCTGGCGCATCGACCAGGGCGTCGCCATGGGCCGTCCCAGCCTGATCGAAGCGTCGGCCGAGAAGCGCGCCGGCCGCATCGCCAGGCTGAAGGTCGGCGGCTACAGCGTCATCGTCGGCGAAGGAAACATGCGGACATGAAGATCGAGTGGGACGCGCCGATCAGGATGGATGACGGCCTGGTGCTGCGCGCCGACGTGTTCCGCCCGGACGACGGCGGCCGCTATCCGGCGATCCTGACTTACGGGCCTTACGGCAAGGGGCTCGCCTTCCAGGAGGGCTACAAGACGGCCTGGGAAATCATGGCGCGCGAGAACCCCGACGCGCTGGCCGGCTCGTCGAACAGCTACCAGAGCTGGGAAGTGGTCGACCCGGAGAAATGGGTGCCCGAGGGCTATGCGATCGTGCGCGTCGATTCGCGCGGCGCCGGGCGCTCGCCCGGCTACCTGTGCCACAACAATGCGCGCGAGACGCGCGACCTCCACCTCTGCATCGAATGGGCGGCGGCGCAGAAGTGGTGCAGCGGCAAGGTCGGCATGAACGGCATCTCGTACTACGCCAGCAACCAGTGGCGCGCCGCGGCGACGCAGCCGCCGCACCTCGCCGCGATCTGCGCCTGGGAGGGCTGGAACGACGCCTACCGCGACGGCAACCGCCACGGCGGCATCATCTGCACCTTCCGCAAGCACTGGCAGGACATGCAGGTGAAGACCGTGCAGCACGGCCAGGGCGAGCGCGGCGCCAGGAACCGCGTCACGGGCGAGCTGGTCTGCGGGCCGCAGACGCTTTCAGAACAGCAATTGATCGAAAATCGCGAAGACATGTGGAGCGAGCTTCTCTCCCGCGAGATGGACGGGTCCTACTATCGCGAGCGCAGCGCCGACCTTTCGAAGGTCACCGTGCCGCTGCTCTCCAGCGCCAACTGGGGCGGGCAGGGCCTGCACACGCGCGGCAACTTCGAGGGCTTTGTCCGCTCTTCATCCAGGGACAAGTGGCTGGAAGTGCACGGCGGCTCGCACTGGGCGCCGTTCTACACCGACTACGGCCGCAAGCTGCAGCTCGACTTCTTCGATCACTTCCTGAAGGGCAGGCAGAACGGCTGGGACAGGAAGCCGCGCGTGCTGCTCAACGTGCGGCATCCCGGCGAGCGCTTCGCGCCGCGCCACGAGAACGAATGGCCGCTCGAGCGCACCAAGTGGACGCCGTTTTATCTTGATCCCGAGCAACTGCTCTTATCAAAGGAAGCTCCACATTCAACAAAAAGCATTACGTACGACGCCATGGGGGAAGGGGTCACCTTCTCGATGCCGCCGCTGCGACGCGAGACGGAGATCACCGGCCCTTCGGCGCTCAAGCTTTTCATCTCCTCGTCGACTCGCGACGCCGATCTTTTCGTCGTGCTGCGCGTGTTCGACCCGCAAGGGAAAGAGGTCGTGTTCCAGGGCGCGCTCGATCCGCATACGCCCGTCGGCCAAGGCTGGCTGCGCGCCTCGCACCGCAAGCTCGATGCGGAGCTCTCGCGCCCGTACCGCCCCTGGCATACCCACGACGAGAAGCAGCCGCTCACGCCCGGCGCGGCGGTCGAGCTCGACATCGAGATCTGGCCGACCTGCATCGTGGTGCCGGCCGGCTACCGCGTCGCGCTGACCGTCCGCGGCAAGGACTACGAATACGAAGGCGAGGCGGCGACGCTTTCCAACATGAAGAACCCGATGAAGGGCTGCGGCCCCTTCGTGCACGACGACCCGGCCGACCGGCCGCCGCAGGTGTTCGGCGGAAAGCTGACGCTGTATTTCGACAGGAAGCCCTTCGTTCTGCTTCCCATCATTCCGGGCAACTAGAGATGAAAAGATTATTGGCCTCGTTCGCGCTCGGGATTGCTTCGCTCGCTTACGGGCAGTCCTATCCCTCCAAACCCATCAAAATCATCGTTCCGTTCCCGCCCGGCAATACCACCGACATCATGACGCGGCTGATCGGTCCGAAGATCGCCGAGCGGCTCGGCCAGCAGATCGTGGTGGAGAACCGGCCGGGGGCGAGCGGAATGCTCGGCCTCGACCTGGTCGCGAAATCCGCGCCCGACGGATATACGCTCGCCGCCGGGCAGGGCGGCAACATGGTCGTGCTGCCGCACACCAGCAGGAACGTGCCGTACGACCCGCTGAAGGACTTCGTTCCCATCGCGGTGTCGACGACCAACTATCTGGGCATCGTCGCCAGCCCGGCTGCGCCGTTCAGGTCGATTGGCGAGATGGTCGCCTACGCCAGGGCGAATCCCGGCAGGCTGACCGTGGCGACGAACGGCGAAGGCGGATTTCCGCATCTCGCGTTCGAGCATCTGCGCGCGCTCGGCGGCTTCAGCTTCACGCACGTCCCGTACAAGGGCTCGGCGGCGATCGCCACCGACATCATCGGTGGCCAGGTGCAGGCCGGCATCGACGGCATCACCGGCATGACGCCGCACATCAAGTCCGGGCGGCTGCGGCTGCTTGCCGTCACCAGCCCGGCGCGCGCCGCGCTCTGGCCGGATACGCCCGCCGCGGCCGAGGACGTCCCGGGCTACGAGTCGGGCGGCTGGTTCGGCTATGTGGCGCCGGCCGGCACGCCGCGCGACATCGTCCTCAAGCTGAACGGGGAGATCAACCGCGCGATGCAGCAGCCCGATGTGGCCGAGAAGCTGGTCAGCGCGGGACTGATCATAGTGAGCGAGTCACCCGAGTATTTCTCGAAGTTGCTAAAAGATGACTTCATGAAGTACGGCAAGCTGGTCAGGGACATCGGCTACCGGCCTCAATGAGCATTTAGCGAGACGCAGGCGTCCTCGTAGCAGCCGGCGCCCATCGCCGCGGGCTCGAAGATCTTGTGCTCGCGGACCCACCTGAAGGAATCCTCGAACACCTCCTTCGTATAGGGCTCGAAGACGATGCGCTCGCCAGGGCCCCAGCGCCGGGGATCCATCTGCTCGAGAAAGCGCTGCGGGAACTCCCTGCGGTAGTAGTGCGTGTAGCGTTCGGGACGAAGATCGATATCGCGCTGCGCGCTGCGCAGCGCGCGGAAATATTTCTTCACGTCCGCGGGATCGGGCTCGCCGGTGAGCATCGTGGCCATCATGAACGTGCTGTCGATGACCTTGCGGAAGCCGAGCTGCTCGAGGAAGTAGTACGGGCCGGAAAACAGCGCCGCGGCCGGCACCTGGCGGTCGATCAGCTTCTCCAGCCGCGAAAACAGGATGCCGTCGGCAAACGAGAGCTTGATGTCGGCGAGCGGCAGGTACTGCTCGAGCGCCTGGAGGGTCGAGTAGTGGCTGCCGGACTGGTGGCCGACCGAGATCGGCACGCCGCGCAGGTCCGCGGGGTTGCGGATCGCCGACTCGGGCGGCACGAACACCGCCGCCGGCGCGACCGAGTAGGCGTCGGCGTAGAGCTTGCCGTGCCCGCTGGAGGCGGCGACGTTCACCGTCCAGTGGCAGGCGCAGCTGACATTGGCTTCGCGCCCCTTCTCGAAGCTGGTGTAGGCGCCGACCTTGTCGGGCGTCGCATGGCTTTCGAAAACGTTGCGGAATTCGTAGTCGAGGCCTTCGGCCCTGAAGTAGCCCTTTTCCTCGGCGACCCATTCGTGGAGCCGGAAATGCGGGGAAATCACGAATCTCGCCATCTGCTCCTCCTCGAGGGCTCTCTGCAGCCCGCATGGTAAGCCATAGTAAGAAATGATGAAAAAGCCGGCCTGTCACAGGGGAAAAGTTGGCGGCGCTGACAGTTCTTCAACCCGGCCGTCCGCCGAAGCGACTAGCTTAGAAGCCATGAAAACGCAACCCAACGCAAGCCAGGACCCGCGCCTGCAGCGTGCCGGCAGGGATCTCGAGGCCCAGCTCGAGTCGCTCTTCGAGCGCTGCCCGGACCTGTGGGGGTTCGTGGTCCAGGACAAGGACAACGAGCTGTTCGTGAGCGACGTCGGCATCACGCCGCGCCTGAGCGCCGAGCAGTACGGCGATATCTACGAGGACATCACCAAGACGCTGGCCGCTCTCGTGGACGAGCGCCCCGAGGTGTGTGAACTATTGCGCGCACGCACTTTCGCGCGCGTCCTGCACTGAGTTACGGCGCTGATTCTGCTGTAATTTTCCCCTAGGGTTTTTCGCGTAGTCGGTTCAGGTATTCCCTGATTGAGCGAAGCCTCGCGCGCGAGTACTTTGAGGGCATGCAAATCAGCCGCGCACCTCATACGCCGGACCCGCAGTTGCTGACCGACATCCAGGCCAAGATCGACGCGCTGTTCGCGCGCTGCCCGATGCTGTGCGGCTTCTCGATCCAGGACCGGGCCATGCTGCCGATTCAGCTCGACGACCGGGCGATTCCCGACGCCGATCTGTTCATCACCGAGATCGGCATCTACCCGAAGCTCGGCGTCGATCTGCAAAGCGAGATTTTCGACGAGATCACGCTGCTGATCTCGGACCTCATGTACGAGGAGCCGATGGCCTACAGCGTTCTGCGCGGCCGCACGTTCGCGCGCATTCTGCACTGAACCAGAGGGGCGTCAGGGAGCGACGGGCGCGCTGCGGCGCGCCCTTTTTTTGCCCGCGGCTATCGGTAGCGGTACACGACGATCTTGTCGGCCGCGGACTCGGGCGTCCAGACCTCGCCCTTGCGGCCGTGGATCTGGCGCACGTTGGCGTTCGGGCTCGATGACCTGAAGGTCTCGAACTTCTCGCTCGCCGGATCGAAGCGCAGCATCACCTGCGCGCTCCACTCCGAGGCCCATACCTTGTCGGTCTCGTCGACGTACACCGCGTAGACGTGCGGCGAGCCGCCGGGCGCCTTCCACTGCGACCACTTGCCGGTCTGCGGCTCGTAGCGGCTGAGGTTGCCCGAGTTCCACTCCGCCACCCAGAGGCTGCCCTTCGAGTCCGCCCACACTCGCCGGGCGCCTTCCACTGCGACCACTTGCCGGTCTGCGGCTCGTAGCGGCTGAGGTTGCCCGAGTTCCACTCCGCCACCCAGAGGCTGCCCTTCGAGTCCGCCCACACGCGCCGCGCGCCCTGGCGGCGCGTCGGCGGCTCGATCACCGTCGCGGCGCCGCTCGCCGCGTCGATGCGCGCGATGTGCGAGCCGGCGAGCGAGGCGTAATACACCACGCCTTGCGGGGTCGCGTGGATGCCGTAAGGGCCGCGGCCCTTCGGCGCGTCGAATAGCTTCATCTCGCCGCTGCGCGGATCGAGGCGGCCGTAGATGCCGCTCTGGCCGGTAAACCAGTGCACGCCGTTCAGGTCGAAGGTCGCGGTGTTGAGGTTGGTGTACCCGCTGCCTTCCGGCAGCGGCCAGGCCTTCACCTGGTGCGTTTTCGGATCGACGCGCACGATCGCGTTCTGGCCGCCGTCGGTCAGCCACGGCGCGCCGTCGGCGCCCGCGACCACGCCGTGCGGGGCGGAGCCCGGGCCGAGCGGCACGAACTCCACCTTGCCGCTTGCCGGGTCGAGGATGCCGAGCTCGCCGCCGCGCTGCGCCGAGAACCACACCGGCCCCCCGGGCGCCGCATCGGCCCAGACGTCGTGCACGTAGTGACCGCGCGGGATGGCGTATTCCTGCACGCTGACCTGCGCGAGGGCGGGCGCGGCGAGCGACAGCAGGACAACCAGCAGGAAATCCGGGGCGAAACGCGCTGGCATTATTTACTCCTCCGGGCGACAACCGAATAGTATGGTGATAAATTCCTGTCGCCTACTGGGTGGGAGCCCGTGACGCAAAAACCGGCATTCGAGCTCGACCTCGACCTCGATCAAAGCCTCAGCCTCCAGGTCGGCAAGTACGACGTCCAGAAGCTGCTCGGCAAGGGCGCCACCGGCACGGTGTACCTGGCGCGCGATACCTTCACCGGCCGGGAGGTGGCCCTGAAGACGATCGAGCCCGAGGTGTTCCGCGATGCGGAATTCGGCACGGTGTACCGCTCGCAGTTTCTCCAGGAGGCGTCGCTCGCCGGCAAGCTCCGTCACCCGCACATCGTCGCCATCCTCGACGCGGTGGTCGGCGAGGACTCGGGCCACATTGCGATGGAGTACGTGACCGGCGGCGACCTGTCGAAGCACGCCGCGCCGGAGAGCCTGCTTCCGGTCGCCGACGTCCTGCAGATCGGTTTCAAGTGCTGCGGCGCGCTCGAATACGCGGCGCAGCAAGGCATCGTCCACCGCGACATCAAGCCCGCGAACATCATGCGCGTCGCGGGCACCGACATCAAGATCGCCGACTTCGGCGCCGCCTCCCTGAAGCGCACCCAGCACGTGACGAACACGAGGATGGGTTCGCCGTACTACATGTCCCCGGAGCAGATTCAATCGAAGGCGCCCACCTTCCACAGCGACATGTACTCGCTCGGCGTGGTGCTTTACGAGCTGCTCACCGGCAGGCGGCCGTTCCTCGCCGAGAACATGCCGGCGCTGATGGACAAGATCATCAAGCTCAACGCGGTCCCGCCGAGCGAGGTGCGGCGAGATCTCCCGAGGGAAATCGACGCGGTGGTGCTGCGCGCGATGAAGAAAAGCCCCGAGCAGCGCTACCCGAGCTGGGCCGAGTTCGCCGCCGAGCTGTCGAAGCTCGGCGAGCAGGTGCTGCCGCGCGGCACAATTCCCGACAGCGAGAAGTACGTTGCGCTGAAGACCGTGACCATGCTCGCGACGCTGTCCGATTACGAGATCTGGGAGCTGGTGCGCGCCGGCCGCTGGAGCCGGGTCGACAAGGGCAAGGTCGTGGTGCGCGAGAACGAGCCCGGCACCAGCTTTTTCTTCCTCGCGAAAGGCCAGGCGAAGGTGACCCTGCAGGGGCGGCTGCTCAACATGCTCAACGACCGGGAGTGCTTCGGCGAGATGGCCTACATCAGCGGCGGCGCCGAGCGGCGCCACGCCACGGTCGAGTCGATGACGCCGCTGCTGCTCGCCGAGTTCGCCCCGGCGGCCCTCGAGAAGATGAGCCTGGGGGCGCAGCTGCAGCTGACGCGCGCGGTGGTGCGCAACGTCGTCGATCGCCTGGAGCTCGCCAACAAGCGCATCGGGCGCTGAGCGCGCATGCGGGGTAAGAAAGTCGCGATCCTCGAGAGCCGTCTCGGCGCGCAGCTCGCCGATCTGGTGGCGCAGCGCGGCGGCGTGCCGTTCCACGCGCCGGCGCTCGCCGAGCTGCCGGACCTCGATCCCGCGGCGATCGGCGCCCTGCTGCGCTCGCTCGAGAAGCGGCCGGCGAAAGCGGCGGTATTCCAGACCGGCGTCGGCACCAAGGCGCTGTTCGGCGCGACCGACGCGCTCGGCCTCACGGCGAAGCTGCTCGAGCTCGTTTCGCGCATGGTCGTCGCCGTGCGCGGCCCGAAGCCGACCGCGGCGCTGCGCGCGCGCGGCGTGCGCATCGACCGCAGCGCTGCCGATCCGTTCACGACCCGCGAGGTTCTCGAATGCATGAAAGACGTCCCGGTGCGCGGCGAGCGCGTGATCGTGCAGCGCTACGGCGTGGTCAACGTCGAGCTGGACAAGGCGCTCGAAGCGCGCGGCGCGAGCGTCATCGAGATCCCGACCTACCGCTGGTCGCTGCCCGCGGACACGCGGCCGCTCGCCGAGCTGATCGGCGCGCTCGAGCGCGGCGAGATAGACGCGACGGTGTTCACCAACGCGGAGCAGGTGAGAAACCTGTTCGCGGTCGCCGGGCAGCTCGGGCGCGCCGAGGCGCTGCGCGGCGCGCTCAACCGCACGCTGGTCGCCTCGATCGGCCCGGTGGCTTCGGCGGCGCTGCGCGAGGCAAAGGTCAAGGTCGGCCTCGAGTCGAGCCCGCCGAAACTCGGGGCTTTGTTGTCTGCTCTGGATTCGGCGCTGTCATGAGGATTTAGTGTCCGATTGCACGCGAGACGTCATGGGTTCTCTAGCAAAGCTTGGCAGGGCCTCTTGTGGGCACCGGTTCCGACTGCCACTACTTTCTTCCTTGCCCGCGAAGCTAGTTTCGCTTCTTCTGCCACGCGTAATTCAGCTTCGATGCGCTCGAATAGCCGGTAATGGCCGAACGGACGCTCCTACGGGCCCTACCCATTTATGACGCTTGCTCATGAGTGTTCCGGACCGCGTGGCGGCGCTTGACGCGTCCGGCCATCGGTCTACACTGCGCGCGGGCAGGAGCGGAATCGTGGCGTCTCGAGTTGCGATCCTGGCGACAGAACGCTTACACGGGGAGAAACGATGAACAAACAGCGGCTAGTCAGAGCGTTCGCAATTGCAACCGTCGCGTTCGTGGGTTCGTTGCTCAGCACTATCGTATTAGCCGAGAAGCCTGCTCATGTTCCATCGACGGGACCGGTGCCCAAAGCCCATTGTGGTCCTGGGGACCGAACCGAAAGCGGATTGCAGGGGCAGACCACGCCGGCAGAACGTTCTACCGGCGATTCCGAACTCGGCTACAACTGCAATCTGGAACTCGTGGGCAAGTACCAAGGCGAGGGAGCATATTCGCAGGATGGACCGACGTTCTTCGGTGACTGCGCCTACTATGGAACGGACAACATAACTTCTCTGCAGCAGCACCACGGCGTCGTCGTCGTGGATGCCTCGGACCCCCGGCATCCATACGCGAGCGCGTACCTCGACGACAGTGCCGCCATGCTAGCCCCGCACGAGAGTCTGAAGGCGCACGCGCAGCGCGAGCTCCTCGTGGCCGGGCAGAACAATGGGCCGGGGTTTGCCGTTTATGACCTGTCCGCCGACTGCCGCCACCCGGTCCTGAAGGCCAGCATCATTCTGGAAAACAGCTTTGGTCACCAAGGCAACTTCGCCCCAGACGGTCTGACGTTCTACCTCACGCAGATGAACCGAGGTATCGGCGGCTACCTTTACCCGGTGGACCTCTCCGACCCGTCGAATCCGAAGATGCTTCGACCCTGGCAGTTCTTGGGTGATGGCAGGTCCCACGAGAATTGGCTCAACCCAAAGGGCTTCCTTCCCGGTGTGCCGGCAGGGACTCGGCTGTATGCGGGGCAACCCGGCCTATTCGGGAACACCGCCTCCTCGATCGGTCCAGACGGGCTGGTGATCGAGGATGTCAGCGATTATCAGTTCCGTCGCCCCAATCCACAGATCAGGATTATCAGCAAGCTCTTCTGGGACGACCAGGGACAAGCGGAGCAGATGCTGCCCGTAAAGATTAAGGGCCGCCCGTACATCATCAGCACAGACGAGTCCGGCGGCGCCGGGGGTGCCGGGGGTCTGCGGGCCGCATGTGCCCGGGGCGCGTCCGCGGGAGGTTATCCGAATGTCATCGACGTCAGCGATGAGACGCACCCTAAAATCGTCGCCAAAATCATGCTGGAAGTGAGCCTCCCGGCCAATTGTTCTCTGATGCTCAATGATCCGCCAGATGCCGGCGGCGCAATTCCGAATTACAGCGCCGAAAGATGCACTGTAGACAGTCAAGAGAATGCGACCATGCTCGCTTGCGGATGGGTGAATGCAGGCTTGCGCGTTTTCGACATTCGCGATCCATACCATCCTAAGGAGATCGCATACTGGAAGCCACCGGCGACGCGGACGGCTTTCCTTCCCGGTTCAGGTGCCTGGGGACCGAGCGTTGATCGAACCTTCGACAAGATTGCCGGCTACATGCGCTTTCACAAGCGGTCTCGCGGCCACGACAAAGGCAAGGAGAATCGCAACGATCACAACGATCGCAACGGCAACGGGAAGGACGGGCACGAGTTGGAGATCTGGACCGTTAGTGATAGCAACGGTTTTCAGGTGCTGCGGTTCACTGACAGCTTCAAAGCCCTCCACAAGGACCTTTTGGAGGAAGCGGGCGAATAGATAAAGTCTGTAGAAAGCAAGCCGCAAGCGCGATCTAGATTCGAGAGGACCCGCCTCGGCGGGTCCTCCCGCGAGGTCCAAGGCGGTCGTTGTCGGCCTTGGTTGAACAGCAACACTGCAGTGGAGGAGGGACGATGAACAAGCAGGAGATCGTAAAGCTATTGGTAATTGCAACCGCCGCCATGCCTGGTCTGTTACTTGGTGCTTCTATCGCCTCGGCACAAGCGATTTCTTCCGATGGATTTCTTGCGTCGGTGCCCAAGGCAATCTGTGGTCACGGAGATCATACGGAAAGCGGATTGCAAGGCGAGACGACGGAGCGGGAACGTTTCAGCGGCGATTCCGAAACCGCCTACAACTGCAATCTGGAACTAGTGGGCCAGGAGCCCCAAGCTGACTTTCAGGGAGCATATTCCCAGGATGGGCCCGCGTACAGCGGTGACTGCGCCTACTATGGAACGGACCGTGCTGCTACTTTCCAAGGCATCAAGGTGATCGATGCCTCCGACCCGCAGCATCCGGTAGTGACCGCACACTTGACCGACACCCCCGCGGCGCTTAACCCACACGAGACGGTGGCGACCAATGCTAAGACTCGCCTCCTCGTCGCCGGGCAAAACGGTGGGCCGAATTTTGCGGTTTACGACATTTCCGATTGCCGCCACCCGGTCCTGAAGTCCAGCATCAACTTGCCAGGCAGCAATGGTCACATGGGCTCGTTCGCCGCGGACGGTAAGACGTACTACCTCACCCAGAACCCTTGTTGCAGCGGCACCGGCGGCCCCCTACACATCGTGGACCTGACCGACCCGTCCAATCCGAAGCCGCTTCCCACCTGGAACTTCCTGGGCGATGGCAGGCCCCACGGGCTAAATCTCAATCCGCCGGGCTTCGCCCCCGGTCTGGGCGAAGGGACGCGGGCGTACATGGGGCAGGGCCGCAGCTACCCCTTCGCCGACGCCCGGGACGGGCTGGTGATCACGGACGTCAGCGACTATCAGTTCCGCCGCCCCAATCCGCAGATCCGGATCATCAGCACGCTCTTCTATCCGGACCAAGGGACAGGCGAGTCCATGAGCCCCGTGAAGATCAAGGGGCGCCCGTACATCATCAGCACCGACGAGGCCGGCGCCGCGGGCGGCGCGGGCGGTTGGGCCGCCGCGTGTGCCCGAGGGGTATCCGCTTTCGGTTACCCGCAGATCATCGACGTCGCCGACGAGTTGCACCCGAGGATCATCTCCAAACTCAGGCTGCAAGTGAACGACCCGGCGAATTGCGCGGCGCTGCTTGCCGAGACGCCGCCGGATATTCCCGGAACCGCGCCAGGGACCAATTTGCCGGCCATTTCGGGGACGACCAACTACAGTGGAGAAGCATGCGTCGCCGACAATCCCGACGATACCAAGATGCTCGCTTGCGGTTTTCAGAATGCTGGCTTGCGCGTTTTCGACGTCAGCCATCCAACCCATCCGAAGGAGATCGCGTACTGGAAGTCAGGGGCCGTGCGGGCGAGAGTCCTTCCCGCATCAGGGAGCTGGGCGGTGGGCGTCGATCGAACCGTCGACAAGATCGCTCACTGGCCGCGTTGGGTAGTTGTCGGCAAAGGCAAAGGCCCCGACAAGGCCAAGCAGAACGACAATGGTCAGGGCAACGATAACGACCAGGGCAACGGCAAGGGCCATGGCAACGACGACGGCGATGGCAACGGCCATGGCAACGGCAACTCAACCGAGGTGCAGCTCTGGACCGTCAGCGATGGCCACGGCTTTCAGGTTCTCCGCTTTTCGAACCGTTTCAAAGCGCAACACAAGGATCTCTTCGAAAACACGGTGACGTCTGAACAAAGCAGGTAGCAAACCTGGCAAAGCGCAAGATCAGGGCAAACGGGACCCGCTTCGGCGGGTCCCGTCGTTTTTGCGTCGACAGTTCATCGAGCCACGCTTCTTCCACACCTTCTGGCTCGTACTGGCTTCGCGTCCTCGGTCGTGCGCGAAGGCCTCGCGCGCGGCGCCTATGGGCGCACGAGCCCTTGTCCACGCTCTGAGATCCCGCTGGTCGCGCGCGTACTATTTGCGAGCGCGTCCCCTAGCCGATTGCGAAGAATCCGGCGCGAGGGTTTCGATGAACCATGGAAGGTTCGAGTCTACATTGGCATGCTGGTCTATTCGCCCTTTATCACTCCCATCAAATCAACATTAACGATCGTATGCTTAGACTCAAAGCAGTTTTACACCGCGCGCTGAGCCTCGCGCTAGTGGTCTTCATCGGTCTCGTGTGCGTGGGAAGCGGGACCGCTAACGCGGATGGCAGCCTGACGCCTCCTCCGCCGTCCGATGCTTTGACGCGGTTCGAATCGTTCATCCTGACAAACTGCTTTCCGTGCGTGCGGGAGTCTTATTACATTGCCACTGTTCCCGTTTACTCGATCAAAGCTCCGACCTTTCCTGGGGTCCCTACGGTACGCACGGGCACCAGCACCCGCGCCGGTGAAGTACGCTTCGAGTTGCTTCGGGCCTATCCTGTAGGGCTGAAGAGCCGCGAGCACATGGCTATGCGCGTTGCTCTCTCCGTTACGACAGGCCCAGAAAGTCAGCCTTACCCAATCGGCGCGGGGTTGCTCGATGAAGACGAGGTACCTGTCTTGGCAAGTGCGCTATCGCAAATTGAAAAATTGAGCGCGTCGGGGACCGGCGATTCCTCGATGCAGCTAGTCGACATCGAATTCCATGCCGATTCGGTTCGAATGGGCACGGTTCGTACCGGGAGTGAAGTCCTCGCCTACGTGCAGGTTGCGCCGACCGACCTTCCTAGGTTCGCTCTCAAGCAAGTGTGGGAATTGCCGACAATGTTTCTTCCTTCCAAGGACATTGCAACGCTGGAGCGCACGGTAAAGCAGGTGAGCGCAAAGATTCGGGCTATTCGCGGCCGTGAAGGATCATGACTCAACGCGATGAACTGTCAGTCATCCTCCTATGCGATTCGTATCCTCCAGGCGCACTTTCCTGATCGCAGTACTCCTTGGCACGGTTAGCCAACGGGCCTTTGCGGAAAACCGCGTTGTCGAGCTTGTAATTCATAACGGGGAAGCTTCGCCGAAGGCTCGTGTTCTGTCGGTTTCACAGAACGACGAAGTTGTAGTGCGCATCACCTCCGACCAACCGTTGCGTGTTCATCTTCACGGTTACGACATCGAAAGCGACGTCGTCCCGAACGTTGTCACCTCGATACGATTTACCGCCACTGCGACAGGCCGCTTTCCGATCGAGGTCCATTACCACCAATCCCGGAAACAAGGACCTCTTGCGTACATCGAAGTTCGACCGCGGTAAACGGATCCAAATCTTGGTGGCAAGGTCAGCTCGTCGACGCATGTGGCGGCGATCCGGCGTGTGGTTGACATCGATATTCGTAGTCGTTTGCACGCCGGCATATGCGCACGGCTTCGGTCTGCGTTACGACCTTCCGCTTCCCTTGATCCTTTGGATCATCGGAGGAGCCTTGACCGTTTTATTGTCCTTTCTGGTCGTTTCGATCGGCGTCCGATTGAATCCGCGCATGGCAGCCCCCGTGCAGCTGAATCTCCTTCGGTGGAAGGTGAGCAAAGTCGTTACCGGTCAGGCGACTCGCTTCATTGCGCGGCTCTTTGCGGTTGGAGCGCTGATCGTGATCGTCGTCGCTGGAATCATCGGCGACCAGATACCCACTCGAAATCTTGCTCCGACCGCAATCTGGATTGCGTGGTGGGTCGGGTTTTCTTACCTGTCGGCTCTGATCGGTAACGTATGGTGCGTCATTAATCCGTGGGCAGCGCTATTCGAATGGTACGAGCAGCGCCTGCCAATCCAGTCGGCTTGGCGAAAGGCGAGAATTAGTTGGCCAAAAAACCTGGGTGTTTGGCCGGCGACAGGATTGTTCATGGTCTTCGCTTGGGTCGAGCTGGTCTGGAACGGTAGGTCCATTCCATCGCAGCTCGCATGGCTGGCCATCGGATTTTCTGTCCTCACTTGGATAGGAATGTATTTGTTTGGACGCAATACATGGCTACGACATGGCGACCCGTTCACCCTTGCGTTCAGCGTCCTCGCGAGGTTCGCGCCGACTGAAATGCGCGTCGATCAACAACCTTGCGAGGCGTGCGGGGCAAACCGGCGGGGAACGATCAGCGACCGAGAAGAATGCGTGGACTGCGACAGCTACTATCGAGCGCCGGAATCCTTGCGGAGATGGATCTTACGACCGCCAGGGGCTGGATTGCTGCATACAAAGAACGTCACCCCATCCCTTGTCGTGTTCGTCATCGTCATGCTCTCCACCGTAACTTTCGACGGCTTAATGGCGACTCCGTTGTGGCAGCGCATCGAGAACTTTTTATACCAAGGGCTGCCCGCTCTCGGAAACTCTCGGCTGACTATTATCAATACCCTCGGACTTTTGTTCTTTTGTGCGATTTTCATCGCGGTCTACCGCGCGGTTGCAACACTGGTTGCAAACGCTTCCCGAGAGTCTATGACGGTGGATGCGGCAAGCCGCGCCTTCGTCTTGACGCTTGTTCCGATCGCGATCGCATATCTCATCGCCCATTACTCGAGTTACTTCCTGATTCAAGGACAGTTGCTGATCCGGCTAGCTTCGGATCCATTCGGATTCGGATGGAACATCTTTGGCAGCGCGCACTTTCGACCGGACATCGGGATCGTTGGTGCACGTTTCGCATGGTATACATCATTGTTCGCTATTGTGGTCGGCCATGTGATTGCGGTGTCACTCGCGCATATCATCGCGCTTCGTAATATTGCGGATCCTCGCGCGGCAATGCGTAGCCAAATTCCGATGCTAGTGCTAATGGTCGGGTATACCATGCTGAGTCTGTGGATCATCGCTCAGCCCATTGTCGAATGAACATCGCTTTTTCGAATAGGGCGCTTGCAGCGTTTGCTACTTAACGAGGCCACCCTTTGCGGCAATCGCGCGCTTCCGATCCCTTGAGGTCGAGCTGCACGGCGTCGAGGATTAAAGGGTTACGGAGACGCAGCGCATGAAACAGGTATTGTTTTTTGCAGCCGGGATCGCAGTTGGTTTGTGCACCTCGCTGGTCGCTGCTCAAGCGCCTGGTTCCATCGCGATACTCAATACGCCAGCAGTCTATATCGAGCTCTTGACCCTCATTCCCGGCGAAGGATCCGGTCAACACTCCATAATTCCGGCCGAAGTCGGCTTAGTTGCCGAAGGCGAGGTGGTTCTCTCGAGCCCGGGTGGACGCGAATTTCTTCAAGCGGGTAAGGCGTTTTGGTTACCGGGACTTACGCCGCACGATATTCGCAATGAAAGCAATCGGCCTGCAAAGGTCTATGTAATCGCGATGAAGCGTTGCGATTGAGATAGAACCGGGTTCTGCCAACAATTCGAGCGATGACTTCTGGGCTTCGCAGGATGGCTCAAAATCCTGCGTGCCCATGCGGAGTACAAACGCAGCAGGAACGAGCGCAATTCCTCACTGGGGAATGACATCGGCCATGGCCATATCCCGATCGTGTCGGAAATGAGGATTTTCTGCCTCGTCTTCCTTTTCGCGAGCCAGGCGCTCGCGCAATCGTACCCCTCGCGTCCCGTCAAGCTGGTGGTCGGCTTCGCGCCGGGCGGCGCGGCGGATTTCGTGGCGCGCGTTTTCGCGGATCCCTTGTCGAAGGCGCTCGGCGCGCCGATCGTGGTGGAGAACAAGCCGGGCGCCGGCTCGAGCATCGCCGCGGAGAGCGTGGGGAAGGCCGCCCCCGACGGCTACACGGTCCTGATCGCGAGCCCGTCCAGCATCCTGGTCAACCCGCTGCTCAACCCGAACCCCGGTTTCCAGCCGCTGCGCGACCTGGCGCCGGTCAGCAAGGTGAGCGCGTCGCCGCTGGTGGTGGCAGTGAACCCGAGCGTCGGCGTGAGCTCGCTGCGGGAGCTGATCGACCATGCGAAGAAGAATCCCGGCAAGCTCAATTTCGCCACGTCTGGAAACGGCGCGGCGCCGCATCTCGCCGCGGTGCTGTTCCAGCGCCTCGCCGGCGTCGAGATGGTCCACGTGCCCTACAAGGGCGGCGGGCCGGCGGTGCAGTCGGTGCTCGCCGGCGAGACGCAGCTCTCGTTCGCGACGCCGCCGTCGGTGCTGCCGCTGGTGAATGCCGGGCGGCTGCGCGCGCTGGCGGTCACGAGCCGCGAGCGCACGCCCCTGGTGCCCGGAGTGCCGGGCATGGCGGAAGCCGGCCTGCCGGATTACGAGATCTCCTTCTGGTACGGCTTCTTCGTTCCCGCCGGCACGCCGGCCGAGGTCGTGAAGCGCCTGTTCGATGCCACGGGGGCCGTGCTGCAGAACGCGGAGGTGAGCCGCACGCTCGCCAAGGAAGGGACCGAGACTTCCGGCTCGAGATCGCCGCAGGACTTCGCGGCTTTCCTGGCCGAGGATACACTGCTGTGGACGCGCCTGGTGAAGGAGTCCGGCGCGAAGCCGGACTAGAGGAGGAGGCTCGATGAAAATCTGGATGGTCCTCGCCACGCTCGTGGCGTTCACCTCGCCTGGCCATGCGCAGCACGCGGCGAGTTCTTCGAACATGGCCCTGCTCGGGCATCACGACCTGCAGGGCCGCAGCGCCTACCAGCCGGTGATCCACGAGCAGAACGGGCGCTGGATCGCCTACGTCGGTCACCACGGCGGGCGCGCCGTGAATTCGCTCACCGGGCGCGAAGAGGACAGCGGGACTTCGATCGTCGATGTCACCGACCCGCGCAAGCCGCGCTATCTCGCCCACATTCCGGGCGAGCCGGGCCAGGCCGAGACCGGCGGCGCGCAGATGGCGCGCGTGTGCAGCGGCAAGGACCTGCCGAAAGCCGACAAGTCGAAGTTCTACCTGCTGCGCAGCTTCGGCAACCTCGCGCACGAGGTGTGGGACGTCACGCTGCCCGAGAAACCCTCGCGCATCGTCGTCGTCGTCGACAAGCTGAAAGGCACGCACAAGAGCTGGTGGGAATGCGACAGCGGCATCGCCTATCTCGTCTCCGGCCTGCCCGACTGGCGCACCCGGCGCATGACGCAGGTGTTCGACCTGTCGGACCCGGCGCGCCCGCTCCTCATCCGCAATTTCGGCCTGCCCGGGCAGCAGCCGGGAGCGAGCGGCCCGGTGCCGACCGAGCTGCACGGCCCGATCTCCACCGGGCCGAAGGGCAACCGGGTCTATCTCGGCTACGGCACCAACAAGGACGGCATCCTGCAGATCGTCGACCGGGCGAAGCTGCTGTCGGGGCCGCGCGAGCCGACGCCGGAAAACCTGCTCGCGCCGCAGGTCGGGCGGTTCAATCTTTCCTCGATGAACGGCGCGCACACGACGCTCCCGGTCATCGGCATCGAGATGGCGGAGTTCGCGAAAG